>Ga0335074_10016034_pt1 | contig 10543 bp, 7 predicted proteins | sample Lox_Sample_23_FD_206715 | JGI IMG/M metagenome (GOLD analysis project Ga0335074, IMG submission 206715) | Soil microbial communities from Loxahatchee National Wildlife Refuge, Florida, United States - Lox_Sample_2.3 | ecosystem: Environmental > Terrestrial > Soil > Wetlands | place: USA: Florida...
GGGTTATCTGGCGGTGTTATTCGAGGGCGAAATGGAGATGAAAGCTCATAGGAGGTATTCGATCTGACACATATCTGTGGCAAGGTGCTGCTCTTTCTCCACCAGATTATTTACTGTATTATTATACGACGTTACAATCATAGGTAACGTTCGGCCATTGTGATTTTATACACGATGGGCATCTTGCGGTTAGTGATCTAACCTGTTTTGGGGATGTGAACATACCCCTTGTGCAGGAATGAAGGACGTCAAGCTCAGCAGAATTTGAAGACGCACTGCATTTAGCGGGCTTCTTCCAGATCTGCTCGCACGAACTCTCGCTAGTTAATGATGGAGGAACACATGGGGAGCATGGAAGCTGAAGAGGCCGGGTGTAGCAGCTCGTCGGCCTTGCAGAACGCGGTGACAACAAAACGGCTGCGCCACATTCACACTTCAGAATTTCTGACGTGCAGCTTTCATGAATCTTAAGCCTGTCCGCTGACACCAAAACAGTCCGCTTACCTGCCATCCCAACGCTATCTTCCAGCTAGATATACCTGTGTGGGTCGCACATGGCTGTCAACCAAGAGTTTATCGACTTATGGGAATCGGCCATAGACAAGTACATCGAGTCTACTAACCGAACTCCATATGAACAAACTGTACTTAAGCAGCTGAAAAGCCCCGAGGACCTTGAAAAACGGCTCGAAAAAGACCAAAACAAGTTTAGTAGCTTCCGAGCAAAACATAGCAAGCTTACCAGCAGGCTCAAAACAGCCGTCAAACCTTTGGTGGCGCTTTCAAACGTTGCGTCAAGCGCCCTTTCACTCACACATTTTGCACCTGCTTCTACCATATTCGGTGCAATTCTCTTTGTTGTAAAGGCTGCAGATGGAGTATCAGAGGCATACGACTGGGTTGATCAGCTCTTTGACAAGCTCCGTGATTTCACTGTGCGCTTAGATGAGTACTGTACAGCAGGTTTAAGCCCTCATCTAAGAGCGAAGACGGTCCAGATCTTAGGATGTCTACTCGAAATTCTTGCTCGCTCTGAGAACGCAATCAGGATTGGCCGATGGAAAAAGTATTCAGCTGTGCTCTTCTTAGGAAAAGATGAGAAGATCAAGAGCTCATTTGATGAGCTTGCCAAGCTTTTCGATGATGAACAAAGACTGGTTATCGCAATCACGTTCGCAATGAATAGGAGCATGGACAAACGGATTGAAGAAATAAGCAGCATGGGTAAAGAGACGCTTGAGGCCGTACAATCAGGCCAGCAAGAAGAACTTCGCGCGAAAATTCTAGCTTGGATATCGTCAACAAATTTTCCATCTGAGCAGTCCGACATCATTGCCCGCAGGGAAACTGGCACAGGACTATGGTTCCTCAACGACCCAAAGTTTGAGGATTGGATTCGAGGAACAAAGAAAACACTTTACTGTTGGGGCATGCCAGGCGCTGGAAAGACCATGATGGCAGCCATAGCTATTGATCACGTCTACACAACGATGCAAAGTAACGACATTGGAGTTGCGTGTTTGTTCTTCAGATACAAGGGGCAATCTAATCAGACTGTTGAAAGCATGCTCAAGGCGCTTTTGAAGCAGCTGGTGCAGGGACGGCCAAATATCACCGCCACAGTAAGACAAATGTACGACAACCACCAAAAGCGAGGAACTCAGCCATCGCTGAGTGACGTATTCCAGGTCTTGCAGTCTGTTTGTTCGGATTATAGCAAAGTGTACATGATGGTAGACGCATTGGACGAATGCATTAGCACCAATGGTACACGGAATAAATTTATCAACACACTACGCAAGTTGCAGGACGACAACAAAGGAGATGTGCGGCTTCTGTTCACCTCTCGCGATATTTCCGACATAACACGGAGATTTCACTCAGACCCTATACTAGAGGTGCGAGCCAGCGAAGAGGATGTGAGGCGCTTTGTGGCAGGTCAGATGCCTGATCTGCCGACCTGCATCCAACACGATGAGGAACTCAAGGAAGCTGTCCAAAAAGGAATCGTTGAAGCCGTTGATGGCATGTCAGTACTCTCCCTAATCTTACATGCATGGCACAATCTTAATAGAATAAGCAGGTTCATTCTGGCGCGGCTGCATATTGACTCACTTCGTGATAAAAGAAATAGATATGGAGTACTGTCTACTCTAGGGAAGCTACCTAAAGGGTCTACGGCGCTCGATGAGGCGTATAGCGAGGCGCTCACACGGATAGATGGGCAACTAGCCGAAGACCGTTTACTTGCCAGGCGCGCTCTCTCTTGGATAAGTTACGCACAGCGAGAACTCACGAAAACGGAGCTGTGCCTCGCCCTAGCAATTGACCCAGGTGACCGAGCCTTAAACCATGATAAAATTTATAATGCGGACGACGTTATCTCCGTCTGCGCTGGGCTTGTCACGATGGACGAGGAGAACAGCATTATTCGACTTGTGCATTACACGACACAGGAGTACTTTGAACGGGTGCGATATGAATGGAACCCTGGAGCTGTGGAAGAGATAGCGACAGCCTGTCTGACATACCTATCCTTTGATACATTCCAAAGCGGCAGCTGTGCTAGCGATGCAGCGTTCGAACAGAGGCTCATCAACAATGGACTCTTTGACTACTCGGCGCACTATTGGGGTGAGCATGTGCGTCCAGTACAGAGTAAGACCTCTGATCTAGCCCTTGGCTTCTTCCGCGACCAGGCTTTGGTTGACTGCACCATTCAAGGAGCCTCGGCGAGTGCCTTTAGATACGAGAATTACAGTCAGCGTTTTCCAAGCCAAACCAGTGGGCTACATCTAACGGCGAGATATGGCCTACTTCATCTGGCAGAGGAGCTCTTGAAAGGAATACATGGAGATTGCAAGATTGAAGCAGATCCGCAGGATAGCTATGGTCGGACGCCATTGATTTATGCGGCAGAGCGAGGCCACGACAAGATCGTCGAGCTACTGCTTGCCGAAGGCGCTGGCAATAACGCGCCAGGTGATAGATCCTTCCGCGACGCGCTCTATGCAGCGTCGGGTGAAGGCCACGATAAGATCGTCGAGCTGCTGCTTGCCAAAGGAGCCGATGTCAACGCACAAGGAGGAGTTTACGGCAACGCGCTGCAGGCGGCGGCATATGGAGGCCACGATAAGACCGTCGAGCTGCTGCTTGCCAAAGGAGCCGATGTCAACGCACAAGGAGGATATTACAGCAACGCGCTGCAGGCGGCGGCATATAGACGCCACAATAAGATCGTCGAGCTGCTGATTGCCAAAGGAGCCGATGTCAACGCACAAGGAGGAGTTTACGGCAACGCGCTGCAGGCGGCGGCATATGAAGGTCACGCTAAGATCTTTGAGCTGCTGCTTGCCAAAGGAGCCGATCTCAACACACAAGGAAAAGATTACGACAACGTGCTCGAGGCGGCGACATTGGACGGCCACGACAAAATCGTCGAGCTGCTGCTTGCTAAACGTGCGAAGGATAGAGTCTATCTAGCCTCCACACCACCAACCACCTCATGACCGAATTCTCTTATATATGCATAATGGCACCTGATAATATGATTGATCATCTTTTAACGGATTATTAATATATTTGGTGACAAGAGAAATCTAGAACAATTGTGACCGCTTGCTGATTATGTCTAGGTTAATTACCATGTCAAACTAAGGTATCATCGATAACATACTTCTTTCTAGAATCTTACCGGAATATAATTTACGAGCTGGTCTGTCTTCGATAAAAAAACCCACATTTTCGCTCCCTTGGTGCAAGCTGTCTAACCGTTGCATAATACGTCTTACTAGTAGGAAGCTTGTATGAGTACAATTTGTCTAGGTATAGGATTGTTCTAACGAAACTCTAAACTTCAGGAAATAGGGGTCAGCTCAAACGTCCATAAGATTGTTCTCGCATCTAACACGTAATCTCGCAAGCCTGACTCTAGGACACGAAATTCTTAAAACCGCAAAACTGAAACACCTGAGAACATAATAGAACGATATGGTGTTCTGACAGAATGTTACCGAGGTGCCGTGCTATCGTGATGTGATCGTCTGAGTTTGTTGATTGTCGATTTGCATTTCTCCGAGGCCTGGAGAAAGCAGCACAGCTGATTGTTCTTTGGTATGTTAGGGAAGCTACCGCGTCCGCACGTAAGCGCAAGGAAGCGGCAAGCAATCGCAACACTGACGATACAGAGCCACAAACGCTTATGTTAGTGAAGTTACGTGTATGACTGACCGCAGACTCACCTTTTCTATCATCACCATTTACTCTTCAACAGCTACCTAACATGGAGGCCGTCAGCGCCTGGATACAAACGGTGCCGGCAACGGTACGCACTCTTACGAGTTTCAAGAGCGGCAAGCATGTAGTCGAGGAATGGAAAGCGAAAGGCGCTGGTGAACTGATTCTCATTCCCAGTAAGCTGGCTGGCATGGCGTGCTTCTACTCGCAGCTCTTACAGTGGAGATCGGTCAAACTCCACTTCGCTCCTCAAAATCAGCTTCCCCAATCAGTTGACAACGTTCTGGTTGTGCACAACATAACAGAAGAGGGTGGAAGCGTGATTGGCTTCACCGACGCATATGGAGTGGAAACAGGCTGGTGGTGCTACATCGAGACAAAGAATATCAGAGGCCGGATCAACGAGCTGTTGGCGGAGAGTTGTGAGCTGACAGAGAAAAGGGTGAATAGTAGAGATGGGGATTTGTTTTGGATGTGTGTGGAAGCTGCAGCTGGCGGACTACGGCAGATTGTTGGGATCGATGTTCACGGGCAACTGGGGGAGGTGCCAATGATTGAGCAGGAGATTCGGGATGTACCAGGTTCGTTACTCTTGCCCCTGTCTTCTACAGTGCAAACGCCCATGCTGCTTCGTGGGAGTGATACCGTACTTCGTAACGCACACCGCCATCATCCATTGAGTGATGGAAATGGGTGGCAGGGTTGAGAGCACGTACCGTGCCACAGGATCCATTTACTGATGGATAAAAAGATAGACCAGGAGTGATTTTCATATGTTAGAGGGCTGTAATCAGCTGGAAGTCTAATGAATGAAAGCCATAGATGCATAGAAGAGTGGCGTGGGAGGTCTAAGTTGAATACGATACCTTGGGAAATACAGTAGAGTACGGTAGTTAGTGCATCAGGGCCAATGGACCTTAATGCCGTACGAGTTCCTCAACCTCCACACCTCCATTAGTTACGGACGAAGATCCTGATATCTCCCTGGCAGCTTCCGAACTGTGACGCGTCTTGGATTTGCGTTTGTGTTTGGCATATGAAAGCCATGTGTCACGAAACCTGCGCGAAGTCAGGTGGGGAAGATTCTTCCTGCCAATAGTTGAGAGCGCTAGCCTGCATACTTCTCGTATTCCACCGAGTCGGTGAGAGATCTAGCGGAGAGAGTTGCCTAGGAATTCTAGCTATTGACATTACTGGATGAATTCAGCCGATATGCAGACGTGACGGCCGGCGGACTGCATTAGCCTCGCTAGTTAACACAATTTACCATGTACATCTCAGTTCATTTTCGGCAGCTCGATAATACCGATTGTCCGAGTTCTCTTTCATACCATTCTCCCGTTTGCCTAGAAGCGAAGAGTAAGGTATTAAGTCTTCAAATGCAATTCCTTCTTTCCAAACTGCCTTTCAAGCTTCTCTTCCGTAGCTACTTCAAACGATTCGATCAGTCAAAGATAGTCCATTGTCGGACTTCACTGAGACGTCACCTCTTAACTGACCATACGTTCTACTTATCCATTTAACCCAATAGTTTGGCCGTTGGTAGTATTTGAACCATTTTCGTATTGTCTACTTGTCGACCAACATCATGTCCGATGTAAGCTATAGCCTGGACTTTTGCCTTTCTACTTTAAAAGAATGGGCTCTAACATCCGCTCCTTCCAGAACTCTTCTGACGACAGTCCTACCAATGTTGGTATCTGGATCCCGGTGACCGATCCGACTCGTGCTCGCAACTTCTACACTGTAGTGCTCGGCTGGAAGTTCATGGGAGGTGGTAACGCTTGTCCAATCGATGGTATTAAGGAAACCCACTATTTCACCAAGGGCCGTACTATAAGCGGTTGCCTCTGCCTCATGGACGAAGCCAAGATTGTTCGTGATGCCGATACGGCGGATAAGTCGCGTATTGGCGTTCATACTGTGTTTGCCGTCAAAGATATTGAAGAATCTCTTGCTCTCATTGAGAAGAATGGCGGCCATATCCATGTGGGCAGGACCAGTATGGGTCCAAAGAGTGGATTCATCGCACGCTTTATTGATCCAGAGGGTAATTTGATGGGCATTTTTGCCATGAACTAGACCTGAGCTCGTCCTTGCTGCGAGATTGTGGACTTTACCTTCTACACGGCAATTCCAAGGCAGAGGGATAGTAGTCAAGAAATTGAGCAACGCTGAGGACGGCGGATATTCCGGAGTGGCGATGTCCTTGACTTACAGATGAAATAAACGTTTTACAACCTGGAAAGTCGTAGTGAGCTGTCCGAGTGTCAGTTTCATGGATCCCTTCTGCTATCAAAGCTTTCGATCTTGTACTCGGGTCTTATGCGGTCGAGCTCCTTCCGTAACCTACTTCAAGCAACAATAAGATGATAAGGTAGTTAAAAAGAGTGTAGAGTAGGAAGCACAATTAATTTACGATTGCACAGCTTAATCAGCGAACGTGGTACTCCGCAGTTAAAACTCATTAATGTTGGAGTGAAGTTGATTGGTGGCGATACACGAACGCGAAACGCGACTTCGCGCGTCGCGTCTTCCATACCAATGTCCCCTCCAGAGCTTCACACTTGAACTTTCAGTGACCCAAGCCGTTAATCTCCAAGCTGCTCTGCTCTGGTGAATTCGGACAACACCTCTTCACTTTCACAATGGATCGCCAGTCAGTCTACTCACTTTCAGTTTTTAGTAGAAATGCCGAGCAAGAACCAGACAGTCGCGCCGCAATTCAACAACGGTTGATGAACTTTGTTCTAGAGTTCCAGCTGGACAATATTTTCATATACAGGTATGGATTCGAAACGGAATTGTGAATTTGAGATGCTGATAGTCTTTGACAGAGATCAAATTCGTGAAAATGCGCTGATCAAGCAATATTTCTGCGACGTCGACATTGCTCATCTCATTTCTTACGATGAAGAGCTGGCCCACAAGCTTAACACTGAACCGGGTACCATCATACCCATATTTGAAGAAGCATTGAAGAAATGCACTCAGCGCATCGTCCATCCGTCACAGAAAGAAATTCATCTCCCCGAGCATCAGCTACTTCTTCACTCGTCCGCGTCGCACATCTCCATTCGAGACCTCACAGCAGACAATGTTTCACGCCTCGTCCGCATTCCTGGTATCATCATTGGCGCCTCCACACTCTCCTCTAAAGCTACCTCACTGCACATACAATGCCGCAACTGCCCGTACAATACGAACATACCAGTGGTGGGAGGCTTCGCAGGCCTGCAGCTACCGCGAACTTGTGGTAGAGTAAGAGAAGCAAACGAGGACTCGGATCGTTGCCCTCTCGATCCTTACTTCGTCGTCCATGAAAAATGCCAATTCATTGACCAACAAGTCCTCAAACTCCAAGAAGCGCCTGACCAAGTTCCCGTTGGTGAACTTCCACGTCACATTCTCATCTCTGCGGACCGCTATCTTACAAACCGTGTTGTGCCAGGATCGAGGTGTACTGTCATGGGCGTTTTCTCCATCTACCAGTCGAAGAGTAAAGGAGGCGGCGGCGCAGTCGCCATTCGCAATCCCTACCTCCGCGCCGTAGGAATTCAAGCCGACGTCGATCATACAATGAAAGGCAACGCCATCTTTACTGAAGAGGAAGAACAAGAATTTCTCGAGATGTCAAGACGACCTGATCTATATGAAGTCTTCGCGAATTGCATTGCTCCGTCAATCTACGGCAACACGGATATTAAGAAAGCAATTGCTTGTCTGCTGATGGGTGGCTCCAAGAAGATTTTGCCAGATGGCATGAAACTTCGAGGAGACATCAACGTTCTACTCCTTGGTGATCCCGGAACCGCAAAATCACAGCTCCTCAAGTTCGTCGAGAAAGTGGCACCGATCGCAATCTATACATCCGGTAAAGGTTCTTCTGCGGCTGGTCTCACTGCTTCTGTGCAGCGTGATACCTCAACACGAGAGTTTTATCTTGAAGGAGGCGCGATGGTGTTGGCGGACGGCGGAGTAGTCTGCATTGACGAGTTTGATAAAATGCGTGATGAAGACCGTGTAGCGATTCACGAAGCCATGGAACAGCAGACTATTTCTATTGCCAAAGCTGGCATTACCACGATTCTTAATGCAAGAACATCTGTTCTCGCTGCTGCTAACCCAATCTTCGGCCGCTACGACGACCTCAAGACACCGGGCGAGAACATTGATTTCCAAACAACCATCCTGTCGCGTTTCGACATGATCTTCATCGTTCGAGACGAGCATGAACGTGGCCGCGATGAGCGTATCGCCAAGCACGTTATGGGTATTCACATGGGTGGTCGTGGAGTCGAAGAGCAAGTGCAGCCTGAGATTCCAGTGGAGAAGATGAAGCGATACATTTCGTACTGCAAGCAGTAAGCTCTTCCAGTTCATCATTCTTGAATACATCTTCTGACTCTGTTCCCAGGAAATGCGCTCCAAGACTGTCTGCCGAAGCTGCCGAAAAGTTGTCGTCGCATTTCGTTTCTATCAGGAGACAAGTACACGCCGCCGAGCTGACAGCCAATGCACGCTCCTCAATTCCTATTACCGTCCGCCAACTGGAAGCCATTGTGCGTATCACCGAGTCTCTAGCCAAGCTGACACTCTCGCCTATTTCAACAGAGGAACACGTCGATGAAGCCATTCGGCTGTTCCTCGCATCTACGATGAACGCAGTGACCCAAGGCGAGGGCCAAGGTAGCCGCGAACTCATGGAGGAAGTCGGCAAGGTTGAGGAAGAATTGAGAAGGCGATTGCCAATTGGTTGGTCGACCAGTTTGCAGACTCTGAAACGTGAATTCGTCGACGGCAGAGGATACTCAGAGCAAGCGCTTAATCGTGCACTGGTGGTTCTACAGCGGAGAGATACGGTCCAGATCAGACACGGTGGAAGCCAGATCTACCGAAGCGGTGTGTAGTGGTGTCTTGTTGTGCATACGCATTGCTTTCGGCGTTTGGTTCGATTGATGACTTGCTGATCGGTTGTGATGGGTTATGGCTTTGTGAATCGATGGATTGATTAATAGAGACCATCAAGACGTTTTCTTCCATTCCAAGTAGTCCAGACGCGCAGCATAGAGCATCAATATGAAGCTCTGTCCTTCCGAACTCCCTGTCACCATAGGAATTCGTGATGTGCTCTCGATCGGGTTTGCAGCGAAAGCCACAATGCCGTTATGGTGATCAACTTGCTCCATCACTGCGGTAGTCTTCTTCTCTGCCCACTGTACATCTTGCCGAACATGTTTGGCTCCAGAACAGCCATCCTGTATACAGTTGCTGCCATCAAAGCTGAACCACTTGTATCCCCGAAATAGTCAGTATCATCCAAGTAGTTCCGTAACAAACCACTCTTGTCATCATCACTCGCTATTACAGCATCAACAATCTCCTTTACCCACGTTACAAGTATATTCCACCCTCTCGCCTTCTCACGGCTAGCAGCAGGGCTCCAATTTCGAATGGTAGCCGCTGTTCTCGCCATTCCCATTGCAGCCCATCCACATCCAGTACTCCAAAACCCTGAATCTTCATCTCTCGGACCATACACGTGTCTCCACAGACCAGAGCGTTCATCTCTCAGTAATGCGCGGTACAACCGCACCTGCTCGACCGCCTCATCCAGCAACGCAAGATCCGAGCTCACAACAGCATAGTAAGCAAAGAATGGCGGAACCACAGCCACAAAGTTCGCCCACGCCTCCGTCTCGTCGTTAATATGCGAGATGGCGCCGTTGTCGAGGCGCGGCGTCCGGTTCCTTAGGACATCGAGCTGGCGCTGAGCAGCCTTCAAAAAGGCGACGTCAACCTGGCCGATCATGACCGCGGCGACTCCCAGCGCCGCCGGATCCGCAGCGGAGGCGTCGCCGTCGGCGAGCGTGGCACTGGCCTCGCCCACGTCGATGAAGTGCTGCGCGTACTCCAGGCCCTGGACGTCCAGCCACGGCGGCCGCGCCGGTATCTTGTCGGCCGGGAAGGCGGCGCGACTGAACACCGCCAGCGTTGGGTTGTGCAGCTCCAGCAGCGCTTCCGCCAGCGTGCCGTACTCCCACGAGTGGCTGGCGAGCGCTTTGGCGCGCTCCGTGATGAGCGTCAGCGGGATATCGAGATCTGGGATTGGAGTGCTCGCTGATGAATGGAAACTGGACGTGTAGAGGAAAAACGAAGCGAGAGCTGACAGAATTATGAATATGAAGACATTGCGAGCGGTCATTCTGGAATATATGGATGGATGCTTGAAGTTAGCTCGGGACTGGACGACTGTAGGCATTATGACATCGATTTGAGTGTGAGATGAATTTGAGGTGCAAAACGA
>Ga0335074_10016035_pt1 | contig 10542 bp, 9 predicted proteins | sample Lox_Sample_23_FD_206715 | JGI IMG/M metagenome (GOLD analysis project Ga0335074, IMG submission 206715) | Soil microbial communities from Loxahatchee National Wildlife Refuge, Florida, United States - Lox_Sample_2.3 | ecosystem: Environmental > Terrestrial > Soil > Wetlands | place: USA: Florida...
AACCTGGTCGGCGCCGTTGCCGATGACCGTATTGGTCGACGGTGCCCTGCTGAGAGGCGTGCTGGTGCCCAGCGAAGTGAATGCTGCTTACTTGGACGACGCGCTTAGCCATTCCGCTCATTCCGCGATCACGAAACTGGAAGAGGAAGAAGGATTCCCGGCCGCCGAGACGACGGATTCAGGGCCGGATGCGGACCGGAAAAAGGTGATGTTCGAGCAGGCGCGGGCTTTCCTGCAGCGGACGAAACGCCATCCGTTCAGTGCCGCGCAAGCGAGAATGCGTCAGCGCAATGCCAGTGCCCTGGTGGCACTCGATCGCTGGCACCAGGACCGCGGCAGCGGCAGCGAGGCCCGCCCGGCGCCTCTCGATGCCCCGGGAACCTACACCGATCCCGCTTCGACAGCGAGATCGATTATCCCGTTCACGGTTGGCCAGCGGGCCCTGACCCTGGCCGACGTGAGGATGCTCGTCGCGGGGGAGTGGCTGGCCTTTTCGGCTCCAGTTCGCGTGACCGTGGGACGCATCGGCGCCTGGGCCATCGACCAATAACGGGCTGCCGGAGCGTGGAGACCGGCCTGGGCGCTGGCCACCGCGCTAGGCTGGGCCTGCGCTTGTGCTCGCGGAGGAGGCGCCAGCGATGACGAATCCGGAAGATGAAAGGGCGACGCCGGACCCTGGCCACAGCAGGTTGCGAGCCTCGCACGCCGACCGCGAGCAGGTGACCGGCGTCCTGAAGGCCGCGTTCGTCCAGGGCCGGCTCACCCAGGACGAGCTGGACACGCGGGTCGGCCAGGCCCTCGCGGCGCGGACCTACGCCGACCTCACCGCCCTGACTGCCGACCTGCCCGCCGAGCTCACCCCAGCGTCGGCCCACGCCCCGGCGCCATCTTCCCGGCCGCGGAACGCCGCGGCGAACAACGGGATCAGGTTCGGTGCTTACATAATCGGGGGCACCTTCGCGGCGATCGGCGGGATGATAGCGGCGGTCGACGGGCCGGCCGTCGCGGCGGTCATGATGGGATTCGGGGTGATACTGACCGCCGTGTGCGCCGCCGTCGCGGCCTCGCTCATCGCCATGACCCTGAAGCTCGAGTCGATGCACCGTAACCGCTCCGTCGGCAAAACGGGGTGACCGGACCCGGATCACGCTATCTCACGGCCGCCGAACGGACCGGGGACTGGCTGCTGGCCACGGCCGAGCGAAGCTCGCCAGGCTGGTCCTGGCCGGTCAAGCCGGGCGTCTCCGCCGAAGTCGGGTCCGGCCTGGGCTGGGGAACCGCCGGCCCGGTGATGTTCTTCACCGAAGCGTTCCGCACCACGGGCGACCAGCGCTGGCGAGACGCGGCACAGATGGGCGCCCGATGGATGAACGCCCACCTCGATGCCGTCGCGAAGGAATGGGCGGGCTGCGGGCTGCTCACCGGCATCGGCGGCTGGGCCGTGGTGCTGCACGAACTGGCTGAAGCGACCGGCGACGAACAACCCAGAAACGAAGCCCGCCGGGTCCTGGAAACCGTCGCCGACCACGCCACATTCACAGGAGACGGCGATGGCGACGGCGTGCACTGGCACGACCTGACCGAGATGGTGTGGGGCACGGCCGGCATCGGATGCCTGATACTGACGCTGGGCGCCGGCTACCTCAGCCCGCGAGCCGTCGACCTGGCCGTGCGCGCCGGCGACTGGCTGCTGACCCAGGCCGAAGCCGCACCCACGGGTATCCGGTGGTCCATGGGCCGGGCCTACGAGGCCGAACATCCCGATGACCAGCGCCGCTTCCCGAACTTCGCACACGGCGCGGCGGGCATCGGGTTCTTCCTGGCCCGCCTGGCGCAGGTCACCGGCGAGCCGCGGTTCCGGGATGCCAGCCTGGCCGCGACCGAATGGATCATGACCACGGTGCGCACCGACCAGGACACCTGCGCCGCGTTCCACCATGATCCTGGCGGCACCGACCTGTTCACCCTGGGCTGGTGCCACGGCCCGCCCGGGCTCGGCTGGCTGTTCCGCCAGCTGGAGCTGACCACCGGGTCGAAAGACTGGCGAACCTGGCTGCGCCGCGCCGCCCGCGCCGACCTGATCAGCGGCATCCCGGCCCGCCGCGAGCCCGGGTTCTGGGACAACGTCGCCCGCTGCTGCGGCTCGGCGGGAGTGGCCGAGTTCTTCCTCGACCTGCACCGCCTGGAAGGCGACCCCGCGGACCTGGCCTTCGCCGTCACCATGGTCGATGACATCCTCGACCGGGCCATCCTCGATAACACGGGCATGCGCTGGTCGAACTACGAGTACCGGCTGCCCCAGCCGGATCTTCCGCCCGAGACGACCTATATGCAGGGAGCCCCCGGTATCGGCTCCACGTTGCTGCGCCTGCACCGTCACCTGACCGGGGACCCGTGGCACATCCGCTGGCCGCATGCCCCGGCCTGGGTGCCGTGACGACCCGTCGTCACTAGGATGTACCCCACCGAGCGAGGCAAGAGCCGCTGAGCTCCCGTGAAAGAGCACGTAAAAGAGCAGGAGACGATCGTGCGGACGCAGGATCAGGATCTCCAGGCCCAGTCAGCCGAACCCGCGCCGGCCGGTGCCCGCGGCGGCCATCTCGGCTTGCACCTCGTGCCGCCGCTGCGAATCAACCTGCAGCGACTCCGCCCCATGGCCCCCGATATCGCCTGGGCCGTGTTCGTCGGCCTCAACCTGGCCGCCATGCGGCTGCTCACCAACTGGGCGACGGTCCCGTTCCTGGCTATCTGGGTCAGCCTGACGGTGGTCTACGGCTTCCGGCTGTGGCGCCTGCAGCCGACGATCCTGACCTGGGCCGCGGTCACGCTGGCCACCGGAGGCATCATCTTCGTGCAGGTCCTCAAGGGCCAGCAGGACGCCGACTACCTGGCCGAAGTGCCGCTGATCGCGCTGATGTTCCTGGTCATGGTCTGGCATGGCCGTCGGCGGCTGGCCGCCACCCAGGAACGGCTGACGGCCATGGAACAGGTCCAGCGGATCTCCCAGGAGAATGTGCGCCTGCTGGAGCAGCAGCGTCAGTTCCTGCAGGACGCCTCGCACGAGCTCGGTACCCCGATCACCGTGGCCCTCGGCCACGCGGAGCTGATCGAGCGGGCCGCTACCGACCAGGCCGTGGCCGCGGACGCCCGGGTCGTCACCGGTGAGCTGGCCCGGCTGCGCCGCCTGACGAACCGGCTGCTGCTGCTGGCCTCGGCCGGCACTCCGGACTTCCTGCACCTGACCCAGGTGCCGGCCGACTCCCTGGTCCTGGACGCCCTGGAACGCTGGGGCAACATCCCGCGCCGCTGGCGGCTGGGCGAGGTGGCCGAGGCGACCGTGCGCGGCGACGGTGACCGGCTGGTGGCCGCGCTGGACGCGCTGCTGGAGAACGCCGTCGCGCACACCGAGCCCGGCGACACCATCGAGGTCGGCGTCCGCCTCGAAGGCGGCAACGCGGTCCTGACCGTGGCCGACTCGGGCTGCGGCATCCCGCCCACCGAGCTCGACCGCATCTTCCGCCGGTTCACCCGCGCCCAGCCGTCCCGCAGCCGCGAGGCCGGCGGGTTCGGGCTCGGCCTGTCCATCGTGCAGGCCATCGCCGAAGCCCACCACGGCTCGATCCGGGTCCGCAGCACCAGCGGCCAGGGCGCCACGTTCGAAATGGTCATCCCCGCCATCCCCAACGCGCTAGCCAGCTGAGGACGGACCGCCGGCCGCCGTCCCGGATCCCACCGTTACCTTTATTCCGAACGAGCCGTGGTTCCAGCGCCATCGGTCCGGTACACGCGTGCGGCGAAATCGTCGAGCACGGTCCGGCACCCGATCAGGGCGGACCGGGCGGTCCCGGCGTTGGCCGCGCCGAGGCTGTCTTGCGCGCGGATCGCATCGATGCGCAGGGACAGCCGTCTCAGTTCCGCGTCCTTGTCCGCCAGGTCCCGGTAGCGGAAACGGCCGTCGGCGGTCAGGACCCGGATTCCGGCCACGATCTCGTCGCACCCGGCGATGATCTCGGCGTATTCCTGGTCCCGAGCCGCGTTGAAGGTGGCGATCAGCTCTCCTGCGCCTTCGATCACCTCGGCCCGCAGCACCTGGGACGACCCTCCGGCCTCGCCGATCATGCTTCGCATCCGCCGGACGGCCCGTTCCGCGGCGGGGGAGGCGGGCACGGCCGCCACCGCGTTCGCCGGGAACACCGCGCCGATCGCGGTCAGCCGCCGCCGGACCGTCGCCTTCAGCCGGTGGCCGGACGGCAGCCGGTACACCAGGACCAGCCAGGCCACGCGACCACCTGCCCTCGTGACGTCCGAACGTCCTTGCAGGTAGAGGCCATCGGCCGCGCGGTTACCCCACCGGCGTTACGCGAGCCTCATCGCGTGGTCACTCTCACCATACCGGGGCCCTTGGGAGCGTGTCCTGTCTGCGGTTCTACCCGAGCAGGTCCTGCAATCAAATTGCCAGCATGGCGCTCACACCGCGCCGAGCAGGTAGGCGAGCAGGATCACGCCGAACAAGTACAGCAGGTACAGGTTCACGTCGCCGGACTGCAGCGGCCGGACGGCGTCGGCGAGCCATTCGACGGCCCGGATGACCGGGCGGTACAGGTACCGCTCGAACACCGGCGTGACCTGGGCTTCGTAGTGGACCGGCCCGGACCGGCCGGCGGGATCGTCGTCCGAGGCGCGGCGGACCGACACCGACGGCCGGTACAGCGCGTCGAAGGTGACCCGGGTCGGGGCGGAGAACGTCATGGCCGAGTACTGCATCCGTGGCCGGAAGCTGACTATGCCGCCGTCCCAGACCGGAACCGACACACTCGCCGCGCGCGGCCGCCCGGCCACGTAGATGAGAAAAGGCACGGCGCACGCCGCGGCCAGGAACACGGCCAGGTACGTCGGGGAGAACGCGGAGAAGTCTGTGTGGGCCGGGATCACGGTGAGCTTGCCCGGCAGCAGCAGCGGCCCAAGACTCGTCCCGGTCACCGTCCGCGCGGTGCGGGACAGCGCGCCGAGCATGACCGGGGCGCCGACGGCGAGCGCCGCGCAGGCCACCGCGAGCAGCGCCGGCCCGGCCACCGGCTGGCTCGTTTCCCGCGCGGCGGCCGCCTGCCTGGTCCGGGGCATGCCGAGATAGGGGATGCCGAACCCGCGGACGAACGCGTAGATGGCCAGTCCGCCGGTCAGCCCGAGCGTCGCGGCGGCCAGCACGATGAGGATCGCGGTCAGGTGGCTGCCGGTGCGGAAGCCCTGGAACAGGCCCTGGAAGATCAGCCACTCGCTGACGAACCCGTTCAGCGGCGGCAGCGCGGCGATCCCGAGCGTGCCGATGAACGTGATCACCGTGCTGCGCGGCAGCCGGTGCACGAGCCCGCCGAGCCGGTCCATGTCCCTGGTCCCGGTCGCGTGCTCGACCACGCCCGCCTCCAGGAACAGCAGCGACTTGTAGCAGCCGTGGTTGGCCACGTGGTACAGCCCCGCGATGAGCAGGAACGCCGACAGCGCGAGCTGGTGGTAGGAACGGAACACCATGGCCGCGCCGAACGCGGTCACGATGATCCCCGTGTTCTCGATCGTGGAGAAAGCCAGGAACCGCTTGATGTCGCGTTCGGCCAGCGCGTACAGGATGCCGATGGCGGCGGTCACCGCTCCCGCGAACATGGTGACCAGGCCCGGCCACGAGCCGTCCACCGGGACCAGCCGGAACGCGAACAGCGCGATGCCGTAGACGCCGAGCTTGACCACCACGCCGGACAGGAACGCCGATCCGTCGGCCGGAGCCACCGGATGCGCCTCGGGCAGCCATACGTGCAGTGGGACCAGCCCGGCCTTGAACCCGAACCCGGTCAGCGCGAGCAGGAACGCGGCGGCCCGCCAGCCGCCCGGCACCAGGTGGCCCCGGGCCGCCATCACGCTCAGCTCGGTGGCGCCTGTCTTGGCGGCCAGGATCACGAACGCGGCCACGACCAGCAGGAAGCCGATCTCCGACAGGGCCAGGAACCAGAACGCGCCGCGCGCGGTCTGGTCGCTGCGCGGATGGCGCAGGATGACCAGGTAGCAGGCCAGGCTCATCGTCTCCCAGGCGACCAGGAACGTCACCATGCCGCCGGCGGTCAGCACGGCCAGGCAGGCCAGCACAGCCAGGTTGCAGGCGGCCAGGTAGACTCCGGTGCCACGAGACGGCTGGTGGTAGCGGGGCACGTACAGCGCGATCGCCACCGCGACGATCCCGAGCACCGCCACGAACACGCCGGCCAGGCTGGTCATCTGCAGTTCCAGCGGCCCGCCCACGATGGTGGCCGGGCCGGGAGCGGCCACGCGGGTGTTGCCGTACACCAGTGACCAGCCGCCGCCCGCGACCGCGGCGCCGCCCGCCAGGGCGGACAGGCCGCAGCAGGCCCGCACGCCCGGCCGCCAGGAACCGGCCAGCAAGCCGGTCACGGCCGCGGCGAGCCACGCCCCGCCCGCGCCGTACAGGATGTCCAGCGGGTTCACGCCGCACCCCCCTCGCCGGCGATGAACGTCAGGCCCGGCGTCCGTTCCGCGAGTCGGCCGACCGCCACACCCAGGCCGTGCAGCAGCGCCAGCGGGCTGGGCGGGCAGCCCGGGATCCACACGTCGACCGGCAGGACCTCGCCGACGTTCCCGTGCACGAACGGGTCCTGCGGGTACACCCCGCCCAGCGCGCAGGCACCGGTCGCGACGACCACCTTGGGCCCGGGCATCGCCTCGTAGGTCTTGCGCGCCGCCACGCCGAACGCCCGCACCATCGGCCCGGTGACCAGCAGCAGGTCCGCGTGCCTGGGCGCCGGGGTGAAGAAGAAGCCGAGCCGGTGCAGGTCGTAGTGCGGCGCACTCAGCAGCCGGATCTCCTGCTCGCAGACCGCGCACGACCCGGTGTCCAGGGTGCGGATGTGCAGGCTGCGGCCGAACTGCGCGGCGATCATCTCCCGCAGCTGCCCGGCCGCCGCCTCGGTCTCGTTGGGGCCGGGGTTCATCGCAAACCTCCCCGTATCGGGATCTCTTTTATCAGGGCCGAACGGACGGTGGTGGCCAGCTCGAACTCCCCGCTCGAGCTGGCCGCGTGCGGCGCGGCCTCGATGCACTTCCCGCACGCGGTACAGGCGCCAGCGTCGAAGACCAGCGTGTCGCCCCGCCGTCGCAACGCGGGCCCGGGGCATACCGCGACCATGCGGTCGGCGTCCTGCCGGGTCAGCTGACCCGGCCGGAATGCCGGCGGCGTCGGCAGCCACGCCGCCGACTGGTCGGGCCGGGCCGGGTACCGGGTGGTGACTATCCCGCGGCGCAGTCCGCGGGCGAACCAGAACGGCATCGCGCCGCACCTCCTTCAGCGAGTCTTAGCGGGCCAGGCCGGCCGCGGTCAGCCAGAAGCTGGCCTCGATGATCGGGATGTCGGTGAACACGTTCTGCGACCGGCAGGCGTCGTCGAAGCCGCGCCAGTTGCGCACCGACCCCGGCCGCAGCCGAGCCCGGGTGATCCGCCCGCCGGGGTCCAGCGCGACCCAGGCCAGCACCTCGCCCCGGGACGATTCGGCCCAGCCGAGACCGTGGCCGCCGCCCTCCGGAATTGGCGCGCACTCCGCTGCCGTGCCGGCGTCGAGGAACTCGCCGATAAGCCGGACCGACTCCGCCGCCTCCCCGAGCATCACCCGGAACCGGGCCAGCACGTCGCCGCCCTCGGCGGTCACGACCGTGACCGGGTACTCGGTATAGGGACTGCCGTCCGCGGACCCGCTCCGCGGACGGCGGCCGTTCAGCCGCGAGTCAACGGCCAGGCCGGTGGCCCGGGCCACGGGCCCGACCAGGCCGAGGCGGCGGGCTTGCTCGGCGGTCAGGGTGCCGCAGGCCTCCAGCCGGTCGACGAAGGAGTTCGTGCTCAGCAGCGCGTCGGCCGCTCGCCGCAGCTCGCCGTACGCCGCGGGCAGGTCACGCCGGAGCACCCCGGCGTCCGGGGCGCGCGCGGTCCCGCCGGGCTGGATGACGCCGAACAGGTACCGGTGGCCGAATGCGGCCGCGTTGACCCGCAGCAGCCGCTCGAGCGCGATCTCGGCCGCCGACTGCCCCACGGTCAGCCCGGTGGCCTGGCACAGCGCGGCCATGGCCGCGGCGTGGTTGTACAGGCGTTCCAGCTCCAGCGCGACCGCCCGGGTCCGCGCCGCCGCGGGCGGCGGCGCGACGCCCAGCGCGGCTTCCGCGGCCGCGGCGAACGCCCAGCCGACCGCGACGGCGCTGAGGCCCTCGGCGCGTTCGGCGAGGAAGATCGCCTCGCCCGGCGTCAGGCCGCGCAGCCGCCATTCCACGCCGCGGTGCTTGTGCCAGCTGAACAGGTAGACGTCGACGACTTCTTCGCCGCTGGTCACCAGCCCGTAGTACAGGCTCTCCACGCCGACCTGCCGGACCGGCCCGAACGGGAACTCGAAGGCCTGCCCGCCCACCGTGTGCGGGGCGTGCGCCTCATCCGGCGGCTGCGCCGGCGCGTGCCCGAGCCGCGGGAAGTCGGGCCCGGCGTGCGGCGGCAGCATGAGCCGGTTCAGCGGTTTGCCGGTCTCCGGCCGGATGCCGAACTGCTCGTAGATCTCGCATTCCTCGACGAACGCGGCCGGGGCGACGTCGGATAGCGGCGGGTACTGCCCGTCCTCGATCTCGGTCTCGATTAGCAGGTAACCCGGGTCGAGCGCCCAGACCAGGCGCAAGGTCGGCGCGTCCCCACCGTTATCCGCGAACATATCGGCCAGCCGGATGCTGGCCTTGCCCGCCAGGGCGTGTGTCGCCTCTTCCAGGGTCTCCGGCAGCATCCGGACGGTGACCGCTCCCTGGGTAGCGCCGGCGTCCCGGACCTGCAGACCGCCGAGCCCGACGAGCCGGCGTACCAGCTGGTCTGACAACTCCGCGGCCCGTGGTTCGACGGTAGTCATCCGATTGCTCCGATTGAGTGGCGAAGCACGGCGTCCAGGGCGGCCGGGATCCACAGCCCCAGGACCAGTAGCGCCGTCAGCCCGAGGACGAGCGGCGCCGCGGTCACGGCCACCGCGGCCCGGCCGCGGTACGGGCTGGCCAGCTGAGCCGGCGGGTTGCCGGTCACCATCTGGGCCGTGGTCCGGGCGAAGGCCACGAACGCCAGCCCGAGCAGGCCCAGCAGGAGCAGCGGGAACACCGGGCTGCCGTAGGCGAAGCCGGCCCGCACGATGGTCAGCTCGGACAGGAACAGGCCGAACGGCGGGGAGCCCAGCGCCGCGAACGACGCCAGCAGCAGCGCGCCCCCGGTGACCGGCACGGCGGCCAGCAGCCCGGTCACCTGGTTCGCTTCCCGGGTCCGGTAGCGGAGCGACACGTCGCCGCTGGACAGGAACAGCACCGCCTTGGCCAGCGCGTGGTTCAGCGTCTGCAGCAGCGCGCCGTACAGGCCGAGGACGCCGCCGAAGCCGAGGGCCACGGCGATGATGCCCATATGCTCCACCGAGGAGTACGCGAACAGCCGCTTGAAGTTCCCCTTCCTGACCATGAACAGCGCGCCGATGACGATGGAGGCGAACCCGAAGGACAGCAGCACGGCCCGCGGGTAGGTGGCCCCCAGCCGTCCGTGCGCGATGGCCAGGAACCTGATGATCGCGTACATGCCGGTGTTCAGCAGCGCGGCGGACAGCATGGCGCTGGCCGGGCTGGGCGCCTCGGCGTGCGCGTCGGGCAGCCAGGTGTGCATCGGCGCCAGCCCCACCTTGGTGCCGTAACCCACCACCGCCAGCAGGAACGCCAGCCGCAGCGGATCCGGGGCCAGCGCGTGCGCGTGCTGGACCAGGTACGGCCAGGTCAGGCCCAGGTTGGAGCCCAGATGCAGGGCGCTGCCCGAGTAGAACAGGAACAGCGTCCCAGCCAGCGCGATCGTGACGCCCAGCGAGCTGATGATGACGTACTTCCAGGCCGCCTCCAGCGACCGGGCGCGCCCCTCGATGCCGACCAGGGCCGCGCTGGCCAGCGTGCTGGCCTCGACCAGGACGAACAGCAGCCCCAGGTTGCCCGTTTCCAGCGCCGCGAGCATCAGCGACGCGAACAGGCCGAAGAACGTGAAGTACAGCCGGACCTGGAACCCGCTGAGCTCGCCGCTGTCCTCCTGGGCCGCGACGTACCCGATCGAGCCGAGCGCGGCGAGCAGCGTCACGGCGGCCACCGTCATCACGAAGAACCCGCCGAGCGGGTCGACGTACAAGAAGCCGTCCCACCCGGCCAGCGGCGCCCGGCCCTCGATGCCCACCAGCAACGCCAGCGAGCAGCCCAGGGCCACCGCGGCCCCGCCGGCCTGGGCCACGCCGGCCAGCCGCGCCCGCGCGCCGGACATCGCGGCGGCGGGCCCGGCCAGCGGCCCGAGGGCGACGAGGATGGCCAAGGCGGTCATCCGCGGAGTTCCTTCAGCTCGGCGGCGCTGGCTTCGGCCAGCTGCCGGGTGAGCCCGGACACGAACACCACCATGATCAGCACCCCCGCCACGATGTCCAGGAAGATCCCGGCCTCGACGATGAACGGGAACGTCGC
>Ga0335074_10016036_pt1 | contig 10542 bp, 9 predicted proteins | sample Lox_Sample_23_FD_206715 | JGI IMG/M metagenome (GOLD analysis project Ga0335074, IMG submission 206715) | Soil microbial communities from Loxahatchee National Wildlife Refuge, Florida, United States - Lox_Sample_2.3 | ecosystem: Environmental > Terrestrial > Soil > Wetlands | place: USA: Florida...
ACCGCGGCCGAAGCTGCGCAACACCGTGCTCACTTGCGTTGACGAGCTGCCACCAGGCCCGGAAACCGAGTTCACCCAGCCGCTCAAGGACCTGGCCCCGATAACGGTCAAACCTTGCTGCGGCCAGACCGCGCACGTTCTCCAGCAGTACGGCGCGCGGGCGGATCTCCGCGATGAGCCGCAACGCCTCCGGGAACAAATCACGTTCGTCAGCATCGCCAAGCTGCCGGCCAGCGATCGAGAACGGCGGACAGGGAACGCCGCCGGCGAACAGGTCGACATCAGCGAAGCCGCGCCCGTCGAGGCCGGCCACGTCGCCTTCGATGATCTTCCAGTCCGCGCCGCGGTTACGGCGGAGGGTCTCGCAGGCGTCGAGGTCGATCTCGATCACCGCCGCATGGCTGAAGCCAGCCTGCTCAAGACCGAGGGCCTGACCCCCGGCGCCCGCACAGATCTCCACGACCGTCAGTTCGCCCACGCAGCCTCCTGCAGCACCAGTCAGGCTGATTCTGCTAGCCGGCTGCGGCCAGGGAGAGACCCCACGCCGTCGGGGCGGCCGCCGACTCTTGCCGGCTCAGCTCACGGCGACAGTCAGCACGCCCCGGTTAAGCGTCCCAGCGCACATGCAGGGACGCCGGCTTGCGGAACACCAGCCCCTGGGGAGCGCTCGGCTTGCCAGGATCCAGCCGGAGTCCGGGCAGCTGGTCCAGCAGCGCACCCAGTGCTGCCCGCGCTTCGGCCCTGGCTAGCTGCGCGCCAACGCAGAAGTGCGGGCCGACGGCGAAGGACCAGTGCTGCCGGGCGTTCCGGCGGTGCAGGTCGAATCGATCGGGATCGGCGAACACGGCCGGATCCCGGTTGGCCCCGGCTAGTGACACGACGACGAGGTCACCGCGCCTGATTTCGCCACCGCCGAGCGCGGTGTCGGCTGTCGCGTACCTGTCCACGACCGCGGCTGCTGGCTCCAGCCGGAGCGCTTCTTCGACGGCGCTGTCAGTAAGGTCCCTGTTGACAGTCACCTCACGAAGCGCGGCTTCGTTGCGGAGCAGATACCAGACCGCGTTACAGATCATTCCCTCGGTAGTTTCGATGCCGCCGAACAGCATGACCGCGGCGTTCGAGACGATCTCGCCCACCCCGAGCTCTCCGGCCACTGCGGTGAGCACGGAGTGCTTGTCCGACCGCTTAAGGCTCGCCGTCACGCGGTCGCTCAGCTCGCCGAACGCCGCGGTGGCTGCTGCAGGAACGCCGACGGTCGGTCCGTCACCCTCAGACAGGGCAGACACGCCCGCCACGATGGCGTCGTACCAGGCGAGCAACTGTGACGGCGCGACGTCCAGACCGAGCATCTCGGCCATCACCGATACGGCGAGCTGCCCGGCCAGGCCACGCCGCAGTTCAGCGCCGGTCCCGCTTGCCGCTAGCGTCGCGACCAGGCGGGCGGCCTCGCGTTCGCAGGCCTGAGCCAGCTCGGCACGCGCCGGCGGCAGGCGCAGCGCGGTTGCGAACGGTCCGCGATGGCGCGAGTGCTCGGCGCCATCCAGCGACAGCATGCTCGGTCCGACCACGCGTGCTGTGGTGAACCGCGGGTCGTCGACGGTGAACGCTCCCGGATCACGGAGCACCTGATCAGCCAGGTCCGCGCGGGTAACCAGCCAGCCTGACAGGGCCGGCAGCCACGAGACCGGTTCAGCCTCGCGCAGTCGCTGCAGGATCGGGTGCGGGTCCGTTGCCAGCGACGCAACGGTCACCTCAGCGCCAAGCGGATACTTCGCCCTCGCCACGTTCTTATCCTGGCCGATCAGGCTGGACGTGCTGATACGCAGGTCCGCCCCTGCGGCTCCCGCAGGCCGGTCAGGCTCCCGTGCATTTCATGAATTTGACTCGGTGCTGGCATCACCGGGCTTCTCACGGTTGGCCAGGAAGGTTTCCGGCGGCGGTGCGCCCCATAGCTGCGGCGGCACGTCCCAGTCACCGGCGACCCAGCAGTCGTCGATCTGGTCGATGTCGGAGAACCACTCGATCCAGCTGCCCCACGGGTCCGGGTTGTAGTGGAAGAAGTTCGAGCCGATCGTGTGCCGGCCGAGGCCCCAGCCGGCGCCCCGCCCGCGTGAGCGCATCCGGTCGGCGCCGATCGCGATGGCATCGATCGAGGGCACCTCGAAGCTCGCGTGATGGAAACCCGGATGGGTCGAGCTGATGAACCCGAAGACGTGGTGGTCGCCGCGCCCGGCGTTGAGGAACGTCACGAAGTCATGGTGGACGGTGTCGCTGATCTTCAGCCCGAGCACTTTGGTGTAGAAGTCGGTCATCACGCCGGGCTGCGGGGTGAATAGGAGCGAGTGCCCGAGCCTGCGCGGATTCACGTCACCAGTAACTTCGCGCCAGGCTGCCCTGCCGACACGCTGCCTGCTGGCACCAGAGTTGACCAGGATCTCAGGGACCGGCCTGGGCGGCGCTTGCTCGGCCACCAGCAACTGGACCGCATTGCCGTCCGGATCGCGCAGCCAGGTGCCGGACTCCGCCGCTCCGGCTGGCGGCTCGATCAGCGGCGTTCCGGCTCGCTCGAGCGCGGCCAGCACGTCGTCCTGGCTGCCGGGAGCCAGCGTGAACGAGACGTGGTGCAGCCGCTTGACCGGGCCTTGCACCATGCGCACCTGCTCCTGGCTGCGCCCCGGGCACTGCGCCAGCAGCGCGCTGCCCGCCTGCACGGTCTCCAGGCCGAAATCGGTCAGGAAACCGTCGGCGACCTCCAGATCGGGAACCTCGAGCGCGTAGTGATGAAGTCCGGAGATCACCGGTTTCCCCTTTCACAACTTCAGGCACCGGATTGAGGTCCAGATTGGCGCCTGTGTTTAACACCCTAGTTGCTTGGTGGCTCCAGCCGGTCGATTTGTCGGTTATGTGGTCACCAAACAACCGGGGTGTCGAAAAGGATTACGGACGCGCATTTCCGCTGCCGTTGAGCGCCGGATGCAGGAACGGGGTGAGCGCGGCAATGACCGCGTCGCAGAGCGCGCCGGTGCGATGGATCGCGTTGCCGGTCATGAAGCCAACGAATCCTTCGGCGCGGTTCGCGTCGGTGCGGCCGAAGACGACATCGCAGGCTTCGCCAAGCTCCCGGCCAGCCTGCACGAGTTCCATGAGGGCGGGCGGCACCTGCATCCGCAGCGTGCTGCCGACACCTTCCCGGCCGGCCCGGTCGACGATGACGGCCCAGCCGGAATTGAACCAGGAGCCCTCGGTCTGCTCCAGGCCGCCCTCGATGCCGACACCGTAGTCGGCATCGCCGCGACCGATTGCCCGGATGGCCCTGTTCCGGGCGCCGCGGATAGTCTCGGCGTCTGTCATCGGCTGGGCTGCGACGCCGGACAAGACGTCGCAGCCGTGCACGGCGTCAAGGACTCCCGGCCACAGGGTTCCGAAGGCGAGCCGGGCCGCCTCGATCTTGGCAGGGTTGAGCGATCCGACCGCGACAATCATGCCGCCCGATGGTAGCCGGGGCTGGCCGGCTGCGGGCAGACTAACCGCCGGCCATTGCTCCGACGATGAGGTAGGGCTCGGCGCCGCTGGCGACCGCGTCCGGTAGCGAGGAGTCCGGCGCTTCATGCGACAGGTCCTCCTCGCACGCGAAGAACCGGATGAACGCCCGCCGCTGCTGAGTTTCCTGGTCGCGGATGGTGCCGCGCAGCATCGGGTACCTGCCTTCGAGCGCGTCCAGCACCGATCGCTGGCAGATCGTGCCGGTGAGCTCGAGCTTTACCTCGCCCTCGATGCCGGCCAGCCGCCGCAGATGAGCAGGTAGCACCACGCGGATCATGGCAGCGTCTGCACCTCGACGGACAGCACTGCGGGCAGGTCGCGGACGATCGGCGCCCAGCTGTCGCCCGCATCGGCCGACGCGTACACCTGGCCGCCAGTGGTACCGAAATAGATCCCGCAGTCGTCCAGCGAGTCGACGGCCATCGCGTCCCGCAGCACGTTGACGTAGCAGTGCTGCTGCGGCAACCCGTTGGTGAGCGGCTCCCAGTCGTCACCGCCAGTGCGACTGCGGTAGACCCGCAGCCGGCCGTCGGGCGGGAAGTGCTCCGAGTCGCTCGTGATCGGGACCACGTAGATGGTCTCCGGCTCGTGCGCGTGGACGTCTATCGGGAAGCCGAAATCGGTTGGCAGGTTACCGCTGATCTCCCGCCAGGTCTCGCCGGCGTCGTCGGTGCGCATGACATCCCAGTGCTTCTGCATATACAGCACCTCGGGCCGCGACGGATGCATCGCGATCCGGTGGACGCAGTGGCCAACCTCGGCGTCCGGGTCGGGGATGCCCTCGGACTGCAACCCGTGGTTCACCGGTCGCCAGGTATTGCCCTTGTCGTCCGACCTGAAGGCGCCCGCCGCGGAGATGGCCGCGAACATCCGGCTCGGCGTCGCCGGGTCCAGGATGATCGTGTGCAGGCACATCCCGCCGGCGCCTGGCTGCCATGAGGACCCCGACCCGTGACCACGCAGGCCCGGCAGTTCCTGCCAGCTGTTGCCGCCGTCGGCCGACTTGAACAGGCCGGCGTCCTCGACTCCTGCGTAGACCGTGTCCGGGTCATCGAGTGACGGCTCCAGGTGCCAGACCCGCTCGAACTCCCACGGGTGCGGGGTCCCGTCGTACCACTGGTGAGTACCCGGCGTGCCGTCGTAGCTGAACTGGTTGCCGACCGGCTGGAAAGTCGCGCCGCCGTCATCGGAGCGCTGAATCACCTGTCCCGACCAGCCGCTGGACTGCGACGCGTAGATACGGTCCGGGTCGGCGGGCGACCCTTTCAGGTGGTAGATCTCCCAGCCGCTGAAGTGCGGCCCGCTCACTTCCCACTGATCGCGCTTGCCGTCCGCGGTGAGCACGAACGCGCCCTTGCGTGTGCCTACCAGTACTCGTATGCGGCTCATCTGTGCTCCGTTCCCGGGGTGCGAAGTTCAGTCAGGGATAGCCCGCTACTAGCACGACGATCGGCATCGCCCCGATTTGGACACTGCGACCGTCCAGTGCTTCCCACCCTGCCAGTTGAGGGCCAGCCCGTCTGGAGTTAGGCGGGCTGCGGGCACGGAAATAATCGCGCGACGGGAGACGGATCTGACCCGCCCCTCCCAGACTCGCTGAAAGTTGTTAGGAGGGACATGCGACCGCCACGGGTCCCGCCCAACTTTTTCGGGATTGCGTTCGGGCTGGCCGGGCTGGGCGGGGCATGGCATGCGGCCGCGAAACCGCTGGGCGTCTGGATCGCGGTGGCCGATGTGATCTTTATCGTCGCAGCGGCCGTCTGGGCCATCCTCGTCGTCGGCTATCTCGCTCAGGGGTGGCGGCAGGTCGTGGCGGACTTCAGCGACCCGGTGCTCGGACCGTTCCTCTCGCTCGCGGTGATCACGCCGATGCTCCTCGCTGTGGCCCTAGCACCGAGCGCCCACGCTGCGGCCCGGCTGCTGGTGGTCATCTTCCTGGCGCTGACATTCGCACTTGGTGGCTGGATAACCGGTCAGTGGATCGTCATGAAGATCGACGAGGACGCAAACCATCCGGGCTACTTCCTCCCCACTGTGGCCGGTCCGCTGGTGGGCTCGGCTGCTGCTACCACCGCGGGTTTGCATGCGGTGGCCGAGGGGGCATTCGGGGTCGGCGTCGTCAGCTGGCTCGTGCTGGGCTCGATCTTGCTGCGCCGGCTCTTCTTCCGGCCGATGCTGCCCGCCTCGCTGGTTCCGACGATGGCCATCGAGGTAGCGCCGCCAGCCGTGGCCGGCGTCGCGTACTTTGCCATCAACGGAGATCGGCTCGACTTCATCGCCCGGGCGCTGGGCTGCTATGCGATCCTGTCCGTCCTGATCCAGTTGCGCCTCGTCCCCGTCTACGCGCGGCTGAGATTCTCGCCCGGATTCTGGGCATTCACCTTTTCTTACGCCATTGTCGCGACCGACGCGTTGCTGTGGGTGAAGGCGGCCAGGCCGTCCGGCGCGACGGCCTACGTGATCGTCGTCGTCACGCTGATCACGGTGCTTATCGTGGCGATTGCGCTGCGCACCATCGTCGCGCTCGGCCGGGGGCAGTTCTTCCCCGCGCGCCAATCCGGGCAGCAGCGTTAGGCTGCAGGCCGGCCGGGACAGGCGGTTCGGGCTAGCCTGTCCCCATGTCCGAGCACACGGTCGCGTTCATCCCCAGCCCGTCGATCAGCGGCGTCCACCTCGGACCGCTGTTCGTGCACTTCTACGGCCTGATGTATGTCGTCGCCATTGCGGTTGCCGTCTACATCACCCGGCGGCGGTGGGCTGCGGCCGGCGGCGATCCGTCGCTGGTCGGCGACGTCGCCATCTGGGCGGTCCCGGCCGGCCTGATCGGGGCTCGGCTGTACTTCGACATCACCACGCCGTTCGACATCACTCCCAAGCACGTGTGGTGGGGCCCGCTGGCCATCTGGAACGGGGGCCTCGGGGTCTGGGGCGGGATCCTGGCCGGGGCGCTTGTCGGCGCGTGGCGGGTACGCCGGTCCGGTGCCAGCGTGCCAGGTTTCATGGATGCGATTGCTCCGGCGCTGCTCGTTGCGCAGGGCATCGGGCGGATCGGGAACTACTTCGACCAGCAACTGTTCGGCAAGCCCAGCACGCTGCCATGGGCGCTGGAGATCAGCAAAGCGGCCCGGCTGGCCTCAGGGCTGCCGGCCCAGTACCTGAAGTACGGCACGTTCCAGCCCTCGTTCTTGTACGAACTGCTCTTCGACCTCAGCTTCGCTGCGGTACTGGTCTGGCTGGGCCACCACACGTCGATCCGGCCGCCTGGCTTGTTCGCCCTCTACGTGGCCGGCTATTCCGGCTACCGGATCTTCGAGGAGACAATCCGGATTGACTCGTCGGCGTATTTTCTCGGCCTGCGGTTGAACTTCTTCGTGGCGGTGTGCGTGACGCTGGCCGGACTGGTCTGGCTCGCGATCAGCCAGCGCAAGCCGAAAGCGGTGGCCGGGGGATCAGCTGTGCTCGCGATCGGCGTGCTGTGCGTCCTGGCCGCCGGGTGCAGTAACGGTCACGCCGGGACCACAGCCACCCGCGGCGTCGGCGCCCGCGCCGCTCAGGCGGCAACCGCGCGTCACTCGCCCAGCAGCCACCGGCCCGGCGCGACGAGCTCCCGCGCCTGAGTCGGCCCCCACGAGCCGGCCGCGTACGACGCGACCTGCGGCGGGTTGTCCAGCAGCGGCTGAGCCACATCCCAGACCGCGGCCAGGCCATCCGGCCGGGTGAACAGCGAGCGATCGCCGGTAAGCACGTCGTGGATCAGCCGGACGTACGGCGGCAGCGGGTCGGCCCCGCCCAGCGTTGCGAGCGGGACCGCGGCTTTCGCGTTGTCGAGTACGAGCCCCGGACCGGGCTTCTTCGCGACCAGCGTGAGGTCGATCTCGCCGTCGCCTGCCAGTGAGAACGACAGCACGTTGGCGTCATCGGGCAGGTACTCGGCCAGCGGGCAGCCGGGCTTGCGCAGGACCAGACTCACCCGCTGTTTGGTAGCCGCCAGCCGCTTGCCGGTGCGCAGATAAAACGGCACGCCGCGCCAGCGGTCCGTGTCGATCCAGAGCCGCGCCGCGACGAAGGTGTTCTGGGTGGACTCCGGCGCTATACCGGGAACGTCGCGGTAGCCAGCGAACTGACCAAGCACCACCTCGGATGGGTCCAGCCGCCGGAAGCAGCCGATGACCTTCTCCCGCGCTGACTGCAAATCCGCCGGGCCGAGACTGGCTGGCGGTTCCATCGCGACCTCGGCGGCGACCTGGAACAGGTGAGTCACGAGCATGTCGAGCACCGCGCCGGTGGCGTCGTAGAACACGGCGCGGTCGGTGATGCCGAGTTTCTCTGGCACGTCGATCTGCACCGACTCGACGTTGTCCCGGTTCCACATGCCGGAGAACAGGCCGTTGGCAAAGCGGAGCACATGCAGGTCCTGAGTCGCTTCCTTGCCCAGGAAGTGATCGATCCGGTAGACCTGCTGCTCGTCAAGCACCGAATGGACGGCGCTGTCGAGTTCCCGGAATGACTCCGGAGACGTGCCGAACGGCTTCTCGTAGACCACGCGGGCGCCGGCGGCTAGGTCGTGCTGACCCAGTGCCTTGGTGAGTCCGGCGAACGCGGTCGGCGGCACCGCGAGGTAGTGAACGAATTGCGGTTCCCCGCCGAGTGACTTTTGTGCTGCGGCCAGCACGTCCAGCAGGCTGCCCGGGCTGTCGGTGCTGAACCCGCCGCCGGCGAAGAACACGCGCTGCGCGAACGAGTCAAAGTCGGCCTGTTCCGGCTTCGGCCCGAACTCGGTGAGCACGTCGTGCACGTGCTTGCGGAAGTCCTCGTGCGCGACATCGCCACGCCCGTTGCCGACGAGTAGCCACTGCCTGGGGAGCAGGCCCTCAAGGGCGAGCTGGTAGAAGGCCGGTATGACCATGCGCTTGGCCAGGTCACCGGTAGCACCAAAGAGCACGAACGCGGTCGGGCCGGGACCCAGGCTGGACTTGCCGCCGCTTTCCGTAGTCGCCATGTGTCCCAACGTACGTGACGGGCCCCGGACCGATTCGGTCAGCCGCCCAGCATGCTGCGGCCCGTGCCATGCCGGCGGGAGGTATCCGGCGTTCGGTGTCTGAATGCGGGTCTTCCTAGGCGAAGGAAGGTAATTCCGCTTCGCTGCGGTACCTGGTTACCGTTTGCTACCTGACGACTGGAGGGGATTGGCCGTGCGATTGACACAGTTCCAGGCCATGAGCTTTGACTGTTACGGGACGCTGATTGACTGGGAGGCGGGCCTGGCTGCCGTGCTGACGCCGTGGGCGAGAGCAGCCGGCCTTGAGTTGGAGGACGAGGCACTGCTAGCCGCCTACTCCAGGCATGAAGCTGCCGCAGAGGCCGCACACCCGCGCGAGCCATATCCGGAGATTCTCGCGCGAAGCATGCGCGCTCTCGGGACCGAGCTAGGCGCGCCGGTCAGCCCGGACGATGCGCAGCGCCTGGCTTGCTCGGTACCCGACTGGCCCGCGTTCGCTGACTCGGCTGATGCGCTGGAGGCACTGAGCCAGCGGTACAAGCTCATCATCTTGTCCAACGTGGACCGTGACTCATTCGCGGCCAGCAACGAGCGCCTCGGCGTACGGTTCAGCGCCGTGATCACTGCTCAGGATGTTGGTTCTTACAAGCCCGCACCGCGCAACTTCGAGTCGCTGCTGGCCGAGGCGGCCCGCCTTGGCGTAGCGGACGGCACGTTGCTGCATGTGGCGCAGAGTCTCTTCCATGACCACGTGCCCGCCCGTCAGGCCGGCTTGCTGACTGCCTGGATCAATCGCCGCCGGGGACGACCTGGCTGGGGGGCGACGCCGGCGCCTGCAGCTCTCGTTGCGCCTGACTGGGAGTTCGCCTCCATGGCCGCACTGGCCGATGCGGTCGCAGCCGAGTGCGCGTGACGCAGGATAGCCGCGATACCACCCCGAAACGGGCACTTCACCGCAGCTGAAGCCACGGCCATAACCGTGCTGGTTGCCGGACCATAATCTGGGCACGTTCACTGTTACCGCCTGTGACCTGCGGCGTCGTGGTTTCCGGAGGCTACGGCTGCAGGGTGAGCGGAGTCATCGGCCGGTAGACAGGGTCGCCGGGCCTAACGCGGCCCAGGCGGTTGGTGGCAGCGCCGCGCATGGTCCACCGGGACAGCGGGCACGGTCGCGGGGCCTTGCGCCCGGGTCGCTAGCAAACCGGGACCGCGCTGCAGCCACGGTCTAGGCAGATCTGTCTGGCCGGCACGCCAGACTCCCCGAGACCGGACCGGCACGGCGCTGTGACGCCGCTTCGTGGCGTTGGCTGGCCGCCGCCGACGGCATCTCAGGCCATTAGAAGGAGTCTCATGGCCACGATACTGAGCGACCGGGTCAGGATAGTTGATGACCGGATGACGATCTATTCCGCCCCATTCATCCAAGGTGCGGCAGCTGCCGTATTCGCTGCATATACGCGTATTTTCTTCGCGCCGTATCGCTATGCTCTTACTCTCCCGCAGTACGGCTTCTTGTTCATGCCGTTGATCGTGGCGGCCATCGTTTCGACGCTGCTCGCAGCCTCCCTAGGCCGGCGGTGCCGCGCAGAGTTGGGTTACGGCGTGGGGCTGAGTTGCAGTCTGACGGGCATGGCTTTGCTGATCGCCACCGAGCCGGCGCCGAGGCTGGCTTTTAGCTACCCGTTTCTGCTGGCCGCCGCTGCCTTCGTGGGCGCCGGTTTCGGCCTCAGCTTCCAGTACATGCGGTGTTATGCCCTAAGCCTGAAGCCGCTGCGCACAAGACGCCAGATCCTCTTGGTGAATGCGCTGCTAGCGGCCGGTTTGGCCGTTTCTCCGCTCTACGTCCTGGCTACCTTCGGGACAAGCGCGTGGTGGAGCCTTCCATTGGTGCTCGCGGTCTTCCTCATCGCCGAGCTGCTGCTCAGCCGGTCGCTGCGCTCGCCGCCAGATGGCGCTGTGCCGCGCCGTGCAGAGCAGCCGGTTCCGGCTCGGTTCCATGC
>Ga0335074_10016038_pt1 | contig 10542 bp, 9 predicted proteins | sample Lox_Sample_23_FD_206715 | JGI IMG/M metagenome (GOLD analysis project Ga0335074, IMG submission 206715) | Soil microbial communities from Loxahatchee National Wildlife Refuge, Florida, United States - Lox_Sample_2.3 | ecosystem: Environmental > Terrestrial > Soil > Wetlands | place: USA: Florida...
GGGCACGGTGGAAACCACCATGGGATTGCCCAGGCTGGCGATGATAGAGTCGGTCTGTTGCGCGTTTCCCTGCGAAACGGCGAGAGCTAAAATCATCGCCGCTCCAATCAAGGCGCTGTTGGTCTGGATTGCTTTTTTCATTTTCTTTCTCCTCTGATTTCGATTTTTTCTCGCTGACGAATTCGAGAATAACCGCAGTGCCGGGGAGAAGTCGTCAATTGGGAGTTAAGGTTTCGTTAGATCTTTGGAGGCCGCGGGAAACGCCGTGGACGGACGGGCGGATGCCGGATTCTCATCCTGGGGTCCCATGCGCTGAGCGAGGAAGGCTAGCAGTTCCTGGATATTGCGAAAGCGCGTGGATTGCCCGGAATCGATGTGCTCCACGCGGCCGGAGACAATGCCGCGCTCCAAATCGACTTCCGGGCGGAGTTGGATGACAAAATCCCCTCGCATCTTTGCTTGAGAACCCCGGCTCCAGAATAGAGCCGATGGACGCAGCGAGTCGTTAGAATGCGGTAAGGATGCGGTTAAGTCTGGCTGGCAACAGCCGCCAGATCAAAGGCTTGGAGCAGGGATTGCCGCAGCGGGGGGTGCTCGGCGAGCGAACCGGCGAGAGTTTCGATGCAAGCTAAACAGCGCGAGCGGTGGCCGGCGGCTTCCTCGGTGCGTCCCAACTGGTCGAGAATTTCGGCGGCGGTTTGAAGAACCCGCCACCCGGCCAGAGGCGTTTGGGCGCCTTCCAGCGCGTCTCCCCCTAAGGCTTCCAGCGAAACCTGAATCTCGCGCTCGGCTTGGCGAGGGTCGTTTTCCGCCAGTGCAATCGCGGCCAGTTGTCTCCAGGCCAGCGCGAAATAGGTCCGCTGCCCGGATTGTCCCGCCAGTTGGCATAGCTCGAGGGCGTCCTGGCGAGCGCGATCGTACTCTCCGCGCTTGAGCCACATCGCGCTGCGGCCCAGATACAGCGGCAGCCGGAAGATCCAATCCAGACGGAGCGGCCCGGCTTGGGAGCGTTCGATCACTTCGTTAAAGCAATCCAGGGCCAGGTCGAGTTCGCCGAGCGCGAGGTGAGCATCGCCCAAAACAGTCAGCGTCAGAAAGCGGGGCGAACCTTCACGAGCGCGCACCAAAGTCTGCTGGCAGATCCGCCGGGCCGCGGCAAAGTCGAAAGCCTGCGCGTATATTCTGGCCTGCATCACGCGCAGCAGGGTGGTGGCTGTGCCATGGCCGTTTCTTTCCGCCAATAAAATACTTTCGTTCACCAGGCTCAAGGCATCGCCCCATTGCCCCAAGTGCAGCAGCGCCCAGGATTTGAAATATTGGCAGGATATATACAGAAACGAATCGCCGGATTCCAGGGCAATCCGCATCCCATCGTCGGCGGCGCGGCAGGCGTCGCGCTCTCTGGATCGAAAGGTCTCGAAGAAGGACAAATGCATGACGGCCAAGCCGAGAAACTCCGCATGCCCGGCGTCGCGGGCCGCCTGGGCCGCTTGCGCGCAAGCCTCGAAATCGTCCATGGCCCAGCCCGCCAGGCGGATACGGCGGCTGGCGCAGTAGCCGCGCGCGTGCTTTTGCAACAGCGGATCGGCAACTCCGAGGCTCAACTCGACGGCCCGTTCGGCCACCTCCAGGCTGCGCGCCGAATGCGTCCAGAAGAGCACGGCGCTGAGCTTGAGGAGAGCGTCCACTTCCCACTCGATGCGTCCGGCCTGGCGGGCGCACGCGGCGGCGCGTTCGAAGTCGGCTGCGGCGCCTTCGCTATCGTCCATGGCGCGACGAGCAGCCCCGCGTTCGCGCAGGAGTGCGGATTCGATTTCCGCGCGCTCCGGATCAGGCAGATGACCCAGCAACGCCAGAGCCTTTCCTAAGTGCTCCTGGGCCTCGCGATTGGCGTATTGGGCCAGAGCCTTGGAGGCCGACAGGCGGCGGTACCGGATGGCGCGCGAGTAATCGCGGCCCTCTTCAAAATGGATGGCCAATTCGGCCGCGATCTCCTCCAGATGCTCGGAATACGCCGTTTCCTGGAATTCCCCGATGCGGCGATGCAGGACAATCCGGCGGGGGTGAGGAACTCCGTGGTAGAGGACATGCTGGAACATCGCGTGCGTGAAGCCGTAACGTTCGAGCAGCGATCCATCGCGGAGCTCGATCATTTTCGCGCCGCGCAGAAACTGGCCGCGCTTCATCAAACCGGCGCAGATGTTCTCAATTTCCGGGACCCTCGCGTCCATGCCGCCCGATAAGGTGCGGGTGGAAAATTCCAATCCCGCTACGCTCGCCACCGAAAGCAGCCGGCGCTCGTCTTCGGTAAGCCGTTCGAGCTGACGCTCGATCAAATGCTGCAAGCTGTCGGGCATCGACAGGGCGGCCTGCTCCACGGGTACGCTTAATTGCCAGCCCCGTTCGCCCGGCGACAGGCGTCCCTGCGCGGCCAGATCGTCCACTATGTTCACCATGAAGAGCGGATTGCCGTCGGTCCGTTCGTGAATCAGGCGCGGAAGCGATTCGGGAAACTCATGGCCTGGGAAACGAAGCGCCAGGTACTTCGCCACCGCGCCTTCAGTCAAAAACTCCAGCGCGAGTTCGGTACAGCGCCGGTGTACCTGGAGTTCGCGTTCAATCTCGCGCAACGCGTGTTTCTTGATAATGAGCTCGGCCGGTCGGAACGTTCCGATCACGAGTAACCGAGCCGGCTCGCGGCGGCGCGCCAGATGGCTGATCAGATCCACTGTCGAGTAGTCGCTCCAATGCAGATCTTCGAGAATCAGCAGCAGCGGAGTTTCGAGAGTGAGCGCCTCGATGGCGCCGGCAATCTCGCGCAGCATGCGGTCCTTGGCCGCGCCCAGCGTTTCGCGCTTCAGACGTTCGCGGTCGGCATCGTTCAAAAGCGCAGGCATCTGGGCCAGCCAGGTGGGCGCCTGCTGGCGAAGAATCTCGGTCAGGCGTTCCCGTCCGGGCTGGCGGCACAGACGCGCCAGCGCTTCCAGAACCGGAAAATACGCTTCGCCCTCGGCGAAATGCTCCATGCACTGCCCGGTGGCGATCCAGACGGCAGCGTCCGCCGCGAGAGCCTCCACGAAAGCCTCTACCAGCGTCGTTTTGCCGATGCCGGTCTCGCCGGTGACAAATACCACCTGCCGTTCGCCGGCAAAAGCTTTTCTCGCGGACGCGTTCAAATTTTCGAGCGCGCGCTCCCGCTCGATAGCGCGAACTGGCGCTAGCACGGCGCCTGGAGCCGGTACGGGAGTTTCCGGTCCAGCTTCAGCCGGTGTCTGAGACTGGATTGGTGCGATGAAGCGGTAACCACGCCGGTGCGCGGTTTCGATGAAGCGCGGCGACCGGCTCACATCGTGGAGCGCCTTGCGGATCTCGGCAACCGCCACCTTCAGGACCCCTTCGGTAACATGGGTTTCCGGCCAAACCGCGTCCAACAACTCGTCCTTGGTCACCAGCCGGCCCGGATGCGTGGCCAGAAAGTGCAAGACGGCGTACGCTTTAGGCGTCAGCGGCAGCGTTTCCAACCCCATCCACAACTGTTCGTTAGCCGGGTCCAGCCGGAATGGGGGGAAAACGATCTGCTGCTGCTCTTTCGGCAAAGCGGTACTTTGTATTCTATCGTCGCGAGCGGCTCAGGATTGCCGGAACTCACGGGCGAATGCCGCTTCGAAGGCGGGATCGTCGCGCTGGCGGAGGATGTCGCGGATGCGCGCGAGCACCGTCTCATCGCGGGCATAGAACCGCAATCCGGCCAGGACGTCGGCGGCTACGGGTGCGCTCTCCTCGCGCAGCCGGGCCAGGAGGAATTCGAGGGATTCGTCGCCCCTCGACAACGCCATCGCGGTCAGCAGCATTCGCCGGCTCTCGCGCGCGCCGCCGCGTTCCCAGGCCTCGCGCAGGACCAAAAACGCCGCGGGCAAGTGGGATTCGCCCAGCGCCAGCGCAGCCTGCTCGGCAATATCCTCAGAGCCGGAATCCAGAAATTTTGCGGCAAATTCCACCGATCCCGCGGGGTCCAGGCTCAGCAAAGCGGAGAAGCATTCGCCCGTCACCTCGGTCTCTTCATCGCCCAATAGCGCCTTGAGCCGCAGCAACAGGACGCCATCGGGACGGCCGGAATCGGCGATGGCGCGAACCGCGCCGGTGCGCGCCGGGATCTCGGGATCGGCCAGCAGCGTGACGCATTCGAGCAGCGCATCGGGATGGCCCATGCGCGCCAGACCACGCGCACAGAACCCCCGGAGCGGAGCGGCAGCGTCCACAGGCGGTCCGAAGCTGCCTTCCTTTTGGACATGCCGGACGCCTGCGAAATACACTTTGGCCGCGGCTTCTTCGATGCGCACCAGCGCCTGCACGATCGCGATCAGAGCTTTGCAGCCCTGGTCGAGCTTGGCCGGATCGTGCATGAGACGCTCGAAAGCCTGCACCAGATCGGGCGCCAGTCCGCCGACTTCGAACCGCTCGGCCGTCGCGGCCGCCGCGGCCACCACATGATTGCTTTTGTGGCCCAAGAACGGCGCCAGATCGCGCGCGAGATCGTGATTCTCCGGCGCCTGCCGGATGGCGTGGATCGCCGCCAGCGCGTCTTCGGTGGAAAGCCGCGTGGAAAGCCGGGTGGTGGAGCGCTTGGGCACAATCCAATATAAAATTGAAACTAGACGTTATGCCTGCCACGCTCACCGAACGTCCGCCCGCCCCCGCGGCTCAATTCCCGGCGCGCAAGCGCTGGACCCGCGCCGAATACCAGAAAGCGGAAGCCGCGGGCGTGTTCGACCAGCAAAATCTCGAGTTGGTAGAAGGCGAAATAATCGACAAAAAGATGAGCAAGAATCGCCCGCACATCGACGCGGCAGCGTTGCTAATCGCTTGGCTGATCCAAGTCTTTGGAGCTCGACGTGTCAACTTCGAGGCTCCGATAGACGTCGCTCCCGGAGACAACGCGATTAATGAGCCGGTACCGGACATCATCGTGTTGAGAGGCGAATTCGTGGGATTTCGTACGGACCGGCCGCAGCCGCGTGATTTGGATCTCGTCATTGAAATCGCCGCCAGCTCCCTCGCCTTCGATCTCACGGTCAAGGCCTCGCTCTACGCCCGCGCGGGCATCGCCGAGTATTGGATTCTGGACGTGATCGGCCGCCGCTTGCTGGTCCATCGGAATCCCGAGAACGGACAATATGCCTCCGTCACATCCTACAGCGAGCAGGAGAGCGCCCGGCCGCTCGCCGCCCCTGCATCGAGCTTCCCCGTCCGGGATGCTTTCCCGGAATAGATACCATTGAAATCATTGATTTACGGAGTCATGCACGGCGCACCGGCTTTACGCGTCTATGCTAGTGTGACCCGACTAGCGCTATGGGTGTCCCTTGCGTGGCTACCCTTGCAGGCCTCCACCGCCGATCTGAATACCATCCTCAAAGGTGTGGAGGAACACTACAACCGGGCCAAGACTCTGGAAGTGCATTTTGTCGAGTCCTATTCGGTGCAAGGGCACGCGCGCAAGAGCGAATCGGGCGAACTGACGTTGCGCAAACCCGGACGCATGCGCTGGGATTATACATCGCCCGCCGGTAAGCTCTTCGTGTCGGACGGCAAGGACGTGTACCTCTACACTCCCGAGGCGCATCGCGTGGAGAAAACCAAGCTCAAGGCCAGTGAGGATCTGCGGGCGCCCCTGGCGTTTCTGCTAGGAAAGCTGGACTTCGCCAAGGATTTTCGGGAATTCGAGATGAAGCCTGAGGGCGCCGATTACCTGATTACGGCCCAAGCTAAGAACGACCAACTGCACTACGGGCAGGTCCAAATGCTGGTCACTCCCAGCTATGACATTGAGCGTTTGACCATCAACGGCCAGGATCAATCGGTGTTGACGTTTCAGTTTAACGGCGAGAAGCTGAATCCGCCGGTCAACGACGCGTTATTCAAATTCCAGATGCCTGCCGGAGCCACGCTGGTGGCCTCCGAGGGAAGCCAATAATGGCGGAATTCGTTTTGAAGTACGCCGATCCGCGCGGCGAAATGCACCAGCAGGTGGCTGAAGCCGGTTCCGAGCGGGAACTGCGCGACCGGTACTCCCAGCAAGGCTTCCTGATTTATTCCGTCAAGCCGCGCCGGGAAATTGCCGGAATGTCGATCGGCGGCGGCAAGAAGAAGATCAACCTGGAGAAGTTCCTGATCTTCAACCAGCAGTTCGTCACACTGATTCGCGCCGGATTGCCGATTCTGAAAGCGCTCGACCTGCTGTCGGAGCGGCTCACCGACGCTAAGCTGGCTCCGCATATCAAGGCCGTGCGCGAAGAGGTGAAGAACGGATCGCTGCTCTCGGACGCCTTTGCGCGCCAGGCCGTGTTTCCGCCCATCTATGTCACGTCGGTGCTGGCGGGCGAGAAAAGCGGCTCCCTGGGTGAGGTGCTGGACCGGTTTATTACTTATCAGAAACTGGCAATAGCGGTGCGCAAAAAGCTGCTGATGTCGCTGATTTATCCCTGCCTGCTGCTCATCCTGGTGATCTGCCTGATGGTGTTTCTGATCACCTTCGTGGTCCCGAAGTTCGCGGAACTGTACAGCAGCATGCAGGCGCAGTTGCCTTTCGCCACCCAACTCCTCATCGACATCGGCACCACGGCCAGGAATTACATTCTGTTCGCATTCATCGGACTGATCCTGGCGGCGATCGGGTTCAGGTTCTGGTCCAAGACAGCCAAAGGCGAGGAGCGGGTGGATCGCTGGCGGCTGCGCACGCCGGTGGTGGGCGAGATCTGGATCAAGTATCAAGTGGCCCAATTCGCGCGCGTGCTGGGCACCTTGCTGGTGGGTGGAATTCCGCTGCTGCAGGCGCTCGAGACGGCGTCCAGCTCGCTTGGAACGCGCTTGCTGAAGAATAATTTGTCGGACGCCGGCCAAAAAGTGAAAGAGGGGCAAGCGCTCTCCGGGGCGTTGGCCAAAACCGGGATTTTCCCGGGGCTCTCCATCGACATGATTGAGGTGGGCGAATCCACCGGCGCGCTGCCGCAGATGCTGGCCAGCGTGGCCGAGTTTTATGAGGACGACGTCAACACCCGGATGACGGCGACGCTCGCCCTGATCGAACCGGCCATCATGATTTTCATGGGCTGTTTCGTGACCTTCGTATTGGTGGCGCTCTATTTGCCGATCTTCTCTTTGGCGGACACGCTCAAATGAAAGAATTCAGAATTCAAGAATCCAGAATCCAGAACGCAACCCCCCCAAGCGTGGAAACAGCCAGTGGACGGATTCTGAATTCTGACTTCTGCATTCTGAATTCCGACTTCTCGAATTCTGAATTCTCAAGGGGTTCCCATGGCCGCTAGAGACGTTCTCAAGATTGTCCAGCCCGCCGACGAAATCGCGCAGGCCAAAACCCTGGCGGCGCGCTACCGCTGCGATTTCGTGGACCTGCGCGAAGTCCGCATCGATCACGACCTGTTCCATTCGGTTCCCGTGGATCTGATGTTCCGCTACAACTTCGTGCCCATCCATTCACAGAACGGGCACCTGGACATCGCTCTGGCCGACCCGCGCAACCTCAACCTGATCGACGAGCTCGCCATCCTGCTGCAGAAGAAGCTGCACGTCAAAGTGGCGACGCTCTCGCAAATTTCCGACCTGCTCAAGAAGACCGAGCAATCGCAGCGCGTGCTCGAAGAGGTCACCGAGGGCTTCACGCTGGATGTAATCGGCGAGGAAGAAAACCAGGACGAAACACTCTCCATCGACAAGCTGACCGCCGACAGCGACATCGCGCCGGTGATCAAGCTGGTGGACACCACTATTTTCAATGCGCTCGAACGGCGCGCCAGCGACATTCACGTCGAAACGCGCGACCAGGAAGTGGCCATCAAATACCGCATCGATGGCGTGCTGCATTATGCCATGCCGCCCATCTCCAAGGATTGGCATTCCACCATCATTTCGCGCCTGAAAGTGATGAGCGAGCTGGATATCGCCGAGCGGCGCATCCCGCAAGATGGCCGTTTTCGCGTGCGGTATAAGACGCGCCTGATCGATTTTCGCGTGTCGATCATGCCGACCATTCATGGCGAAGACGCCGTGCTGCGCGTGCTGGACAAAGAATCCATGAGCGAAAAGTTCGCCAAGCTTTCGCTGGATGTGGTCGGATTCTCGGATTCCGATCTGGTGAAGTTCCGCCGTTACATCAAAGAGCCGTATGGGATGGTGCTGGTGACGGGCCCCACCGGCTCCGGCAAAACCACCACCCTCTATGCGGGCGTCAGCGAGATCAAGAACGACGAAGACAAAATCATCACCATCGAAGATCCGGTGGAGTACCAGATCAAAGGCATCACCCAGATTCCGGTGAATGAGAAAAAGGGTCTGACGTTCGCGCGCGGGCTGCGCTCCATTCTGCGTCACGATCCGGATAAGATCATGGTGGGCGAAATCCGCGACCAGGAAACGGCGCAGATCGCCATCAACGCCGCGCTCACCGGCCACCTGGTGTTCACCACCGTTCACGCCAATAACGTGCTGGACGTGCTGGGGCGCTTTCTGAACATGGGAGTGGAGCCGTATAACTTCGTCTCGGCGCTCAATTGCATCCTGGCGCAGCGGCTGGTGCGCGTGATCTGCAATTATTGCAAAGCGCCCGTGCAATATCCGGATTCGTACCTGGTGGAAAGCGGCCTCAATCCCGAGGAATGGCGCAATGTGACGATGTATGAAGGGCCGGGATGCTTCGAGTGCGGCGGCACCGGGTTCCGCGGCCGCACCGCCATTCACGAACTTCTGGACCTGAGCGAGCGCATCCGGGAAATGATTCTCGACAAGCGCCCGGCGTCGGAAATCAAGCGCGCGGCGCGCGACGAAGGCATGACGTTCCTGCGCGAATCCGCCATCGAGAAAGTGCGCGAAGGGGTGAGTACCTTGAAGGAGATTAACAAGGTCACCTTCATCGAGGGTTGAGGCTCAAGCATGCCGCTCGCCGATCTGCTTCCCACGCTCCTGAACGAACCGCCGCCCACGCATGCTTTCGAGCTTTCTGAAGCCGGGCTGGCGTTCGCGCCCGTGTCCCAGCCTGCCCTGGCGAAATTCCAGCCCTTTGAGCCGGGAGCCGTGCTGGTGTCGCCGGCACATGAGAACATCCAGCAGCCGCAAGCGGTGCTCGAGCAGATCCAGAAGCTGGCGCCGGCCAACGGGCATCGCAAACGCCGGGCGGCCCTCATTTTGCCCGATTATTGCGCGCGCGTGGCGGTGCTCGATTTCGATACCTTCCCGACAAATCCCGATGAGCAGCAGGCGCTGGTCCGTTTTCGCCTGAAGAAGAGCGTGCCCTTTGAAGTGGAGACCGCGGTGGTGAGCTACTTCCAGCAACCGCGCGTGGCGAGCGGCCCGAAAATCGACGTGCTCGCGGCGGTGATCTCCTCCGAGATCGTCCAGCAGTACGAGGCGCCGTTCCGAGTGGCCGGTTTCCAGCCTGGATTAGTGACTACTTCTTCGATCGCGGCTCTCAACCTGCTGGCGCCCGACGGCATCACATTGCTGGTGAAGCTGAGCGGGCGCGTACTTTCGGTGCTCGTGCTGCAGGAGAATACAGTAAATCTGGCGCGCTGCATGGAGATGGAGGGCGGCGAGCTGGAAGATGTCGAATCCGTCCTGCATCCCACCATCGCCTACATCGAGGACGAATTGAAGGGCCGCCCCAGCCGGATCTGGCTGGCGGGCTTTGGCCCCAATGCGCAGGAAGTGGCGGCGCGCTGGCAAAAAGAATGGGGCGTGGCCGTCGAGGCGGTGCGCTCGCGCTTCGGCAAACCCGACGATAGTAACGCCGGATTGCTGGGCTATTTGGAGTCGGTGGCTTAGGAGAAGGCGCGGTAACCATGGCTTTGCGAGTCCCTATCAATCTGGCGAGTGAGCCGTTCCGGCGGGACCGGCCGCTGGTGGTCGGCTCGGCGGCGCTGGCGATCGTTCTCACTCTGGTCTTGATCTACCAGGTGTTCGCGATCCTGTCCGAACGCCATCAGGCGGCCGATATTCGCGTCGCGCTGGCGCGGGAGAACGCGCAACTCCAGCGCATCTCGGCCCAGCAGGCGCAGTTGAACGCCAGGCTGCGGCGGCCGGAAAACGCCGAGGTTCTGGAGCGCAGCATTTTTCTGAACACGCTGATCGAGCGCAAGGCGATCAGTTGGACCAAGATTTTCGGCGACCTGGAAAAGGTGATGCCGTACAATGTTCGCCTGATCTCCGTGCGGCTCCCGGAAGTGGATTCCCACAACCAGGTTCTGCTCGACATGGTGGTGGGCGCCAAAGACGTGCCTCCGGTCCTGGAGCTGGTGAAGCGTCTGGAGACCGCGCCGCAGTTTGGCAACACCAGCGTGCAATCCTCAGCGCCGCCCTCGCAAACCGACCCTTATTATCGCTACCACGTCACGGTCACTTATGCCCAGAAGCTTTAATCTCACGGCCGGCCAGAATCCGCGCACGCTCATTCGCGTGGGCCTGGGTGTGTTGGCCGCGGCCAACCTGGTGGCGCTGTATTTCGTGATCCGCCCCCTGGGAGGCTCAGCG
>Ga0335074_10016040_pt1 | contig 10541 bp, 5 predicted proteins | sample Lox_Sample_23_FD_206715 | JGI IMG/M metagenome (GOLD analysis project Ga0335074, IMG submission 206715) | Soil microbial communities from Loxahatchee National Wildlife Refuge, Florida, United States - Lox_Sample_2.3 | ecosystem: Environmental > Terrestrial > Soil > Wetlands | place: USA: Florida...
ACACGGAACTACATCCGGGCTGGTCTCCGGCGGCGTACTTGGTCAGAGCACCTTCAGGGCCGCGCGACAGCGCGCAGGAGCCCCTCGGCTGCGGTTCGCGACCGGCCGGCGAGGTTCGGGCCCGCCGGGTGGCGGCATGCTCGGCGGTTCGGGTCGCAGCCCGCTGCGCGGGCCGAGTCTGCGGATCGGTAAGCAGCCACGGTTCGGCTACGGCAGGCGGTCGCTGCTGTCGTTCCTGACGGGCCGGCGAGTCGGCGGCAGCTGGCTGGCACGCAAGCGAGTAGGCAGCCGGTCGGGCACCTGGCTGATCGGCAAGCGGACGGGAGGATTGCGGTGATTCCGGCATCGAAGCGCCGGCTAGCGAGTATCACGCTGATCGTTGCGGGACTACTGGGCGTGCTTGGCGTGCGGCTTTACGACCTGCAGATCGGAAGTCACGCCACCTATGTGGCGCTGGCTAGCCAGGATGAGACGCGGGATATCGTCACGCCTGCCGTCCGCGGTGAGATCCTCGATGACAGCGGCCAGGTCATGGTGGGTAACCAGTCGTCGCTCGTGGTGTCGGTGAACATGGCGACACTCGAGCAGGAATCCGACGGCGGCACCGCGGAGCTTGCCCGGCTCGCAAAGCTGCTCAAGATCAGCGACAAGACCGTGCGGGAACGCGTGCGCATGTGCACGGCAGGCGTCCAGCAGCCGTGCTGGCAGGGCTCGCCCTACCAGCCGATCCCGGTCGCCCAGAACGTGTCGCAGCGGGTGGCGTTGCAACTGCTGGAGGACAAGCACGCGTTCCCCGGCGTATCGGCCGATATCCAGCCGGTCACCCAGTACGCACAGCCGCTCGCGACCGATGCGGCCGGCGTGGTCGGTTACCTGCAGCCGATCACCGCGCAGGAGCTGAAGGCGCTGAAGGAGCCAGTGACCGGGTTCTCCGGGGACGACCTGGTGGGCCAGGCCGGGCTCGAGGCAGAGTACGACCGGCAGCTTCGCGGGACGACAGGAATCGACGAGGTAGCGGTCAACGCTGGCGGTCAGGTGACGTCGACCGTCAAGGACATCAAGCCGCAAGCCGGCGACGACCTGGTCACCAGCATCAACGGCCCGCTGCAGATCGCTACTGAGAACATCCTGGCCAGGTCCGTACAGCAGGCGCACGTAGCGAACCCCGACGCGAACTCAGGCGCGGCGATCGTGATGACGACGACCGGCCGCATCGTGGCGATGGCGAGCTACCCGACCTACAACCCGAGCGTCTGGAGCAACGGGCTCTCCGAGAAAGAGTTCAAGCGGCTGTTCGGCACCGCCGACGGCGAGCCCATCCTGGAGCGCGCCACCCAGGGCGAGTACCCGCCAGGGTCCACTTTCAAAGTGACCACGCTGTCCGCGGGGATCAAGTTCGGCGACTCGCTCTACGGCAGCTACGACTGTCCCGCCTCTATCAATGTCGGCGGGCACGTCTTCAACAATGACTCTGGCAACCAGGGCGAGATGTCGCTCCACCAGGCCCTCGTCGTGTCCTGCGACACGGTTTTCTACAACATCGGCTACCAGATGTGGCGGTCCGATGACCGGAAGGCCGACACGGTAACCAGCCCGAAGGCGCCAATTCAGTTCGAGCAGAAGATCGAGATGGAGTGGGGCTTCGGCAAGGACACCGGGGTTGACCTGCCGCAGGAGAACACCGGCACGGTCCCGACCAGGGAGTGGCTGTACTACTACTGGAAGGACAACGCGCACACCGGGCAGGACTGGTGCAAGAACGGCCGCGCGAACGGGACCTATGTCCAGCAGATCGAGTACGACGACTGCCAGTACGGCAATGTCTGGGAGCCGGGTCAGGCGATTATCGCTTCTATCGGCCAGGGTTACGTCGCGGTCACCCCGTTGCAGCTGGCAGACGCCTATGCGGCAATAGCGAACGGCGGCACGCTCTACAGCCCGCGGATCGGCGAGGAACTGGTCAGCCCGAGCGGCAAGGTCGTCGAGAACATCACGCCGCCGGTAGCCGGGCACGTGCCGGCCAGCAAGAACACGCTCGCCTACATCCGCAGTGCGCTGCAGGGCGTGGTGACCTCGGGTACCGCGGCCGGCACCTTCAGCAGTTTCCCGCTGGGCAAGGTGTGCGTGGCGGGCAAGACGGGAACTGCCCAGGTGTTCGGCAAGAACTCCACATCCGTATTCGCGTCGTTCGCTCCGTGCAACAACCCTAAGTACGTGGTCGTCATGATGATCCCTGACTCCGGGTACGGCGCTGACGTGTCTGGTCCTGGTGTCCGTGCGATCTGGGACGCGATCTACGGCCTGCAGGGCAGTTCGGCCGCGTTGGCCGGCGGCAAGCTGCCGGCAGCGCCGAGCATCACTCCCGCGGGCAAGATCGTGCAGACGACGCCGACGGTGAGCGCCTCGCCGAGCAGCACCCCGACGGCGGTCGGGCTGCCCTTCGTGCAGTTGCCGGCCGATGTAGCCAGCAGCGGCAAGCGCAGGGGGCCCGCCGGATGAGTTCATGGCGCAGCCCTCAGAATCTGGCGAGCCGGCGAGCCGCTCCGCCGGCACCAGGCTCGTCCGCTTACCGCAGTCTCCCGCCAGTCCGGCTCAACGGCAGTGCTCGCCCCGGAGCGCCGCGCCTTCGGCCGGACTTCGGCGGAGGCGGCAGGAGCAGGCTCCGGCGGCTGCTCGGTCAGATCTTCGGGGCCGGCTCGCCGCTGCGGCACCTGAACTGGATCCTGCTCGCGGCCGTCCTGGCGCTGTGCGCCATCGGCTTTCTGCTGGTCTGGTCGGCGACGTCGACGAACGGGATGAGCACGTCAGACCCGTACTTCAGCAAGAACATCCTGAACATCGCCATCGGGCTGGTGCTCATGGCAGGCGTCAGCATGCTCGACTACCGGCAGTTGCGCACGTACGCGCCATTCGTGCTCGCCGCGTCCTGCCTCGGCCTGATTGTCGTGCTGATGCCGCTCGGCAGCCTCACCGTGCCGGTGAACGGCGCAAAGTCCTGGATCTCGCTGGGCAGCGGGTTCCAGATCGAGCCATCGGAGTACGCCAAGCTCTCCATCATTTTCGTCAGCGCCATGATCCTCGGAGACCTCCAGCGCCGCCAGACGCGGCCGGCGGTGCGCGCGGTCGCGATCATGCTCGCGGTGTCGATGGTGCCGCTCGTGCTCGTACTCGCCGAGCCCGACCTCGGCGTCGTGATACTGCTGCTTGCGCTGATGATCGGCATGGTCGCGCTGTCAGGGATCAGGCTGATCTGGCTGGCCACCCTGCTTGCCGCTGGCGCCGTGGGCGTCTTCGGCGTCATCAAGCTGCACCTCCTCAAGGCCTACCAGCTGAGCAGGCTCACCTCGTTTCTGCATCCGTCGGCCGATCCGAACGGAACCGGCTACAGCGCCTACCAATCCAAGATCGCGATCGCGTCCGGCGGAATGACTGGTCAGGGTCTATTCCATGGCCAGCTGGTGGCCGGCGGATTCGTGCCTGAGCAGCACACTGACTTCATCTTCGCGGTGGCTGGCGAGGAAACCGGTTTTGTCGGCTGCCTGGTGATCATCGGGTTGCTTGCTGTCGTCCTGCTGTGCGCGATCAGGATCGCGGCCCGCGCAGACGACCAGTTCGGCACGCTGGTCGCGGGCGGGATCGCAATCTGGTTCGCGGTCCAGTCGTTCATCAACATCGGCATGACGATCGGCATCATGCCGGTCACCGGGCTGCCGCTGCCATTCGTCTCCTACGGCGGTTCAGCCATCTTCGCCGACATGATCGCCATCGGTGCGCTCCAGACCGTGCACAGGCACCGGTCGGTCTTCACTTAGACCCCGCCTGCGTCTGCGCGGCTCCGCCACCGTGCGCAGGCGTATTCACTGGTTGCTTCTTGCGCCTCACCCGGGCGTTCGATGGCGGGACGGCCTTGCTCAGCATGGCTGTAGACCCTTGCTGCTGATTTCCCGACCTCTAGGATTGGCAAAATTTTCGATCGGAGGTGTGCAGGGCTTCTACCACTGCGTGGTTCGGGGGTAGGGGAAGCACTGCCAAGCCGAGGCAGCGGTCGTGTGCGGGCGCTCGTGAGCTGTCGTTCGGGCAGGGACGCAGGGGCCGTGTTGATGGGGGCGGGGAAGTGCGTATCACATGCCTGGGTCACGCCGGGCTGCATGTCCAGACCAGCTACGGGACGATCTTGTGTGACCCGTGGGTGAACCCGGCGTACTTCGAGTCGTGGTTCGTGTTCCCTGATAACAGCGGCCTGGACTGGGACCGTTTCGGCGACGTGGATTACCTGTACGTCTCCCACCTGCACAAGGATCATTTTGATCCCGAACTGCTAAGGGAACACGTCTCGCGGCGTGCCACCGTGCTGCTGCCGGACTTCCCGGTGCCGGACCTGCGGAAGGCGCTGGAACGGCTGGGGTTCGCCGAGTTCGTGGTGTTGCGCAGCGGCGATGTGGTCGAGCTGGGCGGGCTGCGGCTGATGGGCCAGGCGCTGCAATCACCGGCGGACGGGCCGCTGGGAGATTCGGTGCTGGCCGTCGATGACGGGACCGCCCGGATCCTGAATCAGAACGACGCCCGGCCGACCGACCTGGACGCGCTGCGGTCGTTCGGTCCCTACGACGTGCACCTGCTGCAGTTCTCTGGCGCAATCTGGTGGCCGTGGGCTTATGAGCTGCCCGAGGCCGCGAAGCGGTCGTTCGGCGAGGTGAAGCGCGCCAACGGCCTGGACCGCGCGGCTCGCTACGTGACCGAGATAGGGGCGCGGCATGTGGTGCCCTTCGCCGGCCCGCCTTGTTTTCTCGATGAGGACCTGTTCGGTCTGAACGACCTGACCGGGGACCCGGCCAGCACCTTTCCCGACCAGCCGGTGTTCCTCGACTACCTGCGCGAGCGCGGGATCGACGGCGGCCTGCTGATGACGCCGGGCGCGGTGCTCGACGTCGACCCCGGCAATTGCGAGGTGCGCTGGCCAGCGGGCGCCGAGCAGGCTCTCGAGCCGTTCACCGATAAGGCGCGGTACCTGCGCGGCTACGCCGCCAGGATGCAGGACAAGATCGCGGCGGGCAAGCGCCGCTGGCCGGCCGGCGGGATCAACGTGCTGGCTGAGCTGAAGGCGTGGTTCGAGCCCCTGCTCGAGCTGGCCGATCACATCAAGACCGGAATAGGCGGCCCGGTGCTGCTTGACGTGGGCGACGGTCAGCCGATCGTCATCGACTTCCCGGCCGGCCAGGTCCGCGCCTTCGCCGGCGAGACCTGCCGGTACCAGTTCAGCATCGGCCGGCCGCTGGTCGAGCGGCTGATCGCCGACCACCAGGTCGACTGGGTCAACAGCCTGTTCCTGAGCATGCGCTTCCGGGCCCGCCGCGTCGGCCCTTACAACGAGTACGTGTACACGTTCTTCAAATGCCTGTCGCCCGAGCGGCTGATGTACGCCGAGGGCTGGTACGCCAGCAGGAGCCACGATGAGGAGGAGATTCGGCTCGGCGACTGGGTCATCCAGCGCCGCTGCCCGCACATGAGCGGCGACCTCAGCCGCTTCGGCCAGACGACCGGCTCGATCCTGACCTGCACGATGCACGGCTGGCAATTCGACCTGGCGACGGGCCGATGCCTAACCTCTGACGACGAATCCCACTGCATCAGCAGCCGCCCTGCGCGCGCCCGCAAGCCCGCCAAGCGGCCGACTCCGCTACGAGTCAAGCGCGTGCCGGGGCTGCCGGAGCTCCGCCCGCTCGAGCCGGCCAGGGCCAGCGACGATCGCAGTAAGGCACTGTCGGCCCCGAAGGACCTGCCCTCGTCATCGCGGCCGGGTAAGCGGGCCGCGGCAACACAAGCTCGCCAGCCCCTCAGGCCGCCGCGGGGTGTTTTAAGCCGGCCTTGCGGGCCAAGCCGGCGAGGGCGGCCAGCGCGGCTAGGACAACCGGCGCGGCTGAAGCCGCCAGTCAGGCTGGGATTGCCGGGCAAGCTAGGGCACCGGAGGCGATGATGGGCCAGGCAGCTGATGTGCGGCTAGCCGACGGGCGGGCTGGCGCACAGCGAGCTGCCGAGCCCGGCGTGACGCTGGTTCCGATCGCACCCCTCCGTGTCCGCCTGGCACTCGTCATCAAGTTCCGCAGGCCACCTGCCAATGAGCGGAGGGCATGGACCATTAAGCACAATGGCCGCCGCTTTGCCGTCTTCGACTCAGGCGGCCACCTGGAGGTCACCGATGCCCGGTGCCCGCATAATGGCGGGCCGCTGACCGATGGAGTGGTTCGCAATGGTGCTGTTATCTGCCCATGGCACCGGTACTGCTTCGACCTGCGGACCGGCGAATGCCGCACAGCCACCGGTTATCGCCTGCGCAAGTACCCGGTGCTGAGCCGGGACGGGCGGCTCTTCACCGAGCTGCCCGGCGTGGCGAGACCTCGCGCTTGGTCGCGGCAGCTGCGGGCTGGTGTCGCACTTATCTCGCCGTCCTCGCCGCGAGATCGCTCGCAGCCGCCCATAACCGGAGCGCCGGAAATAACGTCTCCAAGTCATGGCGAACAGGAACTACCTAGCAGGTCCGGCAATAACAATCGCGGCGATCCTGATCGCCGGCTGCGGCGCGGCCACGCCGCGACCGGTCGTCCCCTCGGCCAGCCAGGTCGCAGCGCGCGCGCGGGACCACAACGGGGCAGCCTGCCGCCCGACGCAACTGCAGCTCACAGCCGGTCCGAGAATCTCTGAGAAGACGGAGCAGAACACGCTGGAGCTAGTGTTCCGCAACATCTCGGCGACGGCCTGCGGCATGCGTGGCTACCCGGGCGTCGCGCTGGCTGATAGCGCCGGACGGCGACTGTCGTTCGTCTACCGGCAGGGCGGGGATCAGATGCTCACGAACGCGCCGCCGGGCTTGGTGCGGTTGGCGCCGGGCGGCTACGCCTATTCAGCCCTGAATAAGAACACCTGCGTAAGCTTCGCCCAGGCCGGCGCTGCCCACGCTGAGGTGACGCTCCCCGGCCAGCATGAACCGCTTGTCCTCACGCTGCCGCGCTACCCGATCCTGAGCTACTGCGGCCGTGGCGATCCCGGCCACACCATCGACATCGCCCCGGTTGAGCCGACCCGCGCCGATGTGCTGGCCGATTCGTGAAGGCGCCTGCGGCCAGCTTGGCCCAGCGAACGGCCACACCCTGTCAGTTGGCCGGGTACATAAGGCGCAAATCACTCGGCGTGAGCCGTGAAACAAACAGGATGTTGCCGGATTCGGGCTAGGGCACGTTGCCGGGCCGTCGGCCGCGTCTGTCAGCGGCCCGCGCGGCTCCGGGTGGGGTCGGGTTCCGGCACGTTGCCAAGCCGGTCGAGCTGACGGTCGCTCCGGCCGGCGCGACGGGATCGCCCGGTAGGCCCCTGGTGGGCCGGGGCGGGCTGTCAGCGGACTGCGCGGCTCCGGCCGGGGTCGGGTTCCGCCACCTTGCCGGTCCCGTCGGCATCTGGCGGCGTCGGGCCGGCTGCCGTTGCCTGACCGGCACCCTCGGCCGCGAGCGCCGCCTGGCCGCTGGCCCTTCTGCGGGTCGTGATAACGAGCCAGCCGATGCCTGCTGCCACCAGGATGATGCCGAGCGTCCAGCCAAGGGCCGTGGTGCCTACGCCGACGTACTTCAGGCCTGAGGCGAAGATCACGAACGTGATGACCGGGCGGATGAACTTGTCCGGCGCGCTCGACGACAGCACCGAGCCAATGAGCACCGCAGGCACGCTGCCGATGACGATGGAGATCGTGACGCCGAATTCGACGTGGCCGAAGACGAGTGCGCCCAGGGCGGCGGCAAGAGTCAGCGGCACTGCCTGTGTCAGGTCGGTGCCGACAAGTCGGCTCGCGCTGATCATGGGGTAGAGGAATAGCAGCAGGACGATCATGAGGGAGCCGGACCCGACCGAGGTGAGCCCGACGATCACGCCGCCGACCATGCCGATCGCCACAGTGGGCAGTGGCCGCACCACCAGGTCTTGCAGGACGGCCGTGCGGTCCTTGCCGCCACGGGCATCCATCACGTAGCGGATCACCATGGCCGCCGCCCCGGTCAGCAGTGCGGCGCCGAGCGCCTGCTCGACATGGGTCGCCGACGCCGAGGTGCTGCCGCCCAGCAGGTGCAGCAGGTAAGCGCCCAGGAAGGCCAGCGGTACCGACCCGAGCGACAGCCAGCCGACGAGGCGGTAGTTGACCGTTCCTTTCCGCATGTGCACCGCAGCGCCGACCGGCCGCATCAGCACGGCAGCGACCAGGTCGCTGGAGATGGCTGCAGGCGCCTTGACCCCGAAAAGCAGGATCAGCATCGGCGTCATCAATGCTCCGCCGCCGGCCCCTGTCATGCCGACAAGGAGGCCGACAACGGCGCTTCCGAGCACGATGTAGGGGTCGATATGCACCTGCGTACCTCCGGTGGCCGAGTGCCGGGATTGCGCGTTCCGGTGTGAGGGGGTTGTCGGTCTCACGGGTTTCCGAGTTCTCCGACAATACCCGGCGGATGGGAAGGTTATTACTGTGACAGACTTATTTCCCAGCCGCTTTCGCCCACCCGGCGCACCGGCCGCCTAGGCCACGGCCTGGCGTCGGTACCCTGTAACCGTGCCTGTGCAGTCGGTGTACCCCCTGCTCGAGCCGCTGCTCCCGCTGGTGCGCAAGCCAATCCAGTACGCAGGCGGCGAGCTGAACTCTGTCGTCAAGGACTGGGACAGCTGCGACGTTCGCTGGGCGCTTATGTATCCGGATGCGTACGAGGTGGGGCTGCCGAACCAGGGTCTCCAGATCCTGTACGAGGTGCTCAACGAGCAGGACGGCGTGCTGGCTGAGCGAACCTACAGCGTCTGGCAGGACCTCGAGGCGCTGATGCGGGAGCATTCAGTGCCGCAGTTCACGGTCGACGGCCACCGGCCGGTGCGGGCGTTTGACCTGCTCGGGGTGAGTTTCGCGACCGAGCTCGGATACACCAATCTGCTCACTGCCCTGGACCTGGCAGCAATCCCGCTGTCCGCGGGCGACCGCGGTGACTGCGATCCGATCGTGCTGGCCGGCGGGCATGCGGCTTTCAACCCCGAGCCGATCGCCGAGTTCATCGACGGCGCGGTGCTGGGCGACGGCGAGGAGGCCGTGCAGGCGATCACCGGGCTGGTCAGGTCATGGAAGGCGGCGGGGCGGCCGGGCGGGCGTGATGGCCTGCTGCTCGAGCTCGCCGTCCGCGGCGGGGTCTACGTGCCGCGGTTCTACGACGTGTCGTACGGGCCAGACGGGGCGATCAGCTCGGTCCTGCCGAACCGGCCAGGCGTGCCCCGTTCGGTAGCGAAGCACACCGTGACGGACCTGGACTCCTGGCCGTATCCGGCTAAGCCGCTGGTGCCGATGGCTGAGACCGTGCACGAGCGGTTCAGCGTGGAGATCTTCCGTGGCTGTACCAGGGGCTGCCGCTTCTGTCAGGCAGGCATGATCACCCGTCCGGTACGGGAGCGGTCAATCACCGCGATCGGATCCATGGTCGAGGCAGGACTGAACGCCAGCGGCTTCAGCGAGGTGGGCTTGCTGTCGCTGTCGAGCGCCGATCACAGCGAGATCAACGAGATTGCGGTGGACCTGGCCGACCGGTACGAGGGCACGAACACGGGCTTGTCGTTGCCGTCTACCAGGGTGGATGCGTTCAACGTGACGCTCGCCAACGAGCTCAGCCGGAACGGGCGGCGGTCCGGGCTGACCTTCGCCCCGGAGGGCGGTTCGGACCGGATCCGCAAGGTGATCAACAAGATGGTCACCGAGGACGACCTGATCAAGACCGTTACCACCGCTTACGCGAGCGGCTGGCGGCAGGTGAAGCTGTACTTCATGTGCGGCCTGCCGACCGAGACTGACGAGGACGTGCTCGCCATCGCGGCGCTGGCGCAACGGGTCATCCAGGCAGGCCGGGAGGCCACCGGGCGGCACGACATCCGGTGCACGGTGTCGATCGGCGCGTTCGTGCCCAAGCCGCACACCCCCTTCCAGTGGGCGGCCCAGTGCGATCACGAGACCGTCGATGCCCGGCTGAAGGCGCTCGGCGCGGCGATGCGTGCCGACCGGCGTTACGGGAAGGCGATCGGTTTCCGCTACCACGACGGGAAGCCCTCGATCGTGGAGGGCCTGCTGTCGCGCGGCGACCGGCGCGTGGCCAAGGTCATCAGGGCGGTCTGGGAGGACGGCGGGCGGTTCGACGGCTGGAGCGAGTACTTCTCGTTCGAGCGCTGGGAAAAGTGCGCGGCCGCAGCGCTAGCCGCCGACAAGGTGGATCTGACCTGGTACACCACCCGTGAACGCGGCTACGACGAGATCCTGCCCTGGGATCACCTGGACGCCGGGCTGGAGCGGGACTGGCTGTGGCAGGACTGGCTGGCGTCGATCGATCCGGCCGGCGCGGCCGAGGTCGACGACTGCCGGTGGACGCCCTGTTTCGAGTGCGGCGTCTGCCCCGCGATGGGCACTGATATTGAGGCCGGGCCGACCGGGAAGCGTCTGCTGCCGCTGAGCGTTGTACGTAGTGGTTTTTCGGAGGCCAGGGATCTTT
>Ga0335074_10016041_pt1 | contig 10541 bp, 9 predicted proteins | sample Lox_Sample_23_FD_206715 | JGI IMG/M metagenome (GOLD analysis project Ga0335074, IMG submission 206715) | Soil microbial communities from Loxahatchee National Wildlife Refuge, Florida, United States - Lox_Sample_2.3 | ecosystem: Environmental > Terrestrial > Soil > Wetlands | place: USA: Florida...
TGTAGCTTATTTGCGCGCTCAACAGAGAGCCTGTTTTAGAGTTTCAAATGTATATAGTTCATCGTAGAAAACGCTCGTTCAAAGGGTACAGAATTACCTATTGTTGTTAGTAAACGTTTTGCAAATAAAGCAAGAGCTAGGGAAGACAGCTCTTAAGAATTCCAGAACAGCTTTAGCTGCTTTTTGCATCCCCATGCTAGTACGCTATCTGCAAAGCTGCCTTTGTGGTTTTAGAAGTCGAAGAAGTATGAGAGAGTGCGAACATGATTTAATATTTATTGTTTAAAGGCTGTATCAATCTCTTTGAGATTGGCGCTTGTAAGGGTGACTTTGGAGTTGATAAGGTCAAAGAAGTATGCGATTCAATAGAGAGGAAGGAGTTGCTTTTCACAGCAACATGTCCAGTTCTTTTTGTTAATGCCTATAAGCTTGATACTATTAATAGGTATTATTGTAAGATAGGATTTGACATCTGCTGCGAATAGACTCTTAGAATTAGAAATTCTCTTTAAATGCTCTTCTAACTTCAGCCATCTTAGGTATACATAGCTGATAGTAGCCTAATTGTCTTCTAACATCTTCTAAGGAGTGTGAATAAGCTCAAGTAGCTTTAAAAGCTGCCTAAGACCTACTTATAATCTAGGATCAAGTAGAAGATGCTTGTAGTTAAAGTTGGCGTTATCATAGTATGCGAAATTTCAAAGAGCTTCTTTAAAATTGTTAAGAGACTTAGCTATATTATACTATAATCCCTACTAAATTGTCGTTGATGTTTGTAGAACCCTCCTCTTTTTGTAAACTCTTTCCTGCTTAATCCTTAATAATAATAGCTGTTTGCTTGTATTCCAAATTCTATTAACAATTAATAGAGCTGCTTTGAACACTTTTTTGATTTGTAAGCGCTAGAGAAGATCTTTAATAACAAGTTGTAGATTATAAGAGTTACAAGGAACTATAAAGACATGTTTAAGACTTAGTATCTTTACAAGCTTCTTCTACATTAACTGCATAACAGTACAAGTATTTGTTGTCTATAATCCCACTTTTAATAAATCTCTATTTGAAATCTTCTTTGCTCTCTCAACAGCTCTAACTGCAAGTTCTTCAGCCCCAAGTTTGCTAGGATCAACTTTGATATTTGAAATTTAAAAGCAACTGCTATTATATGTAACTGCAAGCGTGTTAATATTTTACGTAGTGTGTTAGTTCTGAATACCGGAGTATTATAATTTGACGATTAATTAGTGCCGTTATAGATGAAGGAGCCGATTTTAGGAAAATACGCACTCCCATAGATGTATTCAATGTGGCTCGGTTCTTATGTGGGGAAGTGCAATATCGCCAAGGGGAGTGGTGCAGAGGCGTGTTCATGCCTGGTTTAAGAGGCTTCTTTGACAAACAAGACGACAGCACCATTCCGTTCATGACGCGCAAAAAGCAATTCTGCCTCTATCTCCGCTACTATATTTTGCCCAAATTTATTTTGAGGCAACCTTTTACAATTCAAGATTGCATGGTCTTATGCAAAATCTTTTCCCTCCCACCTAAGCTTGAGAGCAAGAAACACCCTTGGAAAGAAAATCGATAAGAATGTGCGATATGGGCAGCTATACTTTATACCACTTTCAATGGTCACTATTTTCCTTAATGGCACGTTACACAGTCGCTTTAAGGGGAAATGCAGCATCGCCCGAGACTGCAATGAGAATTGAAGAGAAGTTGGTTGATCTACACCGTGGCGAGAATCTTTCAGAGAAATACCTTCTAGAGGTAAACCCCAAAGGCCAGGTCTGTATCACTTTACCCTACGCTCCGATCCCCGTATTTGGATATTTTGAAGGTGAATAATTCCCCAGGATTCACTAACTGGTGGACTTCTAAGGTACCTGCACTAACATCAGTGTCACTGCCCTCACCGCTCACAAACACTCTGGAGATTACACACCTGATCAGCAACCATTATCCAAGTCTCATACCTCCACCTCATAGATCAACAATTGAGGATCTTCTTGGCAAGTTGCACGCAATTCAGCCTCTGTCTCTTTCTATCCCTCCACCGGAAAATCGAGCGGAGGGTATTCCGAACCCCACCATCGGTCAATACTTAGCCCGACCTGATATCTCAGATGCGTGGCGCGATGCACTCATATACAAGGAGGACTTGTAAGTATTATGCCCTAACTGGCTGCTTTCTTGTGTGAGTTTCTCGCAGCTGCTAACTAAAGGCCTCCAGTCACGCTAAAACACTTCTCCACGCGCTTGACGACGAGCCCATCAAATGTGCGGAAGAGCAAGCAAGGCAATTCCTCGAAAGTGTCCACCAACAGTACTTTCTACACGGTAGTGAGACGTGGATTTTCGGTGATGAAGTCGGTGCTACGGCTTTGGATGCCCACACCATCCCCTTCGTTGCTCGCCTCATCGATGCTGGCCGTACGGATCTAATTCCGGAAGATGTGCATACGTATGCAGAGAAGGCCATGTCCCGCGCCGAGTGGCAGAGCATCACGAATGGAAAGCCAACTATGTTTGAGATATGGTTGAAAAGCATGAGAGAAGAATATGCCGTGGTGCAGAGAGACGAACCATTTGGGGTATGGTTCAAAAGGCACATGTAGTGTAAGTAATGATCTTCATTCTGGATGACCCTTCGTCTAGTAATACTTCTAGAGATATCGAAATCAGTCCATCCTGTGCTCTATGACAAGATTTGGCGAGTATCAAGCTTCAGCGGTGTTCAACTCTATATGAATTTGGTTGATGAATAAGTCATGGAATAACCCTTTAGTCCCGAATGTTGCAGGTTATTCTGGCAAAGCGTTCAGTGACAGGCATTACTTGTCCCTTAGTTAAAAATAGATATTTGCTCAATTGTGTTTTCAACTGTTGTCCTAGGAAGTTCTGAAATTGGTATCAACATGATGCCATTAAAAATAACACCACTTGATCGCCAAGGAAACTAAGGTCTGTTCTCATTCCCTTCCAATCCATCGAAGGCTCAAAAATCCATCTCAAATGAATGTAGCCCCCACCCCCCCTCCAACTACCTCCCATTTTGAACTTGTTATCGTGATACTCTGAAAATTCTAGTCATGTTTTTGGAATTCTCCTGAATTCTATTTTCAGTTTCGAAGCCATTTAAGGGAAGTCTCACTTAATTTTGAGTTATTCACGTATGATTATGGAGTCAGCTGATGAGTTTGCCTCTGGCTCCGCGTTGGCCTCTCGGTCGCGAAGGTAGCTGTGATAAACAGAAGATGGGTCTGGCTCTGGGCTGGCCTCTCTATCACGGAGATAGCTATGGTACACAGAGGAAGGATTTCTAGCCTCTACTGGAAGAGTTGAAAGGGGTGCTGCGATTGCTGCAGAGGCAAGAGCTACGACGACGGAGACCGACAAGCGCATTTTGGCTTGGTTTGAAGAATAGATGTTGAAAAATTTGGATTGGGCACACTATTCAAGAGGTTAGAATTGTATCCCTATAGACACCGGGCTTTCGACGGCCGTATAGATAAAAAATTGAAGGGAACTTTAAGTGATTTCCTGGATGTATCGTCCTAAAGCATGTTGCAGATAAGGCCTCCTTGGTCTCAGGCCTCCCATAGCAACTTGTCGTCGGACTTCAACCAATTAAACAGCTAGGTGCATCTATCATGGATCTGACTTCTGGAACCAGGCTGTATGAATGAAACATCTGTAATTTTTTCCCATGCAACAATTTCCATCATCTTTATTCCAAGATCGCCGAGAAAAAGAAGCTCTGAGTCGAAGTAACAATTCCAGATGTTCAATTCATTGATTCGAAGACTCATAGGAACCGCTTCCTAACCTTTGGAACATACGGAGAAGGTTGATTCCATCCTTCAAGCTTCGGAGCCATGACAAAACCGTGACAGTTATGTTGAAAATCACAGGCAATAGAGTGGTGATTTGATGCGCAGCATTGAATAGAATTAACTGATGATAATTAAAGATCATAGTCCAAGTGGGCCGTAGGCCTCCTATTTACGCACAAACTGGTACTCATCCAGCCTCCCTTATTCCAGCCTCCCCAGCCCTCTCGTTTCCCTGGAGAGTGGGAGTCCTTCCAATTCGGAGGTTGGACCAATAGAGCTGTAAATTCCAACAAGTTACCATGAGGATAGCTCGGAAAGCTCTCCTTTCCTCAACAACGAACAACCACAAGCGAGGCATTGGTTCCCTTCACCGAAATTCTTCTTGCTTGATGCTTTACTTGCGATAAGTTGTACTTACATTGTATTTCATAGATTTCAAGAGAACGAGTCATCGCATCTAGACTGGCAAGGAGATGTGGCTGGATTCGTGCCACCCTTCTCCCATCAGATTGTCACTTTCCAAAAGCGCCCATGGTTCATCTCAAATCATACATCGGAGGCATCACTAGTGGAGGCCCGAGAGTTTTGGAAGATGTTAGTCCCACGTGAGAAGTCCAAATAATATTCTTGAAAAATACAGTTACTGAAGCTTCAGCGGCAGCTGGACAAGAATTCGTCGACATAGATGAAAAGGATGCCAGAGATCACGATTTCCTGAAACTCATCTCGTATAAGATACCTCCTGAAGAAGCAACCCCAAGAATTCCGCTATCAGGGACTAGTTTGGGAACGTCAATTGTGCATTCGCTGCATTTGCGTAGTAAGTCGAAAATCTCAACCAGTCAAGTATTTATTGTTGATTTTCCTAGTATACAATAATGGCAGAGTATGATTTGCTTGCCCGCCAAAAACCGTTTCATATTGAGCATATAGACCACTGCTTCGACTGTATTTGACAAGTCATCATGTGTGGCGGGATATGGCGCCTGCTGAGGAGAACTTCTCTGGGGGAAGTAACCAGTTTGGTGTTCCGCATGTTTGTAAAAATTAGGACGAGATCTACCAGTGGCTTGAAAAGCATAGAGTAACAAATACCTGGCAGTTTGGTGGGCCAGAGAGTCATTGGGTTCCTCCTACATGAATAATTGATCATAAACTGCAATTGAGACTTCAATAGTGAAATACTTCTTGTCCTGAGACCGGAATGGATAAATAGAACCAAATATTCACTATGGAATGAATCAGCTTCAAAATAAACTTATAGAGGAATGAATTTCGGACACTGATGTTGAAGCTCTTTAGTCGACTAATGAACCGTAGTACGTCCCTGGATAAGGTGGCAAGCTCCACCCCCTCCACCTCTTTTTATTTCCCTGCTGCTCGTGCCAAGTTGAAGCTGCAAGAGCGGATTCACGATCAAGCCTCCATCTCCAGGCAAAAACGCTTTGATATGTTGTTGAGGATTACTATAAAGATTACTGTGGAGTTCATCTTCATTGCTTACACTTTTTTTGTCCCTGGGCAACTACTTCTAAGTCTACATACATAATGCTTCCTATACTATTCACTGTATGAAACAGGAGGCGTCGATCATACATTCCTCAGGATATCGACCATATAGTCCTGATTCTATAGAGCAGAGCGACATTGAGGTTTTCGATCAATGCTATTTGGTATCGATACTTCCGGCCAATGTGTCTGGAACAGAAGTTGTTCCAGCATTGACTGTACCCGTTATTAGCCTGTTCATCTAGAACATGGTAGTGCTTGACCACTATAGAAGCACCGGCTTCTGCGCGACCGTAGTTGCTGGGGAACAAGCAGACTGCTTGGATTGGTGATTACAGATAAGCCACATGAAGAACCCTGCGTCGGGGGAGGCCCGAAAGTTCCCATTCGGGAATATCAAGCCCGACGTCAGACCACTAAACATAGTCTCTTCATCTGACCAGACTAAAGAAGTTCTCTTGCAAAGGGCGATGAAAGTGCAAATTTTCGGTGTAACCATTTTCTACGTGCTGCTGATTCTGTTTCTGTATCAAAATTGTATCTCTAATACAATTGGCACGACTTATCTCCAACCATATTGCCTATCGAGAACAAATCTTCGAACTAGATTGTTGTCACCATGGCTAAGGGCAGTTCATACTTCGCACTTCCGACATCGAACGGAACACTTGACGAGGATTCGGATCATGAGAGCTCTGATACGCTTTTGGCCAGACCCAAGAAGTGCCATGTGCCTCTTCTACGAAACAAGCTTTCAATAACATCATCCATCCTACCCTGCTGTATCAAACCCTCCGGTTGAAACAGAAGTAGACGGCTTCGCTCATCTCCACAATGCAAGCGTCCTCGTGCGTGACAATACGCCAACATGGGAGATCAATCAACGTCTTTCAGATACTCGTAGGTCCTTGAATACCCTTTTATAGCTTTTCACAGCTATTAACTCATTAAACAACCCACAGCCTTATCGCCTGTCTCGTACCAAACTGCCTTCTAGACACTCATCCATCTTGCTATTAACGTCATGACGCAGCCTTCTGGACGTGTCCTTGGCTCGTCCCCGAAGTATCCATATACCTGCGCAGCTTACCGATCGTCTGTGCTGTCGATGTACTGTTCTACCTCCATCTTGTCCTTAGCTCGCTGGTTCTTCGAATACCTGTATCGCAAGCGATAGGTATCACAATACAAGAGAGATATAGGGACATAGAGGATCCTGTTGAAGGCATACAAATATTTGAAGAATCAGGCGTGGCTCCGATGGCCGTTCTTCGTTGTTGGCACATTGGGTCCAGTGATTAAGCTTGCTGTTTGGCAAGGCTTACCGTGGATGAAGGCTGATGTTCTTTAGTGCCTTTTTGGTGTTTGAGAGTATGGTGTTTTCGAAGAATAGGCCTGAAAGGAATCGATTTCTGACTGTTACTCAGGAAGAGCTAGCCTCGATGCCGACTGAGACTCCAGTACCGGAAAGTGTGCGCGCTCGAAATATCCTTGATGGAGTCCCAGCATACCTTGCTAATACACTCACCCAAGGCAGCTGGCCCTCTCCGTTGAAGTTAGAGCAACAAACATCGAAAAGCAACAATTCGAGCTGTTCATTAGCGGAAGGTCGACATGGCATACATCAGAAAGTGACTGCGATTGTAGGGATAAAATCATACGTTACCAACTACTCTTTTTGGTACACAACTTTCAACAACGTGCACTTTCGCAGATGATTTCAGATTTGCGAATTAGCCTCGAATTCAGGGTGAGCCAGAGAGTTTTGTAAGGTGAAATTACCTAGCGATTTTGGCATTTGCTTGGGCATATGTTCTGTCGGCTTGTTAGTTGGAGATGCAACAAGATGCCAGTGAAGGTTGGAGAGCAGAGATTAGGCGAAATGGCAATGATTATCGGTCACTATGGTCTGCTTGCCTCAAAGAACATCAGGCAAAACACAAATCAACTCCATCACAATTCCTCCACTCACTCCCTCCTTCCATAATAAATATGCACCCTCTTCTTCCCCGCACTGTTGCGCCACCAAATCCTCACAACAGTACCATACCCAGCCCCGCAAGCAGCATCACCAAAACGAGGATATCAAATCTCATAGCCTCAAACGCCGACCCAGGCGCCGCCGCCTTGGAACTACTTGTCGAGGGTGCCGCCCCCGTCGCAGTTCCACCGCCTGCGCTCGGTGTCATCGGCGTCTGCGTCGACACCTCACTACTCGGCGAAACCGTAGTGCCCGTCGGCCCCATGATATTTGTCTGCGAAAGGGTGGCAGTGGTGGACATGATGGCCGAAAATGCAGAAGGGTTAATGACGGTGAAGGCGAGGGCCGCGGTGGTCTGGCGCGCCGAGTCGGTGTAGCAGTAGAGCTGCTCGCCGGCGTAGATTCTGGTGGTGGGGCAGTAGAGTTGGGAGGGGCAGTAGACGCTCAGCGGGTCGCAGCATTGTTCGCTTATGAACGCGCAGCCATTGTCGCAGCAGGCGTAGATGTCGCCGTCGCAGGTGCCGCCTGGAGAGAGAGAGAGAGAGAGAGTTAGCGAGTGTGGAGAGTGTGAAGACGGGGGTAAGGGAGATGGATGTGAGGCGGAAAGGAAGGGGGAGGGGTCTACGTACTACCGCATGGAATTGAGTTTCTGATCTTCAGAACCTCGACAAATATCTCCTCCTCTGCAGCTAGCGCAGTGACGGCAATGCTCTCGACTAGCAGCAGAGTCGCGAAGAGGAGCCCATACCGAATAGTAGCCATCTTTGCTTTTGCTTTTTGCCTCTCTCCTATCTTATCCTCACAGGTAGGTAGCTTTTACGAGATACTTGTACGTCGTTCCCTAAACAAGTCACTTTTGCTTTCTAGTTATTCTTCCTCCTCTTCCTCTTTGTAGATCACAGGTGAGTCGAGTTGCGTAGAGATGCAGAAAGAGAAAGTCTCGAAACCAAGCGGATGAGAAAGGGGGTTTATATAGCTGCAGCATAGCTGATTAGACAACTAACAGCTCAAATCTACCATCAAAAGCCACACGGGAAACTTGGCGTGGCAAAAGGGCGTATGAATTTTTGAGCTTTAGCCCGACTCTACTGGGTTGTGCAAAATAGATTGGATCGATTGGCTTGCCTGCCCCTTAGACCTGCCTATGCTGTAGCATCAACTCTGTTGATGGGGTGAGATGCAGTGCGTTGCGCTCTCGTATTCGATAACTGGGGGAGTAAATTGCTAGTAAGAAAAGGCTTTTGGGCTGCGCTTTGAATTGAATTTGTGGAACGGTAATTGCCAGCTGCTGTTGGTGATGTATCATGCATCATGCATCATGACCTGTACCTGTGATAGGTTGCTGGTTGGGCAGAGAAGACAAGATATGGAATATAACTTAGGCATGATCAATCTATTTGCACTACCTTGCTTTGTCTTCTCTCTGCCCCCTTTTTCCACGTCTGGAATCAAGAAGGTCTTCTGTATCAATTAAGAAAGCTCCTGCCGCAATAACTGTTAGTACAGTACATCAAAGACTATGGAAAAAGGTAGTTAGACTACAGCTTACCTCAATCATAATTTCGCACAGCTGAAAAAAGAGTCTCTCAGAGCCATGCATATCGTACGGCTGAGAAATCAGAGTGTGGGGATGCTGCATGGTGGTAGGTTCATGATTTGTTATCTCCGGTAGCTTGATCCATCTTCAGCCCTATGACATGGGTACCGTCATGGTAGTGCGGAAAGTGGTGTGGTGCAGGGTGTTAAAAGCAGCTTGCATAATTGGATATCTACACAGATTTACATTCAAGGCAACAGTGTTATTCCTACGTGTGGATTTTTGCGATGTGCGCCGTTATTTCTGATGCATGTATCCCTTTGCATGGGAATTTTGGGCAATCTCTGTCAAAACTAAACTACTTGCAGATATGCTGGAAGTTTAGCGACCTTTAGCGATTATTCACCGATGCTAAGTCGCTAAAACGCCACATGACAAGGATTGCCCCGATTTCCAAAATTCCCGTGCAAGGGATAGTGCATAAGTTACCAGACCTTGTACAGCCTCAAAAGTCGTGATTGGCTCCGGAAGACGACTATGCTAGACAACGGCACCTATCAGTAGTCCTCCTTCGTGTGGGCAGCTCGAAGCTTTATTGAAGCCATTATCTATTACGCCGAGAAGGCCGATTGTTCTGCATGTGATCGATGACAGCGATCCTATGATTGAATAATTTGATGCAACAACTGGATGGCTGGGGTATTTGAAATCAGTCGTTCACAATTTAGCAATGCAGGCAGCAGCCTTGGCAGTAGAGGGCTGTGTGGTGAATCGCCATGGGCTGGCTGGCTTGATGAACGGATGGATGGATTTCTCGTTCAGCCGAAGCTCCCCCAAATGATATGACTCCCTTATCGCCAGCTATCCCGCGGCTTCAAGCTCGTGCGCTGTCCTACCCGTTGCCGTGACGATCGTGCACTTCGACGGAACACCCTTTCATTCCCTCCACACTATTTACAGAAAGGCAATTACAGGAACAGAACCTAGCATAATACCCACCTTGCAATAGTTACTCTTGTCTTCCGCCTTTATTGCTCTTTGAATATGTCCTGGTATATATCTGTGTACGAATACCCACTTTAAGCTTTCCAGCCCTTTCTCTATTGGCTGAACTGCCCAAATTTTCTATGATTCCGCTGTCTTCGTACCTGGATATGTATTTTGATGGGATACCGACAGGAGAACCCTTGAGCCGAGCACGTCATCCTGGCATAGCGCTGAGGCAGCATAAAACAGCGCTGGTCCCCTCCAAATCTGGCGATCAAAACGCCACAACTCGGGTTATAGCTGTAGTCTTGGATCCTGTTTGAAGTCTCATGATTGAGGCTATTTGTCATATGACAGTACGTCATAGAAGTATTAGGAATCACTCCAAACCCGGAATCTCCGAACCCTTATTCCTACCCCTATATCTCATGGCTTGACAGTTTCTCAAACAAAGTCTCGCGTTCATATGTGTAACCTTCTCCCTGTAGACTCTGAGTATGTTGAAAAGTAACCAAGCTCCATGATTGTAGACTGGCAATTAGCCACGAACCTCATCAATTATGTTGGACTCGAACCACCCATACCCTCCTCCCTTCCTCGACATCCGATGCCATATGGTTCCTCTTGCTTTCCCATCATCAAAATCTATGTTTTCGCGCCACTTTACGAAAGAACCCTTCTTTCCCCACAA
>Ga0335074_10016042_pt1 | contig 10540 bp, 8 predicted proteins | sample Lox_Sample_23_FD_206715 | JGI IMG/M metagenome (GOLD analysis project Ga0335074, IMG submission 206715) | Soil microbial communities from Loxahatchee National Wildlife Refuge, Florida, United States - Lox_Sample_2.3 | ecosystem: Environmental > Terrestrial > Soil > Wetlands | place: USA: Florida...
GATTTAAATCAGACAGATAAGAGGATGCGAGCGGGATAGGCTGGAGGCAAACGGTTTTGCTGGATGCGGGGCGGCAGCGGAGGAGGCGGCTCGGATGGCAAGTGAAAGTCAGGTGCCGACAGTGCGCCAGGCGCCGACGGCAGGCCAGCGGCCGGCCACGGTCGACAGCCAGCGGGCCGACGACCGCGCCGACATGACTACAGCTGAGCGGCGGCTACTAGCAGCCATGCCACTCCACGCGATCACCGCCCTTGCACGGCGAAGCCGGGCTCCGGGAACGGTTCGTTACCGAGATCGCCAGCTTCCCCGATGATGACCGGCGCCGAGCCGAGCGGGCGCTCGAGCTGGCGGCCCGGCTACATGCGGGCGACCGGCGGCAGCGCGAACCGTACGTCAACCACCTGCTGCGCGTCTCCATCCGGATCATCACCTACTACGGCATCCGCCACACCGACGTAATCTGCGCGGCTCTGCTGCACGACGCAGTCGAGGATCACGCCCGGGAGCTGGCCGCAGGTGGGGGTCAGCAAGCTGCACTGGCTGCGCTAGCCGAGCAATTCGGGAGTCGCGTGGCCGAGCTTGTGGCGGCTGTCACCAACCCGCCGCATGAGCCAGGACGCGACCGTCACGAGCAGTACCGCGAACACGTGGCCGCCAGCCTGCAAGCCAACCCCTGGGCCCGGGTCATCAAGGCCTCCGACTTCACCGACAACGGTGTCGGGCTGATCCATACCACCGGCCACGACTCGAAAGGCTCGCCGACAAGTACGCGCCACTCCTGCCGGTACTCGCCAAGCTCATCGCACGGGCCGACACCCCGCTGTGCGACGACGCCAAAGCACGCATCCTCGGCCAGCTCGACCGCGCCCGGCAGCGGTTCGCAGCAGTCAAACCGCCAGCGGAGCCCACTCGCGCATCCGGCTGACCATGCTTACGCGCTCGCCAGGTACTGAACGGTGCGGGGAGCGGCTGTCCGGCCAGATACTGGCGGGTGTGATTCCGGATGCTTTCGTTCGCGCGCTCGATGGTTTTGAATCCGTTCTCGCCGGGGTCGCGCTAGGGCGCTGGGACGATCCGTCTCCGTGCGCGGGCTGGTCTGCTGCCGATGTCGCCGGTCATGTGATCGGCAACCTGCGGGCGACTGAGGCCTTCGCGACGGGGCGCGACGACGGAGACAGGGATGCTCACCCGGTAGCCGCCGTCGGCGACGATCCGCTGGCTACGTGGCGCGCAGCGCGGGCTGACCTGATGGCAGTGCTGGACGCCCGGGCGCTGGCCCGGACCGTGCCGTCGCCGACAGGGCTGGTGCCGCTGAGCGGGTTCTTGAAGTCCGGCGCGATGGAGTTCCTGGTGCACACGTGGGATCTGGCGCAGGCCACGGGCCAAGCCGCCGTGCTGGATGCCGGTCTGGTACGCAACGCGCTGGGTCCGGCGAGGCAGTTCGCTCCGATGGCCCGGCTGTCCGGCATGATCGGCCCCGAATGCTCGGTGGCCGAGGACGCCGACGATCTGACCCGGCTGCTGGCCATCTTCGGCCGCCGCAACCTTCGCCCTTAGAGATCGCCAGCCTGCGCGCAGGGCTCGAGGATCGTGGGTCTTTGACGTCGCGGTCACGTGTTAGCCGCAGTGCCTTCGACTCGATCTCGGCAGTCCCCGTCGGCGGCCGCTGCCGGCCCGGCAGACCGGGCGGCTGTCGCAGGTGACCCAGACGAGCCGACCGAGCATGGGCGCGACGAGGGATGGCTGCCGATCGACCACGGCCGCACACCGCCGATGGCACGGCCAAGCAAGGTGAAGCGGAACCGACAGCTGACCTGTCGCCCAGCAGAATTCTCGCTTGCTCGCAGGCATCTAGTTTAAATAAGATTACCTAGATTTGTAATCCTGCCCTCCCTGGAGCGAAATGCCTGCACCGACCCGAAGAGAACGGTACGCCCACCGGCCACGATGGCGCCCAGTTCCAAAGCAGCCGGACCATCCGCCGACAAACAGCAGAACGGCCCTAGCACCTGGCCGCCAAACCCAGCGCCATGACCGCGCACTCCCACCAATCAGCCAGCCCGACAGGAGCAGCACCATCATGGCCCGCGCGACACCAGTCGACGCCATTGCTCCCGACATCAACCCGAACGAGAAACTGACTGTCGGCGAGCTGTGCGCCGAGCTCAAGGTCTCCCGGTCAACGTTCTACGACTGGCGCCAGAAACGCCGCGGCCCGCGCTGCATCCGCTTGCCCAACGGCGGCCTGCGTGTCCGCCGGTGTGATCTGGACGCCTGGCTCGCCGGTCACGAAATCCGGTGAGCGGCCGTAACGCGTCCGCCTTCGGCGAGTCCAAGCGCCAGCTGTCTTATGACGTGCGCATCTGGAAGGTTCGGATCGTCAACGGCGCCAAGGGTCGCAGGTATCAGGTGCGTTGGACGGTCGCGGGCAAGATTCAGTACTCGACCTTCGCGACCAAGGCACTCGCCGACAGTCACCAAGCCAAGCTGAAGACCGCTGCCCGTGAAGGCGAAGCGTTTGACGTCGACACAGGACTCCCGCTGTCCATCGTCGGCCAGGACCATGAGGACCAAGACCACGAGGTGAGCTGGTATGAGTTCGCCTGCGCGTACGTGGAGATGAAGTGGCCGGAGGTATCGCCGAATTCGCGCCGGTCGATCGCCGACTCCCTCGCCACGGCCACCTCCGCATTGCTGTCCAGCCAACGCGGAGCTCCCAAGCCCGACGAGCTCCGGAAGGCGCTTTACGGATGGGCCTTCAACGTCAAGCAGCGCGAGCTCAGCCCATCCGCCACTCTCTCAAGGACGATCACCTGGGTCGAGCGCAATACCGTCCCACTGGTCGACCTGGCTGAACCTGACACCTTGCGCCGCGTCCTCAACCAGCTCGCCCGCAAGCAAGACGGCGCGCCCGCCGCCGCGACCGTCGTGGCCCGCAAACGCGCTGTCCTGTTCAACCTGCTCAACTACGCCGTCGACAAGAAGCACTTCCCCATGAATCCGCTGGCCTCGTTGAGCTGGAAATCACCCAAGGTCGCCGAAGCCATCGACCGGCGCCGCGTCGTCAACCCACGCCAGGCCCAAGCCTTGCTAGACGCCGTCGCCGCCCAAGGCCCCATGGGCGAGCATCTGGAAGCATTCTTCGGCTGCATGTACCACGCGGCGCTGCGCCCAGCCGAAACCGTCATGATCACACGCGACGAACTCGAGCTACCCGAAGACGAGTCCAAGTGGGGCTGGTTCCACCTCGGCACCTCCGCCCCCTCCACCGGCGGCGCCTGGAACGAGAGCGGCGACCGGCGAGAACGACGCCACCTCAAGCACCGCGCCGCCAGCGAAGTCCGCCAAGTTCCGATCTCCCCAGCGCTCGGCAAACTGCTCCGCAAGCACATCGCCGCGCACGGCACCGCCCCCGACGGACGCCTGTTCCGCGGCGAAGGCGGTGGCCTGCTGTCCGACACCGTCTACGGCCGCATCTGGGAAAAGGCCCGCCAGGCCGCCCTCACACCTACCGAGGAAGCGTCACCCCTCGCCGAGCGTGCGTACGATCTGCGCCACGCTCGCCTCTCGACCTGGCTCAACACAGGCGTCGCCCCCGCCCAGGTCGCCGAATGGGCAGGCAACAGCGTCCCGGTCCTCCTCCGCGTCTACGCCAAGTGCCTCACCGACTCCGAACAAACCGCCCTCCGCCGCCTTGAACAGGCCGAGGCCGAACCGGGAGGCCCGCAAGCCGAATGACCATAGGACTCGGCCCATCACTTGGTAACTAGGCGGCCATCAGGCCGAAACATTGATCCGACGTGACCGCACATAGCCTCCTGTGCCAAGTGCCTAACGGCTCATCGAACGCCCTCGCCAGCAGCCGTGCCCGATGACAGAATTCGCGCGACGGGCTTCTCATCGCATGCAGTTCATCGTCGCGAAACGTCTTACTCGAGGTGCACAGGCTGCGGCAGATGATTGCAGCACCCCCGGGTTGTTGTAAGCGCCGACTGATCATGCTAACCATTATGTGCTAGCCGGCTGAAATAAGAGTGACCTGCCGAAAAGCCAGCTTAAGTTCCATACCAGAGGTCGTCCTTAATGGTACATATAGGTAGTAAAGTACGAAGTACCGCAACACGGGCGTTTGCCGCGACTTTGACAAACCGCAGGGCTTCTGCTCAAGAGCAAGGCTGCGACCAGGCTGTCCCAGATGGTCGAAAAAGGCAGGATTCGGACATTCAATCCGCGCTCGATCATGTAAGCGTCATGATCGCCCGAAACCAGCTTGCAACGGCGCAAGGAGATCTTGAAGAAGCGCTGGGTACCTTCGGGCAGCGCGCGGACTTGCTGGAACGGCTCGCCGATGTTCTCATCCTAAGAGGTAACCGCGAGACCGCAGTGACCCGCTTGGAACTAGCCGCAGCAACTAGCCCCGGCGACGCTTCGATTTTAAGCGGATATGCAAACTTGCTATCGCGGATTGGCCTACACCGACGAGCGATTGATTTCATTGAGAGCCTACCTGAAACAGTTCGTCACGCTCCTTCTGTTCGCGCTGCTCTAGGTGACATATATGCCGAGGGCAGCTGGCACGCCCTTGCCGTCGATGCCTATGGCGACTCTGCCAGTCTTCCAGTACTTTCGCGCACAAGACGACGACGTAGCTGGCGGCGAAGTGGAGGACCTTTCAAGTTTGTCAGACGGCAAACGCGCCTACTTGACGAAGAAATGCGTGATACTTGGCTGTCCTTCTCGGCCAATCTTGCCGTGCTGGACACTCTTGACAAGCCCAAAGGCTTTACTGTGACGTTGCTAAAAGGCGCTCTGGACTCGTACCTCCAAAATTGGGCTAATTTGCTTGAATGGTACAATGTTATTCAGCGCCTGACGAGGCGCTGCCTGTATCTCCCTATTGTGGCGACAGCCTACTTTTTGTCATTTATAGTCGTCAAGACAATCCATCCACAAATTACGTCGGGTGACGCAGCACTGACGGCTGCTTTGAGCACGGTGTTGGCAGGCGTGATATGCGTGGCACTCAAAGTACTCGACAACGTTACTCGGACCCATAGAACTTCGCTTATTACGCTATCGCTATCCAGCTTGGCCCTGGCTGGATGCGGAATACTATTGGTACGGCAAGCTGCTGCGCACTCCGCGGTGCTTGGAGCATTGGGCATAGCGTTGGTCGAAGGGCCCTCTATAGCTGGCGGCATGGCAGGCCCTCTCCTCACGATCAGATTCGTGCAGTATGTGACGATTCGTAATTTGCAAAATAATCGCGTCCGCGAAGCCATACTCGACAGTCTTCTAGATATTCTTGAAGAGATGACAGCTCCAGATACCAGAAATAACCTCTATATCCGCAGGCAGTGGATGCAGAGAATAGGTCTCGCCGCAAATAGAGTGGAAAAAGTCCTCCCACAGCTCTTCGCGAGTGGGGACGAAGAGACCGACTGGTGGGTATCCACGCGAGCGAAAGGTGCGGCAGCGGCGCTCCGTCGCGCTAATCGCAATATCGCTACTCCCGGCCCGGACACCTTCGATCAATTGATCGCTTTCTTCCGATCAGAAGCGGCGGCTCTAGCGAGCGGCGAAATGGCTGCCCTGCGGTGGGTCTCGCCTCGACCGCCTGAAGCGATACGCAAACGATGGTGGCGGAGTGCACTCGCAGTCGCTCGTGCGATCGTCGTGATGTTCGTCCCACTGGGAGTCGTTCTGCTCGCTCAGCCGTTGCTGAAATTTGATACTTCTTTCTTGGAATGGGCAAAAGTGGGGAGTGTCGGGTGGGCGGTTCTCTGCTTGCTCATCAGCATAGACCCCACCGTAAAGGACAAGATAACAATGGCGGGTAATCTAATTGGCGCTTTTAAACAAGAAAAACCGGCAGGCGCAACTCCTGATAGCGAGTGACCCATTTGGGGCTGCCCATCAGTCATAACAGCAGAGCATCTGTGCGATCCGCGGCCTGGTAGTCGTTGGCGAGGTTGTGGCGCGAGCCTGGGTGCTGGGAAGGTCGGGCCCAAAACCCGCTCATGGTCGATCTCTCGATGGGTCGTCCCGCAGAAACTGGGCGAGGTTCCTCTCGGCACCGAGTTCGCCTGCAGCTACCGCATCGCGCAGTACCTGCTCGGCTTCGTCCCATCGTTGCCGCTCCTGGAGGAATGAGGCGAGACATGGGCGCGCAGCGATCTGACCCATGGCCACTGCTTCCCGCCATGCCCGCTCGGCTTCGTCCCAATGTTCTCGTTTCTGCAGGAATCCGGCCAGTACCAACGGCGAGTTGAGTTCGCCTGCAACTACCGCGTTCCTGAGTACCTGCTCAGCATCATCCGGCCGTTGCTGCTCCTCTAGGAATCGGGCGAGGGACTCCCAGGAACCGTCGCCTGCGGCCACTCCTTTGCGCAGTACTTGCTCGGCCTCGTCCCAGCGTTGCCGCTCCTGCAGGAACTCGGCGAGCTCCCTCCGTGCACCGTACCCATCCGTAGCTACCGCTTCGCGGAGTACCTGTTCGGCCTCCTCCGGCCGTTCCTGCTTCTGTAGGAACCGGGCGAGGGACTTCCAGCCACCGTCGCCTGCGGCCACTGCTTCGCGGAGTATCTGCTCGGCTTCGTCCCAGCGTTCCCGCTCCTGCAAGAACCCGGCGAGCTCTTCCCGGGCACCGTATTCATCGGCAGCTACCGCTTCACGGAGTATCTGCTCGGCTTCGTCCCAGCGTTCCCGCTCCCGCAAGAACCCGGCGAGCTCCTGCCAGGCCCCGCGCTCTCCCGCAGCTACTGCGCCGCGCCAAGCCTGCTCGGCCTCGTCCCATCGTTGCCGCTCCTGCAGAAACTCCGCGAGTTCCTGCCAGGCGCGATGGTCTCCCGCAGCTACTGCGCCGCGCCAAGCCTGCTCGGCCTCGTCCCATCGTTGCCGCTTCTCAAGGAACTGGGCGAGGTACCGCCAGACGTTGTCTCCTGCGGCTGTTGCTTCCCGCAGTACTTGCTCGGCCTCATCCCATCTTTGCCGTTCCTCAAGAAACTCGACCAGGTTCAACCATGCGCGCTCCTCGTATGCGGCGTCGCGTAGAACCTGTTCAGCGTCGTCCCATCGTTGCCGCTCCTGCAGAAACTCGGCGAGTCTCTCACGGGCGTCACGCTCGCCCGTGGCTACCAAATCCCGCAGTAACTGCTCGGCCTCATCCCACCGTCGCCGTGCCCGCAGGAACTTGGCGAGGCGCATCCGGGCAGACTCTACGACGTAGTCTCCTGCGGCCACTGCGTCGCGCAGCACCTCCTCGGCCTCATCCCACCGTTGCCGTTCTTGCAAGGACCGGGCGAGGTACAAACGGGCGCCGAACTCGCCCGCAGCTACAGCGCCGCGCCATGCTTGCTCAGCCTCGTCGCATCTCTGCCGTTTCAACAGGAATTTGGCGAGATCTGACCACGCGCGCTCGTCGAATGCGGCCACCGCTTGACGGAGGACCTGCTCAGCTTCGTCCCAGCGCAGCTGGTTCTGCAGGAAGGAGACAAGGAGCTTGCGGGCACCATATTCGCCCACGGCTGCTGCGTCCCGAAGTACCCTCTCCGCCTCGTCCCAACGACGCCGTCCCTCCAGGAACGCGCAGAGCTTCCGCAGCGCATCGTGCTCATTTGCGGCCACCGCGTTGCGCCATGCCTTCTCGGCCTCGCCCCATCGTCGCCGTTCCTGCAGGAACTCGGCCAGGTTCGACCAGGCGCCATGATCGCCCGCGGCCGCCGCATTGCGCCATACCCTCTCCGCCTCGTCCCAACGACGCCGTTCCTGCAGGAAATGGGCTAGCCCCGACCGAGCGTCATGATTCCCTGCGGCTACCGCGTCTCGCAGCACCTGCTCGGCCTCATCCGACCGTTTACGGTCCTCCAAGAACATGGCGAGGCGCGATCGGGCGGACTCAAAAACACTGCCCTCGCCTGCAGCCACCGCGTCCCGCAGTACCTGTTCAGCCTCGTCCCACCGCCGCTGCTGCTCCAACAACATGGCGAGGCGCCATCGGGCATCGCGATCATCTGCCACTACGGCGTTGCGCCATGCCTGTTCGGCCTCGTCCCACCGCCGCTGCTGCTCCAACAACATGGCGAGGCGCGATCGGGCGTCGCGATCATCTGCCACTACGGCGTTGCGCCATGCCTGTTCGGCCTCGTCCCACCGCCGTCGGCTCTGTAGGAATTCGGCCAGGTTCGACCAGGCGCACGGCTGTCCAGCCGTAATCGCGTCGTTCATTATCTGTTCGGCTAGTACAAATAGCCCTCGTCTCGCAGCAGAAGACGCGAGCCTGTAGCGATCCTGAGGATCAACCACATGCTCGCGTAGCGCTTGCCACACAGTCGCCTCACGCACTATGTATCCGATTACTCGGGCACCATACTGGAGGAGATATTCAGCGATGGTGTAGCCAAGAATTGAGCAATTGTCGACATCGGAAACGGGTATAAGTGCAGCAGTAGCTCCTTCGTACCTGTCAACGTAAGTGGCGTAGTCCAGCGCGGCGAAGAACCATTCATTCCTCGGCTGTGGGGTAGTGAGGTACGCACGCGCTGTGGCCGACAGCAGGACGGTGGTCAGCGGAGCCTGGATTCCGAGCAGTCTAGCTACGATTGCGGCGGTTATGACGGCCTTGCTGCCTTCGTTGGGGGCATTTTCCCATCGATTAACCAGCCAATGAGCACCTGCCAACACTTGAGTTGGAGTGTACTGTGAATCCCGGCGTGCCATGTCAATGCGCGGGTCTCGGGCAGATGCCCACTCGAGGTTTCTGCGCTCGTTCGTCGTCGTGAATGGTTGGTCGGGCATGAAGAGGCGGAGGTCTAGCAGCTTGATCACCTGGAAGGCGCCGGGGTACTTCGGGCGATCTTGCCCAGATTCAGGATCCATTTCGCTGACACGCAGGGCGTGGTAGCGGTCGGGCCACATCGTGCCCACGATGATAACTGGCGTATCTGCGTCAAGTAGCCGCTGAATCGCTGGCGGGCTTGCTGGCTTACAACCTGGCAGAAGCCAGGGTCCGTCAAGATAGATCTGAAGTTCGTCCATCCAGATGACGAGCTTAGGTAGCTTGACTGTTAAATCACCAAGAATGTTGACCGCTGCTGCGTCACCATAGAGTTCCAGCAACTGAAAGTCAGATAGAACGTCCTTGACCGCTTCGTAAACGAATCGGGTTTTACCAACAGAAGAATCACCCGCAATAAGAGCAAAACCTCCTCGGCCACTAGCGGCGCCACGAAGCCACTCGCGCAGCTTGGTGTCAAGATCCCGGCCGATGTACAGGGGAAGCTCTGGGTCTAACTCGCCGTATTCACCTTCGGGAAGGTCAATTGCTTGGTGGACTCCAAGCCGCAGAGGATTGCATGCCCCCGCTAGTGGCAGCGTTTCTCGCCGCCCAAGATGCTGACGTAGCGCATCGGTTACCTCTTCCTCTCGTGCAGGTTTTGGCTCGCGCGACCGTCGCCAGGAGAACAAGAGAACAAGCCCAACCAGCAGCAGGATGACAGACGAGAGACAGGCGACCGCCAGACAGGCGATGAACCACGGGTTTTGAGACAGCGGAGTCGTAGCCCGTGCCGCGAGCACGCCGGTGAAGGTCGCTGCCACCCCGCTCACGCCAGCGGTCCAAGCGATGAGGGTGCCCCGGTTGTCTGGCACGACCCACAGCTTAGATGCGTCGTGCTGCCCGAGCTGGACACTACGGTGTTCGCGTGATCGTCGATCCCGGGTCGTTGCCGCCGGCGTGCCCGTCCCGATCATGTATCCTCCGGCCAGCGCCAGCGGCAGGTTCCTCAGCCAGCGCAACGCCATCGACGACACCATCGCAGCAGTCATTCACCGACCAATGGCTGCCGGGCATCTCGGCGAGTGGATCGCATCCCAAGTGTTCGGCATCGAAGCTCCAGCAGTCAGCTGTCATCGCAGCCATCGATGGGCACTTCCGCTTCGGCCCCTTGCAGGGTCGCATGGTGAACCTGAAGTGGTACCTAAAGCAGGAGAGCCCGCTGGACACATGAGCGAATCCAGCGCGCTCGGTTGCTACATTGAGCCGACCCGCGATGTGCCGCCTTCACCTCGCGCGGCGCCACCCGGCCATGGCGTATCGCCCATGTCTACCTCTTCCACGCCCCCACCCTCCTGACCGAGCGGCGGGCCCGCGGAGTCAAGACAGGAGGGGCCGCCAGTGTGCTGAAGGCTCACTAGAACGCCGCGGAAATCTACCCTGTCGCCAGAAATCCGCTGCTTCCGCTCGGCGAACGGGAAACCGAGCTACTGCGACTCTTGGCATTACCCTGACCGACGAGCCCAGCCGAGCACGCTGCCATGCGGGCCACCAAGCGCAGGCTTTCGGCCCTTCGACTCAACCACTGCTCAACCACGACCAGCCGCAAACGGCCGGACCTGGCCGGACACCACTGGACTCAGACAAGATCAACCCCTGACCGCATTCGTGCTGGTCAGGGGTCATCGGTGCAGGTGGTGGCAGGTGTTGGGTTCGAACCAACGTAGGCTGAGCCGACGGTTTTACAGACCGCTCCCTTTGGCCACT
>Ga0335074_10016043_pt1 | contig 10540 bp, 7 predicted proteins | sample Lox_Sample_23_FD_206715 | JGI IMG/M metagenome (GOLD analysis project Ga0335074, IMG submission 206715) | Soil microbial communities from Loxahatchee National Wildlife Refuge, Florida, United States - Lox_Sample_2.3 | ecosystem: Environmental > Terrestrial > Soil > Wetlands | place: USA: Florida...
GACAGCTTGCCACGATACACCACGCCGATATCGACGTGGCTTTTGCCGACGTCGACGGCGCGCACCTGCTGATCGGCCACGCCGCCGCGCGGCGCGCGATTCACATAGTCCTGGATCTCGCTCGCTTCGATGTAGGTGCCCGAGCATTTGTTGCAGCTGGGGTGCGATTCCTGCGCCATCAGAATGGACGCGCAACCGGCAAGAATCAGAAGTTTCATTTTCCGCTCCTAATGTTTTGGCCAAACGACGCGCTGGTCCTTGCTGGTGACCGGCGCAAGACCTTTATATAGGAACCGCTGGACGCGCTGGCCCCGGTAGGTTTCGGTCGTGTAGATGTTGCCGTTCAGATCCGTTGCGATGCTGTGCACGCCATAGAACTCGCCGGGCTGGCGGCCGCCTTCGCCGAAAGTTGTGAGCACTTCGAGCGTGTCGCGATCGACGATGTGCACGCGGTCGTTCTCGCCATCGGCGACGTACAGGAATTTTTGCCGCGGATCGCGCGAGAACGCGATGTCCCAGACCGAGCCCGAGCCAAGGGTCTGTTTTTCGATGAAGGCCTCTTTGACGAAGGTGCCGTCGGGATGGAAAACCTGGATGCGGTCGTTCACGCGGTCGCAAACGTAGAGCAGATTGTCGTTCGAGAGCATGGCGCAGTGCACCGGATTGCGGAATTGTTGCGCTGGCGGGGCGTCGGGCTTGTAGGGACCGAGATCGGCATCGCTGGGCTTGTGGCCATAAGCGCCCCAATGCCGCTTGTATTCGCCGGTGTCGGCGTCGAACACGATGACGCGATGATTCCCGTAGCCATCGGCGACGTAAAGCTCATTAGTCTTGGGATCGACGAAGGTTTTCGCGGCGAGGCGGACGTTGTCAGGGTCGTTGCTGCCGCCGCTGTGGCCGGGCTTGCCGATTTGCAGCAGGAATTTTCCGTCCTCCGTAAATTTCAGGATTTGATTATCGCGAAAACTCTCGATCCGATTGCTGGGTTTTGACTCTTCGTCTTGGCCGTTGATCGCACCGCGCCCGCTTTGCGGCCCCCTGCCGTTGCCGCCGAGCCAGACATTACCCTTGTAATCGATAGTGATGCCGTGCGCCGATTCGGGCCAGTCGTAGCCGGGACCAGGACCGCCCCAATGGCGCAGCAGGTTGCCTTCCTGATCGAATTCGAGTACGGGCGGCGCGGGCGCGCAGCATTGCGAGATGGGCGGATTGGTGGTGGCGTGCTGTTCCCCGGCTTCGAGCGAGCCGACGCGATGGATGATCCAGATGTGGTTGGCCGCGTCGGAAGAGACGCCGATGGTCTGGCCTAGAATCCAGTGGTTGGGGAGCGGCTTGGGCCAGAAGGGGTCGACTTCGAAGCGCGGGGCCATCACTTGGGCGGCGTGGACGGTGGGGGGCAGGCGAAACAAGGCAAGAACGAGCAGGGCAGCGATCAACAACAACGTGTAACGCTTCATAGGATGAACATCCTCGCTGGGAAGAGTATATATGAACGCGATGGCCGCGCTACGAGATCAGTGAACGCGAACAAATTCCATGGTGCAGGGAACCGACAGCGGTTGGCCATCTTTCGAGCCTGGAACGAATCTCCATTTTCGGAGAGCGTCGGCTACATCGTTAGCCCAGCCGTCATCGGACGACTTGTCGATGTGAATGTCGGCCGGCTCACCCCGTTCATTGACTACGAAAGAGACCGTCGCAGAGGCCATCACGTCTTTTGCGATGTGGGGACTCGTGGTCCTCTCGATGATCGGCCGCTGGACGCCGCCGGCGGTTTGGAACGCCGCCTGCGTAAGGCGCCACACGGGTTTTTGGTCTTTGTTGAGGAGGCGAAAATTGACCTCGATTACAACTTGGACGGCCACTGGTTGCCCCTCTTTATGCCCGGGAGAAAACTGCCAAGTGCTAACCGTGTTGGTAGCTTCTTCGTCCAGGCCGAGCCCGAGAGACTGCACAACCCTAAGGGCGCGCGGCTTCCCGCTCGCGTCTACGACGCCGGCCAACTTCACTTTGCCCTCGAGGTTTGCCTTGCGCGCTTCAACGGAATAATTAGGCTCTTTCTTATATAGAATGCTCGGCGCCGTTACTCCTCCGCCGATACGATAAGAGCCGCCCGGAGATTCGGATGCGGGTGCGGGCGGAGTCGCCGAGTCGGGCAGCGGAAATTCGCCCGGCAGAAAATCGGCGGCAAGGTAGGTAGCCTCAGGAGCAATCGACCGACTGGCGACCGCTTTTCCCTGCGAATCGCGAAAAAGCTTTAATAGATAAACGGCCTGTACGGGCGTGGCGTCCACCCGAATCACCGGCAGATTCACGGCACGAAGAAGCGGCAGAGCCTTCCCGGCGCCTTGATCCTCGCTATCCAAAGCACGGATGGACCGCACGCTGCCATCCGCATTGAAAGCGGCAAAGTAGTAAGAGGGATGGTCTGTCGAGAGCGCGGCTGCGATATCGGCGGGCAGATCGGATTCCAGCGGGAACCAGACACGATCGGGCGAGAGCGGCGACAGATTTTCGAGCTTCGGCAAAATATCCGGAGGCACTCGCGAAAGTTGTCCCGGCTGAAGAAATGTGGCCTCACGCCAATCCTGAGCCGCCTTATCGGAGTTTCCTGCTTTCGATTCGGCCTGCGCAAGGTGCGCAAAAATTTCTCCGCGCGGGTTGAGCGTCGCGGCGGCGCTCAGGAAGTTGATCGCGCGATCGTTGTCGCCCTTCTTGAAAAGCACCCAGCCGTAGGTGTCCAGATAAGATCCTCGGCGATTCTGAAGGCCGATTGCCGATGCCATGTTCTCGCTGCGGGCCGAGGCCTCCGACGAAGCTAGCTGAGCCAGAGCTTGCCGGACCAGAGTTTCGGCCAGGTTCTCTTTCTCGCATCCGGCCAGCGCGTAAGCAGCGTGATTCAAAAGGGCCGCCGATGGGGACGGCCCCAGCGCGGAATAAATCTGCTCGCGCCCAGAGGCGTCCCTATCCTGGCAAGCGCGAGCCACGGCCACATTTACCCGCAGCTCGGTGTTTGTGGGGTGCAACTGGAGGGCTTTGGCAGCGGCCTTTTCGGCGTCCTCCCAGCGGCCCATCGCCATAAACGTTTCGGGAAGATCCAGAATCGCCACGCCGTTGTCGGGGCGTGTCTCGAGTTGCTTTTGGTAGTTCTCAACGGCGCGATCCCAATAGCCTTCGCTCTGGAGCATGAGGCCTAGATGAGCGTAGACCGGCGTCCTCTTGGGGTCGACGGCAATCTGCTTCTCGTAGGCTTTCAGCGCGTCCTCCCGCTCTCCCAGAGCGTCCAGCGAGCGAGCTAAACTGTACCAGGCGACAGGATCGTCCGGGGCGGCATTGGTCAAGCGGACGAAGAGGCGTTTGGAAGTTTCGAACTCTCTCTGCTCGTATGCCAGGGTTCCGTAGCCCTCCAGCCGATCGACGGGAACCGTTTGGATCCAGTTCGTCAGATCGACGTGCTTGGTGCGGCGCAGAATGAAAGCGCGCTGCTGGTCGTCACTGACCATTTTCCAGAAAGCGTCCGCTTCGGATCTCTTCGATCCAGCGACGGTCTCCTGCCTGAGTTCGTATTCGCGCGTAATGACCAGTTTTCCCCCATCCGATTTGGCCTCGGATTGGTAGCGCGCGAACGTATTTTCGTTGCTCGAGCGGGCGTCGGCTTCCAGGGAGTAGCCGGGAGGAAGCTCCAGGGCGATTTCTTCGCGAAATCTGCCGGGAGTTCCCAGGCGAAGGTTGCCGTCGGACTGGGATGCAGGTACCGTAGCGAGGATCAGAAGATCGAGTTGCAGGGCCAGTTGACGCTGGACCGGGACGAGAAAATCTTCTTCGGCGATTTTGAACTGAACCTGAATCGGCTTTTCCCGGCCCTCTTGGTCCATGACCAGAGGCGTCGTATGCAATTCGCGATTTCGAGTAAAGCGTCCCCACGGCAAATTGGACGAGCGCTGTGCCGCGTTCTGCAAAAATTCCGCGCGGATCGGCTGGCTGGGCGCGCCGCTGGCTGTGATGTCGAGCGTACCCTTCAGAACTCCCTGGGCGGTGATCGCTACGTTCAGCTTCGCGACTACGCTGTCGGCGGGAACTGTGTCCTGGGCGCGGCAGACGACTGCCGCGAACAAAGCCGCGCACGAAAGGCGCAGCACAATTCGAGCGCTATTCATCGGAAATTCTCCTGATCGGGCTCAGTTCAGGGGTACTGAGCCAGTATAGCGGAGAATATACAGCCCGCCGGTGAAGCGATCGTTGGCGTAAATCAACCCATTTTCGTCGACGATCGCGTGATTCATTTGCGCGGTATGGGTGGGATTCTTGGGCGGCGCGGCGGGAATGTAGTATCCGATTTCGTCGAGGTGCGGCGGCGCGTTCGGTACGCCCGCGGGTCCGTCGACAATATGAAAAATCCGAACGCCGCCGTTAAACCAGCTCGCTACCGTCGTGTTCTTAAGATTGGCCGAGGTCGCGCCCGGAAAATTGGGATGCAGGTTGTGCGCGCCGAAGCGGCCACCGGCGGTGCAGAGTTTGCCATCGCTCGCGTGCAGCGGCGCGGTCGCGATCACCATCGGATTCGTCTCGGCCCGAATATCGAGCAGCCAAACCAGCTTGGGCGCGTCGGCGCAATTGTCGTGCGTGTCTTCGTCCGATGCGAAGGCCAGGCCGCGGCTGAAGATGGGCTGAAAAGTGTGGGTCCAGGCGGGATAGGGCGGCGAGAAAACGGCGTGGCCGAGCACCTTGGGCGTGAACGATCGCGCGCGGCCGGCCTTCACTTCGGCGAGACCTGAAATGTCGAGGATGAACGCGCCGCCATCGATGTAAGCGACGTAGGCGCGGTCGGGGTGGTCCGGCCAGACTTCAGTCTGATGCGGGCGATAGCCGTCGTCAAAGGGCACATGGCGCTTGGGGAGACACTCGGGCAGGCAGGCATCGCCTTTGCGCGTGCCCGGGTACCACCAGCGGCCCACTTCGCGCGGGCGGCGGGGATCGCGCAGGTCGAGGATCTCGTAGAACTGGTCGTCGCTGGGGTTGGTGGGATCGAAATCGGCGGCGCCGGTGGTGAGGTGCGCGAACTCGCCGTCGACGAACCAGACGCAGTGGACGCCGCGCGAGCTGGGACCGGAAGTGTCGAAGAAGGAGAGCTTCAGCTCATCGAGACTCTTCGCGCTGCGAACCCGTCCGAAATCGGAGGCGTCCAGCACCCACAGGCCGGCCGATTTTTGGCCTTTCTTATTCGCCTGATTCGCGACGACGAGCACATTTCCGGAAAGTCCGAGCGAATTGCAGCGCGTCACGCCGGGCGCGGGCGAGGGAAGCTGGTTGATCAGCCCGGGATTTTCGGGATGCGTGACGTCGAGAATACTGAGGCAGGTTTTCTCGCCTTCGTGCGCCAGGTAGAGGATACGGCGGCCGTCCGGCCATTGCTGGATCGCCAGGCCTTCGCCGCCGTCGCCGTTGCCCGCGAGATCGTTGTGCGCGACCAGCGCCATATTCATGGACTCCGCCTGCTGCTGGGCGCAGAGCGGAAGCGCGAGGATCGCGGCGATCGGCAGCGCGAACTTCATGCAATGTGTGCGCCGACGGTATCCACATAAACGGCATATAACGATTGGCTCGCAGCCATGAACAGGCGATTTCGCCGCCAGCCGCCGAAACAGATATTGGCACAGTTTTCAGGCAGCCGAATATTTCCGATGGGCTCGCCCGAGGGCGCCACGATTTGCACGCCGGGCGGCGCACCGCACCAAACGTTGCCGTCGATATCGCAGCGAATGCCGTCGGCAGCGCCAGTCTGGAACTGCACGAAACGCCGGCTCCCGTGCAGTTTGTTATTGCTGTCGAGGTCGTAAGCCCGGACCTCGCGGCCGCTGCCGGTGTCGCAAATATAGAGCTTCTTGTAATCGGGCGAGAAGCAGATGCCGTTAGGTTCGTTCAGCTCATCGGTCACTTTGTCCATCTGGCCTGTTTTCCCGTCCACGCGATAGACCGCTTCCTTGATTTCGGATTCGCCCTTGAAGCCTTCGTAGTAGCCGCGAATGCCGTAGATGGGATCGGTGAACCAGATGCCGCCGTCGGGATGAACGACGATGTCGTTGGGCGAATTGAGTCGCTTGCCCTGGAACTTGTCGGCGATGACGGTGATGGTTCCGTTCGGTTCGTAGCGGGCGACGCGGCGGTTGCCGTGCTCGCAGGAAAGCTGGCGGCCCTCAAAATCGAACGTGTTGCCGTTGCTGAAGCCGGAGGGCGAGCGGAAGACGGTGACGCGGCCGTCTTCTTCGATCCAGCGCATCTGGCGGTTGTTGGGGATGTCGCTCCAGACCAGGTAGCGGCCGACGCCGTTCCAGGCTACGCCCTCGGCCCAAAGGGTGCCGGTGAACAGGCGCTGGATGACCGTGTTGCCGACGATGTATTTGCGGAACCGATTGTCCAGCGCGACCACGTCGGGGTCGGGATAGCGGACCAGAGGGTCGCCCGGCCAGACGCGAGGTGCGGCGGAAGATGCCTGTTGCGCGGCGGCGCGGCCGAGAGCTACGGCGCCGAGGGAGCTCTTGAGAAACGAGCGGCGGTGTGGGCGAAACATACATCACTCGGAGCCATCTCAGAGTATGATAATCAGGATGCGATTCTTGCTGGTCATATTCTTGCAGTTCTTGCTCACGGCCGGGTGCGCGCTGGCGCAGGATTCCGGGGCCACGCACGCCGATTGGCCGCACTACGGCGGCAGCGAATTTTCTTGGCGCTACAGCGCGCTCGATCAGATCAATGCGTCGAACGTAAGATCGCTCACGCCCGCGTGGCTGTTCCAGACCGGCGATTACGCGGAGAACCTGCAAGCCACGCCGATCGTGCAAAACGGCGTGATGTACATCATCACGGCGCGGGCGCGCGTGTTCGCCCTCGACGCGGCCACCGGACGCGAGATCTGGAACTACCGCTATCCCGACCCCGCGCGCAGCGTTCCGGGCTTCGTCGGAAATCGCGGCGTCGAAGTGGGCGACGGCAAAGTTTTCTTCGGCACCAAGGATAATTCAGTGGTGGCGCTGGATCAAAAAACCGGCCGGCTGGTTTGGCGCGTCAGCGTGGACGACGCGCAGCAGTGCCGTTGCAACATCAGCGCGGCGCCGCTGCTCACGCGCGACAAAGTGATCGTGGGCGGCACCAACGGCGACGGCGCGCACCGCGGCTACATCACGGCATTCGACATGAAGACCGGACGCCTGGCCTGGCGCTGGTGGGTGATTCCCGGACCGGGCGAAAAGGGTCACGAGACGTGGAAGGGCGATAGCTGGAGATTCGGCGGCGGCGCGCCGTGGCTCACCGGATCGTACGACCCCGCGCTGAATCTGGTTTATTGGGGCACGGGCAATGCGGCGGCCGATTTCTACGATGCCGAGCGCGTCGAGAAAGGCGCTGATAAGAGCAAGGACCTGAACCTTTACACCGCGAGCGTGGTGGCACTGGACGCCAATACCGGCAAGCTGCGCTGGCATCATCAGGAAGTCCACGACGACATTTGGGACTACGATTCGGCGTACGAAGTGCTCCTGATGGATCGCGAGATCCACGGGCGAATGCGGCAGGCGCTGGTGCACATGAACAAGAGCGGTCTCACGTCGGTGCTGGACCGCACCACGGGCGAGCTGCTCAACGTATTCAACGTCCCCGACCTCCACACCTGGATGACAGGCGTCACCGAAGACGGAAAGATCGTGGGCCGCATGGAACCCGTGCTGGGTAAGACCATGTACGTTTGTCCGAGTGCGGCGGGAGCGAAGAGCTGGAACTCGATGGCGTATTCGCCGCAGACCGGCTACCTCTATATTCCGGTGAACGAGCTGTGCGCCGACGTGACGCCGAACAACAACCCGCCGGAGGAAGGGCAGAACTACATGAACGGCGATTTTCCGATCAAGCTGCCGGCCGGCCGCTCTACTTATAGCCACTTGGACGCGTGGGATCCGGCGACGGGGAAGCGGGCCTGGACTTATCCGTATAAGTACGTGCTGCTGGCGTCGATGCTCGCGACGGCGGGCGATCTGGTGTTCACGGGAAATCCCGAAGGCGATTTCTGGGCGTTCGACGCGAAGACCGGCGACAAGCTGTGGAGTTATCAGACCGGCGCGGGGCATCGCGGCGCATCGGTCAGCTATGCGGTCAATGGGCGGCAGTACATCGCGACCACGACGGGCTGGCACACATCGGTAGTCGGGGGCGCGGTGCAGGCGCTGTTTCCCGATCAGGATTGGCGGCTGGGTTCGACACTGGTGGTGTTCGCGCTGCCGGAGGCGTCGCGATGAAGTTAATTGTTATTGTTTGTGCCACGGCACTCGGTTGCGCGGCTCAGGGCGTCAAGCACGGCGAGCAGGTGTTCGCGAAAACCTGCGCCACTGGATACTGCCATGGACCGAGGGGCACGTCGAGCGGTGCGCCGCGACTCGCCGGGCGCGGTTTCAACGAGAACTACATCGCGGGCGTGGTGATGCGTGGAGTTCCCGGAACGGGAATGACGTCGTTCGCGACCAAGCTGTCGCGCGAGGATCTGACGGCGGTGATCGCTTACGTCGCGATGCTCAATGGCGTTACCACGTCCGACGCCGCGCCCGATACCGCACCCTCCGGCCCCGCGCTGACGGGCGAAGCGGTGCGCGGTGCGAAGCTGTTCACCGAGGCAACCCGCGGTTTTGGACGATGCTCCACGTGTCACGAAGTGGGCGGGTTTGGAATTTCGGTTGCGGCGCCGATCGCGCAAGTGCCGATGAGCGTAGCCGCGCTTAAAGCGCTCGCGACGCCCGATGTAAAGACCGCCACGCTGGACGGCCAATCGATGCCCGCGCTGGTGTTAAGCGAGGGCAAGCAGGGAACGCTGTTTTACGATCTGACTTCGGCGCCGCCGGTGGAGCGCAATGCCGAGCCGGGCTCGGTGAAATTCACCGACGGCAGCACATGGCGGCACTCCTCCGTCATCGGCGCATACACGGACGCCGAATTGGATGCGGTCCTGGCTTATCTGCGCGCGGTCACTTAACCGACGTCACTTTACCGACTTCTTGGCTGCGGCAGCCAGAATGTCGGCGAGCCCGTAGTTCCCTTCGTGGCAGGCGTATTCGAAGATGGGACCCTTGGTTTTGCGCATCAGCAGTTCTCCGGACCAGGGTTGCGTCCAAGTGCCGGGATCATCGACGGTGAAGCGATAGACGATCGTGTTGTCGTCGACGCGCGTGAACCGCTCCGTGACATGCAGCTTCGGGCTGGAGTAGATATCCTGACGCGCCGTAGCGGGCGGACCGCGGAAGTTGGTTTCGTCGCTGAAGTTGCTGCTGTCCACCACCAGCGTGTCGCCTTCCCAATGCCCGCGCGAATCACCCGTCAATTGATGGATACTTGCCGGAATGTGCGGGCGGCCATCGAGCCAGATCGTTCGGGCATCATGCATCATCTCGGTGAGGACAACGAGCGAATGTGGCGTCTGTAAAATTTGGATGTTGGCGTTGTAAGTAGAACCGAGCATCGGTGGGCCATCGGCGCCCCAGGTGATGCAGCGCTCGCCCAGGCTGCGGCTCAGCGGGCTGGCGGGAGAAATTTCGCGCGCACGTGCGGCGCGTTCGGCCGCGCGCTCGTGGCCTTCGGCTGAAAGCGGCGGAAGTTGTCCGTCGGGTGGATCGAACACGATGGATGTTCGCAGATCCAGCCTGCCCTTGGCGAATCTTTCGCCCTGCCAAATGACGTTGTCGTAGTGGATGTCGGACTCGGACTGGCTGTGGTCTCGATCGAGCACCTTCTGCCGCAGGGCCAGCGCTTCGGCTTCGGTATAAAATTCCTTGGTCCCGAGGTTTTTCGGACGTTCCAAGGGAACGTAGGTTCCGTTGGACCAGTAGCCCTGGAGGTCGGGCTGGCCGTCGGAGGTGCGCGGGGCGGTCCAGGTCTTCGAGTCCTTGGCGGCGGGCGTGGCGGGGCTCGACGAGAGAACTGCGGTAACAGCCAGGACCGCGGCGCAAGCGGACAGGCGAAGGTTCATGGGGGCGCCTCCTGGGAAAATGATCTCACTTTGGGGTGACGAGCGCCACGGGTGCAGGCGCGGCCGCCGGACCGCCAAATTTTCGCAGCAATTCGGCGAAATCGGCCCGCAGGGTCTCACCGATTTTGGGATCTTCCCCCAACGCGTCCAGCGCCTCGGCGATCGATTCAATGGTCGAAAGGCACTCGCGGCGCGGCTCGCGGCGCAGTTTGCCATAGAGCGAAGGCCTCGACGGCCGCAGCGCGATGCGTTTCAGCTTGAGCAGCCAGGGATTGCGCCACCACATGGTTTTGGCCTGCGCCCAGGTGCCGTCCAGCACAACGATGCCCTCGAGCGGGGTTTTGGCGAGATCGGGGATGCCCCCGGCCTTGGTGCTTTCGGCCTTGCCGCCCAGGTAGAGCACACCCCAGTGTCCATGAATCGCGGGCCGGCCGAGCGCTTTCGAGAGATTCGGCCACGAGAGTCCGACCCGCAGCGTCGAGTTCTCGAGCGCCGCATGAGCCAGCCGCGCCGTGCCCAGCTCTTTGTCCGGCTCCT
>Ga0335074_10016044_pt1 | contig 10539 bp, 9 predicted proteins | sample Lox_Sample_23_FD_206715 | JGI IMG/M metagenome (GOLD analysis project Ga0335074, IMG submission 206715) | Soil microbial communities from Loxahatchee National Wildlife Refuge, Florida, United States - Lox_Sample_2.3 | ecosystem: Environmental > Terrestrial > Soil > Wetlands | place: USA: Florida...
ACCCGCGGCGACGGCGCGAACAGGTACGCCAGCCCCACGCCATAGCTGCTTCCGGTGTGCGCCAGCAGGTGGGCGTTGACAGTCGCGCCGCCGCTGAACGCCTGCTGCGCCATCGCAACGAGCTGCGGGCTGGCCACGACCAACCCGGCGGCGATGGCAGCGATGCCGCCAGCGAGGCGGGCCAGCGCTGGCCGGCCGGCCAGCCGGCCCGAGCCCGGTGTAGTGGCGAGTCTTGGCCTGCCCACCAGCCAGGGCACCAGGACCAGAGCCGCCAGCAGCAATGCCATGACCGCGGACTCCTGGTTCACCAGGATGCTCGCGCCCAGGATCACGCCCAGGATTACGCCGCGCCGGATACCAGGCGCGCGGCGCAGCCGGACTGCGGCCTCCAGGGTGGCCGGCAGGAACAGCGTGCCCAGGGCGATGTTCAGGTGCTGCCAGTCCTGCCAGGACAGCATTGAGGACAGGCCGAAGAGCGCCCCAGCGGCGACCGCACCCGGGGCGGCCAGCCACAGCCGGGCGGCCCGGTACATCAGGTAGCAAGCCAGCCCGGGGGCCACGATCGTCAGCAGGCTGAACGAGGCGCTTGGGCCGAACGCCAGCGTCACCGGGGTCATGATCAGCCCAGCCAGCGGAATCGTGGTGTCGAACCCCAGCTGGATGCCGAACGGGGCAGCCATGTTGCCGGTGAACCACGGGTTGCCGAGGTGGGTGATCTGGTGCGTGGTCCACCACAGGTCCCACACGTAGCCGGCGGTGTCGCGGGTCTTCGGCAGCCTTCCCAGCCACAGGTAGCTAGCCCGGGGCCAGGTCAGCAGTATCCCGGCGGCCAGGTAGGCGACGAGCAGCGCCACGTGCCTGGCGGCCGGGCGCGACGGGACCACCCGCGCCCACGGTGCGCGTGACCAGCGGGGCGATTCCCCTTGGCTGGCACTGCCCGGTTCAGCGGATGTCTGCGTGTCGTCCTTGCTGCCTTCGGTGCCGCCATAAGCGAGCTGGCCACGACTGCTGTGGCCTGCACGGTTCATGAGCTCACCTGTCTGTATCTGTCCGGCAGGGCAGCCAATGATATCGGCTTGCCCGAACCGGGGCAGCGATCTGCGCGGCCATGCGTAACCCGGACGGGAACGGGTGATACTTCCCCAGGGGCATCTGACGGCCTGTGTACCGGGGAAGTTCCCGGGGGCCGTCCCCCGGGGCGAGCACTGCGGGGGATCCCGGGGCCGTCCCCGGCGGGTACAACGGGGGGAATCGTGGCATACACGCACGGCGCTGACAGCGAGGTCGGCAGGCTAACGACAGTGCTGCTGCACCGCCCCGGAACCGAACTCCGAAGGATCACACCGCGCAGCGGCGGACAGCTGCTGTTCGGCGCGCTGCCGTGGGTGGGCCGCGCTCAGCAGGAGCACGACAGCCTGGCGCGCGTGCTCCGGGAGCACGGTGTCGAGGTGCTGTACCTGACCGAGCTGCTGCAGGACGCGCTGGAGTACCAGCCAGCCAGAAAAGAGGCGATCGACTCGGCGCTGCGCTGCGCCGCTCTCGGCGACGAGCTTCGGACGCTGGTCCGCCGCCACCTGGACCGCCTGGACCCCGAGGCGCTGGCCCAGGCTCTGATCGCGGGACTGACCCCGGACGAGCTCAAGATCGGCCGCGGCGTGGTTTTCGAACTCCTCGACCGGTGCGATTTCGTCGTTGATCCGCTGCCTAACCTTACGTTCTGCCGAGATTCAAGCTTTTGGATTGGGGACCGCGCCGCGGTCACCAGCCTGGCCGCGCCGCGCCGTCGCCGAGAAGCCGAGCTGGTCGCGGTCATCTACGCGCATCACCCACGGTTCGCCGGGACCAAGTGCCTGTATGGTCCCGGGCTTGAGCATGTCGAGGGCGGCGACGTGCTGCTGCTGGCGCCCAGCGTGATCGCTGTGGGAGCGGGAGAGCGCACCACCCCCGCCGGCGTCGAGCGCCTGGCCAGGCGGGTGTTCGACGCCGGCCTCGCGCACACGGTGCTCGTCGTGCCGCTCGCCCAGCGTTCGTCCTATCTGGCCGGCACGAGACTCCAGGCCACCACCGGGCACCTCAACCGCGCCGTGCACCTGGACACGATCTGCACGATGGTCGACGTCGATACCGTGGTCATGAACCCGAGGCTCGCCTTCACGCTGACCGCGCACACGATCACTCCCCGCCAGGACGGCCTGCGGGTGTCCCGCCCGCAGCCGTTCCTTGAGGCTGCGGCGCAGGCGATGGGCATCGAGCGGCTCAAGGTGGTCGAGACCGGCCTCGATCCGGTGACCGCGCGCGGCCGGCAGTGGGACGACGGGGGCAACGCGCTGGCGATCGACCGCGGGCTTGTCGTCAGCCATGAACGCAACGTGGAGACCAACGCCCGGCTTGAAGCCGCGGGAATCCAGGTGGTCCTGGTGCCGGCCAGCGAGCTGGGAACCCGTCGCGGCGGCCCGCGCGGTCTCACGTGTCCGGTGGCGAGAGAACCGGCGGCGTTGGCGGGCTGACCGCCCGCCGGTCGGCTAGACGGCCGCCCGCCGGCCGGCAGTCTGGCGGCCAACCCTGCATGGTAACAGGAAGAGTCCTCCTATGTACTGCGGGTTACCATCTGGCCCCCAGCGCCCGGGAACGGTAAGGTGCGGGACGTGGAGCTAAAGGTCTCGACCCGGTCTCAGGGCGGTCGCATCATCATGTCGCTCGGCGGCGAGATCGACCTCTACACCGCGCCCCGCCTGCACGGTGAACTGGCCAACGTGCTGTCGGCTGAAGGCCCGGCTCAGATCGTCGTTGACATGTCCGGGGTCGAGTTCTGTGACTCGACCGGGATGAACGTCCTGCTGAGTGCGCACCGCCGGGCGCGCGAGCAGGGAGGTGACCTGGAGCTGGCCGCGCCGCGCGCGACCGTGCGCAAGATCCTCCAGGTGACCGGCCTGGAAACGGTCTTCACCGTGCTCGAAGACCCGGCAACCGTCGTCGGCCAGTAGCTGCGCGGCTTCCGCGCCCGCCCGGCCCTAGGATCACACGCATGCTGCCGTCCAGCGGCGATGTCGCCGTGGTCATCCCGGCCCTGAACGAGTCCGACCGGATCGGCGCGACCGTCAAAGGGGCGGCCAGCCTCCCCGGGGTGGACATCGTCGTTGTCGTCGACGACGGGTCGGGCGACGGGACCGGCACCGCGGCTGAGGCCGCCGGGGCGACGGTGGTACGGCACGCCCGCAACCGCGGCAAGGCGGCAGCCATGGAAACCGGGGCCGAGTCCGTCCGGCTGCTCGAGGCGGCCGGGCCGGGCGGCGGAGGCGTTCCCCGTCACCTCCTGTTTCTCGACGCTGATCTGGCCGAGACCGCGGCCAGGGCGGCTCCGCTCATCGAGCCGGTCCGGTCTGGCCAGGCCGACATGACGATCGCGGTGTTCCGCGACCGGGTCAGGCAGGGCGGTCACGGTTTCGTGGTGCGGCTGGCCGGGTCAGGCATTAACCGGGCGGTCGGCTGGCGCCCGGCTCAGCCGCTGAACGGCCAGCGCTGCCTGACCCGGGCCGCGTTTGAGATGGCATGCCCGCTCGCGCCCGGGTTCGGTGCGGAGACCGGGCTGACCATCGATCTGCGCCGCGCCGGGCTGCGGGTGGTCGAGGTCGAGGTCCCGCTCGCGCACCGCGCTACCGGAACCGACTGGCGCTCCCAGCTGCACCGGGCACGGCAGTTCGCCGACGTGGCCCGGGCGCTGGCGGCACGGTCAGCTCTTGTCGCACGCCAGCGACGTCCGTTGTAGGCCGGGTCCGTTATTAGAGGTACGGTCCGGAAGCGCGCTGCTGCTGGTGCTCGTCGTCCTGGCCGGGCACCGACGGCACCTGCCCGGGCAGCATGCCCGCCGGCAGCGCCCGGCGCATCTGCTCCAGCTGGGCCCTGGCCGCCATCTGCTGCGCGAACAGGGTGGTCTGGATGCCGTGGAACAGGCCTTCCAGCCAGCCGACGAGCTGGGCCTGGGCCACCCGCAGCTCGGCCTCGCTCGGCACCTCGTCCTCGGCGAACGGCAGTGAGAGCCGCTCAAGCTCGGCGACAAGCTCGGGCGCCAGCCCGCTCTCGAGTTCGGAGATCGAGCTCTTGTGGATCTCCTTGAGCCTGGCCCTGCTCTTCTCGTCCAGCGGCGCCGCCCTGACCTCCTCCAGCAGCTGCCTGATCATGCTGCCGACCCTCATCACCTTGGCGGGCTGCTCGACCATCTCGGTCACCGGACGGTCGCCGGAGACCTCAGCAGAGTCGGCTTCGACCGCTATGCCATCCGGTCCGACCACGACCACCCTGGGGTGGTCCTCGGGCTCGGGATTCGTTTGGTCGCTCATATGCCTAGTCTGTCCGAGGCCACGGTCCCGCCGCGCATCAGGGGCGGGCCGCCAGCAAGATCTTTCCGACGTGCGCACCGGATTCCATCAGCTCGTGCGCCTGCCGGGCTTCGGCCAGCGGCAAAACCCGGTCAATGACTGGCATAACGAGGCCATCGGCAATCAGTGGCCAGACGTGCTCACGTACTGCCGCTACGATCGCCGCCTTCTCGGCGATCGGGCGGGCGCGCAGCGACGTGGCATGCACGCTGGCCCGCTTGCGCAGCAGCTGGCCGAGGTCGAGCTCGCCTCTCGTGCCTCCCTGGGTCCCGATCACCACCAGGCGGCCCTCGGTGGCCAGCGCGGTTACGTTCCGCTGGAGGTACTCAGCCCCCATGATGTCGAGGATCACGTTGGCGCCGCTGCCGCCGGTGAGGTCGCTGACCGCCGCGACGAAATCCTCCTCGTGGTAGTTGATGGCCAGGTCGGCACCAAGCTCGCGGCAGCGCCGCAGTTTCTCCGGCGATCCGGCGGTGCAGGCCACGCGCGCGCCGAGCGCCTTGGCCAGCTGGATGGCAATCGTTCCGATGCCACTCGCGCCGCCATGCACCAGGAAGGTCTCGCCTGGCGCCAGCGCCGCGCGCTGGAACACGTTGGCGTAGACGGTGCAGGTCACCTCGGGAAGCGCGGCCGCCTCCGTCAGCGTCAGGCCGCTCGGGACTGGCAGCACCTGGCCGGCGGGCACCGCGACTTTCTCCGCGTAGCCGCCGCCGGCGAGCAGCGCGCACACCTCATCGCCCACCTGAAGGCCGCCGCCGCTGATATCGGGCCCAAGCGCGGCGATCCGGCCCGAGCATTCCAGCCCCGGATACGGCGGCGCTCCCGGCGGTGGCGGGTAGAAGCCGAGCCGCTGCGCCACGTCCGCCCTGTTCACACCGGCTGCCGTCACGTCGATCAGGACTTCGCCTTCGCCGGCTACCGGGTCCGGAACCTCGGTAAGCGCCAGCACATCCGGGCCGCCGGGCTCGGTGATGACGACCGCGCGCACTCTGCCTCCATTGGGATCGAAATGCCGTGGCTATCCCCGGGACTGCCGCCTGTCCTAGTCTTGTGTCGGCGTGAGCACGGGCAGCCCTTCCCTGCTGACGGAAGGTTAGGGGAACTAAGTGGCCGACGACGATAAGGACAGCGTGACGCAAAGCGAGCAGCACTCGTCTGACAACGGCAAGCCAGCCGCGGCAGGCGGGGAGCCCTCGCCGGCGACGACTGCCAAGCTGCATGCTGTCGGCAAGGGCTCTGTCCCTGCGCAGGCGGATGAGGCGAGCGACGCTGCTGCCGCGCCTGACAGCAAGGAAGCGTCCGCGCCATTAACAGAAGCAGGCGGTGCGGCTACCCCGGGAGTCGGGGAAGACACAGCAAAGCTCTCGCTGCGTGACGTGGTACCCAATCCTTACGGCCCGCCGGACCAATCCGGTCAGCCAAGCCCTTACGGCCGCTACGAGCCCCCGGGGCAGCCAGGCGCGGCCGGGCCGGGCAGCGGCGACGACGTATTCCGCCGGTACCGTCCGGCAGGCCCGTACGGCGGGCCCGCTGGCAGCGCGCCGGGTCAGGCAGCCTCCGATGAGCCGGATACCTCCGCTGGCCAGTACCGGCCGCCGGACCAGTATTCGGGCGGGTCTTTCCAGGCCTACGCCGGCGCCGACCCGTACGGGCCGGCCGAGGACTACAACCCGGCCGACCCTTATGGGCCGCCGGATCCGTATTCACCGGGCACGTACAGCTCTGCCTACCTCTACGGCGCGGACCCTTTCCGGCAGGCCGAAGTCACCGGTCAGCAGCCGTCTCTGTATGGCCCGCCGAGCCAGCCTGGTTCGCGCCAGCAGGGGCCGCCCGGGCCGCCCGGGCCGGGTGTGCCCGCTGGGCCAGGCGGGCCGGGTGGGCCGGCGGGACCGCCTCCACCCCCGCCTCCCGCGGCCGCGCGGAACTACCCACCTGGCGCCGCGTCCGAACCCCCGGTGGCGTCCCGGCCGCCGGCAGGCGGTCCTCCGTTTCCCCCGGCTCCTCCACCCGGTCCTTACCGGACGCCCGCGCCGCCGGGAAACCGCGGCCCTGGTGGCCCCACCCCACCGCAGCCGCCCACCCAAGGCCGCGGCCCGGGACCTTCCCGGGGTTCCGGTGGCATGCATGCGGCGGGCGCCCCGCCCCAGCCGGATGCCAACGGAGCAGCGGACGCCACAGGGGGCCTGACTCCGGAGTTCCTGCTGCCAGGCCGGCGGCGGGCCCCCGATCCGGGCTGGCGCCGCGTCGTCTACCAGGCGACCGGTGGCCTCATGCGGGTGCCCTCGTCAGCAGCGGAGCTGCGGCGCCGGGACATGATCAACCGGGCCCGGACGCCGGTCGCCGGCGGCCATCACCGGGTTGCCATCCTCAGCCTCAAGGGCGGCGTCGGCAAGACCACCACCACGGTCGGCCTGGGAGCCACGCTGGCTTCCCTGCGCGGCGACCGCATCATCGCTGTGGACGCCAACCCCGACCGCGGCACGCTGTCCGACAAGGTCAGGCTTGAGACCGCGGCGACAGTCCGCGACCTGCTCAACGAGCGCGGGAACATCAGGCGCTACGCGGACGTGCGTACGTTCACCTCGCAGGCGCCCAGCAGGCTCGAGGTGCTCGCGTCCGACCGTGACCCGGGCGTCTCGGTTGCGTTCAGTGACCAGGACTACACCCTGGTTGCCGGGGTGCTGGAGCACTACTACTCCATCTGCCTGACCGACTGCGGAACCGGGCTGCTGCACTCGGCCATGACCGCTGTGCTCCGCATGGCCGACCAGATCATCCTGGTCAGCACGCCGTCGGTGGACGGCGCGCGGAGCGCGAGCGCGACGCTCGACTGGCTGGCTGCGCATTCCTACGGCGACCTGGTCCGCAACGGCGTGGTCGTGCTCTCAGCGGTGCGTCCCCGCAGCCGCAGCAGCGTCGACCTGGACCGCCTGGAAGAGCACTTCGCCGGGCGGTGCCGGGCCGTGGTCCGGATCCCGTACGACCCCCATCTCGAGGAAGGTGCCGAGGTAGAGCTGGACCTGCTGAACCACGCCACAGCGGACGGATACCTGACGCTCGCCGCTGTGATCGGCGACGGTCTGGCCACGCCCGCGAGGTCGAGGCGGTCCTGAGTGGAGGACACATGGCGGTCACGGGACATGCCCGTGCTGAACGCGGCCATCGAGCTGCTTGAACGCAGCTACATGGTCACGGTCAGCGATATCGCCGAGCAAACGGGGTTTGAGAAGGCCGTGGTCGCCCGATCGCTGGATGCCCTCCACCCAGTCCACGTCGACTTTCGCAGAACGGAGACCGGCGGCGACCCTACGTTCTGGTACGTGCTCAAGGTGACGCCCGAAGGGCGCCGGGCGGTGGGACAGTGGCCGACGGCCGAGGGATTCGTCGACCGTCTCGTTGAGGCGTTCCGCGAGGCGGCCGCCAGCGAGGGGGACTCCGAGCGGCAGTACCAGCTCAGCCAGGTCGCTGGCCTGCTGTCCGGCTCCGTCCGCGACGTCGCGCTCAAGGCGGCGACGGCCATCGTCGGGGCGAGCCCGGCGGCCGCAGCCGGCCGCCCGGCCACCAGCGAAACCCGCCAGTAGCCCAGCCCAGCGCGAGCCTCGAGGCCGAGGACATCCAGCCCAGCAGCGGTGGTCACGGCACCTTAGGTGGGGTCACTCGCCCGCGGCGGCCCGTCGCCCGGCCGCGCCTGCGCTGGCCGGTACAGGCCGAGCAGCAATCCGTACAGAGGGTGGTCGCCCCCATCGTCAGCCTGGTCAGCCAGGTCACGCAGCGTTGCGGTGAGCTGCTCCGCGTGCGCGGCCGACAGGCGCAGCCCGCGCATCACCACGAACGGGTCAGCCTCCGCGGTCGCGACGTCGGCGGCCAGCGCCCGGAACGCTGCCTCGGTGGTCGCCACGTCGTCAAAAGCCAGCTTGCGGAAGGTCCGCTCGTAGTACTGCTCGGTCCCGCCGCGCACCGTCCGGGTGCCAACGGGCCGGACCAGGCCCGCCCCGACAAGCATCTTCAGATGGTGCGCGACGTTGCCCTTGTTGCTGCCCAGCGCCGCGGCTAGCTGGCTGATCGTCGCATCCTCCTGCGCCAGGGCAAACAGCAGCCGGTGACGCATGGGATGGCCCAGCGCCTTGAACTGCTCGGGCGTAGTAACGGTGAGAGCCCCGTCCTCTGGCATGCGAAAGAGTTTACATCTCTTGACGCTAAACTAAGAGTTTGGTTTCCTTAACGCTATGAACGTAAGGCTTACGCAGAACGAGGCCGATGTGGCCGACGTCGTCAACAAGGTCCGCCAGCTTGTGGAAGCCGACTACGTCTTCCCGGACGTGGCCACGAAGGTGTCCGGTGTGCTGGCCGAAGGGCTGGCCGCCGGCCGGTATCCGTCCGACCTGCCCGCGCTGGCCCAGGCTGTTACCGCCGACCTGCAGACGGTCAACGGCGACAAGCACCTGCGGCTGCTCTACCACGAGGAGGCCATGGCCCCCCGCGCGCCTGGGGACGACTCCGAGGAGTACGCAATGGCGGCCCGATGGGCCGACCAGACCTGCGGTGGCGTTGCCTGCGCCCAGCGCCTCGCGGGCAACGTCGGCTACCTGGACCTGCAGCCGGTCCTTTTCCCGGCCGTCACCTGCGGTGAGATCATCACTGCCGCGATGAGCCTGCTCGCCACTACCGACGCCCTGATCATCGACGTGCGAAACTGTATCGGCGGCGAGCCCCGCATGTTCGTGTTCCTCGCCAGCTACCTGTGGGACCACGAGCCGGTCCAGCTCAGCGGGCACCGGCATCGCGAGGACAGCGCACCAGAGCAGTCGTGGACCCAGGCCTATGTGCCCGGCCGCCGCTTCGGCAAGACCAAGCCGGTCTACGTGCTGACCAGCGCGACAACATTCTCAGGCGGCGAGCACGTCGCCTACGACCTGCAGCAGATTGGCCGGGCTACCGTGGTCGGCGAGCGCACCCGCGGCGGTGCCAACGCCCGCCAGGGCTTCGTCGTGCACCCCCACCTGGAGGCGACGATCTCCGTCTCCGAGTCGGTCAGCCCGGTTACCGGCGGAAGCTGGGAGGGCACCGGCGTCAAGCCCGACATCGAGACCACCGCCGGCCAGGCCCGCGACACCGCCTGCCGGCTCGCCCTCGAAGCCGTCATCGCCGCCGCTACCCCCTCGGCAGCCGAAGCCGCCGCAGCCCTCGCCGCCACCGACCCAGCCTCCGCAGCTCTCGCCGCCACCGCCTGACCCAAGCCCGTCGGCCCCGTGCGCCCGCCGACATCCATCGTGGAGCAGAGCGAGGTGTGTGGCTCCTAGCGCGGGTTGGCCAGGATGTCGCCGAGCACGGCGATGCCCGCCGTGATGGCGCGCTCGCCAGTGTTGCCGAAACCGAGGACGAGCTGAGGCGGCTTGGCTGAACGGTCGGCCCGGTGGGGACTCATGCCGTAGACGCCGACCCCCCGGGCCCGCGCCGCCGCGATGACATCCCGTTCGCTGGCGTCCGCGGCCAGGTGCGCGACTGCGTGGAAGCCGGCCGCCAGCCCGGTCAGCATTACGGACGGGGCGTGCTTCGCCAGTGCCGTCACGAGCGTGTCGCGGCGAGCCGAGTACTCGGCCCGCATCTTGCGCAGGTGCCGGTCGTAGCGCCCGGACTCGATGAGCGTGGCTAGCGCGACCTGGTCCAGTAGAGGAAAGCCGCGGTCGGCCAGGTCCTTCGCTCGCGTCAGGTCGCCGGTCAGCGCGGGAGGGCTGACCATCCAGCCGAGCCGCAGGGCGGGGGCCAGGGACTTGCTGACGGTGCCGAGCGTGACGACGTGCTCCGGAGCGAGCCCCTGCAGGCCTCCCACCGGCTCCCGGTCGTACCGGAACTCCGCGTCGTAGTCGTCCTCGATGATGATCGCCCCGCGCTGGGCTGCCCACGAGACGAGTTCCAGCCGCCGCTCCGCTGCCAGCACGACTCCGGTCGGCCACTGGTGCGCCGGGGTGACGAGAACGGCACCCGCCCCGCTGGCGTCCAGCGCCGCTACGTCGATGCCTAGCTCATCGACGGGCACGGGAACCGCGTCCAGGCCCGTCTCGCGGGCGACGGCGGGCACGCTCGTCACCTCGCCGGGGTCTTCGAAGGCGACCCGGCGGGCGCCGCGAGCCGCCAGGATGCGCAGCACAAGTCCCAGGCCCTG
>Ga0335074_10016046_pt1 | contig 10539 bp, 5 predicted proteins | sample Lox_Sample_23_FD_206715 | JGI IMG/M metagenome (GOLD analysis project Ga0335074, IMG submission 206715) | Soil microbial communities from Loxahatchee National Wildlife Refuge, Florida, United States - Lox_Sample_2.3 | ecosystem: Environmental > Terrestrial > Soil > Wetlands | place: USA: Florida...
TGAAAATCTCAATTTTGCCAGCTTGCTTCTAAATGTCCTGCTGTCGCTGGGAGAGTGACTAGGACTTAAGGAATAGATTGAATTCCTTTCCCAAGTGCTCTAGGCACTTCTATATATACTTACAAGAGAGCAGCCAGCGCTCCGCGCTGGGTAGGAGATTTATATAGAGGTAGCACCCACAATCTATATATTGTTTTATATGCGCAGCATAGAATAGATTGAATTGCTTGATAATGCTCAAGTTGGCAGGCTATTGGCCTTATATGTATATATATATCCAAATAGAATAAAGAGTATATTATTTTTAAAACAAATAGCCCAAATAATATAGCCGAAAAGAGCACCTGTAAAGAGCACCCTAAGGAGCACCCGTACTAAACCTCAACTGCTGCCCTGTGTAACCAATAGCGCTAAAGGCGAAGAGGTAGTTAAGGGTGCAGGAGTGATTCTGTAGCGCTCGCATATTCTAGTCGAGGAAGCTGGCAAAGGTGGCCGGGTAGGGCTCTAAGGGGGCTAAGTGCCACTTCCCTTAGTTGCAGCACCAGCCGTTCCTCTCTGTATTAAGCAGTCAAAAGCCGCATATCAAGCAATCCCAGGTCCAGCCAGTCTTGTACTCCTCCACTTCCCATCTATTAAGGCTCTAATGCCAGGGCAGTGTTCGCAAGGGCACTAGAGCGGGAGCGGGAGTGGGAGCAAGAGTAGCAGCAGCAGCAGCCCTCTGCTAGCGGATGAGCTTTTGGCGCGCATAACCAGAAGCGGCCTGCTCCTTCAACTTGCAGTAGCGCGGTGGCATAGTTTGGGATCGAGGCAGCAGGAGCAGGAGCGGGAGCGGGAGCGGGAGCGGGAGCTGAAGTTGAAGCTTAGAAGCTGGGAAGCCCAGAGAGAGGATATAGCCAGCAGCGGCAGGAGAGCAGCGGAGGGCAGCGGCCTAGCACCAGCACTAGCACGTGAAAGGAGGGGTATGGTAGGTGGCGCCACCGGTGCTTCCTATAAGGGTGTCGTCCATGCCCCCCATGCCTCAAGAGGAGGCTCGAGGGGTCTTGGTTGCTAGTCCTTGCCTCCGGCTATTCCTAAACTAACATTGCCAAAGGTCTTTATGGCTGCCTCCTATGAGGGTGTCGTCCGTGCCCCCCGTGCCTCGAGAGGAGGCTCGAGAGGTCTTTGTTGCTGGTCCATGCCTCCAGCTATCCCTAAACTAACGTTGCTAGAGGTCTTTTTGTTGCTGGCCAAGGCGGGCCCGTCACGACACTCTGCCTGACGGTCTGCGGCAGCGCCGTTGCCCCTGCGCTACAGTTTGAAGCCAGGTTCTATCCCAAGGTACGGGAATCACTTCCGTCTTGGGCTTCCAATCAGCCTGCGAAGAGCTGAGCGAATGGGGGGCGCTCTAGAGGACATCCGACCAGGAAGCACTATTATATATATATTAGAAACTCATATGAAAACCCTACAACATTTGCAATAAAGGATAGATTTAAGTGACAAGGCCACGTAACTATGTATCCAGCCTTCTAGCAGTAGTTCTGGTCATAGTAGTCGTAATACGGACTGTATTAGGAGTCTAGGATAGGGGTGGTGGCTATGGAGTGGAGACTGGAGTGATTACTGTGGTCTTAGTGTTGTCGGTTCATGTGCCTGGTCATGTGTCACCTGCGCAGTCGATTTGGCCAGCCCTGCTTATTTAGCAGCTTCGCCGGGAGCGATTATCCTGGCCTACGTGCACATCTGACTCCGAACATTAGATCGAAGAACAAAAAACTCAATTCACAGCGATGGAACCAGTAGAGTTCGCCGTCGGAGTTATAGGCTTGGCTGGTCTTTTCAGTGTATGTCTGGATGTCATCGACAAAGTAGATTCCTACAAGGACTTTGGGGTTGAGTCGCGTTCGATTATCGCTCAATTTGAGGCTGACAAGTATCTATTCACCAAATGGGCGCAAGATGTCGGCATATACAAAGATAAACTAAACAACAACTACCATAGCCAGCTCGACAACCCTGAGACAAACATGATAGTACAACAGATTCTATCAAGTATTCAGGAGATCTTTAGCAAGATAAAGAATACGGTGTCTGAACTGCAGGCTGTGGCGGAAGCAGGCTCAACCTCTTTTCCTGATAGCATTCTTTTCCTTAGCGCACGCAAAAAGTCTCTTAGGAGCAATGCAGAGTTCATTACTCAAGTTCAACAATTTGGATCCTTAGTACAAAGATTGTACAACTTGGTCCCACCAGACGGGTTGACAGGACCAGGAGAGGCGCACAAAGGTACAATAGGTAATAATCTGAGTTCCAGGAATGGTATGCACACCTCTAAGTCTGCAGTCGAATGAGACTAACTAGCTACAAGACGAAGATAAAGCTACATGGTTCTCTAATTCTCAACTACTAATCGAGATGGCAATGCAGATTAAGTGTAAGACTTCCACTCTTCTTATAGAGCCTCGCTAATAGTTAAAGACGAAACAAGGAAAGAATTGGACACTTGGCTTGGCTCGTCTTGGACCAACGATATTTATGAGACCTTTATTTGGAAGAGGCTCGACGGCACATGCGACTGGATCCTAAGTCGACAGGCCTTTCTTGACTGGATATCCCCTGATTTCCCCTCTGGAACGGCAAAGATCCTGTGGATTAATGGTCCAGCAGGGTACGGGAAGACGATCTTATGTGCAAGGGTGGTTCAGTATCTGTCATCGATGCTCGACTCTCCACTTGCATACTATTTCTGCTCGTCAGACTCGGAAAGTCGACGAGACCCCTTAACTATAATGAGGTCTTGGATCTCTCAAGTGATATCATATAATCAAGATGCATTCGAGTTAGCCTTTGTCAGATGGGAAACGAAAGACGGACGTAATGCATCGCAGACAGATGTTGTCGAGCTCTTCAAAACTATCGTTCAGCATACACCAAATTGTACATTCGTCGTGGATGGGCTTGATGAGTGTGCATGGGCAGAGAAGTGGAAATCTAATAACGACGACTCTCTAACGAGCTTTTTCGAGTCTGTTAATCAGGCGGTTGCGCATACGACTACTCGAATCCTGATTCTCAGCCGCGATGAACCTGAAATTCGATACGGCTTTCGTGCTATTTTGGCCGGCGACAGTAATCAGGGCTTGAACGAGTACCAAATTCGTCCAGATGATGTCCGATCCGACGCTATGTTATTCTCTCGAAGTATTGTCAATAAAAAGTTGACGAATAAGAGCGAAACACTCAAACATGAGCTGTCACAGAGGATGGTCGACCGAAGCGAAGGAATGTTTTTGTGGGTGAAGATGCTAGAGGAATACTTACGTAGTGGGAAGACAAAGAAGCAACTTGAAGAAACTATCGATCAAGCTCCTACCGCACTAGACCATCTCTACGACCGAAACTGGATGAAGATTTCCTATCTTCCAGACAAGGATAAGCTCCGTGCGTTGTCTATTCTGCGATGGGTTGCATTTGCCTTACGCCCGCTCACAATTGTCGAAATCACTGAAGCTCTCCTCATTGTGGACAACTGTGAAGACCTCTCAGTCGACGAGCTGCCAGATGCCATCGACGAGGATTATGTCAGTAGCGAAATCCTAGGTTTATGTGGATCGCTCCTAGAGACTCGGAAAGTAGCACCAAAGCAGGATTTAGGCTCAATGACAATACATTTAGCGCACTTTTCAGTAAAACAGTATATTCTTTGCAACATGCCAGCCCAAGGAGGACTGCTCATGGTCAATGAACGACTGCGTGCCTCTAACGAGACATTTCAAAGCAATGTATTAGCGAAGTTGTGTCTCCGCTACCTAAACTTCCAGAATGTGTGGCAAGCATCTTTCAAATTGCAGAGCGGTCCAGTCAAACAGGCATTCCAAGACTACGCCGCTGGATCATGGTATCACCATATTAGAGAGAGTGGTTCAAACTACGAAGAAGTCGTTGAACTCACTAATGCACTCTTTAGCTCTAACAACAGGAACTGGGAGTTATGGAAGAAGTGGTTCGATACTAATTACAACAAATCAAAGATGCCTGAATCTCAGAGAGAAATCACTTCGACCAACCCATTATTCTACGCGTCACTTCTTGGACTTCGAGACACTGTTATATACCTCCTTGAAGAAGCGAAACTTGGCGTGAATGATGTTGATGACTTTAACAGAACAGCGTTACAAGCGGCTGCTTTAAATGGTCAAACTTTGATAGCCAAGCTGCTTCTCGAGAGGGGGGCCGACGTAACGGTTGCCACCCAAGATGGATGGACGCCATTAAACTCAGCCTCAGACAGTGGATATATTGGCGTAGTTAAGCTGCTCCTCGAGAAGGGCGCCGACGTGACGGTGGAAACTAATAAGGGATGGACGCCATTAAACTCAGCCTCATCTAACGGACACGTTGACGTGGTCAAGCTACTTCTCGAGTATGACGCCGACGTAACAGTTGCCACTCAAGACGGATCGACGCCATTGGACTCGGCCTCATTTAACGGACACGTCGACGTGGTCAAGCTGCTCCTCGAGAAGGGCGCTGACGTGACGGTTACCACTCAAGACGGATCGACGCCATTGGACTCGGCCTCATCTAACGGACACGTCGACGTAGTCAAGCTACTTCTTGAGTATGGCGCCGACGTGACGGTTGCCACTCAAGACGGATCGACGCCATTGGACTCGGCCTCATCTAACGGACACGTCAACGTGGTCAAGCTACTTCTTGAGTATGGCGCCGACGTGACGGTTACCACTCAAGACGGATCGACGCCATTAAACTCAGCCTCATCTAACGGACACCTCGAGGTGGTCAAGCTGCTCCTCGAGAAGGGCGCCGACGCGACGATTGCCACTCACGACGGATGGACGCCATTAAACTCAGCCTCATCTAACGGACACCTCGAGGTGGTCAAGCTGCTCCTCAAGAAGGGCGCCGACGCGACGATTGCCACTCAAGACGGATGGACGCCACTGTTATGGGCTACTATACAGGGGCACTGGGACGTCGTGAAGCTGCTGCTCGAGCATGGCGCCGAAATTGAGTCGAAGGATAGCAAGGGTCGGACGCCGCTGTCGTGGGCTGCCGCCAACGGGCACACGGCGGTCGTCCAGCTGCTGCTCGAGACCGGCCAGGTCGACGCCAACGCGAAGGATGAAGACGGTCAGACGCCGCTGTCGTATGCTGCCGAGAACGGGTATTCGGCCATTGTGAGACTCTTAGAACCGCGAAACCTGAACGACCTTAGCAGGGCACAAAATTTAGATTGCGAAGCTGAAGATGATACCAGAAGCTCAAGGTCTGAGCAGAGCGATATCGAAAGCATATTCTCTGTGGAGTCACTTCTATCATCCCAGTCGTCCCAGAGCGAAATCTTTTCAATTGCAGTTTCTGAGTTAGCCTATTTGCTTCTAAATGATGATGAGTTGAGGCTTCTATACCCCACAGCTATCTTAAAAATTGGCCTCGAAAGATTACAAAGGAACTTCGCGCGCTTTCTGAAAAGGTATAGTCAGAGCCTAGAGAGAGAAGCGTCCAACGAATTACAACGCCAAGCGGCGCATTTTGTTCGGATATCTGCGCGCCGAACAGCAGCCGAAATAGGAAGGATTCTAAGACAAGACGACGGCGAAGCCCTTGGGGCACGGAAACTGAAATTTGAAGTGTCAAAGGCAGCACAAGTCAGTTCATGGCTTGAGTCGCAGAAAGGGGATCGTAAGCAACAGCACTCCGAGATTCATTCAAGTGTAGATGCCGATACCATGGATGACTACGAATTGCCCGATGGCAGCGATTCAGCCGAGTCGGACAGCTATGAGCAAAATTCACTCCGCACCATTGACGACGTGAAAGAATTCATGATATCAGCGCAAGCGTGGTCGGGCTTACGCCAAGAATTTCGAGCATGGCTTAAAGTAGATAAGAGAAATGGTAACAAGGATCCGAACGAGAAGATGGAAGACCAGGAGACGGTAGAAACCCAAGAAGATTGCGTAATCTCGGGCCCTTATATTGCTGAATTCCAAGGTCAGAAATTTTTATGAAGTGAGCCACGCACTCTACTTACATGGTCTACAGGTCGACGAACTTATATCCTGAAAATTATGGATGCTATCGAAAAATTTCGACGTCCGGCGCCTCTCCCGGGATATAAACGAATAACGTGGCGAAGTGCCTGCGGTAAGCCGCTTTATATTGACGTCAAAGAGGCCTCCAAAGGGGGTGCCGAACAGTTACAGGAACGATTGAGGAAATCTGCAACTCTCATTGAGAGAACCGAGCCACATTCTTCATCTGCAGTATCGGCGGGTACGATTAGCGAACCTCGGCTTCCGCCTCCAGCACACGTCAGCAGGAACCCAGACGCGCCAGGTGACTCAAGAGATTCAAATACTCAAAATACCCCAGGGAGACAAACCGGTCCCGCAATTACGAATGGCCGATCGACTTTAACGGCATCCAATCAGCGACAGCGAGAAAGGCGGTATCTCCTCCTGTGTTTCAGTACAAGAAAATCGAAGTCATTCCGTCAAATTGATGTGACGGATTTGGCAAATGACCAATACCTTTTCCAGCGTATTCATGACGTATATTGGGAGATAAGATCCGCCGAGTCATGGATATCGCGTCTTAGACTACCAACGCTATTACGGTTGCCCTCTTGGATTCATTGGTGTTTCGACGGCGTGCACTTCTTTACGCCTAAGCGGGCAGACTTCATCTCAGTAAGCTATGACATTTTCCATTTAGGGCTGATGACAAGCGTTTGCGCTAATAAGATCTGTATTCAGTTTACCTTAATGCCTATCCGACAGGACGTTTGCCCCTATGGAATTGAACCGTCTCTTCCTCCCGAGGACGAAGTCAAGAAGCAGAACTGGCACTATTACCCCTGCCCAAGATTGATTGAGCGCTTTCAACTGGATGAGGCGTTCATTACACAACTTTTAGAGCCAGGACATGCTTTCCTTGACGACGCTTGGTCAGAACTGTTCCCCAAGAAACTCAAGAGTGAATTCAGGTATGAATACCAAAAAACAGGTATTGGATGGGGCATACACATTATTGAAGACCTCAATCCGCTTGCTGTTACTTGGGTTAGTCTCTTAGTCTTCTTAATGAGTGGTGCTCTCGGACTTCTTTATTCATTGGTCACTAAAGATGCCGGGACAGGCTTTACAATTGCTACGTGGTTTGCCACGGCTGCGGCGCTGTTAGTGGCTTTCCTTCAGCTCAGTTCAGAGAAGAAGACGGCCAAATAAAAAGATGTCATTGAGTTCCCAATCACCCTTAGCTGGTGAAAGCATTCAAGCTCAATCATTCTCAAGCCTCATAAGTGCATCCAATGTTCAAGAGGACACAAGTGTGGTAACTGTCTCTGTGGCGACGTTTCTATTTGCTTTCGTGATGGCGTTAGGTGCTACGGACAGTGCTGGGAAGGATGTCCTGGCTGCTACAGCTGCCTATGCGGCGGTGCTTGTGGTGTTTGTCGGAACGAGTCTGTTGTCGAGCTAGATTGAAGCACATTTTTTGGGTATTGACCCACTTGATTTGTGCCATTGGAGTATTCTGAAGTTTTGCGCAGAAACAGGAGCTGCAGCTTAATGTGACATTCTCGTTCCCACGCAACCAAAACCAGCCTGGCTGACACCGCAAGATAGTCCTTTTAACTGGGAGCCACGAGCTAGCTTTGAGGACTTGGCTGGCAAGGAGAAGAGGCTGATTAGGAATCTGGCTGAGAAGTCATCGTGGCTTTGACAGCATGGTGATGTGCAGTACCGATCTACGAATAATACCATCAATTGTCAGATTTATATGATGAGTTCAATTATTGATGCATTGATTGTTGGAGTACTCATTGTTAATGCTAAGTACACTGAAGGATAAAGATGTGGGTGTTTCCCAGCCTCCTTGATATGAGCCAATAAGCGAAATTGGTGTCAGTTCTGAACAATCAATGATTTTTTTATATTTGACCCACTTTTTATGCGCGCTGGAACTATTATGGCTAGCGTATTTAGACCTTGCATTAGCTCACTTTCTCTGCTCCGGGGTGCTTCAGGTGATTGCGAATGTCTGCTAGACGTTGCTGGCTGTAAAGTCGCTTGCAAAATCGGTTTCGCCCTAGACCACATCGGCTATTTTTGGCGTGACACCGTGCGTATTTGCACCATCAGTCACTAAGGGACGCGAGCCAATATTTTGTCGGCAGCCTCTGTCTGTACTGTACATTGCCTGCGAACTTTTTAGACGCAATTGTTCCTCTTTGTGACTCAATCTTTGCTGCTGCAAATTGCACTTTTCAATAGCGACATACTTATAATACGATCCACTACGCATAACAATAATAGGAGAGGCAAGTCGCTGTTAAATATATAACCACGTCATTACCAGTTGGCTTATAGGGTGCGTTTCACTTGGTACGCACGTGCGCGGCGCGGGTTGGGGCTGTAGGACGTATGCGCCAATCACACCAGCCTGGACGTCACATCTCGATGTGGAGTGCCGCACTCGCATAACAACCTACTACAAGAATATGAAATAGCTGCTATTCTTTCCTTCCCTTAAGCTGCGCTGTAGGGTTGGTTGGCGACAGATGGCCCGCCCTATATCATGCAAAGAAAAAAAGGCATGCAGATCCAATAGATTTGCATTTTCCCTCGCAGCTTCCCTTCCTTCCTCCTCCCGTCCTTCTTTACCTGCCTGAACGTCTTACTCTTACTGAAAAAGTGACTATATCTCCCAGGAAGCTCCAGCAGTATTTGAGCGACTGCAGGTTTCAATTCATTATGGCTGCTGCACATCCAACCGAGACCAACTTCGGCACTGTCACGTCATAGCTTTCAGCGACGGCCGCTTTCCCAACGTCGGCGCCTTGCTCGACCTTGATGTCCGAACCCACTCTAAGACAGTGCCTTTCCCAGGTGGATGCTAGTCAGGTTATAACGTACGCAAGCCCTACAGGCAAGTCGTCTTAGGTGGTAACGTCCAGGTCGCAGAGCGCGGCTGCAACTGTCAGTGCGGTTCAATTCAACGGCGACATCTTCGCCTCCTCTACAAACTCTGCATCTACAAGCTCTGCAACCTCTTCTACAAGCTCTACAGCCTCTTCTACAAGTTCCACAGCCTCTTTCACAAGCTCCGCAGCCTCTTCTACAAGCTCTACAGCCTCTTCCCCCCCAACATTAGCAGCTTCTTCAAGCAGTACTAGTCTATCCTTAAGCGCAACAATTAGCATATCTGTTAGCATAGCATTAGGGCTCATTATTGCTACCGCAGTAGGCTTCTTCTTTTTCTATAGGTATCGAATTAGCAGGATGAGGGAGAGACTTAAGCTGGAGGGCTTGACGGGCTAGCAGTCGTTAACAGACAATAAGCATAAGCCGATCGCCGAGATAAATGCACATGAGATACATGAGGTTGCTAGGGCGGATAGTAGGCATGAAATGCATTCTTGAGTGGTTATGATTGTAATGATTACAACTACTGTAGATAGGTTTTATGGGCAGAATGTTTGAGATTGCAAATTCTCAGCTTTGACTAGGTACGGATATCTTCTCTCCAGATGAGAATGCTTCAGATATCTCAGTTTGAGAGATTATGACTGCAAGTGGCCTTTAACGGTTTGAACACTGGGTTCGCTCTAAAAACGATCTAATATAAACGTTACAAACGTTTACCCGGCTTAGTCTAATCTAGTAGTCGCAGTTATTTATCTTTTCGGGTATGAAAGGCCAATTATACTATTAGTATAAATTGGTTAGACGTGTAGGCATCAGATGGGACTATATGGATGAATGGACACATAATTAATAGGGATTGTGGGGCAAATCTCGTATGAATACTTCGGATTAGAGAAGTGAAGGGGAGGAAGTAGTCTACTTTAAGTTAGCAGTCTAACAGCTGCACGGTCATAAAGAGAAATCACGCGAGAACGCTCCCTATACACTTTAGCTATTCTACTTGTATACTATACTGCATTTATATACAAAACGATCCTATAGTCTTTAGAGTTCTAAATTACATATGCTAACAGCAATATTGTTCCAAAGACACCCCAAATCAAGCAAGTGCGGCCTCCCCTGTCCCAATTTCTGCTTTATAACGATCTCCTTCCTATACTAAGATATCACTATGAGTAGCGCATACAAGAACACGTGGAAAAACAAAAAGCCGCATGGGAACAGGGTACATCGAACGGGGTTATAAAAAAACATTGAATGTTCCGACTGAAGCTGATTTCGCATCTTACTGTATGGGTGGGGTTTCGGTAATTCTCGCTTCCCGGAAAATGGCCGGATACTTTTTGCCGCCGCCTTCGCAGTTTCGCACATAGCAGGATGCAACATGCCCTTCCACCTTCTAGCGAGACTTGAGGACTTTCGGTACAATGTATACTTTTGACTTCATCACTGCGGAGTTCCACGCCTGTCCATAAATTTGAGAAAACATATGAGTCGGTTCGTACATGCAGCCGGTCTTTGGATGTGCAGAAGTGGGAAAATTGAGATGGAATGTCCACAGCAAGCGTAGTCTAGATAGTTCTCTTTTGAAGCCCGGTATTTTAGG
>Ga0335074_10016047_pt1 | contig 10538 bp, 7 predicted proteins | sample Lox_Sample_23_FD_206715 | JGI IMG/M metagenome (GOLD analysis project Ga0335074, IMG submission 206715) | Soil microbial communities from Loxahatchee National Wildlife Refuge, Florida, United States - Lox_Sample_2.3 | ecosystem: Environmental > Terrestrial > Soil > Wetlands | place: USA: Florida...
TCCCGATTTCGGCAAGGTTCGCGAGAATAGCTCTGCGGCGATGGCGCCGCTGATTCCCGCGTCCACCGTCACTGAGGCCAGGCGAGCGCTTCGAGGCGCATCGCTTGCGACGCAGATTACCGGAGTGCCGTCGGCCACGAAGCGCCGAATCAGCGAATCAATTCTCGCAGGGTTTCCGGGCGTCACAATCAGTCCGTCATATCCCTTGCCGATATCCGCTTCAAGCAGTTCGATCTCGCCTTTTCCGATACGCGGATAAGTGCGAAGTACCAGATCCACACTGACGCCGGCACTCTCGGCCGCCGCCGCCCTGATGCCGGCGCGCAACGGATCAAAGAACGACGTAATCTGGTGCGGCAAATGTACGGCGATTCGAAGACGCCGATTCAGCTTTAAATTACGGGCAGCTACATTGGGTCGGTAATTCAGTTCCTCGGCCTTGTTCAGGACTCTTGCACGGGTCTTCGCACTGATCCCGGGTCTCGCATGCAGAGCGCGGTCAACCGTCCCAATGGAAACGCCCAGGAGCCTCGCAATCTCCTTAACACCGGCGGGGCTGGGGCTTTCCTCTTTCATCGTCGATACTGATCGTTCAATCATTGTAGAGGAACGACACTCGGCTTTACGGCTGGCGCGCGTTCCGAGAGCACCGCGCCGACGGCAGTTCAGCGAACTGCCGCAACTTTCAGATTGTCGAACTGCGCGCGCCCCCACTCCGTACCCAGGGCAAACATGCCATGCGTGTGCGTTGTGTCTTCGACGGCGGCGATTTGCGTTGTATCGAACAGAGCCACGGTGTGTTTTTCCTGAAAGCGCAAAGTAAGACGATGCCATTTTGCGCGATCGAGATTGAGGTTGCCTGAGGCGAGCGTGACGACGGGCTTGTTGTACACGGTCGATAGCAGATCCCAGGCACCGGTTGGATTGACGCGCAGCACGTATCCGCTGGGCCAGTGTGCACGCGCGTCCGGAACCCAGTCGGCGGAGTCGATCCTGCCCATTATCGTTGCCGAGGACGCAGAGAGAAAGCGCACGTCGGCCGATACGGAGTAGTCGGTCCAGTCCGCATCGCCGGCGAGCGTGAAGGGATCGGGCAAGGGGCCCCACAGAATTGGAGACGTAGTGATGACCTGCTCGAGACAGCGGCCCACGCGGCCCACGCACGGGTGCACCTCAAAAGCTCCGTCCTGATCGGCAAGATAGCGCGGCGCACGCCCCAGCGGCGTGTTTTCAAAGTTATCGGCGTATGGGAATGGAAATGGTGCAGCCGGCGGCGGCTGCGCAGTACCTTTGCCCTGCCCGGTGGTGGTGGTGAGCGAATAAAGTGAGTCCGGCTCAAAGGTGAACGCGAATGCGCCATTCACGGGCGCAACATCGGCCACGTGCTCGAATGTCCGACTGTCGTTCGTCTCCCATATATGGACTTCGGTTGCGGCGAGCCCGCCTGAAACTCGGAAGGAGACTTGCTGCGGTTGATGCGCGGCAATAGTTTCGAGCACCACGCTCCAGTTTCTCTTTTCAGGAGAGCGCAGAGATACGTAGGTTCCTCCGACGGGAAGAGTGCCGGACGCGGAGTCGATGTACTGCCATCCGGGCTGTGCGAACTGAGTGGTGTGCGCCGTTGCCCAGATGGCGCCCTGCACGTCGTAGTAACCGGACCAGGGAGTATTTGCGTACATGAGACCGGAGTTGGGCGCAGCGAGAATGTCGTAGTAGGAGGTCACCGGGCTCCATATCTCAGTCGCGGTAAGCGAGCCATCGAGGTAGTTCTCGTTGTAAAGATGAGCAAGGATGCGGCCGCCAACCGCCCAGTCGCGGCTCACAAAAGGCCCGCTGCCGCCGTTCGGCTGGTCTTCGGTTGACCAGAGAGGCTTGCCGGTGCGCCGTGCAGCATCGGTGGTGGTGATTTTCCCGTCTGCTTTGGGATAGTGTGCGCCGATCGCCGCAATGTCCTGAGCGATCTCCGGATCTTTGAGCATAACGTCGGCGATAGCCCATTGTCCGGTGCCTTCCCCCAGGTACTCATCGCAGCAGACGATCTTGGTCGCGAGATGGTCTTCGGCCAGCTGACGGTGCAGTTCCCGGATGTAGGCAAGGTCGTACACCGTCTCGTTCCATAAGCCGGTGTAGCGGATGTCGAGGCCGTAGTCGTGCTTGGCTGTCTTGATAAAGTCCGCGACGTACGCGGCCATCTGCGGTGTGTATAGCGTGGGCTTTGCGCCACGCGCAGCATCGACCCACGCCGGCCCACCCCATGGAAGAATTTCCAGAATGATATTGGGATTGCGCTTGTGGGCCTCAGTCATCAGCCACCATTCATACCCGCGCGTCGAATCGTGATCCGTCGGCGAGCGCATGAAGCTGGGCTCGGAGCCGTCGGTGGAGTTCACGTCTGCGCCCACCTCAACCTTGAGCCGCTCCAGTGCCGCGCCGTAGCCAGGCTTGAACAGGTAGTCAAGCACCTGGCTGCGCTGGGGTTCGGGATAGTCATAAAGCAGGCGCGATGAGGCTCCGGCGCTGACGGCGCCCAGACCGTCGAAGTGACGGCCGGTTGCATTCGCGTCGAGTATGATCTCGACCTGCTGCGCGAGACCGTGGCCGCAGAAGCAAAAAACCGCCACTAGATAAGCAAGCGGATTTCTCAGCAAGTCGATGAGGCAGCACTTCGAAGCGGTCGATCGTGCGTGCATGGCTCCCCCTATTGCTCGGTGCCTCGAAGGCTGGTTTCAATTTCCTCGAGCGTGCGGTTGCGAGTCTCAGGCAGGCGCAGGAAGAGATACACCAATCCGGCGACGCAAATTGAGGCATAAAGAAAGAAGACGCCCGCTGTGCTCAAGGCAGCATTCAATAACGGAAACGTATAAGTGAGCTCAAAACATGCGATCCAAAGCGCGGTTACGGCTATGGATACGGCGCCCGCGCGGATGCGGTTGGGAAAGATTTCTGAGATCACGACCCAGGTGACCGGCGCAAGCGACATGGCATAACAGGCAATGGCCGCGAGGACCAGAGCCAGCATGGGGATTCCATGAAAATGGAGACGATAAAAAATGCCGAGGACAATATAAATTGCCGCAAGACCGGCGGTGCCGACGATCAGCAGAATGCGCCGGCCAAAGCGGTCGATGGCGGCAAGCGCAAGCAGGGTGCAAAGTACGTTGACGGCGCCGGTAATGACAATGTTGAAGAGAATGCCGGAGATCTGGTAGCCGGCCGCGGCGAAGATTTCCTGCGCGTAATTGAAAATGACGTTGATGCCGCACCACTGCTGCAGCACGGCGAGCACCAGCCCGAGTACCAGCGCGCGGGCAACACCAGGGCGCGCCAGTTCGCGCCACAGTGAGACGCTGTTCTGCTCACCGCTCGCCTTGAGGAAATCGTCCATAACCTGGCTTGCATAGGAGTCGCCGCCTAGGCGCGCCAGCACATCGTGCGCCTCCTCGTGGCGGCCCTTGCCGGCCAGCCAGCGCGGGCTTTCGGGAACCAGAAATGTCGCGATAATAAAGAGCGCCGACGGCACCGCGGTCACACCGAACATCCAGCGCCAGCCCGATTGGCCGTTCCAGGACGCGAGGATTTCGGCGGGGGTAGCGCCAGTAGGTACGGGGCGTGCGATGAGCCAGTTGACCACTTGTGCGAGCAGGATGCCGATGACGATGGCGAGCTGGTTGAGCGATACCAGGCGGCCACGCAGGTGCGCTGGCGAAATTTCCGCGATGTACATCGGGCAAACTCCGGAAGCGAGTCCGATTGCAAAGCCCCCTAGAATTCGCCAGAGGACGAAGACGACGAAGTGCGCAACCAGGGCGGTCCCCAGCGACGATGCCGCGAAGATGAGACCGGATAACATGAGCAGGCGTCTTCGGCCGAAGCGGTCGCTGAGGCGGCCGGCAGCAACCGCGCCCGCCAGGCAGCCGATGAGCGCACAGCTCATTGCCCAGCCTTGGAGCCGGGGCGAGGTGAGGTGGAAATAGATTTCGTAAAAGGGCTTGGCGCCGCCTATGACAACCCAATCGTAGCCGAAGAGCAAGCCGCCCAATGCGCCGGAGAAGGCGGCGGTCCAGAGATTTACCGAGCGCAGCGAAGCATCACCGTGTGGAGTTGTCGTAGCGGAGATGGGAACGGGCGCGGTCATCGCAGGGATTCGGCTTCCACTGTTGCGAGGGCCAAAGCCGTCCCGGACTTGATCCAGTGCGCGATTTCGAGAGCCGCGAGGTGGTTCGGATCATCGGCGACAACTTGCTCAAGCTCCTCGACTGCGGATTCAATTTGACCGAGCCCGTAATGCGCAAGAGCGCTGAGGAAGGCGCAGTCGATGCTATGTCGTTTGACGAGGTCATCTTCGAAGATCAGAAAATTTGGCAGCGACGTGGCGAAATAATCGATCTTAACTTCCGATTGCATCTGGGTCTTCGCGAACTCCAGCAGTTCACTGAAGATCATGCTCGCATCGTCGCCCCTGCCCAGCGCCCGCAACGCGAGTCCTCTGAAGAACGAATGATAGCCGACTTGAGTAAGTGGCGCCGCGGCGGCTTTGAAGCATTGTTGCGCCAGCGCCTTGTCTCCGAGTTGCGCGGCGGCAAGGCCCGAGAAATAGTCGAGATCGCGCTCAAGGGTGAGCAGGTGCTTGCCTTCGCCAAGATTTTTTGGGTAGCGGCGGGCCGCATCGAAGTGACGTAGCGCTTCCGCAGGATCAGCGGCAGCGAAAGCCGCGCGGCCGAGAGCCTTGTGCGCGTGCACGTACTGCGCGGACACGAGGCCTTCACCACCTTCCCACGGGCTGAAGCGGCGCGCCGAAAGTTCGTTGAGAGCTTCCACATGCCGGCAGACCTGGTTGAGCAGTGTGACCAATTCGACGGTGAGATCGTCGCGAAGATCGACCAGCGAGGGGTGCTGCTCGAGAAAGTATAGGCGCTCTTGCGGCGTGGCTAGGCTGGCCCTTTTCTTCAACTGGTCCCACTCATACAAAAGTCGCGCATCCCGCGGATCGGCGGCGCAGGCCCGCGCATACATGTGATCGGCGGCCGCCGGATCGTGCAGGATGTTAAACTCGGCCAGTCCAAGATTGCGCCATGAGACCGAATAGTCTGGGTCGAGCGCGACCGACGTGCGCCAGCAGCAAATCGCGTCCTCGTACCGCCGCTTGTCGTAATAAAGGTTGCCGAGGTAGTAGTGCGCGCGGGCCGACTCAGAACGGCGCGCAATTGCGTCTTCGAGCACGATCATCTCTTCAAGACGAGCAGGGAAACAATAGAGAGGCGATGCGGCTTCGGCATCGGCGATAAACTGAGCTGCGTCTACTTGGCGATCGAGCCCGGCAGCCAGCCACGCCAGCGTGTAGCCGATCATGGGGTGGTCGAAATGGGCCGTCTCGCGAACACGTTCGAGAAGCAGGAGTGCGTCTTCGCTCAGGCCGCACCAGGCAAGCTCGAATGTAATATCGAGAAGCGTTTGTACGTCGCCCTCGAGCGCAGTAACGAAGGCGTGGAGATCGTCGCCACTGCGGCTCAGGAGAAATCGCTCTGCCAACGTGCGGAAGCAGAGCGGATCGCGTGCGAGCGTCTCCGCAACGACGGATCGTGCTTCGGCCAAGTCGCCCATCCGACGCAGTAAGGCGCTTTTCAAGGCAAGTGCAGCCAGATTGTCCACGTTGGTCGAAAGGCTGCGCTCCACCTGCTCAAGCGCGAGAGGCAGATTTCCGCGTCGGACGCTGATGGCCGCAAGCTTGAAATAGCCGGCGCTTTGCCAGGCGTAACTCCATACTGCCTTGTGGAATGCGTCGTATGCCGCGTCCACCTTGCCTTGATAGAGCCGCGCAAGGCCCAGATTGTAGAACGGCTCGCCGTCATAAGGATTCGGATTCCGGAACGAGAGGCGGCGAACCGCACGCTCGAAATGCTGCTCCGCTTCGGCAAACAATCCCTTGCGGAAAAGACTAAGCCCCATCGCGTTGTTCAGGCGCGCATCGCCCTCGTCGCGACGCAGACCCTCCCGCCAATACACTTCGGGCGAGCGAGTAGCGTGACGATATTGCTCGAGGTGCAACCCGGTGAGATAAAGTTCCTCAATGCTTTCAATCTGTGCCGGTGGCGGTGGTTCGGTGGCCGGGACGGGCGGTTCGTGTTCGGCCGGAGCTTCCGGCTGATACCCGATCAGCTCGCGGCCATCTTCGCCGAATACCCTCAGATGAAATGCGGCGGGATCCTCGAAAGGGACATCGGTCGTGCGCGTGAATGGCTTGCCCGGCGCTACGTCGGCGGTTTCGTCGAAAACCTGTGCGCCCTTGTGCGTGAGCTGGACACGGATGGTGCGTGGCGACGTGACGCAGACGCCTGCAAAGACTCGGCCGGGCAGGAGGTTAAAGTTGATAGCCGCGCTGGTATTCGCGTTCTTCGCCGGGCCAATCTCCTGGATTGGATACCAGAACTGGCTGAACGTCTTCGTTTCGTAGGGCTGCAGCCAGGAGAAATCCGGTTGATTATCGGTATACGCGCCGGCCATCAACTCGATATACGGTCCATCTGCGTCGGTGAGATTGCGGTCCCAGGCGCAGCCGAACTCGGCGTTGCCCCAGGTCCACATCTTCTTGCCCGGCGCGATGTGATGATTCGATGTGTGCACCACGCCGGCACGGCGCGCGTGATCGTAACCGCCGCAGAAATCGTACTTCGATTCCGTCACCATGTACGAGGTAGGAACCGGAATATTTTTGTACCAGGAAATGTCGGTGCCGGGCCGGTAATCGACACCGTAATAAAAATTGCGCGCACAGGGAAACGAGGAGATGGCGCGCTTGGCGTGGTCCATCACGAAGTGCACATCGGGCGGGAAGAAGCTCTGGTACTGGTCGTGCACGCGCACCGCAACATTGGCCCACCATAGAAAGGTCTGCGGCAGCGGAGTGCGGTTGTAAAGACGCACCTTTGCTTCGATGATCGATTTGCCCGGTGCGAGACGGATGCCGACCATGCCTTTCATGCGCTGCATGGGTTCGTTTTCGCTGAGCCAAACCGTAAAGCCGCCGTCGGTGTCCGGCTCGATGATCGCATGCACCGGCGAGTAAGTGGACGGCCGGTGGTGCTGGGGCCAATTGAACTCCACGCCGCCCGAGATCCACGGCCCAAGCAGGCCAACCAGCGCGGGCTTGATCACATGCTGGCGATAAAAGAAATCGTATTGATTCGTCTTGTCCAGCGCTGCATGAGTGCGGCCGCCGATTTCAGGCAGGATCATTACCTGGATGAATTCGTTCTCGATAAAGATGGCGCGATAGGATTTGTCTTCCTTGTGCAGGGATACACGAGCGGTGAAGGGATTCGGGTAGACCTTGCCACTGCTTCCCTGGTAAACGCGCTTCTCTAAAAACATCGGGTTCTGATCGGCAGGCTGGACGGGATAAGTGGGAATCGTAATCGGTTCTTCCCAGCACCTAACCGCATTCGGCTTGCCTATCCTGGTCATGCGCGACACACCTCATTCTCCTGCAAACCGTTCTGCGCGCCCGGAACCGGTCGTTAGGAAGGCTCAGGCAGATGCGGAGAGTGTATTCCGGTAACGTACACGAAAAGGATAACTGATGTCAATGGAACGACCTCGCAGGCAGAGCCGACGCGTTTACAGATGCTGGGCGTGAGCAGGTCGAGATGATCTCATCCGGGGTTGAGTGGTTTGGCTCTGATACGCGTTTCAAACTGGTTTCCTGTCGCAGCCGCTTAGTAGCAGTGCGGTTCAGCAGCCTGCCCGGGCGGCACTGGTCAGGCTTCATGGATGAAGCTTCGGAAGAAGAACTGCCTGACCAACAGGGAGAAGGTGGAACTTTTCGAGCAGAGGTGGCGGCAGGGGATCGCAAAGGAATAGGTCAGAATCTGCCTTGCTCTCTCTCGTCGAGGTTAAATTCACACGGAGCGGCAACTACGGGGCACAGTGTCCGTTGTGCGCGCAGCAGGGCCGCGACCGTGCGTGGCACCACCCTGCGCTTTACGTGGTCGACCCCCCGGTTTACAAATGCCGGCCGGAAACCTGCGCGAAATGATTCGCGAAGTGCAGGTTCAGCCCATTCTCAAACAGAACACTTCGTCTTTCGCGGCGGCGACCACGCGATCCGGCTTGCTCGTCAAGAGATCCTGCGGCCGATGTTCGTCAAGAAAACTGCTGACCCCTGCGAACCATAAGGCTGTTCCCCATGCTGTTTTGGTATCACCAAATACGTGCAGGATTTCGGAGATGGCCTTGTATGGCCTGTAGTTCTCTTCCGGATTCAATGCATACAGCGGAAAGTAGTCCACACCCTTGTGTTGGATAGCAAAGATTGCTCCATCCTTCTTCCACTTGTTGGGCTGCGCACTCGGATTCTTGACACTGTACCCCGCCAGCTTCGCAATCTCTCCAGCCGGCACAAAGTCTCCACTCTCCAAAATCCTCGACCTCGCTTCGAGAAGCATCCGCGCCGAGGCGAGCGCAGCGTTCGGAATCGAAATCTCCGGCAGGAGGGCTCCGACGATTCTCTCAAGTGTTTCCTTCTTGCGCTGCCGAACAATGTGCGGCAGAAACTCAGCTACCTTCCGCACAACGTTTTCAAACATCGCAGACTGCTCCCGGTCCGCAAACGTAAACGCCACCGCCCTTCGCCCCGAGGAACTATGAAGACGGCGACTTACTTCGGCGCGGGTACCCACAAACACTTCTGTGCCGCTTCGCTGATGCTGATGAGCGTGTGCCATTGAGGATGGTCTGATTAAGTCCTCGTGTTGAAAGGGCACGGCTTCAGCCCTGCCGCAAATGCTGCAAAACGAGCGGGGCTTAGCCGCTGATGGATGCATTCTCTTCATCGGGCCACCTATTCAAAGCTTTCTTAAGCTTGGAGTTGATGATTTATATTACCACGATTGTCATATCATGTAAATCGCCTCCACTTGTGATCTTCTCCAGGCGAGACCGATGATGCCTCCCCTTTCCGTCGTCCAAATCGTATTTCGAATGGAACGGGTTTTAGAGCAGATCTACCGGATTCGGCCCATCCCGAGGCAGTAATGCTGTTGAGTGGGTGCGCCCGTCAGGAGAAGGCGGGCGTCATAACACGTATTCCTTGTCACTTCGATCGGTCGGCGTTGTCACAGGATTGGATGTTACGCATCACAGCCGGTGGTTCACGGGTCATATCGAATGGATCGGTCACCCGCGGATACAAAGCGGATGCGGGCTCCCTTGCGATCGGAAAAGGAACACCAAGACGATGCGCGGGACAATGCATGATGTTTTGATTTTCGGAACGGGACTGGCGGGTTTGCGCGCCGCAGTCGAAATCGGCATACGGACGCGCGGCGCGGCGAATATCGGCCTGGTTTCGAAGGTGCAGGTGATGCGCGCCCATTCAGTCTGCGCTGAGGGCGGCACCGGTGCCGTCATGCGTCCCGAAGAGGGCGACAGCCTGGAGTTGCACTCCTGGGACACGGTGAAGGGATCCGATTTTCTCGCCGACCAGGACGTGGTGGACCGCTTCGTCGAGACCTCGCCCGATGAGATCCGTCTTCTCGAACACTGGGAGTGCCGTGGTCGCGCCGCGCGTCTGTCCTAAGGGAGTTGACCCGGCCAAAGCGCTCCAGCTTCTGAAGCGGCGGCTGGTGCTCAAGTGTCTTCATTTGTCACGCCGGCCCACGCCCTGCGGAAAACTGCGCGGCCCCGGCGATGGCCAACTGCTAACCGGTATCGCGGCCGCCCCGAAGAAGACCGTAGAAGCCGTGAAATAGAAAAAGAGGCGCTCCACCGCTGGAACGCCTCTTTTCTCGTCGCACGAGTTTTCCCAGCTTATCTTGAAGCCTGCTCGGCCAGCTCCTTTGTTGCTGTAACCGCAGTGTCCTGCGCATCAACCACGGCGATGGTCGTTATATTGACGACGTCTTCCACCTCCACTCCGCGCTGCAGCAGATGAACCGGTCTCGCCATGCCCATGAGGATGGGTCCCACAACGTCAGCTCCACCTACTACGCTGCCCAACAGCCTGCAGGCAATGTTGCAGGCCTCAAGATCGGGGAAGATCAGAACATTCGCGCCATTCTTCAGCGAAGAGAATGGATAGTCGGCCGCAATCTTCCGGGGATTGACCGCCACGTCGCCCTGAACTTCGCCGTCGACGATGAGTGTAGGATCGGCGTACTTTACCAGTTCCGCGGCCCGCCGCATCTTGTCGCAAAGCGGATGCTGCGTGCTGCCAAAGCTGGAGAACGAAAGCATGGCGATCCGCGGCTCAACATCGAAGCGGCGCGCTTCCTGCGCCACGCAGAGGGCAATCTCCGCCAGGTCTTCGGCCGTCGGTTCTATGTTGACCGTTGCGTCGGCCAGGAAGTAGAGAGAGCCGTTGCGCGGAATGACCAGGTAGACTCCCGAAACCTTGTGAATGCCCTCGCGCACGCCAATCACCTGCAGAGCGGGACGAATCGTATCGGGATAGTTCTGACTAACCCCGGCGACCACGGCATCGGCATCGCCCATGCGCACCATCATTGAGGCAAAGATGTTGCGGTCGCTCATCAGTTCTTCGG
>Ga0335074_10016048_pt1 | contig 10538 bp, 8 predicted proteins | sample Lox_Sample_23_FD_206715 | JGI IMG/M metagenome (GOLD analysis project Ga0335074, IMG submission 206715) | Soil microbial communities from Loxahatchee National Wildlife Refuge, Florida, United States - Lox_Sample_2.3 | ecosystem: Environmental > Terrestrial > Soil > Wetlands | place: USA: Florida...
AAAAAGTAAAAAATCAGACGGAAAGCCCGCATCGGGAAACTGCGGTTGCTTATTCGCGTAATTGGTCGCTGAGCCGGCGTGGCCGCCCTAGCCCGTCGCTGCTTGAACGGACTCAAAGCGAGCGGGCCAGGGGTCCCAACTTCGTGTATAAATCCATCGCTGTTTTCCCTTCGACTTCAACCTCCTCTGCCACTACCAGCTCCCGCTCTGCTCGCGATCCTCGGCCTTGCCTCGGTCTGCATCCACGCACGCCGCCCTTGGTCACCCTGGTCGCAACTTCCGCGCCCCTGTTTAGTGCAGGCTTTCTGTGCTTCGGTCTCGAAATCTCCACTCCAATACGCCTGTTCAATCGTGGGTCTCATCCTTTCTCCTTATTTGGAAATCTGATCCTGGCTCGGGCTGACGCGTTCTTTTAGCTTGTCTCAGTATTGCGAGGCAATTACATGTGAAAATGTGCTTAATACCTCCCGCACCTTGTAAGCCTTCTTCCTCAAGCCCGACCCGGCATGAGATAGCAATGATCAACAAGGGCAATCTACAGGGACGCTGGATTACGAGCACTGTACTGCTATTCACAACCTATTTGTCCTACGTATCGGGGTCAAATACTACGCAGCTGATTCTTCCTACTTTTCGCGATGAGGGAGCCGCTGTGCACAACTTTGGGTAGATCAGCTCAATCCTAGGTTTTTAGGACTTGAACAGATTCTGGTTGCCGGCTGCATGACAGCATAGCAATGCATCAAGACTCTGTCAGGGGATTCGGCTGCATGACGGCATGGCAGTGCATCAAAGGCTCCGACAGGGCTCTGTCAGGTTGACTCCTGGCATATGAGCTACATGTCACGACCAGCGCTCAATAGCAGTCGCGGAATGACGAGCGGGGCAGTGAATTACGTGGCTCTGCCCTTCGGTGTCGCTGATGAGTGTGTTGCATCCAGGGATTGATCTTCAGCTGGCTCTATAAAAGGATTTGAGGCGTGACAGAGACAGGGGCATGATAGAGGGAGGCGCATGACAGAGTTGGAGCTATAATAATTGTTCGCATGACCAACTCAGCTGGCACATGCAGGGCTCGGAGCTGTAGTGATTCCGTCGATTGGCTCAGTTATGAGAGGATCTACAACCCTGTCGCAATTTCGAGGCACTGGTTGGAAGCTTGCATTGACGGCTGCTGGAGGATTACGAAGATTCAAGGAATAGGGCGCAAGCAGTTTCCTAGAAGGGAAACTCCTTTGACTGCGAGCTGACTAATGGATCAGCACCCAAGGCTATACGAGTGCTTAGCTTACTGCCTGTGACCAAGCTCTTTCCTAAAGTCTGCCTTGGCATTAGCGCTGATTGAGACTTTGCGCTGTGATCGATAGATCTTATAGAATTGGCAGGCTAAGGAAATGACTCAGGTTGGGTCACAGTTGATACATGGCCCCTTTTAGTTGCATATAGGCACCCTGGACGAGACGGGGCGTATTAACGGCTGTCTAAAGATTTAAGGAATAACTGCAGGCAGTTTCCTAGAAGGGAAACTGCTCAAACCACGGGCTGACGGATGGATTCGCATCTAAGGTCATGCGATCGCTCTACTTGCTGCTTATACCCGAGCTCCCTTCTAAAGCCTACTTTGGCACTAGCGCTGATTGAGACTTTTGCGCTGTGATCGGTCGATCTTGTGGAATTCAATGCATGACCCCTTTTAGTTTGCATATAGGCTCCCTAGATGAGACGAGGCGTATTTCTGGTAAGCTATTTTATGGACATGGCAGCAGCGGAGAACTGGACGAGACAAGGCATACATTTTCGCGGACATGGCGGTATGGTGGTAGTGGAGAACGGCATGGCTGGAGATTGCAGTCTATAAGGAGGCCGCTCTGCCCGTAGAACTGCTGTGCAGCAAACACAACCATAAACAACTCATACTTCTTCTTAAAATGGCCAACCGCTTTATTCCTTATGTCCTAAAACCGACGAATAAGAAGCACAGCAGTAAACCACCTTGTAAGAGTGTACCTAAGCAGCCTAGCGCTGTTAGCAGCAGCTAGCAAATCAAGCGAAATTCTATGCCTCTTAGAGCGCCTACTGTGGATGGTGATTTGCTGATGTAGAAGGCGAATGGAGATGATGGGATTATGGCTAGAGGTATACGCATATATCCTATTTTATTACGCTTGATATTAATGCGATTAGAATCTTTGACGGAAATCTGGAAAAGTTGTAACAATAGCGATGAGGACGAAGATGACACGTATTTTCCTACTGTTTAGGAGCTCATAGCTGGACGAGGCGTAAGTGGAGGGCACGCACCTAAAGCTGTTGACAAGCCAGCTCTGGATGACAATGATCATTCCATTAATCCCAATTTAGGGAAAAGTCAAGGCAAGTGCACTAACTCCTCGTTGTAGATTGGTAATTTAACAATATATAGATAAACTTATCCTTATAGCTGAGGATGAAGTAGATGACACTGATTCTAAAGCGGATACTAACGACTTTTACTAAGACAGTATGAAACTTAACACGAATTATTCGCATAGCCAACAAACTAGCCTTGACACTACGATTTCATCGAGTTCCATCTATGAGAGCGAGAGCGAGAGCGAGAGCAGTAGTAACAGCGAGGTTGATGATGGGCCAGCACAGAAGAAGCGAAAAATAGACAATCCACAAGCTCGAACTGTGAGGGATGACCTTCTAGCCGTTGATCCTATTTTGGAAGGTGCCGACTGTTAAGACCCTTACGGCGGTTAAGATCCTTACGACGAGTCCATGAAGCTCTTTGCCACTGCCGGCGAGGACGAGCCTACAAATAGTGGGCTCAAAGAGGATAGCGACGTTATAAGTGCACTACAGAGCCACGAAAATGATAGGTCTCAGTCTCCTTACATGACACCTGCTCCGGCAGCAACAGTACCCTAGGAGTTGGTAGCAGCCATAGATGGCCAATCTGCCACTCTTGCTGCGACTGCATTGATGAAATCTGCTTTGGGTGACCCTGGAATACCTCAACAGGTGGCTGAAGTGGCAAATGACAAGCAGGAATGGGAGATCTGTGGTATCATTGACAAGGAAGATGTTGATGGTGTACAGCACTATTGGGTACAATGGAGTCCCACGTTGGTACCCAAATCTGAAATGGAGAAGGCGAGTGCTTTGGTGGCTAGATTCGAGGCAGGACTCCGAGCACAACGTAAGCAGAAGGGTGGAAACGGACGAGGCAGGCTACTTCCATCAAAGGCAGGCAGGCAGGCAGCTGCAGGAGTTCGCGCGACAGGCCAGACGCAGGAGAAGAAACAGCGTGGTAGACCTCGCAAGCAGGTGTAAGGACGGCTACTAGTGTGGCCAACTAGACGTAGATCACCTACGAGTCAGAGACACCAAAACCAGATAGCAGAAATTAAATCAGCAAGTTACTACACATTCTCCACCACAATATTCAAAGCTTTGTCCTCTACATATGAAGCGTCTGTATCGCACCATTGATGCAGTTGCATGGCATAATTGGGTAAGTGGTGAGGGCGCTGCTTATCTCTAGTAGACGTGCCTCTGCAGGCGTTGTCCTTAACCTTCATCCACGACGAACAAGACATCCCCAACCCCCTTGATGAACAACACTACCAACCACGCAGTTAAGTCACAGCCTAACTCGAACAGTCTGAACCACTACAAGCGCCATTCCACACACAACGTCCGTCACTTTCCATTCCAACATATCACTGCATTCAGAGCGAATCTGACTCGGCGATTGGAAACCCTTGAGGCACATACTCTAAACTTCGATCAGCGCCTCAATACCATCCGCCAGAGTCTAGCTACTGTCGACAGCCACCCGATCAACCTGTAGCGCCTCAACACAATCGACGAGAGCTTCACTGCTGTAGAAGGGCAAATCACCACCATTAGCCGAAGCCTTACTGCACTGAACGAGAGATCTGCCACTGGCGTTGGCCCATAGTGGGCGGGAGTTATCCAAATAAACTAAATTTAGAAACCCGCCAATTAGTTCCCAACTTTTATTGGGAAGTTCCCTACGAAATAGCCGAGCCCGTCCTTGGTCTCGATCGGGCGAATCCTTCTCGAGGTCACGCGAATGTTATGCAATTTGTCGACTACAGCACAAAGGTCATATCAAAGGGGAGAGAGCTGTACAAATCTGCCGATGGAGCATTAGCTAAGAATACCGAACTCGAAACAGCATCTACCCGTCTGCAGAGCTTAAGCGGCGCTCTACACGACTCCCTACACTGTAACCAAAAAGGGTCTGTTCACAATGCTATTGGGAAAGGAGATCAAGCACTAGAGGATATTTGCGGTAGATGTGTAGAAGTTTCGAAGGAACTTGTTGGTCGACTGGAAAAATTGAAAGTGCCTGCCGATCATAAATATAGGGAATGGAAGAGCTTTCGGCAGGCACTGAAAGCTGTATGGGGGAGAGAGAAGACAGAAGAGATGGCAACCAGGTTGGCCAAACTGAGGGAAGAGCTGGAAACTCATGTCTTAATAGAACTGAGGTAAGAAGCCTAGTCTCACATTCACAGAGACAGCCGCTGATATTGGCGACTCTACAGGGGACAGGTGAAGTCTCTATCGATCCAACAGGACACGCGCTTCACTTCTTTAGAGGAACAAACCCAAAACATTATTAGAATACTCTTAGACGGCAATGAGGCTCTGCGCAGTGAGATAGAATCTCAATTCAAAGCGCTGAACCTTAAAGAAGAGGAAGGGCGTGCCGAAGAGTACAAGAAGAAAGTAGGACTCAGCCTTCTTGCAAGTCTGCGATTCGAGACAATGACGCTTCGTCATGAAGCTATTGAAGAAGCACACCGGCGCACATTTGAGTGGATATTTCGGGACCCAAAGGAGGAGGGTAAACCATGGCATAATTTCAGTCAGTGGCTTGAGTCCGGATCTGGAGTCTACTGGATAAATGGAAAGCCCGGATCTGGAAAGTCGACCTTGATGAGATTCATTGTCGAGGAGAATCGAACGCATCGGCACCTCAAGCGCTGGGCCCTAAATGGTCTGGAGCTCCCGGCGTTCTTCTTCTGGAATGGTGGAGCAGTCGATCAACGGTCGCAAGCGAGTCTGTTCCGCTCAATTCTCTACGATATGTTGGAGAAGCATAGAGACCTCATTCCACTAGTCTTTCCCGATGAATGGAGAAAGAATTTAGAAAATGTAAGAGTAAATGTCCAGTCAACATTTGGAAGTTGGTCACTATTGCGACTCAAGCGCGCTTTTGAGAAGTTAATTCTTCGCACTTCCAAGCACCTCCAATTTTGCTTTTTTATCGATGGTTTCGACGAATACGAAGGAGATCATGAAGAACTTGCTGAGTATTTGCTGGGATTCTCAAAATACCCGTTCGTCAAATTTTGCATCTCTAGTCGGCCCTGGCAGGTTTTCATAAAAGCTTTCGGTGATCGTCCCAGCTTGAGACTTCAGGATTTGACACGCGACGACATTCAAATTTATATCGAAGATAAGCTCAAGCGCAATAAAAGAATGATAAATTTGACAGATGATAACCCGGAAGCAGCTGCGAGTCTCGTCGAGGAAGTCATAGAGAAATCTGACGGGGTCTTTCTATGGGTCGTGCTTGTCATAAAATCCTTATTGATAGGGCTACGAGACCGAGACAATATTTCAGACCTTGAAAGAACCCTTCGGAGCTTGCCTCCCGACCTAGAATCGTTGTATGCTCACATGTTCTGCCAAATTCGGCCAACCCATTTAGTGGAAGGCTCGAAGATCTTTCAAATCTATCAAGCGGCAGTGAGCGTTCACGGTTCCATTTCGGTAGACCAGATTCATGTTGCTCTCATCGTAGACCCTCTAAGAGTGCTAGGTACGGCCACAGCAGACTTAGAAATATCTAAGACCGAGCCAGTCCGGCTATCGAGGCAAGCATCTGTTAGTGGGCAAAAGGAATCATTCTATGATGAGGAATCCCTCTTTGAATTTGTGGACATGAAGTTGCGAACTAGATGTAGTGGTTTGATCGAGATTATTCGATATCGAGACCTAGGTGCTAGGTTGGCTTATATTCACCGTACAGTCAAGGACTATCTAGAGCGTGAAGATGTTTGGAATCAGCTTCTCAAAAAGACTGAAAGTGTCTCCGAAACTGGCTTCGATCCACACATGGCTTTGCTAATGTCCCACATCTTGATGCTCAAAAGAAGGAAACTTCGACCCGGACGCAAAGTGGTTTATCGCTACCAGGAATTGGATGAAATCAAAGGCGTCTGGAAGGAATGTGGAGGCCACATCCGGTGCATGAAACCGTCTAACGTGGACATTCAGGTTAAATTGCTTAATGAGTTTGACAGAGTGGCAACGATGCAATTTGAGACATACGCAGAATTGGCGCTATTAGAGAAGTCGAAGGCAATACGGTATAGGCACTGGTCTGGCTACGGAATTCCAAATAATTGGATGATCAATTTTCTCCGTGAAACAATTCGCACAGGGTTTTATATTTATGTCAAGGCAAATCTTGCTGTAAATACGGCCCAACTCGAGCAGAAATATGGAATGCCACTGCTCGCGTTCGCATTCCTCGCACAAGATGACGATGATGCGCATCATCAGCAATTGGAAATGATTCAGTTACTTCTGGAAAGTGGAGCAGACCCTAACGAGACTTATCTAGGGCATACTCTTTGGCAATACTTAGTGCACTATTTTCACACATATCCTCCAGGACGAAAAGAAGATGTGTCCCATCTCGAAAAGAGTTTCAGACTGATGCTTGATCATGGGGTTGACCTGAATGTTTGTTGTTTGAAGCATTCCGACGTTTGGGAACAGATATATCCAGTTGGACATCACGATGACTTTTCAAGGTCTATTTTCGGAGATTTGCGGAAAGATTTAGCTCATCATGGCCAATTTGAACCAGTCCATTCCTTGGTAGATGTAATCGAAAATATCTTTCGCGATAGTGACCCCAACGGCGCCGATGAGCTCTTGGAACACATCGCAAAGCTTAAGGAAGCAATACAATCAGAGAATCAGCCTGGACCGAGTTCAAAGCAGAAGAATAAGAAGAGAGGGAAGAGAGTTGCAAAGAACAAAAAGCCTTAGTGCGAAGGAGAAGGCCCGAATTTGCCTAAACTATTATTACGTTTTCACCCGCAGCCAAGATATATATCCCACTCATAGTTATAGTGCCTCCTCACAAAAGATGTATCGTGCCGGAGTTAAAAATTCACGAGAGTTAGTCTCTGATCGTAAGGCTCGTGAGTTGAGGCTCGAGTAGTCTCAATTTGGTTGACCTTAGAGCCGCGGCGGGAACGTTCGCGACTATGAGATTTCTGCTCTGGCATCTACTCTGGCACTTGAATACCTAAAAAGCAGATGCACTTGTGAGCACTAGGCTTGTAGCAGAAGTTTGTATTAAATAGCTCAAGGTATTTTGATATCGCTATAAAACTTTCAAGAGATTGAGATGAAGATCTTAAGATAGAACTTGATACTTTGCGATCTGGTTTTGTTACACAGGTGTGAAGCCGATTTCGAATTTTACTGTACAGTACGTCTTTTCATTGGAATTTTGAGAGACGTGTTCAGGGTAATTGGACCAATAAGGCTTGATTCACCATCATCGTTTCCCGTCAGAGACGTTGTATTCCTCGTCCGCTGATACTATGGCATTTTAGCGCCTTGGTATCATTTAGCGAGAGGGAGTGCCGTCGTTTAGTGATTAAAGCCTCAATCATTAGCGATTGAACAGCCTAAGGTCAACAATTTAGTATTTCAACTACCCTAAACTACGGCGGTCCATCGCTAAAGAATGCCAAGGTGCTAAAATGTATAGTATCAGCGGACAAAGGGATAATGTTGCATCTTTTATACGTAACATACAAGAGATCCAAGCTGAGATATTAAAGAAAGGAACAGTTCACGGTGCATTTCAGAAAGCTGGAATATAGCTAATTAGTTGCAAGACAGCACTTGCAAAGATAATCTCCTCCTAAGCCTCTCGAGCTTGAGCTACTTACACTTCCTCAAACACCAACACGTTTTGTACATGCTGAGTATGACCTTATTCATTGGAGGGAGAAGATCGAGGATAAGCTTAGTAGTCCTTCCCAAGAGTCCTTTGATTTGTGGGCTCGTGGTACAAAGAAGCTTCTAGCTGGTGGAGGACTTATTGTACTATAGCACACTGCTCTTGCTACAAAGGCTCAAAATCAACAGAAACCAAAGCACTAAAACTGCAATGTAATGCCAAAAAAAAAATAGTGTTCTAACTGCAGAAAAGGCTTGGGCAAAGAAAAAGGCAAATGATGCATAACGAAAGGCTATCCTCAACAAGAAGGTAACTGTCACGACGCTGACCAAATCCTCAAGGATATACCTCAATAAACCTAGCTAGCTAGTCGATATAACAAAGGATACTAAACTAAAGAGAAAAGAGTGAGAGCTTTTGGGGGGAGACGCTGGGCTTATATACACAAACCAGCCGCTGTCCTACTTCTATATTTGTCTGCAATCTCCGGTGGTTTACACTAGTCGGAGATAACGGTGCTGGATATAGATAACGTTCCGTCACAAGCACGTGGCGGAGCTAGCTTTTGCCAGGTTCGTCACAGTAACAATTGTATGAATTACAAGGAATTAGAATAAGAACAATCTTAGGGCTTGTGGAGTTGTTGCTCGAAGTCAAGAGAGAGAGGAAGAAAGCAGTAGAGGCATTAGAAAAGGCCAAGGAATTCATACCAATCAGGATGCTTAAGGCTTAAGGTCTAAGGGTGTTATCACAAGTTGGCTCTATGAGGGTTTAAGTGTATCTAATATTTCCAAACGACTATTAGATGAATGTGATGTCGTTTGCACATATCGTATAATAAAGCAGCAACTTTATAACAAGGGTACAACAAAACGAGTCCGAGTTAAGGAAACTATAGCACTTCGTATTAAGGTCGCTAATATGTTTTATACAAACCTTTCTAACAATATTATTGTATGATCTTTGTGACAAGAGGGGTATACAATTAGAAAGACTACTGTAAAACAAATTCGTGTAGCTCAAAGTTGTAAAAGACAAATAACAGTTTAGGAGCCAAGCAAAGGCTAACAAAATGCTTTAGGATATTGTAAAAAAAGAACTTGATAAAGGAACAATTAAAGGGTATAAGAAAGAGTTACTATAAAAGTACTTTTGTACAGAGGACTATGTTACTTCTTAGTATATTTATTCTTAAACTTATATATATATAGCTAATATTTTGTAAAGACTCTTTGTTCGTATTGCGAAGCAACTTGATCTTGTTAGACTAAATCGCTGTACAAGAGATTGAAATCAAAAAGAGGATAAATATATTGTGCTTATGTAACGATACGGGCTAAAGATATGTATTTGTTATAAATATATGTAAAGATAATCAAGTGAACTATTCTACGCTACAGGGAGCTATATATATAGGGCAAGGTGGTCGGGTGACCACCCCAAACGGGTGTAGTCTGTCGGAAGGCCCCGAGGGTGCTCGTACCGTAACAGCTTTGTCCTAAATTTATTTAGTTAATTAATAAGTACAACAGACTCTTACAATAGGGCTTTTATACCTCTGCCCTCATCCTGTCCTTTTCTCATCGTCTGTGACGGTTCAGTCAATAGTGGAACGGTGGCGCATCTGTAGTAGAGCGAAAGCCCGTTCAATTGGTAGCCTGTAATACAAGAATTTAAAGCTACGGAAGAAAGAGAAGAGAGAAGTAGTTTTGTTCAAACAACTGCTTTTAAAGGCTCCGGTGGTTACGTGCTAATCGGTAGGCAAGCGCCGGAGAAACACTAGGTGAGCGATTGCCATAAAGGCTACCATAACACGTGATAGCTAACGTTGGCTAACGTAGCTCAAGTTAGGGCTATAACAGGTATCGCTCCTCGCTAAGCCGAACCGCTGCTTTTGTTGAGTCCTGTTTTTCGTAAATATTCCTCTTATTTTTTGGGTGGGTTCATGCACCTGAAATTTAGCGAGTATTACGCATCTAGGAAGTTACAATGATAGCACGTTTAGTGATCCGGCTTGCTAAAATTCGGGTGCACGTCCTTCCAAAATGGAATATTTACGGGCTACGGGATAAGTACCCACTCTGTTCCCCCCTCCCCCACCCTGTGCGTCCACTGTAGGATCAGCTTTAGTTGCTGGATTAGGAATACTAAACACTCTAGGAACCGCCTTCGAGAACACCTACGACAAATACTACAGGGATCTGAAGTTTATGATTCACCTAAATTGTTAAAAGCATTGGTAGATTCAGGAAATAGTACGGGCTATGAATAGGACGAATTTGTGAGCACTGATTATGTAATTAGTTAGTATAGGACCCCTATAGGGTTAGTGCCCCTGGCGTAATAAGTCATCATCATCATTATCACTCTATTCCCCTTCAATTTTCTCGACAGCTTCCAACACTTTCCAACTTTCATTCATGAGTGGTTCCTTCTATTATTAGATGTTAGCTCCACTGTCTCATCTCGGCCTCGGCCTCGCACTTCAAGCTACGCCTCCACTTTCCCTTTGCCAGCCCTAATC
>Ga0335074_10016049_pt1 | contig 10538 bp, 5 predicted proteins | sample Lox_Sample_23_FD_206715 | JGI IMG/M metagenome (GOLD analysis project Ga0335074, IMG submission 206715) | Soil microbial communities from Loxahatchee National Wildlife Refuge, Florida, United States - Lox_Sample_2.3 | ecosystem: Environmental > Terrestrial > Soil > Wetlands | place: USA: Florida...
GACCGAACCAATCACATTGTTGTTCGGTGAGTTCGCGTAGACGGCGGCTGTCGTTTCTGTCAGGCCGTAAGCCTGCAGAATGTCGATGCCGAGATCGCGAAAGGCGCGGGCGATTTCAGGATCGAAGCGCGACCCTCCCGTGACCAGGTAACGCATCTTCGGGCCCAGCGTGTCGTGAATTTTGCGGAACAGAATAGGTCCAGCGTTAGCGCCAACGTTGCGCAAGACGCGGTTAAGCGCAACCATTCCGTCGAAAACCTTCTTGGTAATTGCTCCCCGTTTCTCGACTTCCTGAACTATGCGGTCGTGGATCAAATAAAAGAATTGCGGGACTACGGCGAACGCAGTGATGTTGCGTTCCTTCAATGCGCGCAGGAGTTCGGTGGTATTAATCGTTTCGAGGTATACAATCCGCGAGCCTTTTACCAGCGGCAAAAGCAAATTCGCCATCTGGGCGAGAATGTGAAACAGCGGAAGTACGCCCAGCAGGGCATCGTCAGGGCCGATATCGACCCAGTTGAACACGGCCTCGACCTCGCCAAGGAAATTTGCGTGAGTCAGCATGACGCCCTTGGGATCGGCGGTCGTGCCTGAGGTGTAGATCAGAGAAGCGAGATCGTTGTCCTCAGCTGCGGCCGGTTTGAAAGAACCAGAGCCCGCCCGGAATATTTCTGGTAAATTGCTGAGCCAGTCTGCCGCGTTGATTGGATCCTTTGTGCGATCGGGATCCATCAGAACCGAGCCGACACGCAGTTCTGACGCAGCGGGGCGAACTACGCCAACATGTTTCGCATCGACAAAAATGGCCAGGGTGCCACTGTCTTTTAGCAGCTTCGAAACCTGATCGGTGTGCAGAGCTGTATCGAGAGGAACGGCGGCGCAGCCCGAAGCGATAATTCCCAGATAAGCGGCGACCCAGCGGGGGTGGTTATCGGCAAGAATCGCCAGCCGCGAGCCGTGGGCAAAGCCTTGTTCGCCGACCCAGCGCCCCACGGACTGAGCCATGCGATGCAATTGCGCGTATGTGACGCTCTCGAGGTGATCACGCCGCTGGATTTCAAGGGCAACGTTGTTGGGCCAGCGCTCGGCGCACTCCACAAATCGGTCGTAGAAAGTGGGCATGGAGTCGAGGGAATCTTACAGGAATTGTCGCTCGATCAACACTTCATCCCCGCATGCCATCTGCCTTCAAGAAATGCATGAGCGAACCTCGGTAACCGTTGCCGTTCCTGCCCTGCTCATCGCGCATCGAATATGCTACGCTTTTATGAGTGTCGGGCTTACCGCCCTCCGAAGGATTTCCGTTGATCGACAAGTTTTTCGACAAGATATTCGGCACCAAGAGTGAGCGCGTGGTGAAGGATCTGCGGCCCAAGGTCCAGGCCATCAACGCGCTCGAGCCCGAAATATCGAAGCTCACGGATGCCGAACTGCGCGCCAAAACCGACGAATTCCGGCAGCGCATTCAGGAACACATGAATCGGTTTGCGGGAAGGAACGGCAACGCGCCTTCCGAAGCTGACGAGGCCGCCCTGTCCGACAAAGAAAACGACTTTGATCGCCAAAAGCGTCTGGCAAAAGAAGAGCATGACGCACTACAGGAGGTTTTGGAGGAGATTATCGTTGAGGCGTTTGCTGTCGTACGCGAAGCCGGACGCCGCGTGCTCAACATGCGGCATTTCGACGTGCAATTGATCGGCGGCATGGTGCTGCATCGGGGCGCGATCGCCGAAATGAAGACGGGCGAGGGAAAGACGCTGGTCGCCACGCTTCCCGTTTATTTGAACGCGCTCACCGGGCGCGGTGTGCATGTGGTCACGGTGAATGATTATCTGGCCAAGCGCGACTCCGAATGGATGGGCAAGCTCTATCGTTTTCTTGGGCTGACGGTCGGCGTCATCGTGCACGACCTCGATGACGATCAGCGCCGCGCCGCCTACGCCGCCGACGTGACCTACGGCACCAACAACGAGTACGGCTTCGATTATCTGCGCGACAACATGAAATTCGATATCCGCGACTGCGTGCAGCGCGGACATCATTACGCCATCGTCGACGAAGTTGACTCCATTCTGATTGACGAATCGCGCACGCCGCTCATTATTTCCGGCGCCAGCGAAGAGTCGACCGACAAGTATTACCGCGTCAACCGGATCGTTCCCAAGCTCGAAAAAGGCGAAGAGCTATCGCAGCAAGAAGTGCGCCAACTTCTGGACGACGGCAAGTTTTCGCCGGAGCGACGAGAGACGTTGATCCGCGAACTGAATGACTCCGGCAACGATCCGACAAGGATGATCCTTACCGGCGATTACGCGATCGACGAGAAGCATCGCAACATCACGGTTACCGACGAAGGATGGGAGAAAGTCGAGGGCCTGCTTGGAATCGGAAATATCGCCGATCCCGAGAACTGGCCGTTGAAGCACCACGTCGAAACCGCGATCAAAGCCCACGCTCTTTATCGCAAGGACGTGGAATACGTGGTGAAGGACGGCGAAGTCATCATCGTCGATGAGTTCACGGGACGCATGATGCCCGGTCGCCGTTGGTCTGACGGATTGCATCAGGCGATCGAGGCCAAAGAAGGCGTCAAGATCGAGCGCGAGAATCAGACGCTCGCGACCATCACCTTCCAGAATTACTTCCGCATGTTTAAGAAGCTGGCCGGCATGACCGGCACGGCGGAAACGGAAGCGGAAGAGTTCGAGAATATCTACAGTCTTAACGTGGTGGTCATTCCCACCAACAAAACCCTGCTGCGCATCGAAAATCCGGACATCGTTTTTCGGACCGAAAAAGAGAAGTACTTCGCGGTCGCCGACGAAATCCAGCAGCTGGCGCAAAAGGGTCAGCCCGTGCTGGTGGGCACAACGTCGGTAGAAAAATCCGAGCGGCTTTCCGAATTACTGAAGAAAAAAGGCACGAAGCACGTCGTGCTCAATGCCAAGTTCCATGAGCGTGAAGCCGAAATCGTGGCGCAGGCCGGACGCAAAGGCGCAGTCACCATCGCGACGAACATGGCTGGCCGCGGAACCGACATCTTGCTGGGCGGCAATCCCGAGTTCATGGCCAAGCAGGAGATGGTTAAGAAAGGAATCGCCCAGCAGTTGCGGGTCGCGGAAGGCAAGATCGAAGGTCCGCAGGAAGACGGACAGACTTCGATTTTCTACTACAACGGCAACGAGTATCTCGTTCCTACGGACAAGTGGGCGGACGCCTTCACTCGCTACAAGCAGCAAACCGACGTAGAGCACGACGAGGTGACCGCGGTTGGCGGTTTGCACATTCTCGGAACAGAACGGCACGAATCGCGGCGTATTGACAATCAGCTTCGCGGACGCGCCGGCCGCCAGGGCGATCCCGGGTCGTCCCGCTTCTATCTCGCGCTCGAAGATGACCTGATGCGCATCTTCGCCAAGGAATGGGTTTCGAAGCTGCTGCAGCGCCTGGGGATGGAAGAAGGCGTTCCAATCGAGTCGCGGCTCATCAGCAAGCGGATTGAGACCGCCCAGAAAGCTGTCGAAGCGCAGCATTTCGAATCCCGCAAACATCTGCTCGAGTACGACGACGTCATGAACAAGCAACGCGAAGCCGTCTACGGCTTGCGGCGCCGGCTGCTCGAAGGCATGGACCAGAAAGACCTGATCCTGGAAGATTACGTTGCCTCGATTCTGAGCGACCTTCTGGATCAATATTGCCCACCCAAGGCGCACGTCGATGACTGGGACATCAAGGCCCTGAAGGATGCAATCTTCACGCGCTTCGGCGTGGATTTTCTGGCCGAGGGTCTCAAGCCGGACCAATTAAATCGCCAGGAACTCGGCGACGCGATCTTTGACAAGCTCAAGCAACGCTACGATGCAAAAGAAAAGCTGATTGGGCCCGAGGCGATGCGGCATCACGAGCGCATGATCATGCTGAGCGTCATCGACCAGCAGTGGAAAGATCATCTGCTCAGCATGGATCACCTCAAGGAAGGCATCGGCCTGCGCGGCTATGGCCAGCACGATCCGCTGGTCGAGTACAAGCGCGAATCGTTCGACATGTTCGAAGCGATGATGCAGCGCTTCCAGGAAGACACCGTCAAATATCTCTACCTGATGCAGATTCTGGAGCGGCCTCGCAGCAGCGACCAGGGACCACTCGGCGGTGCAGTCGATGGCAGCGGTGGTCCGCAAGCAGGGCCAGCTGGCCAAGGCCCTGAGGCAGGCGTGCCAGTCGGACGGGGTGGTGATGGCAATGGCCGCCGTCCGGCCCGCATGGTCTCGACCTCAGCTGACGAATTAGAAGAAGCGTTTCTGCGCCGCAAGCGCCGCGAGTTGGAACAAGCGCGCATGGCCGGCGGAGGCGATGCTGCTCCGGTGCAGCAAGTCGTGCGCTCGCAAGAAAAAGTCGGAAGGAACGATCCCTGCCCCTGCGGCTCCGGCAAAAAATATAAAAAGTGCCACGGGGCATGAGGTTTGTGTGGCGCGGACACAATCGGAGCCGTTTTTCCGGCAAAGATGGCAATTCTGCGTTTCTGGAAGATTTACCCAGCCTGCCGTAACAGCAGAAATTCCGCTCCACGAAATAGATTTGAAAATTCGGGAATTGTTCTTGAGTGGTGTGCGAAAGCGCCGGACGCGGTAATCGACCTGCGCCAGTTTATTCGGCTGCCATATACTCCTAACTGCCCGTCCCGCGCAGCAACTTGTTCGGAGGAATCTCGATGCGATTCATCCCTCGGGTCTTGCCTTGCATCGCTGCCAGATGCGTTCTCATCCCGCTAGTGCTCTCGGTCCTTGCCACGCCTATTGCTCTTTCGCAAGACGCGACCAAGGCGAAGCCAAAGCCACATGTTTCTTATGATGGCCCGGCATTGACGTTTGATTTTCCCGGCGTCAAGGTCGGCGTCGCCGAATACGAGGAAGGGCCTACCGGAACTACGGTGCTGTACTTTCCCACGCCTGTGGTAGCAGCAGTGGATGTGCGGGGAGGTGCGCCCGGAACTCTCAACACCGACGCTTTGCGGCTGGCTTACGACGACCCGAGCGCGGGGGTCAATGCGATCGTGCTCTCGGGAGGCTCGTCCTACGGCCTGTCTGCCGCCACGGGAGTCGCCAATGCGCTCAAAGACATGATCACCGACGCGGGCAATTTTGACGATGTGGCTTCGGCTGCGGGGGCGGTCATTTTCGATCTCGGCGACCGCCGCTTCAATACCATCACTCCCGACGAGGAACTTGGGCGAGCCGCACTGGCCGGCGCGCGACCCGGCTGGTTTCCGCTAGGCGCACGCGGTGCCGGACGTTTCGCGATGCAAGGCCTCGGATCGGAGATCCCGCAGCACTCCGGCCAGGGTGCAGCATTTCGGCAGTACGGCGATACCAAGGTGCTGGTCGTCACCGTCAACAACGGTGGGCTGGTCGTCGATCGCAAGGGTCAGGTGATGCGCTGTTCACACCCGGTGGATGGTCATTGCGGACCTATCGCGGACGCAATCGCCGCTTACCTGGCAACTCTAGGGAAGCCCAAACAAGCGCAGGCCGACTTCGAGAAAAAGCAAATCAACCCACAAGGGCTGACTCGCAACACAACGCTGACGGTCGTGCTCACCAACAAGTCGCTGCCAGTCTGGGCGCTCCAACGCCTAGGCGTGCAGGTACACAACTCCATGGCGCGCGGCGACCAACCGATGGCCGAGGGCGACGATGGAGACACCCTGTTCACGGTCACGACCGGAAAGGCCGTGGGTGCGACCATCAGCGACGCAGATATGGATAATCTTGGGATTCTGGCCTCGGAAACGGCCTGGGACGCCCTTCTCGCCAGTCTCCCCCAGCTGCCGCCGAAGACTCCGCGCACGAACCTTGTCCTCGCTCCGAAGGAACTCGACAGCATAGTTGCCAGCTATGCCTTTTCCCCGGACGCCATCGCGGAGGTGCGACGCAAGGGAACTGTGCTCGAAATCGAACTGACCGGGCACGCCACCTCCAGCAACTATTTGTCTGTGGGGATGCCGGTTCTGCTGACTCCAGTCGCAACCGACGAATTCGAAATTGCCGGGCCGCGAGAAGACCGCCTACACATCGACCGAGACGCAACGGGATCGATTGTAGGGATCACGCTCAACCCGGGGCCGTGGGCTGTGCATGCAACGCGGAGGTAGTCCGCGATCCCCCGAGCCAAGCGACGCGAATCGGGAGATTTTGGAATCAGGATTTATCGACCGTTACGGTCGAATCGTACCTGTTTCGAATGCTCTTCTGCGACGGCTTACACCGATCCACCCATGGAGAAAAAGGCACCTACAAATCCCCAGCAAGCGAGGACAGGGATATTGGTCAAGACGCAAATTGTACCCGCGACCTTGCTGCCAGTGCTGAACGCAAGAACGCCGATCCCAATGCCAATGACCCCGATGGCTGCCAATAGCCACACGCCCGTCAGAAAACCCGGAAAATCTGGCATGTGGTCGGTGTAAGGGAGTACACCGCAGGCAGGGCCAACGAGAGAAGCGACGCCTGCTGCGACGGTGATTGGCGTCGATGCGGGTCTCCACTTCTTCGCGACCCATCGGCAAAACAGTACCTCAACGATGAGGGCTGCAATCAAGACCACGATAATGCTGTGAGCGAGCACAACAGTGGAAGTTTATGCGAAGGGCATCCGTTGTGTTGCAAGATTTCGCGTTAACTATCCGCATTCCCTGATTCCCGTTCGTTTTGTGCTAGCATCCGTGGCACATCTGAAAGGAAAATCCAAATGAGTGTCCCCCGAAGGTTGCTCTCATTTGTGCTGGCATGCGCTTCGAGCGTAATCGTGGCTCGCGCTCAGTCCCAGACAACGCCTAGCCCGGAAGTGAAGAATCTGGCAGTAATGGTCGGCAAGTTCACGGTCGAAGATGAATTGAAAGCAGGGTTTATGGGGCCGAACTCGCCAGCAATGAAGTTCAGTGGCACTGACGATTGCAGATGGACGGCAAACGGCTTCGCCGTAATCTGCGAGACGGTACTCTATAGACCAGGAAAGAAATACTCGGAGACGTCCTTCTACTACTACGATCCAACTTCCAAGACATACCGATACCACGGAGTGGACGGTTCAGGAGGAACAGAGGACAAGACTGGTACGGTGAGCGGCGACGTATGGACTTGGCTTGGGGACAGCGTTTTTGGCGGGAAGGTGTATCACACCCGGTACACCATGAAGGTTGTTTCAGCGGATTCCTACGAATACACCGACGAGTCAGGCGATAGCGAAGGCTCCATGAAGGTGTTCGTGAGCGGGAAGGAAACCCGCGTCGCAGCCAGCGAGCCAGAAAAATCGCAACCAGTGCAGGCTGGCGCAACCCCACTGCTGCTGGAAAAAAATGAAGGCGAGGCGCGTCTCTGGCGGCCCGAGCCGGGAGAGGTCGACATCCGCGGATTCATTCTCAAGGTCACTCCCAAAGCCAATGGCTCCGAGCATCTGATGCTCGGCATAGAAGATATGCCTCCCGGCGCGGCGATACCAACCCACAAGCATCTGGAACAGGATGAGATCGTGCTGATCGAAAAGGGAACCATCCACGCTCATGTTGGAGATAAGGAGCGCGATCTGCATGCGGGAGGAATGGTGTTCATTCCAGAGCATACGTGGGTCAGCCTGAAAAATTCCGGCACCGAACCCGCCAGCATAGTCGCCATATTCTCGGCCCCGGGGTTCGAGGATCATCTGCGCTGCGAATCGGTTCTGGCTGGCGAAAAACCGACAACAATCTCCATCGCCGAAGAGAATGAATGCGACCGCCTAGGTCATGTCGTCTACCGCGACCGTGGAGAAAAAGACCCCGACAAATAAAAAGGGGTTTGGATCCAGCGCGGCTTCTCCCGAGTGACGGGGTACCCTCACCTAATCCTGTAAAGGAAGGTTTGCCGACAACTCGCACGGAAACCTGAATCTGACCCGATAAGCTCCCGCGACATCCCCCATCACTTCGACGCGACAACCGGCTTCACCTGCTCGTATTCCGGGTTTTTCCACAGCTCGCTGTGATACTCCAATATGTCGGCGGTGACTTGGGCTACTTCAGTGCCGTAGTATCTCGCAACGACGTGCAGTGCCAGATCAATGCCCGAGGTCAAGCCGCCCGCAGTTGCGATTTTGCCATGGTCCACGAAGCGGGTTCCACGGACGAAGCGCACGGCAGGATATTGCTTCTGCATGCTCTGCTGAAAGTAGTGATGCGTGGTGGCAGTTTGGCCGTCGAGCAGCCCATACGCCGCCAGCACCGAGGCGCCCGTGCACACCGACATGGTCACATCGGCGTCGGCCGAATTGGCAAGCAGCCACGCCTTCTGGGCCGCGGTACGTCCAGACTGAGCGGGAATCACGATAATCTCCGGCTTGGGCGCATTGTCGAAACTATAGTTGGGTACGATAGTCAGTCCATTCGCATTCACCGGCTTCAACGAATCAGAAACGGTGTAGACGTTGAAGAGCATCACCATGTCGTCACCGTCCGCTTGATGCCATGGTTTGCCTTTGGTTGTAAGCATGGCGTCGCTGAAAACCTCCCAGGAGCCCGCGATGTCCAAGACGTCCGCGCCCTCCGAGATCAGGAACGCTACGTTGATCTTGCCCGTAGCGGGCGGCTTCAGTGAGCCGGTTTGTTGCGTGGAAGAAGGTAGTTGGTTGGGCGCCTGCCCGTGACTCATGAGAACCATCAGGTCCAGAATTCCCACGATTAGAGCGACCATCCAGAGTCCTTTAGACGCCTTGCGCATTAAGGTCCTCCTGCGGAACTGCTTGCGATAGAGCAAACAATAACCTCAAAGGGAACCGCCCCAAATGACATTGATCCGGCGTTTCAGGACTTTTTTGGTTAGAGTAGCCTAAGTCCCAAATGGCCGGATGAATGTCGTTCCAGACATACACTTGGCTAGCTATTCTGAAGAGACGAAGAACGTGAAACTCAAACACATCGTTATTGTCGGGTACGACGACCTCACTTCGCTCGACCTGTCGGGGCCGCTGGAGGCATTCAGTAGTGCATCCCTTGAGGGCTCAAACGGCCACCCGCAGCCCTGCTACAAGGTGACGATTGCCGCGTTGGGCGCGAAGACCTTCAGCTCCGTGTCCGGGTTGCGCATGACTGCCAACTGCTTCCTAAGCCGCCTACGCCACATTGACACGCTTATCATTCCTGGCGGCCGCGGCATACGCGTCTCGCACTCTGCCCCTAAGCTGGCGGATTGGATCAGCCGCCGGGCCAACGGCATTCGTCGAATTGCCTCGGTATGCACGGGTGTTTTTGCAATAGCGCCGACCGGACTGCTCGACGGGCGGCGAGTGACCACCCACTGGAAGTTCGCCGCCCAATTGGCCAGCCGCTTTCCTGCGTTGAAGGTTGATGCCAATGCTCTCTACATTCGGGACGGCAAGTTTTACACCTCGGCGGGCGTCACCGCTGGGATTGATCTTTCCTTGGCATTAATTGAAGAAGACTTCGGACCCCAAGTGGCCCTTGCCGTGGCGCGCGAACTGGTGGTCTACATTAAGCGGCCCGGCGGGCAAGATCAGTTCTCCGAGCCGTTGAAGTTTCAAGTTGCCTCCACCAGCCGCTTCGCCGATCTGGCGGCATGGATGCTCGGACACCTCAACCAAGACCTTTCCGTTGAAGCGATGGCAGAGCATATAAATCTTTGCCCGCGGCAGTTCACTCGCCGCTTCAGGTTGGAGTTCAATAGCAGCCCCGCCGCTTTTGTGCAGCGCCTCCGCCTTGACGAGGCGCGCAAGCGGCTGTCCGCCCCTGGTTTTACGGTAAAGGGCGTCGCCGACTCGGTTGGCTTCCACGATCCCGACAGTTTTCGCCGTGCGTTTATGCAACGCTTCGGCGTTGCGCCTACCCACTACCGCAGCCGTTTCGTGGCTGATTCGGAAAGCTAAAGCTCCTAGTCGGCGCCGCGGGCCGCAGTAAGGTTTGGTTTGTTTTTGTTGTCGGGCAGAGATTGCCCAGTTGGCGAGTGACGGGCAATCCGGAAGTCGACTGACGAAGCCAGGCGTCTTCGCTCAAAAATCCCGGCGATGGCCTGCTTGGTACCCGTGCATCGACGGGCAGATCGTTTTCTACAATGCCTCGCGCAGGGCTACCTGGTGCTGTGGATGAACGATCTTTCCGTTGCCAAGGCTTTTCCATCTGGCCCGCCGCTGCTCGCGCTGGCAGATCTTTAAATCGATTTAACGTCGAGATTTATCTGCAATGTTATCAATGACATGCATGGAATCATTTAAACAGGGCTTCAGGTTGATAAGCTCCTCGGATTCAAACGATTAGACGCGCACTGCACCATTCCTATTGCACACAGTAGCTGAACGGGGTCTTGACTTTTACGTTCTCCCGGAATGGGCCCCCGCTCATCGGACTTCTCGCTCGCACCAATTCAAAAACGCGCGGAATGCAGCGCCGCGATGGCTGTAGCGGGATTTTTCTTCCGCTGTAAGTTCTGCGAACGTTTTATTGATTGCGGGAAAATAGAACAGCGGATCGTAGCCGAAACCGTTCGTCCCGCGGGGCG
>Ga0335074_10016050_pt1 | contig 10538 bp, 7 predicted proteins | sample Lox_Sample_23_FD_206715 | JGI IMG/M metagenome (GOLD analysis project Ga0335074, IMG submission 206715) | Soil microbial communities from Loxahatchee National Wildlife Refuge, Florida, United States - Lox_Sample_2.3 | ecosystem: Environmental > Terrestrial > Soil > Wetlands | place: USA: Florida...
CTCCCGGACCGGCAACGATCGTGCTGACCGGACAGAACTTCATCAGCGGCGCGCGGCTACTGGTCAACGGATCCCCGGAGGCGGTCACGTTTAACAGCGGAACGCAACTGACTGCGAATGTCGATCTGACCGAACCAGGCAATCTCGATCTTCAGGTGTTGAATCCCGCTCCCGGCCCCGCAGCTTCAACCGATCTGATAGCAACGGTGAGCGGCACACCGCCGGTTCCCGTGGTGAGCACGACGGATGCGGCGCGCTTTCTTGAGCAGGCAACATTTGGCGCCACCGACGCTGAGATTAACGATGTTTCAATGAACGGCTTCCAGGCGTGGCTCACGGCGCAGTTCGCGTTGCCCGCAAAGCCGGCGGAGCCTGACGTAGAACAGGCGGTCATCCTGGACAACCCGCCCTGCGCCGCAACCAATGTCACATGCAACGCGGCGCTCTTTGAACAAAACAGCAGCAACGAGAACCTCGTCCAGGCCCAATTCTGGCGCCAGTCGCTCACCTCGCCCGATGCGTTGCGGCAGCGCATCAAGTATGCGCTATCGCAGATATTCGTCATCTCCAGCGACAACACCACGGCCATTCAAAGCATGCCGCGCGGCGAAGCCAGCTACTACGACATGCTGGGCAACGACGCTTTCGGCAACTTCCGCCAATTGCTCAACGATGTGACCCTGAGTCCCATGATGGGCCAGTTTCTTTCCATGCTGGGCAACGATAAGGGCGATGCCACCACCGATCCCGATGAGAACTACGCCCGCGAAGTCATGCAGCTGTTCACCATCGGGCTGTGGCAGTTGAACGACGACGGCTCGCAAAAGCTCGACACGAGCGGCAACCCCATTCCCACTTACTCAAACACCGACGTGATGGGCCTGGCTGCCGTTTTTACCGGATTCAGTTGGCAAATCCCCGGCGACACGACCGATGACGGGTGGTCGAACTGCTGCATGTATGTCGGCCCCGGCTACGGCGAAGAGCTGCTGCCTATGACGAGCTACGCCGACCACCACTCCACAGTCGAAAAGGATTTCCTTGGCGTAACCATTCCCGCAGGCAGCGACGACGCGAACGGCGACCTCCAGATCGCGCTCGATACATTGTTCAACCATCCGAGTCTTCCCGCCTTCTTCTCGAAGCAGATGATCCAGCACCTGGTCACGAGCAACCCAAGCCCCGCTTATATCCAGCGGGTTGCCCAGGTGTTCGAAAACGACGGCACGGGAGTGCGCGGAAACCTGCAGGCAGTGATTACTGCCATCCTTCTGGACCCGGAGGCGCGCGACACGTCCACGGCCACTGCAAATCCGCAATACGGCAAGGTGCGCGAGTCTCTGTTGCGTTATACAGAATGGGCGCGGGCCTTCACTGCGCAATCGCGCACCGGATCGTTCGACCTGGGTTCTACTGAAGACCCCATTTACGGCCTGGGCGAGATGTGGCTTCGTTCGCCTACGGTCTTCAACTGGTTCAGCCCCGGCTACACGCCTCCCGGCACGCCCATTCAAATCGACGGGCTCTTGGCGCCGGAGATGCAGATGACCAACGTCTCTACAGTCGTCGGCTACATCAACTACATGCAAAGCGCCATCGGCGCCAATGCCACCGGGGGCCCCGATGTCTTCTCGTTTTACTCAACTGAAATGGGTTTGGCGGCCACGCCCGATCAGTTGGTCGACCGCATCAACCTCCTCCTGATGGCCGGCCAGATGAGCAACGATCTCTACAATCAGATTCTCACCGCCGTCAATTCAATCGCAATCCCCACCGGAGATCAGAACGCAATTAATGCTGCGCTTCTGAGCCGGGTGCAGACCGCAATCTATCTCACCGTGGCGTCGCCCGACTACGCCGCGCAGCAATAGGAGCCCGCAATGTGCACATGCCGCCAAACGCGCAGGCAATTCCTCCGTACGGCTTCCATGGCCTCCATGGCCGGCTTCTACGTGAGCCCGTTCTTCCTCGAACTCAACTCGCTTGCAGCCATGGCGCAGGGCAGCGGCAGCTCAGACTATCGCGCCCTTGTCTGCATTTATCTGCAGGGCGGCAACGACGGTCACGGCACCGTGATTGCTACTGACCCCGATTCCTTTGCCGCGTTTACGCAGGCGCGTTCGGGTGCGCCGGGCCTCGCCTATCCCTTGGCCGAACTGCTGCCCATCACCCTCAATACGCCGCAACCCGGCCGCACCTTCGCGCTCAATCCCTATCTCACAGGCGTGCAGAATCTTTTTAACGCCGGACGCGCCGCAATCGTTGCCAATACGGGTACGCTGGTCACGCCGGCCACTAAAACGCAAATCGACGCCAACTCAGTGGTGCTGCCTGACAGCCTGTTTTCGCACTTCGATCAAACCGCGGCGTGGCAGGCTATAGCCTCCAATCTCGGCAGCGGCGAGCATGTGGGTTGGGGCGGCGCGGTTGCCGATGCCATCGAGGCCATGAACATGAATTCCAATTCCATGTTCACCTGCATCTCCACCGCCGGCAACGCGCTCTTTCTCGCCGGCGAAACCTCGTTTCAGCTCAACGTCACGCCCGCCGGCCCCATTCCCATTGGCGGACTGGCCCAGCCGCCCTTTGGATCACCCTCCAATCCACTCAGCGCCATCCTCAGCGGCGACGAAACCAATCTCTTTGCCCAGGAGTACGAGGTCGTCGTTCAACGCTCCATCCAGGCGCAAAACATGCTCGTCAGCGCCATGGCCCCGGCAGGCGTGGGAGGAGTGCCGAATGCGCCGCAGTATCTCGATCCCGTCTCGATGAAGCTCATGGACAACCCGCTGGCCGACTCACTGCAGACCGTCGCGCGCATCATCTCAGGCCGGGCCAGCCTCGGCGTCTCGCGCCAGATCTTTTACGTCCAGCTCGGCAGCTTCGACACGCACAACAACCAGGCGCAGATTCATTCACAGCTTCTCACCCAGCTTGGCGCCGCGCTCGAGTACTTCGACGGCCTCATGGTCAACATGGGCCTCAGCAACAACGTCACCGCCTTCACCATCTCCGACTTCGGGCGCACGCTCACCTGCAACTCGAACGGCACCGACCACGGCTGGGGAAGTCATCATTTTGTGCTCGGCGGCGCAGTGCAGGGACAGAATATGTACGGGCAATACCCGGTGGTGGGTGTCGATCAGGTCAACGACGTTGGCGCAGGAAGGCTGATCCCCACCACCGCTGTCGAGCAGTACGCAGGTACTCTCGCCAGTTGGTTTGGCCTTTCCGACAGCCAGATCCGAACCGTCTTTCCCAACTTTGGAAACTTCGGCTCCGACCCGTATCTGGGCTTTATGGGCTAGGCGCTGTCTGAGGACTCCCAAATGCGAAAGGCCGGAAGGAGTGGGGGCCTTCAGGCCTCTGATGAAGCCTGCAAAATGCGCAGGGCTTTAGCCCCGGAAACTTGGTTTCCGGCACAATACCCACACATTTTGATTCGCCAGATTCTGCCTGTGATCCGCCGCTCAGCTGCTCTTGGCCTTCAGCAGCGCCAGCGCCTGATTCAACTGATCGTCGCCATTGGCGGGAGGCATCGGTTCGTCGTCCTCGGGGCCGGCCACTGTCACCGTCGGCGTCACGGCCTCGTCCTCAATCTTTTTGCCGTTCGGGTCTTCGTACTTGGCAATGGTCAGCATCAGTGCGGCGCCGTCGGGCAGGTCGATCGACTTCTGCACCGAGCCCTCGCCGAAGGTGCGCTCACCCACTACATCGCCGCGCTTCGAGTCCTCAATGGCGGCGGCCGTGAGCTCAGGCGCTCCATAGGTGCCGCGGTTCACCAGCACGGCAACCGGGGCGTCGGTCAGGCACTGCGCAGGATCGGCGGTAAAGGTCTGCAGTGGGTACTTCTGGCCCTCCACCGAGCCCAGCGTGCCCTGCCTGATGAAGAAGTTGGCCAGGCGTATGCCCTGCATGAGATCGCTGCCTGAAGTATCGCGCAGGTCGAGCAGAACTTTGTGCCCTTTGCCTGCGCCCTTGATTTTGGCGGCGATGTCGTCCACGCGAGCCGCCGTCAGAATTCCGGGCTTGAGATAAAGGATGGTCGCGTTCTCGTAAAACTGCTCGCCCAGCGGCGGCGTGACCAGCGGAGCGCGGGTGAGCGTGATCTTGTCGGGATCGGGCTTGTAGGGCCGCACGATGGATATGGTGACGTTGCTGCCTGGCTTGCCCTCGAGCATGAAGCGGACCAGAGCCAGCGGCAGTTCGTGGGTAGACTGGCCCTCAATCAGATCGATCACATCGCCGTCGCGCAGATGGCTCTGATCGGCAGGCGAGCCGGGCAGCACGTTCACGATCGTCGCGTAGCCGTAGCGCTTGCTCACGGTCAATCCGGTCTGCGCATTTTCGTCCGTGGGACGGTCCTTATAAATCTTGTACTCCGCCGGCGTCAGGTAGCTGGAATCGGGATCGAGTGAATCCAGAAGGCCGTGCAGCGCGCCATTGGTCACATCGGGGATGTTGGGTTCGGTGACATAGTAATTCTGAATCTTGCGCAGCACCTCGGCGTAGACGCGCATCTGCTTGTAGGCGGCATCCTGGTCGTCGCCGGCGTGAACGCCGAACCATCCGAACTCGCCCGAGGCATAGCCGAGACCGAGCGCGGCAAAGAGAGCTACTGAAGTGGCAAAGACAATGCGTTGGAAGATTCGATACACAGACACCACCGGAGGGGACCGCAAGGGGAAGCCGGCCGCTCACACTCTATAGACGTAATCATAACCCAAACGCTGCTGATGGCGTCAGCGCAGGAAGGGGTGTGCGGGTCTTGGAGGATCGAGTTTTGCGCCCCCATCCCTGCGTCGGTTTATTCATAGAGAAACTGCCGCGACCGATGAGGTGATGCAGCTCACAAATCATGCATTTGCAACAAGTTGCAAGAATTATCATCCTTGACAACTTCCCGCAGAGCGCTACGATTGAGTATCCAATAGTGTCGCTGGTTCCATCTCTGGCATGAACGACAATCATGCCGAGTGTGAACTCGCGCGATTAATTCTAGAAAGGATACAAACCATGAACCTCAGATCCGGCGTTATAGCGGCATCGTCTGCCGCCCTGATTTCTGCGCTTGCACCCGCTAGCGCTCTGGCATGCGAGCCTCAGCACGTGCCCGAGGGCGGCTCATCTGCGCTTTATCTGCTTTTGGCTGGGTTGGCGCTCGGCGCTGCAATCTTCATCAAGTCCCGGAGAGCTTCCCAATCGGCGTAGGCTGTTGAAACGCGCCGCAGCAAAGCACGGCGGCGCGGTCGTGTGCCTGCCCCGCAGGATTGTCACATAGCGAGCGGTTAAACACCTCTGCGAAGGCCTTCACCCCTTTAAGGCCGTTCGCCCCGCTGGAGGTGTGAAGAATACCGCACGTGCCGTAAGTAACACACTTTCGACAGGTTGACAAATTCAGGCTGTGCGCTACGATTCAGTATCGGGTCGCGGAGCCGGCCTTAACTCCATATCTTAAGAACCGTCAAGCCCAAGGCAAAACAACCCGATCAGGTCCTTATAAAAGGATAGATATGAATTTGAAAAATAGTTGCAAAGCGTTTGTCGTTGCCTTGCTTCCCATTCTTGCGCCCGTCGGTGCCTTTGCCTTCGATAACGACAAGTGGTGGAACAACTGCCACCATGATCAGGTAGTGTCCGTGCCGGAAGGCGGCTCACCCTGGCTTTATCTGGCTCTGGCCGCGGCGGCGCTCGGCGTTGCGATTTTCTTCAAATCCCGGAAGCAGGCGCAGGCGTCCGAGTCGGCGTAGCCGGCCCATCTTCGCAGCAAAGCGCCAGGACGCGGCACTGTAGGTACGCCCGGGATTTCGCCCAGGCCGAGCCATCGACGCCTCATGCGTCTATGGCCCAGGTTGGGGCCCCGGCGTCACTTTTTTCAGGAATCAGCGCGGCATGGCGAAGCCGATCGTCAGGCGATTGCCGCCGGGCAGGCGCTGGTAGGCCAGACTTCCCGCAAATCCACGCAGCAGACGGATTCCCCGGCCTCCGTCCGGAATCTCATCGATGGAGGTTGGGATGGGCATTTCAGCTGCTGCCAGGGGATCGAACGGCGGAGCCTGATCTTCAACGGTAAACAATATTTCCTGCTCTCCGGCGGGCGCAACGCAATCTACAGTGATGGCCAGGTGGGGTCGGCCGCGGTACCCATGTCGGATGATGTTGGAGACCGCTTCTTCAAGACAGAGCTGAATCGCGAATTCGGTTTCGCTCGGGATGCCGTATTCGGCCGCCTGCGCCTCAACCCAGTTCCAAAGCAACAGCAGGTCCTCGAACCGACTCCCCATGGTCAGGCGCGGCTCCGGCATGACCGTATTTTCTCCGGAAATGGCAGCCGCCATCAACATGGGAATCTACTGTAATGCCGCGATTGCGGCAGTAAGCTCGTGGTGAATCGGCAAGAGCGTATCGATGCCGCTGGCCTTGAACACCGATTCCACCATTTCAACGGGGTTGAAGAGGACCACCTTTCCGCCGCGGGCGACGACCGATCGCGCGGGACGCACAATGGAACCCATTCCCATCGACCCGAGGAACGAAACTTTTTCAAGGTCGATCAGGAGTTTCCTGCTGCTACCTGCGATCAGATTCATCTTCAGGTCCACCGCCTGCGCGCCTTGAATGTCCATGCGTCCGTCCAGGGCGATCCTTGTGATGCCGCCATCCAGTTCTTCAGTGGAAATTTGCATGCCGTTCTTCCTCGTCGCTTGCGTCGCCCGGGAGAGGGCTTCTCAGGCAGATCCTACCGGACCATTGTGAATATCCGGTTACAGGCGCGCGGTATTAGAGGTCAGTGAAGATGTTGCCCCAGGATAGAAACACAGTCGCGGTCTTATCGATTGGCAACGTAATATTCGTGACCGGCTGGTCCTGCACCTTCAACTGAATCTTCAATGTCTTTTTCTTCTTGGCCTTGAAGTCGTTGCTGACGATATTCGAGGAGATCTCCAGGCCTCCGCTCTTCAGAATCACATGAAAGGCCTGCACGCCCGGTGGAACCAACAGGTTATCGAGGCTGGATCCGTCGCCGGTGGTGAAGCTCAGATAGGGCTTCTTGTTCATCTCCACGGTGAACTGCACGCCGTTGGGAAATTTACTCAGATCGATCTTCAACTTGGCGTTGGTATTCGGATCGCCCTTGCGCGGATCGAAAGCCGGGGCAGGCGGCGGCGCGGCAGTAGGGCGCGGTTGCGGCGCGGCGGGAACCGCGGCAACGGATGGTTGCGTTGGAGGCTGCACAGGAGCCGGAGTCGGGGCCGGAGCTGGCTTGGTTGTCGCGGCGGGCTTGGCAGGCGCAGGCTTGCCAGCCGTTGGCTTTGCCGGCGCCGCCTTGGGCGTCGCAGCCGGCTCAGGCTCCAGAGGTTGGATCTGCCCGGTCACGGGTTCATTCCCAGGAACCGGTTCGGGCATCGGCGCAGGGGGTTGCGGAGCGGGAACCGGCGCGGGCTGCGGCTGTGGTGCAGGCGGGACGCGATGGTGCAGGTAATACCAGCCGCCCGCGGCTGCTGCCAGCACAACGACGGCAGCCATTGCAGCCAGGCTGGCCGCATTATGTGGCAATTTTTTGCCCGCAACTGGCTTGTTGATTGCCAAGAACGGCTTCTTTGTTGCTGCCGCAGGCGCCTGAGCGGGCGGATGCGCCGGCGGATGTGAAATCTGGCTGGGCGCGGCGGCCATTGTAGCCTCGGGATCGAGCTTGGGCGTCACGGCCATCGGCGCCGCCACTCGCGCCCCCGAAGTCCCGGTGCCGCCGTGCAGCACGGCAAGGTCTTGCGCCAGCTCCTCGCCGGTTTGATAGCGCGTGGCCGGGCTCTTGGCCAGGCATTTCAGAATCACGGCCTCCAACTCCAGCGAAACGCCGGGATTCAGTTTCGAGGGCGGAATCGGTTCCGTGTAGACGACTTTATAGGAGACGGCGGTCATGGTCTCGCCGGGAAACGGCTGCTCGCCCGTGGACAGCGAATAGAGAATCACGCCCAGCGAAAACAGGTCGGCGCGGCCGTCGATGGGCGCGCCCGTGAACTGCTCGGGCGGCATGTAGGCGGGGGTTCCCAGCAGCTGGCCAGTGGTTGTGATCTCGCTGGCTGCAAGCTTGGCAATGCCGAAGTCAGTAATGCGCGGCCGCTCGCTGCCGTAAACTTCGCGCGAAGTCAGCAGAATATTGGCGGGCTTGACGTCGCGGTGAATCACTCCCTGGCGGTGCGCGTAGCCGAGCGCATCAGCCAGTTGCTGGCCCATGTCGCATACGCGGTCGAGCGTGAACCGCTCGCCCTTCTTGATGGCGCTGTCGAGGGTGCGGCCCTCTACAAACTCCATCACCAGGAACGGCGCGCCATCGCATTCGCCCACGTCAAACACCGGCACAATGCCGGGATGCGCCAGAACCCCCGAAGCGCGTGCTTCGCGTTGGAAGCGAGCGCGATACTCGTCGGCCTGCGCGCCCTCGAGCGCCGCAGAATGGATGGTCTTGAGAGCCACAAGACGGCCCACGATGGGATCGCGCGCCTTGAACACGCTGCCCATCGCGCCGCGCCCCAGCTCCTCGACTATCTCGTAGCGTCCAATGACCTTCGGGGTGGCCATGGTGTGGATTGTATCAATCCGGGATGGATTTTCTGGATGGTGTTCTGGTTTGTGCTTCAGTTTGTAGCGCGGTAACGCACCACCAGCAGCGTGATATCGTCAGACTGCTTGGCGCCCTCCGAAAAACTGCGTACAGACTCGAGGATCGACTCCTGCAGAGCCTCGACCGGCGCGCCTTGCTGGCCGGCAAGAACCGTGCTGAGGCCGGAAACCTCAAAAAGCTCGTGATTCACGTTTTCCGCTTCGGTTACGCCGTCAGAAAAAAGCACAAGAGTGTCTTCCGGCTCCAGTTTGAGGCGGGCTGCAGCGTAATCGGCCTCTGGAATCAGGCCCACGGGGAACGATCCCTCGTTGTAGAGCTCGCTCACCTTGCCCTGGCGCAACAGCAGCGGCGAGGGATGGCCGGCCTTGATGTATTCAAGCGTGCCATCGCTGCTGATCACACCGATGAACATGGTGACGTAACGGCCCACTTCAGAATGGCGGCAGAGCAGGAGGTTGATCTGGCTGAAGACTTGAACGGGGTCGGCGCCCGTGGACAAGCCCGACAGTGCGCCCTGCAGCATCGTCGTTACCAGCGCAGCTCCCAGGCCTTTGCCGCTCACGTCGGCAATCAGAACCGCGGTCCGGTCGTCGCTGATGGGAACCACGTCAAAGTAGTCGCCGCCGACTTCAGTGCAGGGATGATGCACGCCAGTGACGGCGAGATAGGGATAGTCGTGCAGGCCGTGCGGCAGCAGCGCCTGCTGGATGACCCGCGCGATCGAAAGCTCCTGCTCCAGCCGCTGGCGCTCGCGTTCCCGCTCCACCAGGCGCGCGTTGTCAAGAATGCTGGCCGCCTGCACCGCCAGTGCGTCGAGAATCTGGCGATCGATCGCCGAAAATGCAGCGATGCGCCGCGAATCGAGGTAAAGAACGCCTAGCAGTTGGCCGTGCTTGATATCGCCGCCGGTGTCGGCCACGGCGCGCGAAGAAGCATACAGCGGGATGGCGACCACGGCGCGCAACCCCTGAACCACCACGCTTTCGGCAGCTTTCAGGTTCAGCCCGGCCAGATTCAGGTCCTCGGTGATCACGCTCTCCTCGCTGGTGATGGCCTGGTTCACAACGGTCTGGCTGGGGTTGATTGTCGACACGGACAATTGGTCGCCCTTGTTGCCGCGCGCCAGGTGCACGCGCATCGCGCCTGCGGCGTCGGGCTCAATCAGCAGTCCGCGGTCCGCGTGCGTGACGGAAATTGCGTGATCCAGCATGGTACCCAGCACGGAGTCGAGCGGCAATTGCGAATGCAGCAGCGAGGTGGCTTCAAGAAGCAGATTCAGCTTGCTCAATCCGCCGTGCCCATGGGGCGTCAGCCCTGAGATCTCAGAAATGGTTCCGATCCGCGTGAGCAGGTTGGCCACGGAGGGCTCAGCGACGGGCAAAGCCGGCGACGCCCCCGCGTGAAAGACGATCTCGTAGCAGCCTTCAATGCCGAAGGTGATCATGTCGCCGTCGCGCAGCGCCTGCTGCTGCACCTTGGCGCCGTTCACAAATAGGCCGTAGCGATTGCCCAGGTCTTCAATGCGGTAGCCGGAATGGTCGAAGGTGATGGAGGCGCAGCGGCGCGAAATGCGGCCGTCGGCAAGCTGAAAGTTGTTTTCACGTTCGCCGCGGCCAATCAGAAACGGGGACTGCGTGACGGTGACCGACTGACGGGACTTGTCAGGACCGACCACTTCAAGGATTGTTTCTGTCTGCAGGGAACTCTCGGCCATGGGGTTCGACGTGCGGAAATTGTAGCATGCAGAAGCGTGGCCGCGAGCGAGAGAAAACCCCGCCTGGTGGGCTCGCGGCCGGGCGCGCGCCTTATGCGCCCATCCGGGTCATCGCACGTTTCGATTTGCGCCGGTAAGCGCTTCCATCATTCTTGATACGAATCGCACATCAGCCCAGGGGCGCCACGGTCGATCGCTGTA
>Ga0335074_10016051_pt1 | contig 10538 bp, 7 predicted proteins | sample Lox_Sample_23_FD_206715 | JGI IMG/M metagenome (GOLD analysis project Ga0335074, IMG submission 206715) | Soil microbial communities from Loxahatchee National Wildlife Refuge, Florida, United States - Lox_Sample_2.3 | ecosystem: Environmental > Terrestrial > Soil > Wetlands | place: USA: Florida...
CCCGTCCTGCCTCACCCGCCCAGTCCCCGGCCCCGGCCCGCCCGACCGCCTCATCTCGCCGGGTCACCCCCGAACCCGCCGCGCCCTCAGCACCCGCCGCGCCTCGCGAACCTGCCGGCCCCGAACCTGCCACCCTCGCATCCGCCGCGCCCCCAGCACCCGCCGCACCCGGGGACAACTCCGCGCCCGCCGGGCGGCTGGTCTCCGCCGCCTCGGCGTCCGTGAGGTGCTCGGCGTGCGGCCGGGACACGTCCCGGGCGCGCATCGCCGCGCTGGTCGTCACCTTCATCGCTGCCACGCGGTCATCCTTCCCGGACCGGCCGCCGGGCAACCCGGCCCGCGCCGGCCGCCGGGCAACCCGAACAACCCGAACAACCCGGACAACCCGGCCCGGACCGGCCGTTGGACAACCCGGCACGGGCCGGGCAGAGTGGAGCGCGTGCAGGGGGACGACCGGAGCCGGACGCTCTGGCGGCACCGGAACTTCCTGCTGCTGTGGAGCGGCCAGACGGTCAGCGAGATGGGCTCGGCCGTCACCCAGCTCGCCCTGCCGCTGACCGCGGTTATCGTGCTCCGGGCGTCCACGTTCCAGGTCGGCGCCCTAACAGCGGCTTCTTACGCCGCGTTCGCGCTGATCGCGCTGCCCGCCGGCGCGATCGTGGACCGGCGGGCCAAGCGGCGCCTGATGATCTGGTGCGACGCCGCGCGGGTGCTGATCATCGGCTCGGTCCCGCTGGCCGCGGCGTTCGGCGCGCTCACCCTGGGGCAGCTGTACGCGGTCGCGATCAGCGCCGGCGTGTGCACCGTGTTCTTCGACGTGTCCTACCAGAGTTACCTGCCCGCGCTGATCAGCACCGAGGACCTGGTCGACGGGAACGGCAAGCTGGGCGCCACCCAGTCCTTCGCGCAGGTGGTGGGCCCGGGCCTGGGCGGCGGCCTGGTCGGGTTGTTCGGCGCGGCCCGGGCCATGTCCGCGGACGCGATCTCCTACGCGGTCTCGGTGGCGTCCCTGCTGGCCATCCGCGCCCCCGAGGAGCCGCCGCACCCGAAAAACCGGCAGAAGCTGCGGAAGGAAATCGCCGAAGGCCTCTCGTTCGTGCTTCGCGACCCGATCCTGCGCAAGATCGTGGCCTGCACCGGCACCGCGAACCTGTTCTTCACGATGGCCACCGCCCTGCAGATCATCTTTCTGGTCCGGGTCCTGCACGTCCGGCCCGCCGGCACCGGGCTGCTGATCGCCGTGGCCAGCCTGGGCGGCGTGGCCGGCGGGGCGCTGTCCGGCCGGCTGGGCCGGCTGATCGGCTCGGCCCGCATCATCTGGTTCTCGATGCTGGTTATTCCTCTCCCGTCGCTGCTCATCCCGCTGGCGGAGCCCGGCTGGCGGGTCGTCTTGTTCCCTATCGGCTACGCGTCGGCCGCCTTCGCCGGCGTGGTCTATAACGTCGCGCAGGTCAGCTACCGGCAGGCCATCTGCCCGCCCCGGCTGCTCGGCCGGATGAACGCGGCAGTCCGCTGGGTCGTCTGGGGCACGATCCCCCTCGGCGGCCTGCTCGGCGGGACGTTCGGGGCCGTCCTCGGTGTGCGCGCCACGCTGTGGATCGGATTCGGCGGCGCGTGGGCGGCCGGATGGTGGGTGTTCTTCTCCCCGCTGCGCCGGATGCGCGACGTCCCGAAGGCCGGCCTAGAAGTTGACCGGGCACCAGGGAGCGGGCTCCCAGGCCAGGGCGGTGGAGAGCTCCCGGACGGCGCCGGCACGGCCCTGGGTTACTAGCCCGGCCCCAGCCAGCGCGCCGATCGTGGTCCCGCCCAGGTAGGCGGCCCCCAGCGAAGTCACGTCGAGCACTACATCCGACGCGGAACCCGCGCCCGCCGGGACGCACGAGGCCTCCTCCTCGGCCGGCCCCGCGGTGGTCAGCCGCCACCGCCCGGTGTTGGACGGCAGGAGCTCGTCGCGAACCTCGATGACCACGTCCGCCGGGGCGGAGTACCGGCGGCGGGCCAGCGCGCCGGGGACGTCGATGATCCGCAGCCACAGCGCGTCCTTCAGCCGCGGGCGCGCCCGGCGGGGGTCGGCCAGCTGGTAGAGCAGCGGGTCATCGACGGGACGGCTGCGGAGGCGGAACTCGTTGGTCAGGTCCCGGCTAAGCAGGTCGGCCGTTAGCGCGGCGCTGGCCGCGGCGTCGGTGGTGACCATCTCGCGCACGTTCAGCACGGCGTCGGGCAGGGACGTCTCGCGGTCCCAGCGGTTCAGCGCCGAGTAGAGCGCGTAGCCACGCGGGCCGCTGTCGTCCTCGGCCAGCACGCAATGCAGCGGGCTGTTGCCGTTCCGCCGGTCGGGCGGATCGTACAAGGGCCCCTGCCACCACGTCTCGTTCCGGGCGATGAAGCCGGGACGTGTGGGCAGCACGGCGTCGTAGACCTTGGCCAGCTCGGGCCAGGACGCCGCTGGGTCCGCAAGCCGCAGCCGCAGCCCGTCGTCGGCCGGGGCCGTCCGGGCCAGGGTGCCCTCGCCCCGGTAGAGGGTGAAGTCGGCCTGCCACATCGCGCGGCCGTAGCCGTACCTGGAGTAGATCACCGACTCCGACGCCCACAGCACCGCGAGCGGCTCGCCGCGGTCCCGGACGTCGGCCAGCTGACGGCGCATCATGCTGCGCAGCACGCCCCGCCGCCGGTGCGAAGGAAGCACGGACACCCACGTGATGCCGGCCGCGGGCAGCAGCCGGAGCCCGGGCACGGCGAGCTGGAAGCTGTAGGCGGCCGTGGTCCCGATGGGCGTGGCCCCGTCGAAGGCCGCGAGCGTACGGTCCCACTCCACTCGCGAGGTGACCAGCTCCCGCTCCTCCGGGGTCAGCGGCGAGCCGTGGAACGCGTGCAGGTCCACGGTGTTGAAGGTGTCGAACTCCTCCGCGCGGACCGGCCTGATCGGGTACGGGTGATCGCTGTTGCGTGCCGATGGCGTCATGATGCTTTCGTACCTCGCGGCCCGCCGCGACGCGACCCGTTTTAGACCGTCCGGCCCTTGATCGACTACAGTGCGCGCATCATGGTTTCCCCGCCACCGTCCCAGCTCGCTCCTGCCCGCCGGCGCGCGGGACGGATCGCCGGGGCCCTGCGGAACCTGCGCGCGCAGCTGACCAAGCAGTTCATCACCAGGAACCGGCGGATGGGGTTCATCCTGTCGGCCGCGGTGATCGCGATCGCGGTCGCGGCCGTGCACGTCTCGGTCTGGTGGTTCTCGCCCGGCGTAATGATCTTGCCGATCCTGGCCGGTGGCCTGCTGATGTGGCCCCGGGCGCTGCGCATCTTCTTCGTGGTCGTGGCCGGCGGCCTGATCTACGACCTGGTGAAGGACAAGGCGGGCGCGGGGATCGTGGCCACCATCGTGCTGACCGCCGTCTTCGCCGATGTGCTGGCCCGGACCCGCAAGAAGCTCGGCGTCCAGGGCCTGCGCGGCGACCGGATGCTGCTCGAGTTGCGGGACCGCATCCAGGCCCAGGGCAAGCTGCCCAGGCTGGGCGAGGGGTGGGGCTCGTCCGTGGTGCTGCGGCCGGCCGGCGGCTCCTCGTTCGGCGGCGATTTCGTGGTGTCGTTCTGCGACGGCAAGACGCTCGAGGTCGCGCTGGTCGACGTGTCCGGCAAGGGCATCGATGCCGGGACCCGGGCGCTGCTGCTGTCCGGCGCCTTCGGCGGCCTGCTCGGGTCGGTGCCGCGAGAGGACTTCCTGCCCGCGTGCAACGCCTACATGCGCCGCGGCCCGGGCGCGGAGGGCTTCGTCACCGCCGTGCATCTGTCCCTCGACCTGGCCTCGGGCGAGTACGTGATCGACTCGGCCGGGCACCCGCCCGCGGTGCACTACGACGCGGCGGCCGGCCGCTGGCGGCTGACCAAAGCCCACGGCATCGTGCTCGGCGTGCTCCCCGACCTGCGCGGTGCCGCCAGCGAGACCGAACGCGGCGTGCTGCAGCGCGGCGATGCCCTGATGCTCTACACCGACGGCCTGGTCGAGGCGCCGGGCCGGGACATCGACGCCGGCACCGACCGCCTGCTCGGCGAGGCCGAGCGCGTGTTCGCCAGCGGCTTCCAGGCCGGCGCCCCCGGCAACCTGGTCACGAACCTGCAGCGCGCCGGCGGCGGCTCGGACGACTGCGCCCTGGTTCTCCTCTGGAGGAGCTGACCAAGCGCTTACCCCTTGGCCAGCGCCAGCGCTTCGGCCCTCGTCAGCAGCGCGTTGCCCTGGGCGATCAGCCCCTGGGCCGCGTTGGCACTGACCGGAGTGCCGCCGAACTCCGCGGCGGTCAGCAGCGTCTGCATCTTCGCGGCCAGCGAGTCGCGCAGCCCGCCCAGCGCGGTCAGCTGGTTCTCGATCCCGGTGTACACCGCGTCGCCGGGGGAGCTGCTGGCCAGCGCCCGGGTGGAAGCGGTCAAGGTAGCTAGGCCAAACCGTCCGACGGCCGATTCGAGCTGGGTATACACCTGCGCCAGCCGGCCGAGCCGGACGTAGTTGGGCCGCATGCCGGCCGGCAGCGCCGCCGGCGCCAGCACGCCGCCCAGCACCACGCCGTCCGGTGTGTAGTCATCGCGCAGCCCAAGCAGGGCCATCATCGTGGGCTGGATGTCGGTGTGGTCGGACCAGATCGCCCCGTCCACCCCGGCGTGCGCCACGCCGGGCCCGACCAGCCCCAGCCAGGTCGTGTTGATCGAAGGCGCGACGTCGCCGTGGTTCCACGCGTCCTGCCCGCTCGGCTCGCTCACGCACGAGCTGCCGCACTTGGCCGGCCCGCTGCTCAGCCAGAAGTCCGGGTTGGCGAACAGCGCGAACGTGCCGGTGCGTTTCGGATCCCCGGTGACCATGTGCAGGATGTTCATCTCCACCGGGTCGGCCAGGTAGTCGGTCAGCGGCACCGTTTTGCCAGTGGCCAGGTCATCGGCGGTCAGCCCGGCGGCCGCCCGCTCCATGGCGCGCACCGGGGCCGAACCGCGGGCCGGCTGCCCGTGCACGTAGATGATCGGCGCGGAGTCCGCCTCCACGTCGAACGCCGTGCTGACCCCGTGAGCGGCCAGGAGACCGGTCAGGTTGCCGTCCACCTCGCCGACCTTGCGGTAGGAGCAGGTCACGGTCACGCCGTTGCAGGAGGCGGGGGTGGGCGAGGAGCCGACGAAGTGGTCGCCCTCGTCGGCGGTGAACACGAACAGCGTGTTGGCCTTGGTGATCCCGGCCGCGGCCAGCCGCGCGAAAAACACACCGAAGGCGGCGTTTTCCGTGTGGAGCTGGCTCTCGTAGGTGGGGGTGCCCGAGCCCATCCCGGCCCCGGTGGACCAGTTGTCGTGCACGTCGGACAGGTAGGTGAACGTCACCGGGATGCCGTGGGTCTGCATGTCCAGGGTGTAGGCCAGCCCGACCGGGCCGGTCAGCCCGTCGTACCCGGGGAAGCCGATGTCGCCGGTCGGGTCCTTGATCACGTTCCCGTTCAGGTCGCGCACCGGGCCGGAGGGGCTGATCACCGGCTGGATGGACTTGTTGCCGAACAGCGCGCTGTACCCGCTGTACCCGCCGGGCTCGTCCGGCAGCAGGTCGGGCACCCCGCCGTTCGCGGAGCCGCACATAGCGGAACCGCGGGCGCAGTGCACGGACAGGCCCATGTAGTCGGCCTCGGCCTTGTCGGCCAGTTTGGGGTTCTCGGCCTCCTTGGCCGCGGCCGAGTTGGCCCCGAACACCAGCGGGATGTCGGGCAGCGTGTTCTCCAGCTCCGTGTCGGCCGCGGCCACCGAGCCGAAGCTGCAGCCCGCCCGGGTGTAGGGCACCCACGGCGCCGGGGGGTTCTTGCCCTGGGAGTTGATCAGCGTGTAGTCGCTGTCGCCCACTGGGGCGCTGGCCGGGGTGTTGTAGTCAACGATCGGGTCGGTCCAGTAGGCGAACGACCCGGCCGTGTGGGTGGCGCCGCTGGCGGTGTAGTAGTTGTACTCGTTCGCCACCGGGATGCCCTGGTCGCTGCCGTACAGGCCGGTCTCGGAGGTCACGATGTCGTCGGCGGTGTGCGCGATCAGCGGGGTGTGCTCGTGCGATACCAGCGTCCCGTTGCCGGTAATGAAGTTCAGCAGGTTGGGCATCTGCTGCAGGTCGCTGGGCACGTTCGGCTGATCCCGGGTGTAGTGCACGTTGTCGAACTGGATGTAGATGACGTGCTTGACCGTCGACCCGTTGGCCCCGAGCGCGCACGTGGTGGCCGCGGTGTCCGCGGTGCCCGCAGAAACAGACGAGACGGACGAGACAGCCGAGGCACCCGACGTGAAGGAGGCAGCCAGCGGCACGCGGCCCGAGGGCGCCGCCAGGATGCCGAGCGCCAGGGTGCCGCCGCCAGCCAGCGCGAGCACCCCCGCCGACCGGCGGGCCCGGGAGGAAGCAGGAGACCTCCGGCCCGAAGCGGACCCGCTCGTTGGCCTCGTAGCGCCCACGGCTACCTCCAGCGGCATCGGGATACGACTGTCCCCGGGCGCGGGGGAGCGGCCCGGGGAAGGCATTGAGTATGGATGCGAAGAGCGCTGGCCAGAGAACGGAACGGCCGAGATGATGATAGAACCGGACGAATATCCGCAGGTGGAGCGACACGCCGGCGATCATGTGACGCAGCGCCAGCCCCCGGATCCGCAGCGTGCGTCCGGGCTGGAAAATCAATGGCTGACCCGCGAAACTGACGTTTATGTCAGGTGCATTACCTAGCATAACGTTGTTCGCTGCTGCAAACTATTTTTCCGCAGCGTAACCTGTGCGAACAGTAGTGAACGTGCTGCGCCGCGGGAGCGGGCACTTCGCTTAACCGACGCGACTGTCATGTGACGCACGCGTCATTGTTTGCAATTAATTGTGCATTCCCTGGAAAATGACGGGGTGCCTGGGGGCAGCAGCGGAACAGACCGGACCGGCGTGCGCGAGCACGTCCGCCCGGCGGTCACGCGTGCCGAGGAGGTGGTGGCCAACGCTTCGGGGGAGAACTTTCCGGTCGCGCTCCGGCTGCTCCCGGAGCGCTACCGCCGGCACCTGATCGCGCTGTACTGCTTCGCCCGGCTCACCGACGACCTCGGCGACGAGGCCAGCGAAACCGGCCAGGCCGACACCCGCCAGGCCGACACCAATCTGCGGCTCCGCCTGCTCGACGAGCTATCCCAGGACGTCGACCGGATCTACGCGGGCCAGACCCCGCAGGCGCCGGTCATGCGGCAGCTCGCCGTGACGATCAACGTGTGCGGCGTCCCGGCCCAGCCACTGCGCGACCTGATTCAGGCCAACCGCCAGGACCAGCAGGTCACGCGCTACGCCACCTTCGCCGAACTGGAGCGGTACTGCGAGCTGTCGGCCAACCCGGTGGGCCAGGTCGTGCTGTACATCTTCGGTGCCGCCACGGGTGAGCGCATCGAGCTGTCCGATCGCATCTGCACGGCCCTGCAACTGGCCGAGCACTGGCAGGACGTGGCCGAGGACCTGGCCGACGGGCGGATCTACCTGCCCGCCGAGGACCTGGCCCGGTTCCGCGTGACCGAGTCCGACCTGGCCGTGCCGTCGGCGGGCCCGGCCGTCCGGGACCTGATGCGCTTCGAGACCGACCGCGCGCGGCGCCTCCTCGACGAGGGCGCGCCGCTGGTCGGCACGCTGCACGGCGCGGCCCGGCTGGCCGTCGCGGGCTATCTGGCCGGCGGGCGGGCCGCGCTGGCCGCGATCAGGGCCCGCCGCTACGACGTGCTGAGCGCCACCGCCCGCCCGCGCAAGCCCCGGATGGCCGTCGAACTGGCCAAGGCCTACACGAGGGGACGGTAGTGGAGCTGACCGAGGCGTACCGCGAGTGCGAACGGATTACCTGGTCACAGGCCAGGAACTTCGCGTACGGGATCAGGCTGCTGCCGCCGGATAAGCGGCGCGGCCTGGCCGTCGTCTACGCGTTCGCCCGGCGCATCGACGACATCGGCGACGGCACGCTGCCGGCCGAGGAGAAGATCACCGCGCTGGAACAGGCCCGCCAGGCCCTCGGCCGCCTGGACCAGCCGCCCGCGGACGACCCGGTGCTGCTGGCCCTGGCCGACGTGGCCCGGAACTTCCCGGTCCCCATCCCGGCGTTCGGCGAGCTCATCGACGGCTGCGTGGCCGACGTGCGCGGCACCAGCTACCAGACCTTCGACGACCTGCTCTGGTACTGCCGCTGCGTGGCCGGCTCGGTCGGCCGCCTGTCCCTGGGCATCTTCGGCACCAAGCACGACATGGCCGAGGCCGCCGAGCTAGCCGACTCCCTCGGCGTCGCCCTCCAGCTGACCAACATCCTGCGCGACATCCGCGAGGACCACCAGAACGGCCGCGTCTACCTGCCCGCCGAGGACCTGGCCAAGTTCGACCTCGACCCCGCCGCCCTCGGCCAGCCCTCTCCACCGGGCTTTGCCCGCCTGGTCGAGTTCGAGGCCGAACGCGCCCGCGACTGGTACGCCACCGGCTGGAAGCTGCTGCCCATGCTCGATCGTCGCAGCGCGGCCTGCACCGGCGCCATGGCCGGCATCTACCGCCGCCTGCTGGACCGCATCGCCGCCGACCCCGCCGCCGTCCTGCGCGGCCGGACCTCCCTGTCCGGCCGCGAGAAGGCCACGGTCGCGGTCAAGGCCCTGACCGGGAGGTTCGGGTGATGGCCCCCCGGGTGGCCGTGATCGGCGGCGGCCTGGCCGGGATCACCGCCGCGATCGCGCTGGCCGAGGCGGGCGCGCAGGTCACGCTGCTTGAGGCCCGGCCCCGGCTGGGCGGGGCGACCTGCTCCTTCAGCCGCGACGGCCTGACCGTCGACACCGGGCAGCACGTGTTCCTCGGCTGCTGCACCGAATACCGCGGCCTGCTCGGCAAGCTCGGCATGACCGCCCACGCCCCGGTCCAGGACCGCTTCGACGTCACCGTGCTGGCCCCCGGCCTCCGGTCCGGCCGGCTCCGCCGGACCGCGCTGCCCGGCCCCCTGCATATGCTGCCCGCCCTGGGCCGGTATCCCTTCCTTTCTTGGGCCGAACGGGCCGCCGTGGCACGACCCGCCTTGGCTATGCGCTTTCTCAATCCGGCCGAACCCCGGGTTGATGAGCAGCGTTTCGGCGACTGGCTCGCGGCCCGGGGCCAGAGCGACCGGGCCCGGCGCGCTCTGTGGGACCTGTTCACGGTCTCCGCGCTGAACATCGCCGGCGACGACGCTTCGCTCTCGCTGGCCGCGATCGTGGTCAAGACCGGCCTGCTCGGCAAGAACAACGCCGCCGACATCGGCGTCCCGGCCCGCCCCCTGGGCGAACTGCACGGCGACGCCGGCGCCGCCCTCCTGACCAAGCTAGGCGCCCAGATCCACCTCGGCGCCAAGGTCGCGGCCATCGACATCGACCCCGCCGCCGCCGCCGTCCCGGCCGCCTCCGGGAGCCCCGCCGATCGCTCCGGTTTCCGCGTCCGCCTGGCCCGTATCGCTGACCCCACCGCCCCCGGCTCCGGCGTCGGCGCCACGGAGATCGCCGCGGACGCCGTGGTGCTGGCCGTGCCGCACGAGACCGCCGCCCGCCTGATCCCGTCCGGCGCGCTGCCGGACACGGCCGTCGCGGGCTGGGCCGGGCTCGGCGCCTCGCCGATCGTCAACGTGCACGTGATCTACGACCGCCCGGTGACCGACCTGCCCTTCGCGGCCGCCATCGACTCGCCCGTGCAGTGGGTCTTCGACCGCACCCGCATCTCCGGCCTGGCCCAGACCGATCCCCGCGCGCAGTACCTGGCCATCTCGCTGTCGGCCGCGGACCAGTACGTGGACGTGCCCGCGGCCACCCTGCGCGAGCAGTTCGTGCCCGCCCTGGCCGACCTGTTCCCCGCGGCCCGCGAGGCCCAGGTCACCGAGTTCTTCGTCACCCGCGAACGGCGGGCGACGTTCCGCCAGGCGCCGGGCACGGCCCGGCTCCGGCCGCAGGCCGCGACCCAGCTGCCCGGCCTGGTCCTGGCCGGCGCGTGGACCGACACCGGATGGCCCGACACGATGGAAGGCGCCGTCCGCAGCGGCCTGTCCGCCGCCACCGAGCTCCGGCGCACGCTATCGTCCGTACTTTCCGCGCCCGCACTTCCCGGTTCCGCACTTCCCGGTTCCGCACTTCCCGGTCCCGCACTATCCGGTCCCGCACTATCCGGTCCCGCACTATCCGCGTCCGGACTTCCCGGTACCGGATATTCCGAATCCGGACTTTCCGGTTTCGAAGGAAATGCTTCTTCCGCAACGATAGGGGTACGTCAGTGACTGCAGTGATGCCCGAGGGTGTGGCCGTGGCCCGGGACCTCGTCAGCCCGGCGATCGAGGCGGCCATCGGTCGGCTGACGCCGGACGTGCGCGCGGTCGCGGCGTACCACTTCGGCTTCGCCGACGCCGACGGCAACCCGACCGCGGGCGGCAGCGGCAAGGCGCTGCGGCCCGCCCTGGCCCTGCTGTCGGCCCGCGCCACCGGCGCCCCGCCCGAGCGCGGCGTGACCGCGGCCGTCGCCGTCGAGCTCGTGCACAACTGGT
>Ga0335074_10016052_pt1 | contig 10538 bp, 10 predicted proteins | sample Lox_Sample_23_FD_206715 | JGI IMG/M metagenome (GOLD analysis project Ga0335074, IMG submission 206715) | Soil microbial communities from Loxahatchee National Wildlife Refuge, Florida, United States - Lox_Sample_2.3 | ecosystem: Environmental > Terrestrial > Soil > Wetlands | place: USA...
GGAACCCGCCGCCGATGGCTGGACATCCATGCGACAGTTGGCATCCGCTTGCTGCGTGTCGCGCCGAAGCGCAACGAAGGCGGATCCCCTCTCCGCTCCCATCGGATGGGAGGGGAGAGGGTCAGGTGAGGTGAGGGTCCCCGGGATTCATGGGGAGAGTCATCCGGGTGAGGTTTCGGGCGGGACGCCCGCGGGACGCGGGTGCTATCCGTAGATATTTTTGGGGTGGCGCGCGCGGCGCAAGACGGTGAACAAATAAAAATCACGCAATTCGACCAACGCTTTTCCCGTCACCCATAGAGGCCACCCGGTCAGGCCCCGGGCGGCTTGGACAATTTTCGACGAATACTCCCGGTCGCCGTTTTGCCGAACGCGCTTGGCCTTAATTCCAGAGCGGACGGCCATTAGACCTTTCAGTTTTAATTTTCGGGAAAAGCTCCAGCCTTTGCCGCGCAACATTTCATTCGTTTCCATCGTCCGCCATTCATCGAATATCAACGACTGGATTGTCGGCCCGCGGATGACAGTTTCGGTGGAGCCGTGCCAGCGATAATTTGCCAGCGCCTCATGAACATGAATGATTTTTTCGCAGTGCGCGCCATAGGCGGCCCAGAAGATCATGTCGCCCAGGATTGGATAATCCAATGGAAATAAGCACGGGGCCAGCTGACGGTTTGTTTTCAAGAGGGTGGCGCAAAACGCCTGGTTCCCGATTTCGGCCTTTCGTTTCAAGAAACTGTCGCGGTCGAGCCACTCCCTTTTTTTGTCAACCTTGCCGGACCAACTCAAAAACTGATTGTTCTCGTCAATGCGCCGGTCCAAACACCAGGCCAGTCCCCGGCCGTTACCCGGTTCCAGCAGTTGCGCCATGGTCCGGTAAAACTCCGGCTCGATCGTATCGTCGGCATGGAGGATATGCAGAAACCGGGTTTCAGGGGCAAATTCAAGACAGCGATTGAAATTTTGGAACAGGCCGAGATTCGCGGGGTTACGGACAAATTCACATTGGATGCCGGCGAAGTTTTTGACAATGTCCATGGTCCGGTCGGTCGAGCAGTTGTCAATAACGACGACACGATCCGGCCGCAACGCTTGCCGCGCAACGGATTCCAATGTTTGCGCGATAAATTTTTCGCCGTTGCAAACGGGAATGGTGGTGATGATGTTCGAGTTCATCCAGACACCAAATTAGTTGAAAAACCCTTGCGCCGACAAGTTCGCGCTTTCATTTTAAGGCCTCTTTCGGCAGCATGACCGCATGAACACGGCAAATATTCCAGTTTTCATTCTTTGCGGCGGCCTGGGCACGCGCATCAAAGAAGAGACTGAATTTCGCCCCAAGCCGATGGTGCCGATTGGCAGGCATCCGATCCTCTGGCATATCCTGCAAAGCTATTCCCGGCACGGCTTCCGGCGATTCGTCTTATGCCTGGGTTTCAAAGCCGACGTGGTGAAGGACTACTTCATCAATTTCCATCTCCACAACAGCGATTCCACCATTTCTCTCAAGACCAACCGGATCCAGGTGCATGAAGCGCCCGCGCAATTTGACTGGGAGGTGACGCTTGCCGATACCGGCGAGAAAAATATGACTGGCAGTCGCATCGCCCAGGCGGCATCGAAATATTTGCGCGATGAAAAGCATTTTGCCGTGACGTATGGGGACGGCTTGACCAATGCCAACCTGGCCAAAGAATGGGGCTATCACCTGGCGCAAAAGAAAATTGGCACCGTTCTGGGCGTCAAGCCGCCTTCCCGATTTGGTGAAATCAAGATGAAGGACGGTCGGGTGACCGGATTTTCCGAGAAACCGGATTTGGAAGATCACTGGATAAACGGAGGCTACTTTTTCTTCCATCGTAATTTTCTGAAATATCTTTCCAAAGATGAGAACTGTGTCTTGGAGCGCGAGCCATTGCTGAAGCTGGCGCGCGATGGAGAACTGAGCCTCTATCAACATGATGGTTTTTGGGCGTGCATGGATACGCAACGCGACCGCGAGCAGTTGATCAAACTCGCCGAATCTGAATCACCTCCCTGGTTCAAATGAACTACGATATTGTGGTCGTCGGCGGCGGCATTGTCGGTCTGGCGACAACTTATCGCCTCCTGGAAGCGCAGCCCCGGCTGAAAATTCTGTTGATCGAGAAAGAACCCAAACTGGCGGCGCACCAAACCGGGAATAACAGCGGCGTCCTGCATGCGGGTCTCTATTACAAACCCGGCTCGGCCAAGGCGCAATGCGCCGTCGAAGGGCTGCAACAAATGGTCGCCTTTTGCCGGACGCACGGCATTGCGCATGAGCAATGCGGCAAGATCGTCGTGGCCACTGAGGAAAGCGAGCTGCCACGCCTCGAAAATCTCTGGATACGCGGCAATGCCAACGGCTTGCAGAGGCTCCGCAAATTGAATCCGGAGCAGATCAAGGAAATCGAACCCCATGCGGCCGGCATCGCGGCCATTCACGTGCCGCAGGAAGGCATCGTGGATTATCCCGCCGTCTGCGAAAAGCTCGGCGAATTGATCCGGCGGAACGGCGGCGAAATCCGGCTCGGCGCGCGCGTCGAAAAAATCATTTCAGGGTCCGGCGGGCGGACGTTGGAAACAACCGCGGGGAATTTCCAGGCCGGATTTGTGGTGACGTGCGGTGGATTGCATTCCGACCGGCTGGTCAGGGCGTCGGGGCAAAAGCCATCGGCCAAAGTCGTGCCATTCCGTGGCGAATACTATGTCTTAAAGAAAGCGCGCCAATTTCTCGTGCGCAATCTGATTTATCCGGTTCCGGATCCGAAGTTTCCGTTTCTGGGTGTCCATTTCACGCGGTTGATTCACGGCGGAATCGAGGCAGGCCCGAATGCGGTTCTGGCCTTTGCGCGCGAAGGTTACAAATGGACCCGCGTGAATGCGCGCGATTTGGCGGAGTCCCTGGCGTTTCCAGGCCTGTGGAGGTTCCTGGCCAAATACCCCAGCATTTGCGGGTATGAAATCTGGCGGTCGCTGTCACGCGCTGTATTCTGCCGCTCGCTGCAGCGACTGGTGCCGGAGATTCGGGCGGATGATTTGGAACCCGGCGGCGCGGGGGTGCGCGCGCAGGCGATGACGCCAGAAGGCAACCTCGTCGAGGATTTCCATTTCGAAGAAGCTGGCGACATTTTGCATGTGGTCAATGCGCCCTCGCCCGCGGCGACCGCCTCATTGGCGATCGGCGCAAAGATTTCCGAAAAGGTTTTGACCCGGTTGAAGTAGTTCGTAAGAATTGTCCGATGAGAATCCTTGTCACGGGCCATCGCGGTTACATCGGACCGCATTTGGTCAAACTTTTGAAGGATGCCGGCCATCACGTGGTTGGCGTGGATATTGGCTATTTCGATGATTGCCATTGGGAGCCGCTCCCCGCGGCGGACACCGAGATTCATGCCGATTTTCGATCACTTTCCGAACGCGACCTTGAGGGACTGGACTGCATTTGCCATCTCGCCGCAATTTCCAACGATCCCATGGGCGATTTGGATGAAAAATTAACCTATGATACGAATCGGGACGGTTCCATCGAGTTGGCCCGCCGGGCCAAGAAGGCCGGGGTGCCGCGCTTTTTGTTTTCGGGCAGTTGCTCCGTTTATGGCAAAGGCGAGACACTGGATTTGGATGAGGGCGCCAATTTCAATCCTGTCTCCGCCTACGCGGTTTCAAAGGTGGAAACCGAGAAAAATGTCGGGCCGCTGGCTGACAAATATTTTTCGCCCGCCTTTCTGCGCAATGCCACGGCTTACGGGCATTCGCCCAATTTGCGCATTGACCTGGTTGCCAACAATCTTCTCGCGTGCGCCATTGCGCGAGGCGACATCCGGATCATGAGCGACGGTTCGCCGTGGCGTCCGCTCATCCACTGCAAGGACATCGCCCGGGCTTTCGTCTTATTCGCGGGAGCGCCGCGCGAAACGATCCATAATCAAGCGGTGAACATCGGCGCAAACGATCAAAATTACCAGGTGCGCGATGTGGGGGATGCCGTGCAACGCCTCGTGCCCGCCGCCAAAATTGTTTATACCGGCGAAGTAGGACCTGATCCGCGCAACTATCGGGTCAAGTTCGATAAACTGTATGCGATGTTTCCCGGATTCCGGCTCGAATACAATTTGCAAACCGGCCTCGAGGAGCTGTTGAAAAAATATCGCGAGCACCATTTCGCTCTGAAAGATTTCGAAGGAGACCAATTTGTCCGGCTGCGCGCGTTGAAAAAACGGTTGCGGCGGAAAGTTCCATGAAATTCATTGAAACCCCTCTCAAAGGCGCCTGCGTCATCGAATTGGAAAAGCGCGGGGACGACCGCGGGTGGTTCGCGCGTTTTTTTTGCGAGCGTGAATACCAGCAACACGGCCTGAACCACCAGATTGTCCAGGCCAACACCTCCGCCAGCAAATACGCCGGGACACTGCGCGGAATGCATTACCAACTCGCGCCGAAAGCCGAGGATAAAATTGTTCGTTGTCTGCGCGGCGCATTGTTTGACGCCATCATTGATTTACGGCCGGAATCGCCAACTTTTTTGAAGACGTTTCATCTCCGGCTGGACGCGGAGAACCGCAGGATGCTCTACGTTCCGAAAGGCTTCGCCCACGGCTTCATTACCCTGGAACCCGATACCGAAGCGTTTTATCTCGTGACCGAATTTTACGCGCCCGACCTTGAACGGGGCATTCGTTATAATGACCCGAAATTCCAGATTCCGTGGCCGATGGAACCGGTGGTGATTTCCGACAAGGATAAAAACCAGCCGGATTTCACCCCAGAAACACATTTATAATGAAGATTCTCTTCACCGGCGCCAGTTCATTCACCGGATACTGGTTCGTCAAAACGCTGGCGGCCGCAGGACACGAAATCGTCTGCCCGTTGCGCGGCGCGGGCGACCGATATGACGGTGTGCGGAAATTACGCTTTGAAAAGTTGAAGCCGCTTTGCCGTATGCTTCGCGACATGCCATTCGGCTCGGACAATTTCTTGAAGCTGGCGCGGGAGGAAAAGTTCGACGTGCTTTGCCACCACGCCGCCGAAACCGGGAACTACAAGAGCCTGGACTTTGACGTCCATGCTGCGCTGCGAAATAACACCCTTAACTTGCGGCAGGTTCTGGCCGCGATGAAGGGGGGATTGAAAGGCGCCGTTTTTACCGGCACCTTTTTTGAGAATGACGAAGGAAAAGGCGACGAGCCGTTGCGGGCGTTTTCGGGGTACGGATTATCCAAAGGGCTGACCTGGCAAATGTGCCGGTTTTATTGCGCCGAGGCGCGGGTTCCGCTGGGAAAATTTGTAATGCCAAATCCGTTCGGCCCCTTCGAGGAGCCGCGATTCACGGCATATCTGATGCGGACATGGAAAGAGGGCAAAGCGGCCGCCGTGAAGACGCCGGATTATCTGCGTGACAACATCCACGTGGACCTGATGGCGCTTGCTTACGCGAAATTTTTGCAACGGGTCGCCAGCCTCGAAACAGGAGAGATTAAGGTCAATCCGAGCGGCTATGTCGAAACGCAAGGCGAGTTTGCCCAACGCGTTGCCGGGGAAATTCGGCGGCGGGCCGGTTGGGAATGCCGGTTGGAATTGTCCAGACAAGAGGATTTCAGCGAGCCGTTCCGGCGCGAGAACACGGAACCCATGACGCCGTTATTTCCAAACTGGAGCGAGAAGGGGGCATGGGACGCGTTTGCGGAGTTTTACTCATAGAGTCGTTGCTGGCTATGGCGAAACCACGGCGTACAGCATTCTATTCAAGTCGTTCAAAGAGCCGGTGTTTTGCGGGGTGACATTATAACTCTGCTCGGTCGTCAACCCCTGCCATTGCCAGCGTTCGACGTGTCCATCCCCAAAACTAAATGCCGCGCCGTTGGAATGGCGGACCGTGGGAGAATTTCTCCAAATCGTCCAATTCATCCCAAAAATACAATCGTCACAGGTATTCTCACTTTCATCTATCAAGAGGAGGGCCGACGCCGGTCCGGGATTCATGATCTGTGACAATTTCTTCCACATCGCGTAACCGGTCCCCAAATCAGACACGGAGGAATCCCAGACGCCGTATTCATTGGAGTCGGCAGTATCGGCTCCGCCCATGCGCACGACCATTGAAACGGTGCGGACGGGAATGCTGCCGCGATCAAGGAAGGCGTCCGGACATTGATAAATCGCGACGGACGGAGTGTAATGAAAGAGGAGGCCATTGGTAATGCCTTGACTGCTGGTCGGCTCGTCCATGACATTGCCGGTTGCCCAGGAAGGCGCATTCGGATTGGATGTCGGGATCCAATTGCAAACCAATCGGTCATTATTATCACCGGTGTAGGTCACCCAGCCCACGGTCAATTGTTTCATATTGTTCATGCACTTCAACACGCGGGCCTGTTCCTTGGCCTTGACCAGGGCCGGCAACAACATGGCCGCCAAAATGGCGATAATGGCGATGACTACCAGCAATTCAATCAGCGTGAACGCGCATCCGCAGTCGCGACCCTCGCCCGGTCCGCACCGACTATTTCGCGCGAAAAAAGGACTTTGAAATGCTTGCTGGAATGGCATGGCACCAATCGTCACGGTATTTTCCCGGCCACTACTGCCGGCACTGGGTTCAACTCTATCCACGCCCAAAGTAAAACATTTTGGCCCGGAATCAATCCAATCCCCGGCGTCCCGTCGAAATCGTTTTACAAACCCGTTGGATGGTCAAGGAACGTCCACGGCACATGGTACTTTTTTGAAAGGTGGGCTGCGAGCGCTTTCACGCCGAAGGTTTCAGTCGCGTAATGGCCGCCATAAAGAACATTCAGTCCAAGCTCTTCCGCCAGCGCGTAGGTCCAATGCGGGCCTTCCCCGCTGACAAAGGTGTCCACGCCTTCCGCCGCCGCCTGCTTCAATTCCTGGCCCGCGCCGCCGGTGACGACCCCGATGCATTCGCAAACTTCGCGTCCGCCTGGGATGAGCCGCGCCGCCGTGCCGGTGGCACGCTCCAATCTCCGCGCCAATTCAGTGCGCGGCATTTTGGTCGGTGATTTCAATCCAAGTTTTTGACCGTGGGCGAATAAAAACGGCTGGGTCTTCGTCAGGCCAAGCAGGGCGCAAAGCCGCGCGTTGTTGCCGAGCCTGGAATGGAAATCCAGCGGCAGATGCGAACTGTAAACCGCCAGATCATTTCCGATGAGCAACCGCAACAGTTCGTGATGGGGACCTGTCCATGGGTGGCGGGCATTCCAAAAGAAACCATGATGAACAATGAGCAGGTCCGCCTTTGCGGCAATGGCCAGCTTTACCGTCGGCAGGCTGGCATCCACGGTGGCCGCGATTCTGGTGACCATGCCGGAATTTTCCATCTGCAATCCGTTCTCTGCGCCGTTGAAATCCTGAATCTCGCGCACATGAAGCAGCGCGTCACAATAGGTGACAATCATTTTGAGAGGAACATTCGGCATGAGGCGATGTAAACAGATTTTGCCCGCGACGCAAAGACCGAACTTCCTGTGAGTTTGTTGTTTTTCGCGCGGAAATTTTATGGTTGAATCAACTCATGATCAAAGCCCTCGCGCATCTTTGCATTTTCTCGAAGGATTTGAACCGCACCCGCGATTTTTATTGCGGCGCGCTGGGACTGAAACCGCATTTTGATTTTTTCAAAAACGGCGGGCGGCTTGGATTTTATCTGGAAGCGGCGCCGCGGCAATTCGTCGAGTTCTTCAAGGCGGACGCCGCGTCGGAAATCCGGGGCCAACGGATTCATCATCTATGCTTTGAGGTCGAAAATATTGACGCGCTGCGTGAAAAACTGGCGAAGGCCGGCGTTGAAACGACGCCGAAAAAACTGGGTTGCGACCAGACATGGCAATGCTGGTGCAAGGATCCGGACGGAACGGACATTGAATTCCAGCAATACACGGAGAAAAGCTCGCAATATACCAAAACGGACTGCGCGGTGGACTGGTGAGAATTTGCCGCAAATTTTTTTCATTCCGCCTATTGCTTTCTGCGCCGGAATTTTTATAGTTCGCTTCGCTTGAAGTCACCGAAATGAGCAATTCAAATGATGCGACGCGGCCGTGGGACATCGAAGCGGCGCGCGCGCTTTACAACATTCAACGCTGGGGAGCGAAATATTTCGACATTAACGATGCCGGACATGTCGTTGCGCGGCCATTGCAAGAGGCCGGGGTCGCGGTGGATCTGACCGATGTGATTGAAGAAGCCAAGGCGCGCGGCTTGAAATTTCCCCTGCTCATTCGGTTCCAGGACATTCTGCGCCATCGCGTGGAGGCCATCAACACCGCCTTTCGCAATTCCATTTCGGAATTCAATTACCAGGGGCAATATCGCGGCGTCTTTCCCATCAAGGTGAACCAATTGCGCGAGGTGGTGGAGGAAATTCTGGATGCCGGCAAGCCTTACGGTTTCGGGCTGGAGGTCGGCAGCAAACCGGAGCTTTTCGCCGGACTGGCGATGCAAAGCCAGCAAGGCTCGCTCATCATTTGCAACGGTTACAAAGACGCGGAATTCATCAAGACGGCGTTGATGGGAATCAAGCTGGGCAAGAAGGTCATTATGGTCATCGAGAAGCTGGAGGAACTGCGCCAGATCATATCCATCTCAAAGCAGGCGGGAATTGAGCCGATGCTGGGGATTCGCGCGCGGCTGTTAAGCAAGGGAGCGGGCAAATGGGCGGAGAGCGGCGGTGAAAACGCCAAGTTCGGCCTGAGCACCGTGGAGCTGTTGTCCGCCACGGAAATGTTGAAGGCCGAAAATCTGCCCCATTGCCTCAAGTTGCTGCATTTCCACATCGGCTCGCAGGTCCCGGACATTTTGACGGTGAAAAAGGCGGTGCAGGAGGCGGCGCGGTTCTACGCCAAGCTGCACAAGATGAACTTCCCGATTGAATATATTGACGTCGGCGGCGGCCTCGGGGTGGACTACGACGGCAGCCGCTCAAATTTCGACAGTTCCACGAATTACACGCTGCAGGAATATACCAACGACATCGTTTATTACATCGCCGACGTATGCAACGCCGAGCGCGTGCCGCATCCGAATATTATCAGTGAAAGCGGGCGCGCCCTGGTGGCGCATCACAGCGTGCTCATCGTGGAAGTTTTCGGCGCGATTGAAAAGATTCGCCCGGAGACATTGACGGCGTGCGGCGAGAACGAGCACGCGCTGGTGAGGGAGCTTTGCGACATTAAAAAAAACCTCGCCAAGGCGAACAAACTGGAGGCCTACCATGACGCACTGGAGCGGCGGGAGGACGCGCAGCACATGTTTACACTCGGCGTGCTGGATTTGCCGGACAAGGCGAAGATTGAAAATCTTTACTGGGAAATCAGCCGCGACGTCGTCGAGAGCTTCAAAGGCCAGCCCTATGTGCCGGAGGAAATCCGCAAGCTGGAAGACTCGCTCGGCGACCAGTATCTGTGCAATTTCTCCGTGTTCCAATCGCTGCTTGACCATTGGGCGCTGGGGCAATTGTTCCCCATCATGCCCGTTGCGCGATTGCATGAGCGTCCGACGCGCGAGGCCACGCTGGTGGATATCACGTGTGATTCGGATGGGGCGGTGAACAAGTTCATTGACCTGCGCGACGTCCGCGATACGCTGCCTTTGCACCCGCTTAATACCAACGGTAATGGAACGCCCGAGGCATATTACCTCGGATTCTTCCTGATGGGCGCCTATCAGGACATCATGGGCGATTTGCACAACTTGTTTGGCCGCGTCAACGAGGTCCACGTCTTCCTGGAACCGGACGAACCGAGCGGCTATTACATCGAGGAGATCATCGAAGGCAATACCATCATCCAATCGCTGGCCGCCGTGCAATACGACGAAAATGAATTGAAGCGCCAAATGAAGGCGCAAATGGACGAGGCGATAAAATCCGACCGCATGAAACCCTCCGAGGCGATGCGGCTGCTGGATGATTACGAAAAAGGGCTGAAGGCTTACACCTATTTGAGCTTTTAACTTTGTCGCTTTCGCCCCTGTTTTGGGGAATTTTTTCAGGACGGATGCGGTTAAACTTGTTTCTTCGTTTTTCCTGTTGCATTCTGACTTTGTTCATGCCGGAACCCGGAACCAATCCTGAACTGCTGCGCTCATTGGGGCGTCTGGCGCGCGGTTTGTCCGCTCTTTTTTGGGGGCTGCCGGCGGTGCTCATTGCTTGCGCGGAAACGGCCAAGGCGGAAATATTGCAACCGGTTGGCATCGTTCCCGCGTTGCTGGCGAATGGACTCCTATTGTTCGGGCTTTGGCAAATGGGCGAATTTCAGAAACAGGAGCGACCCTGGCGCAAGGCGCTCGACCGCGCCAAGCTCCTGGCCATCGTCAATCTGGGCCTGTGCCCGTTTTTCTACTGGCAAAACCGGATGCCGGATCAATTTTACTTCGCCGCGGCAATCGTTATTTTCGGGCTTTCGTCGCTCTTGTTCCTGTTTAACCTGAACCTCGTCATCAAACAACTGGGGGCGATGCTGCCGGACGAGACCCTGCGCCACGAGACGAGGGAATTT
>Ga0335074_10016053_pt1 | contig 10537 bp, 10 predicted proteins | sample Lox_Sample_23_FD_206715 | JGI IMG/M metagenome (GOLD analysis project Ga0335074, IMG submission 206715) | Soil microbial communities from Loxahatchee National Wildlife Refuge, Florida, United States - Lox_Sample_2.3 | ecosystem: Environmental > Terrestrial > Soil > Wetlands | place: USA...
TCGCCACCCCGGCCGACTTCAATCGGAATGCCCGGCCGGCATCAATCGGAACAGGTGGCCGACATCAGCCCGGAATGCCCGGCCGAAATCGTCGGAATCCGCAAATCTTCTCCGCTGCGTTCAAGGGAACGGACCTGCGGGCGTGCTTCCAGCAGCGGACACTGCGATAGTGCCACCCGATGACGCGGACAAAGGCCTCACCCATCGCGGACCGAACATCGACTCCGCTAGGGTGGTCAGCTCTTGCGAGCTCATTGGCCAATCCATAGGCCGTCCGTGCTTCATGGGTTGGGGTCCAACTCGATTTTGGTAGGACTATAGTCCGTGGTTTTAAACTGCTCAAGATGGTTCCTTTGGAGGGATGAATGCCCGATCATTGGTGGCCCGCAATCTGCGGCGACTGAGGGTCGCAAAGGAACTGTCGCAGGAGAGTCTGGCGGCAGACGCTGGCATTGACCGAAGTTATATGAGCCGGCTCGAGCGGGGTCTGGAAAATCCAACCGTCGGCCTGCTTGAGCGGTTAGCCGACTCGCTCGGCTCAAAAATCGTCGATTTCTTCGTAGCGCCGAGGCCGGGGGAAGCGCCACCGAATGCCTTACCCGGTGGCCGGCGGCGAAAGGACGGCAGTCCGAGGAAATTGACGCGCAGGAAGACGTAACGGCAGCGTTCGACCGTACCCCCTCTGGATAGCAGCCTCCCCTGAGGTACAGATTGCCGACTATGGTGGCCTTCGGCTGAAAAGGTCGTTCTGCCCCTTACCTCCAACCTCTGCCGCGGAGCCCGCTCTCCTTTTCGGAGCGCCACTTCCCTTTGTCTGGGGGACAATGGCTTTGAGCGCGGCCGACGAGAGAAAGTCAATCCACTCCATCTCCTGCTTGCCGGGGGCCGGGACGACGGCAGCGGTCGTATCGCAAAGCGCGGGCCCAATAAGGATGGCATAGAGCTGTGCGGATGAGAGCGGCACAACTCGGGCGACTGCGACGAGGGGACGCGCCCAGTCGGCCAGAACCTCTTCCAGTCGGACTTGCAGCCCCCGCGCTGTCGGTCCGTTTCCCACTCCCCGATCAGGCTCTATGTATCCGGCCAGGCGACGATAGTGAGGAAATCGGTGCGGCCATTTCGAGCAGGCCATGAGCAGGCTCCGAACCGCTGGTGGGATCTCCATACCGTGACCGTGCAATGCCGCCTCGGCGTCGGCCACTACCTCGTCGACCACTTCTTCAGCCACGGACGCGACGAGCGCGTCCTTGGTTTTGTAGAAGTGCAGGATCGAGCCGATCGCTGATCGCGACCGCTTGGCGACCTCCGCGATGGTCATTTCTTGGAGGCCGCGCTCGGTCAGCAGCGCACGCGCCGCCCCCAGTATTTCCCGTTTCCGTGCAGCCGAACGAGCTTGCTCCATACCCAACGATCCTCCACGAAACTTTTAGTACGCAATTCTAGTTTTCAATACTAGAATTTGCTGCCCGCCGCTGGCTCCTCCACCTCGCTCGCGATGTCGAGCTCAGCTCGCGCTCCCTTCGGTGGCGCCAAGCGCCATGCCAATACGTTGATATAGTTCGATAAATCGCGACAACTAGAATGGCATACTAATATTTTGCGAGTTCGCGCGATTTGGTCGTGACGGTGTGCTGCGCCCATGAGCGCAACCGACCGCACACCTCAGACCGAGCATCCAGGGCTGCAAGGCAGCGAACCCGCCGAGCTGCTCAAGGCGCTCGCGCGCCTGCTGGCGCGTCAGTCCGCAGCCGAAGCGCTCCGCTCCTCGACATCGACCAGAGCAACGGAGTTTCCGCAATGACCGCCATGCCAACTCGCATCCCGCCGCTCCTGTCTGTCAAGCAGGCAGCAGACATCGTCGGGATCTCGACAAAGACGATTCGCCGTTGGATCGACGCCAAGAAACTGCCCTTCCATCGCTTGGGCCGCCAGATCCGCATCGCCGAAGATGACCTCCTCGCCTTCCTCGGTAAAAACAGGCATGGATAAGAACAGGTGTCCCGCAATGTCCATTTCTGTCTGTATCGATTCTCTCTTCGTGATTACTTCATGTCGCCTATCTCCTGCCTTTCTATATTGAAGTAATCACGATTTGGTACTAGCGTCCACTCCTGTCATCACGAGGGCACGAATGTCAACCGAGGCACCTTCACGAACGGCTGCGCTCCCGCCCCGGCCGACCTTGGCCGATCTCGCGACCTGGATCGCCGGGGACGAAACCCTGAGCCCGAAGCAACGCCAGGACATCGTCTCCGCCTTGCGCTCGGTGGCCCGTGCCCTGAACCGCCGCCCCGAAGAAATCCCCGCCCATCCTTGGTACCTGAAAGAACGGCTCGGCAAGCTCAACGCCGCCGCGGTTGGACTGTCAGGGGGCAGCTGGGCGAATACTCTGTCGCGCACGCGTGGTGCCCTGAAGCGTGCTGGACTCGCCTTCGTGCCTGGACGATATCGCGAGCCGCTGGCTCCGGCGTGGGAAGATCTCTACCGCTACCTCAATGACCAGGGCCTGCGCGCGGCCCTGTCCAAGTTTGCGCGGTATTGCAGCGTGAACGGCATTTCACCCACTGGCGTTACTGACGCGGTGGTGACGCGATTCGTCGACGAGGTCGAGAACAGCAGCTTGAGCGATAGGCCTCGCAAAAATCATCGCGCCCTCTGCAAAGCCTGGAACGCCGCCGCCCGCATGATCGCGTGCTGGCCGAAGGTTCAGTTGAGCGTCCCCGATTACCGCAAACACTACTTCGTCCCGTGGAGCGAATTCCCGGAGTCGCTGAAGAAGGACATCGACGCCTATCTCCACCGCCAGGCGAGTGAAGATCTCCTGTCCGAGTTTGAGCTGAAGCCGTTGCGCCCGCGATCGCTCAAGACCCGGCTGCGGCAGTTCCACGAATTTGCCTCGGCCCTGGTGCGGCGCGGCTACGAGCGGGCTTCGCTTAGGTCCATCGCCGACCTGGTCCAGCCCCAGGCTGTCAACGACGGCTTGCAGTTCTATCTCGACCGACCCGAGGGCAAAAAGGCGGTGAAGCATGCCTTCGACATCGCCGGAATGCTCAAATCGGCAGCCAAGCACTGGGTCGGAGCTGACGATGCGCAGCTCCGAAAACTCCAGGTCATTTGCAAGAAGCTGAAGCCCGCTCGGCGGGCAAGGATGACGCCGACGAATCTGGCTCGCGTGCGGCCTCTGGGTGACCTTAAGGTCCGGAGGGAATTCCTCAATGTCGCGGAAACGATGATCGCCAAGCTCCCGAAAACCGGGAAGCCGCTGCGTCGCGATGCCCTTCTGGTGCAAAGCGCCTTGGCGATTCAGATGCTCCAGATGTTTACGCCGCGGCTTTCCAATCTGGTCAATCTCCATTTGGAACGAAACATCATCCGGTCGCGCAACGGCGTCATTCATCTGGTCGTCGAGGCCGAGGAGACCAAGAACGATGTGGCGATTGAGAAGGAGTTCCCGGAGCCCACCGCTCGTCTACTCGACCTCTACCTCGAGCGCTATCGGCCGGTTCTCCTCGACACGCCTTCCGAGTACCTCTTTCCGGGCAAGAACGGCCGTCCGAAAAGCGACCAGCAGCTCCGCAGCCAGGTGATGAAGAACGTCAAGCGATATTGCGGCCTGACCTTGAACCCGCATGCCTACCGCCATGCTGGCGCGAAGCTGTTCCTGCGCGAGAACCCCGGCCAATACGGAGTGATGAAGCTCGTGCTGAGCCACAAGTCGGTGACAACGACGGAGAGGTACTACTGCGATGTCGAAACCGAGGCGGCGAGCGAACTATTCGACCGCACCATCCTTAAGCTCCGCGATCAACCGGTTCGGTCAAAGACGACCAAAGGCGGCGGGCAATGACGCCCCTGCTCGATCCTAAGAAGGACCCGGAACGGCGCTGCCTTAAGGTCGAACAATGGCCGGACGCCGACCGCTTGGCCTGGGCGAATGTCATCAAACCGGGAAATCTTCTCGATGACGCCGGCCTCGGCGCACACTGGTCTCGCCATACCAGCCATACCATCGCGCGCTGCTACGGGGGCTGGCTGACATGGTTGGACAGGAATGGCATCCTTGATCGCCGAGCCAGTTCAGCTAACCGCGTCACCCCCGAGCGGATCGTTCGCTACATCGACGATCTGCGCCTGAGGAACGCGCCTCTGACGGTCCTGTCGCGGATCCGGGAACTATGCAACGCCATACAAGCCATGGCGCCCGATCGCGATTGGGGCTGGCTCCATAAGATCATCCGTCGGCTTAGGCGCAATGCCAAACCGATACGTAGGAAAGCGGCGCTAATCGTTCCCTCCGAGCACCTATGGCGGTACGGCATCGAGTTGATGGACGCTGCCGACGCCGTTGAAAGCCGCAAGCCGCTCCTCAGCCGCGCTGCCCAATACCGCGACGGATTGATGATCTCATTGCTGGCCGCTCGGCCCATTCGGCGCCGCAACCTTGCGTCCATTGAGATCGGGCGACACCTGATACACCAAGGTGAAAAATACTGGATCTGCTTCCCCGCGCCCGAAACAAAGACCGGTCGTCCCTATGCGGCGCCGTTGCCCCTCCCCCTGAACCGCTATTTGGAACGATATCTTGCTCACTATCGACCATTCCTGGTTCAGCACAAGGGTCGCTGGGGTGAAACCCGTTCTCTTCAGGAGCCCGGCGACCGGCTATGGATCTCGAATTACGCCTCGGCGATGAGCGACGGCGCGCTTTACGGAAGGGTCACCAAACTCACGGGAGCCCGGTTCGGACACAAAATCTTTCCGCATCTTTTCCGCGACGTTGCCGCGACCTCGATCACCGTGGAAGCCCCCGAGCATGTTCAAATCATACCCGGCCACCTCGGCCACTCCACAAGCGCGACCAGCGAGAAGCATTACGTGCACGCGCGCTCCCTCGAGGCGACGCGTAAGTATCAGGCGCACCTTCTTGGGCTGCGGGTCGAGAGGCCGCGTGGCGCTAATGGCGTCGATAGATGATTGATCGCGGAACTGCGGCAGCAGTGGCACTCAACTCGTCGTGACGGTACGCTTCATGGATGATTCCGCGTACGAAGAACCGGTCCGGAGGCATTAATGCGCGTCGCCGTCTACGCCCGCTACAGCTCGGAGAACCAGCGGGAGGCCTCGATCGAAGACCAGGTCCGTATCTGCAAAGAACGCGTGGTCGCCGAGGGCTGGAACTTGGTTCAAGTATTCGAAGATCGAGCATCGAGCGGTGCCACGTCTCTGCGCGCCGGCTACCAGGCGCTGCTGGAAGGAGCCCGCAACGGCAAATTCGACGTCGTGCTTGCTGAGGCGCTCGACCGCCTGTCCCGAGATCAGGAGGACGTGGCCGCGCTCTACAAGCGCATGCGCTTCGCCGGTGTTCGGATCATTACCCTGGCCGAAGGCGAAGTCAGCGAGTTGCATGTGGGCCTGAAGGGCACAATGAATGCCCTATTCCTTAAGGATCTCGCAGACAAGGTCAGACGCGGACTTGAAGGACGTGTGCTCAAGGGCCGGTCGGGCGGCGGGATACCTTTTGGCTACCGTGTAGTCCGCAAGCTCGGCGAGAAGGGAGAACCTGTTCGAGGCGAACGAGAGATCGATACGCATCAAGGTCAGGTCATCGTCCGTATCTTCGAATCGTTTGCCTCCGGCATGTCGCCGCGGACGATAGCGCGCGCGCTCAATGCCGACAGGATACCTGGACCGTTCGGGCGACAATGGTCGGATACGACGATCCGTGGGCACGCGGGTCGAGGCTGCGGAATCCTACGTAACGAAGTCTACGTAGGGCGGCTCGTGTGGAACAAGCAACGCTTCCTTAAGGACCCGGTCACCGGACGGCGAGTGACCCGGATCAATCCGGAAATAGAGCGCGTCGTCGTCGAGGTGCCGGAATGGCGTATTGTACCTCAACCGCTTTGGGATCAGGCGCAGGCGCGCATGCGAGCATTGGCAACGAGTCCCGCGGCGAGCAAGGCGAAACAAACCAGGTTTTGGGAGCGGCGCCGTCCAAGGCACGTATTGACCGGTTTAGTGAAATGCGCGGCATGTGGCGGGGACTATTCTCCTTCGGGACGACACTACCTTTCTTGCAGTAATGCTCGACGAAAGGGGACCTGTGAAAATCGCAAGGGCATCCCGCGAACCGTTCTGGAGGGCCTTGTTATAGATGGTTTGAAACGGCGTCTCATGGCGCCAGAACTGGTGAAGGAATTCATTCAGGCCTACCACGCCGAACTCAACCGGCTGCGAGCGAGACAGGACCTCGATCTGGAACGTGACAAGCGCGCGCTCGCCGACTTGAGTCGAAAGTTGGCCGGCCTCATTGACGCTATCGCGGAAGGGTTGCGCGCTCCTGGGCTACAGGACCGCCTCAATCAGCTAACCGAGCAAAAGCACGAACTCGAAGCGCGGCTTCAAGCGCGCGCGGTCCAGCTGCCGCGCCTGCATCCCAGGCTGGCACAGATCTATAGCGAGAAAGTTGAACAGCTCCATACGGCACTCGAACACCCCTCGACGCATGATGAGGCGTTAGAGATTTTCAGAAGCCTTATCGAAAAGGTCGTGGTCCGAAACGCCAACTCAAGCTTCGAAATCGAGCTGTCCGGAGAAATTGCCAACCTGTTGGAGCTATCCGGAGGGCCGAAAACCGCGGAATTTCAGCGTTCGGTAAAGGTGGTAGCGGGGGAGGGACTTGAACCCCCGACCTTGGGATTATGATTCCCCTGCTCTAACCAGCTGAGCTACCCCGCCGCGGGAAGGAAGCGATATAAGAAAAGCGCGGCGCCGCGTCAAGCAAAGCGCGGCCGCACACCGCTGCGAAGGGAGCGCCTCACCCCATGAGCTTTCACCTCTACCCTGCCCTCGCCACTTGCCTGGCGCTCCTCGTCTATGTCTGGACGATCGCCGCTTGCGCCATGGCGCGCGGCCGCTACGGCGTCGCGGCGCCGGCGGTCACCGGCCACCCCGAATTCGAGCGCGCCTTTCGCGTTCAGCAGAACACGCTCGAGCAGCTCGTCCTGTTCCTGCCGAGCCTCTGGATCTACAGCCTCGCGGTCTCGCCGCTCTGGGGCGGCATGATCGGGCTCGTCTTCGTCGCCGCCCGCATCGTCTATGTCGTCAGCTATCGGCGCAACCCCGCCGCCCGCGGCCCCGGCTTCACCATCGGCTTCATCGCCGCGGTGCTGTTGCTGCTGGGCGGGCTCGCCGGCACGGTCAAGACCCTGCTGACGGGCGTGCCGATGTAAGAGACCGGACTTAGGCCGCGCCCAGGATCCAGCCGCCGCCCAAGAGCCGCGTGCCATCATAAGCAACACAGGCCTGGCCCGCCGCGACGCCGAAAGCGGGCTCCGCCAGCTCTGCCTCGCCGCCGCCGGTGGGGTCGAGGCGAAGGCGCGCGTGCAGCGGCGGCTGGGCCGAGCGCAGCTTGACGCTCACCGCGATCCCATCGGCATCGGGCGCGGAGCCAAGCCAATTGACGTCACGCAGAAAGACGCGGCGGCGGCCGAGCGCGGCCCGCGGGCCGACGACAACGCGCCGCGCCTTCGGCTCAAGGCGCAGCACATAGAGCGGCTCGCCGTTCGCGATGCCGAGGCCCTTACGCTGGCCGATGGTGAAATGGATGACGCCTTGATGGGTGCCGAGGACAGTGCCTCGTTCATCGACGATCTCGCCCGGCTCGACCGCGCCGGGACGAAGCCTCGCCACGAGCGCCGCGTAATCGCCGCTCGGCACGAAGCAGATATCCTGGCTGTCGGGCTTCGCCGCGACCGGCAGATCGAAGCGCCGCGCCAGCGCGCGCGTCTCGTCCTTGGCAAGCGCACCCAAGGGAAAGCGCAGGAAGTCCGCTTGCGCCTGCGTTGTCGCGAAGAGGAAGTAGCTCTGATCGCGGCTCTCATCCGCAGCGCGGTGCAGTTCGGGCCCATCCCGTCCCGCGACCCGGCGGAGATAGTGGCCGGTGGCGAGCGCTGCGGCGCCGAGATCGCGCGCCGTCGCCAGCAGATCACGGAACTTGACCGTCTCGTTGCAACGGATGCACGGGATCGGCGTCTCGCCGGCGACATAGGCATCGGCGAATTCCTCGATCACGCCGCGGCGGAAGCGGCTTTCGTAATCGAGCACGTAATGCGGAATGCCGAGCCGCTCGGCGACGCGCGCGGCGTCGTGGATGTCCTGCCCGGCGCAGCAGGCGCCCTTGCGGCCGGTCGCTGCGCCGTGATCGTAGAGCTGAAGCGTGATGCCGACGACATCGAAGCCCGCTTCCACCAGCAGCGCGGCGGTGACCGAGCTGTCGACGCCGCCCGACATGGCGACGACGACGCGGGCGCCGGCGGCAAGGTCGAGCCGGTTCACGGCTGCTCTCTCCCGTGAGAATCACCACAGAGGCACAGAGACACAGAGAAGAAATGATCGGCGCGCGAAGCGCGCCGGAACAAGCCCCCTCCTCTGTGCCTCACCGTCTCCGTGGTGATCATCACTTCGCTCAGCCGTTCAGCAGGTTGCGGGTTGCTTGCGGCAGGGTGACGGTGAGGCCGTCGAGCTCTTCGGTCATGATGATCTGGCAGCCGAGCCGCGAGGTCTTGGTGAGGCCGAAGGCGAGATCGAGCATGTCCTCCTCGTCCTCGCTCGCCTCTTTCAGCAGCTCATACCATTCGGCATCGATGATGACATGGCAGGTCGAGCAAGCGAGCGAGCCCTCGCAGGCACCCTCGATGTCGATGCCGTGCTTGTGCGCGATCTCGAGCACGGAAAGGCCGAGCGGGGCATCGACCTCCCGCCGCGTGCCGTCGCGCTCGATGAACACCATTTTCGCCATTACCCCACCCCTGCTCCCTCAGCGCAGCAACGGTGCTGCGTCATCCTCGGCCTGGATCGCCGCGCCCAGCGCTGGCGCGTCCGCCGCCGCAGCGCCGGCGGCGCGCGCCGCCGCGGTTGCGGCATCGACGAGCCGCAACAGGGTGAGCCCCGCGGCCTCGGCGGCGCCGGCGAGCGCATCGCGCTGAAGCACCTCGTCCGCACCGAGCGCCACCACCGCATGCGTCACCGGCCGTGCCATCGCTTTCTCCGCGCGCTCGCGCAGCTGCAGCAAAAGCTCGGCCAGCGCCGCTTTATCGTCGAGCCGCGCCGCGGCGATGCGTTTCTCGCCGTCGGCGCCGGCCAGCAGCTCGGCATTGCCGCCGATGGCGACGGCCACCGCCGCACCCTTCGTCGCCGAAAGCTCAATGCCGACGGCCATGCCGGGCGCATCGGCGGGCGGCGAGCCGTCGGGCTCCTCGATCTGAAACAGCTTCATCGCTCAGACGTGAAAGGACTCGCCGCAGCCGCAGCGCCCCTTCTCATTGGGATTGCGGAAGGTGAAGCCGGATTGCAGCTTGTCCTCGACGAAATCCATCTCGGTGCCGATGATGAACATCGTCGCCTTGGGATCGATCAGGATGGTCACGCCCTTGTCCTGGACGATCTCGTCGAACTTGCCCTTCTCGTCGGCATATTCGAGCGTATAGGTGAGGCCGGAGCAGCCCCGGCTGCGCACGCCGACGCGGATGCCGACCGACGGCTTGCCGCGCTTCGCCAACAGCGCCTGGATGCGCTCCGCCGCCGCCTCCGTCACCGTCATCGCCTGCCTCAACGCCATCGCCACACTCCTCGCCACAACCCCTGGATACACCGCCGGCCCCGTGCCGGGCAACCCGCCGCCCCTTATGTGGGGGGCGCCGAAGCCCCTGTCATCCGGTCGCCCCGGGCCAGCCGCCGGGCCGCCGAGGCGAGCGTATCGATCGCAAAATCCACTTCTGTTTCAGTGCTGTAGCGGCCAAGCCCGACGCGCACCGTAGCGCCGGCCAGCGCCTCCGGCAGGCCGAGCGCACGCAGGACGTAAGAGGGCTCGATCTCGGTCGCGGTGCAGGCCGAGCCGGTCGACAGCGCCAGGCTCGGGCAGGCTTCCATCAAGGCGAGGGCCGGCACGCCGGGAAAGCTCAGATTGAGATTGCCGGGCAGCCGCCGCTCGGCATCGCCGTTGAGCTGCAGCTCCGGCAGCCGCGCCTTGAGACCGCTCAGGAAGCGCCAGCGCAGCGCCAGCAGCCGCGCCGCCTCTTCCGCCATCTCCTCGCGCGCGAGCCGCGCCGCGGCGCCAAGGCCGACGCACAGCGGCGTCGGCAAGGTACCCGAGCGCAAGGTCCGCTCCTGGCCGCCGCCATCGAACAGCGGCTCGAGGCGCGCGCGCGGACGGCGGCGCACATAAAGCGCACCCACGCCCTTGGGCCCGTAGATCTTGTGGCCCGAGATCGACATGAGGTCGATCTGCATCGCCTCGACATCGACCGGCACCTTGCCGACCGCTTGCGCCGCGTCGCTGTGGAAGAGGACGCCGCGCGACCGGCACAGCGCGCCGATCTCGGCCAAGGGCTGCAGCACACCGATCTCGTTGTTGGCCGCCATCACCGAGACGACCGCGGTGCGCTCGTCGATCGCTGCCGAGAGATCGGCGAGATCGACGAAACCCTTGGCGTCGACCGGCAGCACGGTGACCTTGCAGCCTTCGCGCGCCATCGCC
>Ga0335074_10016054_pt1 | contig 10537 bp, 12 predicted proteins | sample Lox_Sample_23_FD_206715 | JGI IMG/M metagenome (GOLD analysis project Ga0335074, IMG submission 206715) | Soil microbial communities from Loxahatchee National Wildlife Refuge, Florida, United States - Lox_Sample_2.3 | ecosystem: Environmental > Terrestrial > Soil > Wetlands | place: USA...
GGATCAGGTGTTGGTGAAGAACGGCCGCGCCACCGGCGTATCGGCAAACGGCGTCGAGTATGGAGCGAAGGACGGCGTGATCGGCGCCATCCATCCGCATTTGCTGCGCCGGCTGGTGCCGGGAGTAAATGAAACGGTCGCCCACGCAGCCGAAAAGGTCGAGGTTTCCGCGAATTCCTGTTTCACCGTTCACGCGGCGTTGAATGAGCCCCTGAAGTTCAAGGCTGGACCGCACGCGAGTCAGGCCTATTTCACGGAATTAATGCCCGCGAGTATGACAATTTTGCGCGAATATTTCGATGCGTTGCGCTATGGACGCATGCCCGAAACGTCGCTGCTCGGGCTGGCTTCACCATCGGCTTTCGATACCACCCGCTGCCCTCCCGGAAAAGCCACGCTCCACGTTTGGGATTACGTCCCGTATTCGCATCCCGACGGCGGCCCTGCGCATTGGGATCAGGCCAAGGATGCGTTCGCCCAGACCATGCTTTCGCGCATGCAGCCCTACATCGACAACATCACTGCGGAGAATATCATCGCTTACGTGGCCGACAGTCCGCTCGATATCGAGCGATCCTCGCCCAGCTTCCAAAAGGGCGATGTTCACGGCGCCGCGCCTTATATTTATCAGTCGGGTGCGCATCGGCCCACTCCGGATTTAGGCCGGAACACCGTCCCCGGCGTGGACCGTCTTTATTTGGTCGGGCCGTTCCAGCATCCCGGCGGCGGTGTGTTTGGCGCAGGCCGCGCAACCGCGATGAAGATGTGCGAAGACCTGAAAATCGATTTCGACAAAATCGGCCGCGGGCGATGATGAAAATCTACGGGCAGGACAATAGCGAGCTGATGCAGGTCGCGAGACTGGAACAGGACGGCAACACGCTGGTGATCAAAGGAAAGGTGTTCGGCTCCATGCCGATGACCGCCAAACTCACTCCGCAAGAGGGGCGAAACGCGCTGAAGCTCCTGAATTTCAGGCTCGCGCTGTTTCTGATGACTTTTCTGTTCCGTAAGTAGCCGACGGGTACGCGCTCACAATTTCAGTCAGCGAATCGCGATGGCCGGTAGGGTTCGAGCAAACTGACGCGCGCGCCGTCCAGGATCTCGAGCGCCGCATATTGCCCGATCACGGGCGCCAGCGTGACCCCGCTGTGGGTAGCTGCGATGAAAAGATTCGGGCAGTTTGCAGCAAATCCTACGATCGGATATTCATCCGCCGGCATCACGCGCCGGCCTACGGTAATGCGTTCCACCGCGACGCCCCGCAAACCGGGCAGCACTTGAGCGGCATCCCGCAAAATCTGTTTGGCGTACTCCGCCGGCTCTGGCAGTGCGTTTGTTACTGTCCCGGCGCCCGCCACGATCTGCCCTCCAACGATCACCCGCCCATCCAGCTTCTGTTTACAGTGAATGGCCGGCGCCAGCACCACGCGATCGATCAGCTTGGGCTGCGGACGCGTGTGCACCAGCACGCCTTCGGATTCCTTCAGCGGAACGCTGACTTCCGCCATCTCGGCCAAATGCGGGATCGCGACGCCGCACGCCAGCACCACGATACCTGCCGTGATCGCCGTCTCACCGCATTGAACCGCGGTCACGCGGCCGCCCTCAATCTTCAGCGCGGTCACTTCGTTCGGATACCGGACCTCGGCGCCCGCTTCGCGCACCTGGCGCAGCATCGCTTTCACCGCGTCCATCGGATCAAGCGCGCCTTCGAACTCGCAATGGCAGGCCGCGCGGAATTCTCCCGGCGCCACATGAGGCAACAACTGGTGCATTTGATCCTCGTCGATCAAATGCGTCGCATAGCCCCACTCCTGATGTTTCCGCACATTTTCGCACAGCGCTTCGGCGTCCCCTCCGTCCTTCGCCCACGTGACGCTTCCGCCCCACTGGACCTTCAGTTCGCCACCGAGCTCCGTTTCGAGGCGCCGCCATCCGGCGATTCCCAATTGGTTCAGATCAAAATACGAGCGCGGCCGTTTCGAAAACGTCGCGTTGATCCAGCCGAAGGATTTTTCCGTGGCGCCGGCGCCCGGACGCAGCGCATCGATGATGGTAACTTTGGCGCCGCGTTTCGCCAGATGATATGCGATAGACGCACCCGTGATGCCCGCGCCCACCACTACGATGCGATCGGTCCTCATGATGGATTGATAACGGGCCGGAGCTACGCTTTACACTCCGCGCACGCGCAGATCTTGCGCAGATGATCGAACGAGTAGATGCCCGAACCGTGCCCATCGCTCCAATCGATGCGGATGGCGTAATGCCCTACCGCTTCCACGTTCAGCATCTTGAGCGTGGCCTTATACAACTGGAACGGGCTCGAAGGAGGCGCGGAATAATCGGTCTTCTGCGGCTCGGTTCCGTGCGCGCCGGTGCAGCTCGCACAGGGGCATTGGTCGCGCAAATAGCCGAGCGAATATTGGCTGTGATGCCCGTCCTTCCAGTCGATTTGAATGCCCTTCGATTTCGAAATGGCGATATGCTCGGGTTCAGCCTGCGTTTCAATCATTGGGTTCGTTCCACATCGCGGACGCCGGAAATGCGCCGGATGGCCGCGGCCACGCGTTCCAGCTGCTTTTTATCGCGAATTTCCACGGTCATGTCGATGATGGCGCCGTCGCCGCGTTTATCATCGGAGCTGGCTTCGAGACTCCGGATGTTGCTCTGCTCGGCGAACAGTACGGAGGTGAGCTGGTTCAGCATACCCGGCCGATCGTCGGTGTGAACGACAACGCGAACCGGAAATGTTTCGGTGACAGCGCGCGCCCATTCCACATCGATCTTGCGCTCTACCTCGTACATCAGGTTCTGTACGTTCGTACAATTCACCGAATGCACCGCGATGCCTTTGCCACGCGTCACATAGCCCACAATAGCCTCGCCGCGAATCGGATTGCAGCACTTGGCGCGATAGACCAGCAGATCGTCAACGCCCTTCACCTTGATGACCAGGTCGCCGCCGTCACCCGCTCCTCCAGAAGATCCATGTCCTGAAGGCGCCGGCGTTGGCTTGAGCGCTTCCACCGGCGGCGGAGCTTCCACCAAATCCGGCGCCAACTTCTGCAGTGCCTGCCGCGCCGAAAATTTGCCGTAGCCGAGCGCGGCGTACAGATCCTCGGTTTTCGCGCAGCCGTATTCACTGGCCACACGTTCCAGATCCGCCCTGGTGATCCGTGAAAACTGGACGCCCAACCGGCGTGCCTCGCGCTCCAGATATTTTTGCCCGATCTCGATCGCCTTGGCGTGCTCGGTGGCGTTGATGACGTGCTTGATCTTGTTGCGGGCCCGCGGCGTCTTCACCATTCCGAGCCAATCCTTGCTCGGCTGATGACCGGTCTGCGTCAGGATCTCCACCACGTCGCCGTTCTTCAGGTTGTACTTCAACGGCACGATGCGGCCGTTCACCTTTGCGCCCACGCACGTGTTGCCGACGTCGCTGTGGATCGCGTAAGCAAAATCAATCGGCGTGGCTTCACGCGGAAGCGGAATCACCTTGCCCATCGGCGTGAACGTGTAGACTTCCTCCGGGTACAAATCCACCTTGAGCGTGGAAATGAACTCGCCCGGATCGCGCATTTCCTGCTGCCACTCCACCAACTGCCGCAGCCAATTGATGCGCTGGTCGTCGGCGCCCGGCCCTTTGCGGCCCTCTTTGTATTTCCAGTGCGCGGCGATGCCTTCTTCGGCCAGCCGATGCATCTCTTCTGTTCGGATTTGAACCTCAAACGATCGGCCGCCCTGTCCGATCACCGAGGTGTGCAGCGACTGGTACATGTTGGGCCGCGGAATCGCGATGAAATCCTTGATGCGGCCGGGAATGGGATGCCACTCGTTGTGGATCACGCCGAGCGCGGCGTAGCAGTTCTTCACCGAATCCGTGATGATGCGCAGCGCAAGAAGATCGTATACCTGATCGAGCGCGATCTTCTGCTTCTTCATCTTTTGAAACACGGAATACGGCCGCTTGATGCGTGCTTCGACGCGCGCCGGAATGTTCTCGCGACGCAGGTTTACTTCCACGTCGTGCTTCATCTTGGTGAGATACTCTTCGTTCTGCACGCGCTGCGATTCGATCTCGCGCGCGAGCTCGGCCCAGGCTTCGGGCTCCAGATATTGGAACGAAAGATCCTCCAGCTCGCCGCGAACTTTTCCCATGCCGAGCCGGTGCGCGATGGGCGCGTAGATTTCGGCCGTTTCCTGCGCGATGCGCAGTTGGCGTTCGCGGGGCAGCGCGCCGAGCGTTCGCATATTGTGCAAGCGATCGGCCAGCTTCACGATGATCACGCGGATATCGTTGACCATCGCGAGCAACATCTTGCGGACGTTCTCGGCCTGGCGCTCCTCGCGCGAATAGAACTTGAGTTTGCTCAGCTTGGTGACGCCGTCGACACACGCCGCGACCTCGGCGCCGAACTCTTTCTTGATTTGCTCCAGGCTGAGGCTGGTGTCTTCGACGGTATCGTGCAGGAGGCCCGTGATCAAGCAGACCATGTCCATCTGCATGTCGGCCAGGATCAGCGTGACGTGCAGCGGATGGATCATGTACGGCTCACCTGATTGCCGCGATTGATCCTTATGCGCCTCAGCCGCCATTCGATAGGCTTTTTCGAGTTGCGAAAGGTCTTCTTTGGGGCGAAGGGCGCGGATCTTCTGCTCCAGCTCGGAGTAGAGCTGTTCAACTATTCCTGGGGCTGGGACAACCGGGGCAACGTCGGTGGACACTCTATTTCTAGGTTACTTGGTTTGGGCGGGGCGGCGCACGTGGCGAGCGAAGATTATGCCTTTGCGGAAGATTTGATCGCCGCGACCTGAGTCATCACACGATCGCCATAGGGCGTCAAAGTCCAAAGTGCCTGATCTCCGCTTCCAGGCGTCTCCTTAAGCTCACGGATCAAGCCAAGCGCGCGCAATTGCAACTTCACCTTCTGAAAGTCTTCGTCGACGATGGACGGGAAAGGGACCTCGGCACCGCTGTCCTTGAGTCTGTTGGAAAACACTTCAACAAGTTTTTCCTTGAGCTCAACCTCACTCGCCTGGATAATGAAGATCGGGCCAAGGAACGACACAATCTCATTCCAGGTGAAGTCGAGCGGGCAGACACCAACGTCGTTGATATCGGAGAATCTCAGACGCAGCGTAAGCGTCTCATCGCCTTGCGCGAGAGCTTCTGTGCCGGGAGGTGGGGTTAGCCCGCTTTGAGCGATCTGAGTCTCAAGCTCATCAACACTTCTCCGTAGCTTGAGAATCTCATGCGCCGTTCTTTCATCGCCGACCTCGTCTGCTCTGACCCAGCCTATACGAGGTTTAACCCTCATTAGGGACGACATGCCAAGCGCGACAAGCCCGGGCAGTTCCTTGGAGAAGGTCCAATACTTCGCGTGGCGGGCAGTTTGAAGCTTATCTCTGAAGGAATTGAGCGCGGCTTTACCCTCGTCGGTTGACTCAGTCTTTGTGGAGAAAAGCTAAGACCGGAAGGCCAGCGTCTACAGCGTAATCATACTCCATTTCCGTGTAGCTTTTTCCATCTGGCCCGACTGATCCATAACGACCACCGACGATGACAACATAATAGTCGCATCCAGCGATAAATCGTTTGATCAATTCCCAGGAATCGTCGTCCGCTGCGGGAAACAGCTCCATTCCCGTCGGTATGCAATCGAGCGATAGCAACGCCTGCATCACTTCGCGACGCTCGTCTTGCAAATCCTCAAACGTCGATACCTGATAGCGCTTTTCCATTCACAGCCCCAATTCGTTCCGCCGTCAAATTGGAGACGCCTCGATTCTAGTGAGCTCAGCTAACGAATATCTTAGAGCAATTCGATTACCGACTCGATCGTGACTCCGCGCATGAACCCAACTTCTGCCAGAATGCCGTGAAGAGTTCCTACCTTTATCGGATTGTGTAACGGCACGGTTATTTGGTGAACTGGAGGGCCCTGGTGCTTGAGCCTGACGTGGCTTCCTTTTTGACGAACCGGCTGATAGCCCAAGCGTTGCAGCACCCCAATCAGGCGTTCACCAGAAACATCGCGTGGAAGTTTCACGCTGCTTCGAACGGAATCAATTCGTCTTTCACGTAATGCAGTTGGACCAGAGTCGGCCGCACCAGCTCGTCTTCAAAATGCAACGAGGCCGCCTCTAGAACGTTGGTACGGAGGTCTTCCCATGTCTCGGCCTCCGTGAAGATGGCGTGGCCGAGCGCTCGAGCGTTATAGCCACCTTCCTCAGCGTCGCGGACTTCGAAGATCAACTCCATTCCCCTAGAGTACCTGACCGGCGGAAACGCGGCTACGCCAGCGGCCGTCCGCACAGCCCCTGTAAAATCTCAATCGGAGCGTTCTCGCGCTTGGCCAGACTCTCGCGGCGCACGATCACGGTCTGCTCTAGCGCGTATCGTCCCGACAAAACCGAATGCGGCACCACGTCGGTAAATACCATCCAGGTCGAATCCGGCGGAAATTCGAATCGATATCGGGCGCATTTCTGCTGATAATCCTCGTTGAATTTCAGATAATCGTGAAATCCCAGCATGAACCGGTCATACGCCGACCGCCTGGCGTCGATTCCACCGAATGGGCCAAGAATGCGGCTCCCGAGCGAACCTTTCGGACGCCGCGCGGTCTCTTCCAGTCCCGCATCCTTGGCATAGCGCGGGGCGAGGCTGGCGAAGGGGTCCGACACTGTCCAGACGCGCGATTTAGTCGAATGAATGTTGGTGAAAAACCTCAGAATCAGGTCGCCGCGCGTGGGCCGCGTGGGAAACGCATCCACATGCAGCAGATCGTTGCGCTTCTTGGTTGGCAGATCGCGGCCTTCCTCTTCCTGTGGGCGAAAACTCGCGTAATCGATCCGCGCCTTCTCCATGTAACGCGGCAGCAGCTTCCACAGAAACGCCAGCGCCCGCTCGGAATACGCGCGCATCACCTCGCGCAGTTGGGCTGGATCGCGAACTGCCGCCGGATCGTAGCCGGTGACCTTATCTTCCTCCGGCCGGTAGGCGATGTTCTTGTGATGACTGCTCGACGAAAGCCCGGTGCTCCGCAGCAGCTCGCGTTCATCCTCGCCGAATGCGAACGGCGTGCGCGGAAAATACAGGATCTCGCCGCGCTCCAGCGCCAGATAGTTTTCCTCGCGAGGTTCGGCCTCGCCGACGGTGATTAGCTCCACGGCTTCCATTCTAAGCTCAATCGCATGTTAAACTCCCGTTTTGAGCACCCGTGTATCGTTGTTTGTCACCTGCATCGTCGATCAGGTGTTCCCGCAGGTCGGTATCGCCATCACCGAAGTGCTGGAGCGCCTGGGCTTCGAGGTCCATTTTCCAGAGGCGCAAACCTGCTGCGGTCAGCCGGCCTTCAACTCGGGCTATACTGATCAGGCGCGGACGATCGCGCGGCACTTTCTCAATGTCTTTCGCGATTCCGAATACATTATCGTGCCATCTGGTTCCTGCTGCTCGATGATCTCGCATCACTTCGCTGACATTTTCGAACACGATCCCAAGCTGCTCGCCGAAGTCCATGCGCTTGAACCGCGCGTCTGGGAATTTTCGCGATTCCTGTTGGAAGTGGCGGGGGTGGAAGATGTCGGCGCGCGCTTCGACGGCGTAGTTACGTATCACGATAGCTGCCATGCGCTGCGCGAACTGCGGATCAAATCCGGCCCGCGCAAGCTGCTGGCGAAAGTCCGCGGCCTCACGCTCGCAGAAATGGAAATCGCCGAAGAATGCTGTGGCTTCGGCGGGACGTTCTCGGTGAAGTTTCCCGAGGTCTCGGGCGCGATGGGGCGCACCAAGATCGAATCGATCCAGAAGACGGGAGCATCGACCATCGTCTCCATCGATTCCAGTTGCCTGATGCAACTGCAGGGCGTGATCGACCGTGCGGGACTGCCGCTGAGGACCATGCATCTGGCCGAGGTGCTGGCATCCCAATGAAGGTCTCGCGATGAACACGCCCGAAACAGAAATCCAGCAGGCCATCAGCGATCCCCGCCTGCAGCTCGCCATCTACACGGCGACGAAACGACTCATCGGCCACCGCGCCGGCGTGGTGAATCCCGACGTTCTGCCTCATTACCAGGACCTGCGCAACGAAGCCAACGCGATCAAAAAGCACACTATCGAGAATCTCGATTATTACCTGGAGCAACTCGAATCGAACGTGATCGCCCACGGCGGCCAGGTTGTGTTTTGCCGCACCGGCCAGGAAGCGGCCGATTTTGTGCTCGGTCTCGCCAAGCAGCGGGGCGCGCACATGCTGGTGAAATCGAAATCGATGACCAGCGAAGAGATTCACTTCAACGAGCGGCTGGAGGCCCACCAACTCGAAGCAGTGGAGACCGATCTCGGCGAATATATTCTACAACTCGCGCATCAGCGGCCTTACCACATCGTTGCGCCCGCGCTGCATTTGACGCGCTACGACGTCGCGGAGGTCTTCACCAGGGAACTGGGCGCGGAAAACGAAGTGGTCATCGAGAAACAAACCAAATTCGCCCGCGGAGTTCTGCGCCAGAAATTTCTGCAGGCCGAGATCGGCGTCAGTGGCGCGAATTTCCTGGTGGCGGATTCGGGCGCGATTGTGGTGGTGGAAAACGAGGGCAACGCGCGGTTGAGTACGTCGGCGCCCAAGATCCACGTCGCGATCGCGGGCATCGAGAAACTGATTCCGCGCGCGCAGGATCTCGCGGTTTTTCTCAACCTGCTGGGGCGCAGCGCCACGGGTCAGCCGCTCACGTCCTATACTTCGTTCCTTTCGGGTCCGCGCCGCCCGGGCGAGATCGATGGCCCAGACGAATTTTATCTGCTGCTGCTCGATAACGGCCGGACCAAACTGCTGCGAGATCCCGAGAAGCGCCAGTCGCTCTATTGCATCCGTTGCGGCGCTTGCTTGAATCATTGTCCGGTGTATCGCAAGATCGGCGGACACAATTATCCGTGGGTCTATTCGGGGCCGATCGGAGCGATCATCACTCCGCAATTTCACGGAGTCACGGAAGACACATGGCTGCCGTTCGCCTCCAGCCTGTGCGGTGCTTGCGCCGAAGTTTGCCCGGTGAAGATCGAAATTCCCAAGCTCCTGCTCAAACTGCGCGAAGAGGTGATCGAGGTTCAGCGCAGGACCGACACCAGCGGCTTCGAACGTCTGGCGTTCATCCTCTTTGCCTGGATCGCGACTCGCCCCAAGTTGTACTTGCGTCTCGCAAGTTTGGGATCGCTGTTCTTTCCGCTGGTGCCGCGCATCGGTCCCTTGAAAAAATGGGCCAGCGAACGCACGTTGCCCGAGCCTGCACATCAAAGTTTTCATCAATGGTGGGCCGCCCGAAAGAGGTCGGGATGACCGCGCGTGAACACATCCTGGGCGACATCCGCCGAGCGTTGGGGAGGGCCGCGGGCCAGCCTCCTCGCATGGAAGCAGCCCCTCTCTCGGCCCCCGTAATGCGGATCCCTCGATCGGACCGCAATCTCTATACAGACCTCTTCGTCCAAAAGCTGGAAAACTTGGCCGGAAAAGGCATTTGCGTTCGCGACACCGCCGCAGTCATCCCGGCGATCACGGAGTTGCTCGCGCAAAAACACGCAGTAGCGTCCAATTCCCCGTTTCTGCGCAAGTGCGGCATCACGGGCCTCGCGCAAGTCCACACCGGTTTCACCGATCGCGAGCAGTTGAAGGAGGCGTGCGCCGCGGCCGATGTCGGCATCACCAGTGTCGATTACGCGCTCGCCGCTACAGGTAGCTTCGTGATGATCTCCAGCGCGAGCGAAGCGCGGCTCGTTTCACTGCTGCCGCCGGTTCACGTCGCGATCTTTCCGCGCTCCCGTATTCTCGCGAATCTCGATGAACTGCTCAGCATACTTCCCCGGCCCGCCGATCAAACCAGCTCCATGGTTCTGATCACCGGCCCAAGCCGCACTGCCGACATCGAGCAAATCCTGGTCCGCGGAGTTCACGGACCGGGCGAAGTTTATGCCGTCATTGTTGATGAGGAGTGATCATTCGGCGCGAGCCGGAATGCGAATCAGCACATAAGCGACGGACGCGAAGCCGATCAGTGACAGCCATCCGCCCCAAGCCGGCACAAAACTGAATTTGGCGATGTACGGCAGTCCCGTAAGAAACACGACCGCCAGCAGGATTCCGACGATGGCCTCGCCCGCGATGAGTCCGGACGCGATCAGCGTGCCCTTTTCCTCGATAAGCAGCTTTTCCTGTGCGGTGCGCTTGTCGGTCATGCGTACGAGGATCCATTTGATGAGGCCGCCGACGAAGATCGCCGAGCTGGTGTCGAACGGCAAATACATCCCCACCGCGATCAGCATGGGCGACCGCGCGCCGCAGAGCAGCAGCGCGATTCCGAATGCGGCGCCGATTCCGAGCAACCCCCACGCCATCTGCCCGCCGACGATGCCTTTGGCGAGTTGCGCCATCAATCCGGCTTGCGGCGCCGGAAGCGCGCGCCCGCCGATTCCGCCGGTATCGAGATTGGCTTGGTTCAGCGCAATAATGGGACCCATTAAGAAAAATGA
>Ga0335074_10016056_pt1 | contig 10536 bp, 6 predicted proteins | sample Lox_Sample_23_FD_206715 | JGI IMG/M metagenome (GOLD analysis project Ga0335074, IMG submission 206715) | Soil microbial communities from Loxahatchee National Wildlife Refuge, Florida, United States - Lox_Sample_2.3 | ecosystem: Environmental > Terrestrial > Soil > Wetlands | place: USA: Florida...
GTTCGAGGAGCAGATGCGTAAAAAGCTGCGAGACAAGAAGGAGCGTCACCGGTTGCAATGCGAGCGGGCGCTGAGCGCTTTTGAGGCTTGGCGAACGGCAAACGGCTTTGCACCGGAAGCGCAATCCGCTGGCCAGCTCGCCTCATCGTCTTTGTACACCCGGCCCTGACGGCAATGTGGTACGCTGGCCCGTCGTAGGAGGAGTGTCATGCAATTCCTCACTGCCGCTGAGGCCATCTCGCCCGCGCTCAATCGCACCGCCTCGCTGCTCTTCCGGCCGTTCCGCTGGGGAACGTACCTCAAGCTGTGTGCTGTCGCCGTCTTGACGGAAGGAATGACCGGTAATTTCCAGAACCGGGCAGGTCACGAAGTGCATTCCATGCCGGGCTCGGTTCCGCACGTGATGACCTCTCTGCCGGCGGGGTTCATTCCAATGTTGGTCGGGTTCGGCCTGCTGGCCCTGGTTGTTGGCGTGCTGTTGTGTTACCTCGTCGTGCGCCTGCGCTTCGCGCTCTTTGAGTGCCTGGTTCGCCAGATGCGTGAGATCCGGCCCGGCTGGCATCGTTATCGCGAGCAGGCCTGGCGCTTCTTCCTGTTCAGCATCGTGGTCGGCTTCGGATTCCTTGCGATTGCCGTGGCGGCGCTGGCGCCGTTTGCCTCCCACATCATTCAGCTGGTCCGCCAAAGCCAGGCGGAAGGGCGCGTGGATTTCGGCGAAATGCTGGGGCTCATTCTGCAACTCGCTCCCGTTCTCCTGTGCCTCGGGCTCGCCGGTTTCCTGCTGGACGTGGTGATGCGCGATTTCATGTTGCCGCACTTCGCCCTGGAAAACGCGTCGGCCGGTGACGCCTGGGGCGCGGTCTGGGATCGCATCGGCCACGAGAAGGGCGCCTTTGTGTTTTACGTGGTGCTGCGCGTCCTGCTGCCCATGGTGGCCATGATCGGCATATTCATCCTGTTGGCCATTCCGCTGTTCATCGTCTTCGGAATCCTGGGCGGTTTCATCGCGCTGCTGCACAGCTCGCCAGCCGGCGCCACGGCCATTGGGATCTTCTTCGAGGTTGCGGCCGGACTGATCGCGTTCGTGCTGGGCGTGCTGCTTGCGATCTCATTCGGCGGTCCTCTTTCGATCGCCATCCGCAACTACGCGCTGGTGTTCTACGGCGCACGCTACCAGGCGTTGGGAGACGCGCTGTATCCGCCGCTGGCGCCGCCGGCCGTCGCACCCGCGCCGGCGCCGATGCCCGGATGAGATGCGAGACGCCGCCCGCGGGAGCCGCATGAGACCTCTTTCCGCATCGCAGGCTCCCGCGCCAGCGCTCCGCCGGACCTGGCTACTGCTCTACCGGCCATTCCATCGGGGCAGCCACATGAAGCTGACCATCGCGGCCGCCGCCACCAGCGGCCTCCTGGTCAACTTCCGATAGACACTCCCCAACACGCCGGCGATTGAGATTCCATCCATCGTGTCGCTGACTTTCGGGAACCTTTCGCTTCTGGTAGTGTCCAACTGGATAGGGGCGGGCTCGCCGGCGCGTCTGCGCCGGAGCTTGTACCCTGTAGGGTGGAGAAGTTCATGCGTTTTCCCGCTATCCTCGTTGCCGCTGGCGTGCTCTCCCTGCCGGCAGTGGCGCAACAGAAACTTACTGCACCCACAAACCCTCCGGTCAAGCCGCACAATCATGTCGTAACTGTCTCAGTGCCGCGGCCCCTGCTGCCGGACGCCTTTGCTGGCTGGGTCGCCGCCGAGCCGCCGAAGCCGTTGGCAGACGCCGCGCAGGCGGACGGCCCGAATGCGGCGGCCCTGAAAGAGTATGGATTCCAGAAGGGCCTGGAGGCGACCTACAAGCGCGAAGGCGAAACCCTCACCGTGCGCGCGCTTCGCTTCGGCGACCTGAGCGGCGCCTATGGTGCGTACACGTTTTATCGCGGCACGGGATGGCCGAGAGAGGAGATTGGTTCCGGCGCGGCTTCGGACCACAATCGCGTGCTGTTCTGGCGTGGAAGCACCATGGTGGATGCAACCTTCTCGCGCATCGGCCCCATGTCGGGCTCCGAGTTGCGCGAGCTGGCTAATCAATTGCCCACCGGCGATGGAGCCAGCGCGCAGCCGCCGCCGGTTTTGAACAATCTGCCGCAGAAGAACATGGATGGCCAAACGACACACTATGCTCTTGGCCCCGCGGGATATGCCGGATCGGGTGGCGTGCTGCCGGCGGAACTGGTCGGCTTCGATCGTGGAGCGGAGACGGTCACGGCGAACTACACGCTCGCGTCCGGCCCGGCTACCCTTACGCTCATCGACTACCCCACGCCGCAAATGGCGGAGGCGATGGAACCGAAGATCCGTGCCTATATTCAATCCGGAAGCAAGGCTCAGCCGGCATTCCCTAAGCCGCTGGCCGATTCCGACCAGGCTTCGCTCGAGGTACGGCGCAGCGGTCCCATCGTCGCGATCGTCTCCGGCGACGCCATTCCCGATGAGAGCCACAGGCTGATCGAGACCGTGCACTACGAGGCGGAGTTCGTGACCATCCCGCAGCCGACCGAGTCGGAGGTGGCCAAGACGGGACGCTTTCTGATGGGCGTAGCTTCGCTTGTCGTGGTCGGGTCCTTTGCGGCCATCCTCCTCGGGCTCTTCCTTGGCGGCGGCCGCGCTCTGTACCGCATGGCGAGAGGAAGGCCGATCTCCTCGGTTTATGAAACCGAGTTCATCCGCCTCGATTTGAGGAAGTAATCGGGCTCCCGAACCAGGTTGTTGGAGCAGGCATCTGAGGGGTTACTCAGGATGGCTGTGCCTGTGGAAAAATGGCCTGAAATCGTAAGAAACTCCTCGAAAACCCAAGAAAACAAGGAACTAAAAAGGCGAATACAGAGCGAAAAACATTGTTGGCGAGTCTAAACCGATAATGCTCTAACCTTAACAAATTACAGGCTTTAAATTATTCAGAATTCTCCTTGACACCCGGATGACCGGACCCTACTATGCAGCCAGAAAGTTCTGATGGCTTTGCCTCCGTTGGAACTATTCTCCCTGAGGAAGAGCTGCCCTGTTGCCGGGCGGCTCTTTCCGTTTTTGGCGGCGTTCGATACGCTTCATGCCTGCGCGTCCGCCGAAATCGGCTCCGCCCACTCATTCCCGCACGACTCACAGAGCCATTTATTGGAGGGCTCTGTGTCGATGAGCACCGGATCGGCGGCGCTGCATCGCGGACAGCGAGGCATCTCGTACTCGGGCGCTGGCGTCGTCGACTGCTCGACGATCTCCGCGGGAACGGGCCGCGCCACGATGTGCTGCGCGTCCTCCAGTTGATCGGCAGCGACGGAGATGCGGTACGTCGCTGGCTGCGCGTAGGGATCTGCAAAGTACGCCGCCGCGTTGACAAACCAGCTTTCGATTCCCGCGCGGCGCAACATCTCCATGCGCTGCAAGGCTTCTGCGCGGGTGTCGTATTCGCCCAGTTCCACCTTCCACGTGTAATCGCGCGGTCCGCCGGATTCGGTCTCCTCTTCGGAGCCGTCGTTCTGGGCGGCCATTCGCTGCTCAGCGCGAGTCAATGCGTCTGTTTCCTCCTCGTCCTGTGCCTCCGTTGTCGCATGCATAGAGCCAAGATCCCGCTTCTCCAATTCCTGGCCAAGAGCAAGTTGCGCGCCGGCGGTCAGGCTTCCGATCTCGTCGGCAAGATCGAGGAGGTCGTCATCGGACAGGGTTGCGTAATGCTGGGCGAAGCGAACCCGATCCTGCTCCGCGCGCGGATCGGGCGGCGCAGATTCCACTGCGCGGACCGTGCGCATCGGCTGACTTGCCGGCTCGCTGACCGGTCGGTTCGTTTGCTTCGGCCGCGGCGCAGTCGGATCGCCCAGCCCGCGCCTCTTCATCTCATCGCGCAGCACCTGTTGAGCCATCTCGGTCAGGTCCTTGTAATCGCGGGCAAGGTCCAGCAGCTCTTCGTCGTACATGCCGGCGTAGTGCTCGGTCAGCCGGCGCCATTCCTTATCGGGACTCTCGAACATGGTGGGCAGTATAGCCCTGATCGGCGCGGCGTGTTTCAGCGCACGGCGGGATTAGCCAGATCGCCCAGCATCGCACGCACCACCACCAGAACCGTCACGGTCACTGCGGCCCAGATGCAGGTCCAGAAGCCGATGCGGTTGAAAGGCAGAAAATACATCCCCGCCTTCGCGGTGAGCCTGAATCCCAGTTGATCCGGAAGGAGCGCACGAACCGCCACGGCCAGCAGAAGGCCGCCGGCCCACACGAAGGCAATGCGGAAAGCAAGCTGGAGCGTCTGCTGCATCAGCGTGAGCTGCATTGTGGGTTGGTCTCCCATGGCCGCTGCACAGACTCGTTGCCGGCCGGCGGCGCGGTCAAGCCTCAACTTTACCGAAAACGGGCTGGACGATACAATCTTGAAGAGCACGCCGACGTAGCTCAGTTGGTAGAGCAGCTGATTCGTAATCAGCAGGTCATCGGTTCAAGTCCGATCGTCGGCTCCATCCTCCCGCCGGTTTTCCCTCCTCCCCATTTCCTCCGAGGAACCAAATCAGGCACCGGTTATCCACGCACTTTTTATTGCGCTTTGGGTTACGGACCCCTTATCCACTTGTATCCTTGGCATAATCGCAGCGGAAGCGGTTCTTCCGTCGCAGTTCCTGGAGCGGGTACCGGAAGCGCCTTAGGATCGGCCACGGATTGTCGTCATGAACTCCGATCTCATCGCCGGGCATCCGCAGGAGCGCATGAAGAGTGAACAGCTATAGCCGCCAGGATGTGTTGCGGATTCTCCAGATCAGCTCCCGCCAGTTGTTGGGATGGGAGCGGGCGGGCCTGATTCCTCCACAGCAGTCGTATACGTTCCAGGATCTTGGGCAACTGCGCACGCTGCGTTCTCTGCGCGAAGAGGATGTGCCCGCGGCCTCGATCCGCCATTCCATCGTCGCCATGAGGGCCGTAGCCGGGATGGCCAATCCCCTGCTCGAGGCCACGCTCGTGCGCACCGGTACAACACGGTTAGCCTTCCGCCATCATGGCGCCATGGTTGATCCCATCCGCCGCCAGCTTCTCTTCGATTTTGAGAGGGCGGGACAGAAGGAAGCGATTGCGGAAGCGGCGCCGGCGCGCCATCTCGGCGACTCGCAGCGCCGGTTACAGGACCAGTTTCTGGCGGCGGTGCAGGCCGAGGAAGCCGGAGAGAAACAGCGCGCGATCGACCTTTATCGCGAGATCGTAGCTCAGGATTCCACCTACGCTGCCGCCTACATCAACCTTGGCACCATCTATTTTCACCTGCGCCAGTTCGATTGTGCTGAGGAGCTCTACCGCAGGGCCGCCGAGGAAGACCCATCCTATGTGCTGGCCTTCTTTGACTTGGGCAACGTGCTCGATGAGCTGAACCGGATTGAAGAATCTATTGCGGCGTACCGTCAGGCGGTCACACTGGCGCCCGGCTATGCCGACGCTCACTACAATCTGGCCCTCGCCTTCGAGCGCAAGGGCGAACTGCGTCACGCGCTGCGGCACTGGCAGGCCTACGTGCGTCTCGACCGCAACGGACCGTGGGCGGATCACGCCCGCGGCCAGATTCGCAAGTTGTTGAGCCGGGAAAAGTTGGCCATTGCATGGCGCAGCCCTGGTTATCTGCCGCCGCGGGCCGGCAAAGCTGTCCTCGGGCTCGCTGCCGACGCCGGATGCCAGCCGGAGGGCCCACAGCCAGCCTGAATTGCCGCGCCTGTTGCGCCATGCCCGGTTTTCTCATCTAAACTATTGACTCTTTGGTCGTGTCCCGAATGGCTGGGATGATTTTGTAAGGACGCAGCCACAACTTTGCCGCTGGTTGGGAGTCTATGCATTGGGGCGATCCCCGGAATCCGGGTCGTGTGAGTTGAAAAATAGTCCCCTCGGTAAATGAAGACAGGCTTTCGGTTTCGCCTTGGTGCCTGGGCGCCTTTCTGTGCGCCGCGGCTTGAACCCTGGTCCCGTTGAAGTCCCGGAGCCCGGGGCTTCCTACTCGTGCAGCACACAAGGACAAAACGATGAAGACCATCACTCCCTCTCCTTCGCACAAGCGAATCTGGATTTGCGGGGCCGCGGGGGCTCTTCTGCTCGCCTCTGTCACCCTCGGAGCGCAATCTCCGGCCGCCCGCATCCAGTCGGAAATCGATTCTTCCCAACTGACGGCAATCCCGGGCTCGCAGCACGCCCTGGCGCACGCCACCGATCTGGGCCGTCTGTCCGCCGCCACGCGCATCAACGGCATCACACTGCGCTTCAACCAGTCGCCCGCCCAGCAGGCCGCCGAGAATGTGCTGATCGCCGCCCAGCAGAATCCCGCCTCGCCCCAGTACCACCAGTGGCTCACGCCCGACCAGTTTGCGGCGCGCTTCGGCGTGGCGCAGTCCGATATCGACAAGGTCGAAAGCTGGCTTCAGCAGCAGGGTTTCAGTATTGACGGGATCAACCGCAGCCATACTGCGATTCACTTCTCCGGCACCATCGCGCAGGTGGAATCCGCCTTTGCCACCCAGATGCACTACTACCAGGTGAACGGCGAGAAGCATTTTGCCCCGTCCACGGCACTCTCGGTCCCCGCAGCCATCGCCCCCATTGTGGCCGATATCCACAACCTCGATGACTTCCGGCCGCACCCCGATCACGTAATTCCGCGCCGTAACTTCACTTCGGCAGAGAGCGGAAACGTGTTCTTTGCCCCTGGCGACATCGCCACCACCTACGACATCAACCCGCTCTATTCCGCCGGGGTCACCGGCAGCGGCCAGACCCTTGCCATCATGGGCCAGTCCGCGATCGCGGTCACGGATATTGAGAATTTCCAGAACGCGGCAGGACTGACCGTCAAGGATCCCACCCAGCTCCTGGTTCCCGGAACCGGCAGCTCTGCCACCTCCTCAGGCGACGAGGCGGAATCGGACCTCGATCTGGAATGGTCCGGAGCCATCGCAAAGGGCGCCAGCATCGTCTTCGTCTACGTGGGCAACAGCCAGAATTACGGCACCTTCGATGCGGCTGATTTTGCCGTGGACGAAGGCATCGGCAACATCATCAGCATGAGCTATTCCGTTTGCGAGCTCGACCCGGGCGTGACCTCCGCCTACATTTCCAGCCAGGAGGCCATCTACCAGCAGGCCACCACCCAGGGCCAGACCGTCCTTGCAGCCTCTGGCGACCAGGGCTCCGCCGCCTGCTATGGCGATACCGACGTGGGCAGCACTCTCGCCGAGCAATCGCAGGAATCCGTGAACTACCCCGCCTCCAGCGCCTACGTCACCGGGGTCGGCGGCACCGAGATTACCACTTCGGACATTGCGGGCGGTTCCGACTTCTCTACCTACTGGCAGTCTGCCAGCGGCGGTAACGACGTGATCAACTCCGCCATCAAGTACATCCCGGAGGTGGCCTGGAACGACAACAGCGCCGACTGCGGCCAGCAGAATTGCCTTAGCGCCTCGGGGGGCGGCACCAGTACGCTGATCGCGCAACCACCCTACCAGACGACGTATTTTACCGCCACCGGCGAGGCCAATCCCAGCAGCAGCCACCGCCTCGTGCCCGACATGGCCTTCTACTCCTCGCCCGCCCTGCCCGGCTATCTCTACTGCACCAGCGACCAGAGCGCATGGGCTCCGGCCAGCGGCACCAGCCCGGCGCAGGCGGCCAGTTGCAACAGCGGTTTCCGCGATAGCTCCACGGGCGATCTCACCGTCGCCGGCGGCACCAGTTTCGCCACGCCGATCTTCGCCGGCATGATCGCTCTGCTCAACCAGAACGGCAAGTACGTTTCCGGCGCCGGCCTGGTGAATTCGACGCTGTACACCCTGGCGGCGAACAGCTCCATGTACGGAACCGACTTCCACGACGTGACCCAGGGCAACAACAATTGCACCGTGCCCGCCGATTGCGCCAACAACGTCGGATACTCCGCGGGCACAGGCTATGACGAAGTCACAGGCCTCGGTTCCGTGGACCTGTACAACCTGTCCAAGGATTGGCCGGCAGCCGGCGCCAGCGAGGCCGCGCTCATCGGCACCAGCGTGGCTGTTTCACCGGCCAACCTCACGCCCAACGTGAACGAGAGCGACATCTTCACCATCACGGTCACGGACGATAGCGGCAATCCGGTCACCACTGGAACCGTGAACCTCCAGATTGACGGCGGGACAAGTTGCGGCGGCTCCCAGTTCGCAGGGTGTGGCGGGACCACCGTGAGCAATCAGACCCTCGATTCGAGCGGCCAGGTCACCTACACCGCGACCTTCTCGACATCGGGTGCCCATTCCATCGTGGCGCAGTACTCAGGGGATAGCACCCATGCCGCGTCCACAGGGGCAGGCTCGGTCAATATCGTCGTCATCAGCTCCGGCAAGGGCACCATCGCCGCCGGCGCCTCTCCGTCCACACTGACCGTGTCCCAGGGCACCGCCGGGAATGAAACCATCACCGTCACTCCATCCGGCGGCTATACCGGCACAGTCCTGGTCAACATCGACTTCGGATCTGCCGATAATACTCTCTCCAATCTGTGCGCCGGATTCTCTGCGACGAACAGCGCCGGCACGGAAGGAGAGATCCAGATTACCGGTACTCAACCCGGTTCCGTCACCCTCACCCTGGATACCAACGCCAACGACTGCGCTGGCGACGCACAACGTGGGCACGGCCAGCTCCGGAAGCTCATGAAAGGCGGAGTCGCCAGGAATACGCCTCCGGCGCCGGCTCGCGATCCGCTTCCGCCTGTCGCCGCGCTGGCAGGACTGCTGCTGGTCGGCTTCCTCGGCCGCCGCTCCCGCAGTATCCGCAATCTGGTCGCAGTGCTCGCATTGGCCGCCGCGGGCTTCCTGATGTCCGCATGCGGCAGCTCAAGCAGCACCACCAGTGGCGCCTCCGATCCGCCCAAGGGCACCTACACCGGGACCATCACCACAACGGACTCGTCAACCAGCACCATCACCTCAACCGCAACCTTCACTTTCGTGATCGATTAGCGAATCGGTCTCTGTTTCGGGGGCGGGCGCGAACCAGCGCTCGCCCCTCTTTTTTTGCACCTGCCCGATTCCGGCAAACCGCGGATAACAAGTGGTGCTGATCACTGAGAGCTGTGAACTACGAACTATGAACTGAGAACTGGCTCCCCCGGTATACTTGCTCCACACCGAAGGAGCCATTCATGTGCCGACCTGCACCGGCCTGTATTCTCGCGGCCTTCACTCTTGCCTCACTTTGTGCCGCACAACCCGCGGCTTCGCTCAAAGCGCCCACCATTGACCAGTCTTTGGAGACGATTACCGTCTCTTCTCCGCAGATATCTCCGGATGGCAAGCGGCTGGTCTACGCGCAGGGCCGCGTCGACTGGGACAAGAACGCGTGGGATACCGATCTCTGGATCGCCGACACCGCGACCGGCGAGCATCATCTGCTCACCACCATGTCCGGCACCAGCAACAGCGCCGACTGGTCGCCGGATGGCCGCTGGATTGCCTTCGTCTCCGACCGCCCCGGTTATCTCAAGGACTCGCCTTCTGGCAAACGTCAGCTCTGGGTGATGCCTGCCGACGGCGGCGAGGCCCAACAGCTCACGAAGATGGAAAACGGAGTCGACGGCTTCGACTGGGCGCCGGACTCCAGGCAGATCGCCATCTCCGCCGAGGGCCCCAAGCCCAAATCCATGAAGGACCGCGAGGACTATTTCGGCGACTATCGCGTGATCCACGCCGACTATCAGATGACCCACCTCTGGCTCGTCGATCTGCCGCAACCCGATGCCAGCGGCCGCTATCCCAAACCGGCCGACCCAAAGCAGCTCACAAAAGGCGATACCTTCAGCGTCGGCAGCTTCTCCTTCTCTCCGGACGGCAGGCGCATCGCCTTCAGCGCCACCCGCGATCCTGACCTGATTTCCGGCGACACCGCCGATATCTACACCGTCACCGTTCCCGGCGGCGATGTGAAGAAAATCGTCGATACGCCGTTTCCGGACTCGAATCCGCATTGGTCGCCGGATGGAAAGCAGATCGCATACGACACGGCCAATGGCAGCCAGTACTTCTACTACACCGACCAGCGCATCGCCGTGGTTTCGGCCGACGGCGGAACGCCGCAAGTGCTCACGCTCGCCTTCGACGAAGATCCGGACCTGCTGCGCTGGGCGCCCGAAGGCATCTACTTCTCCGCGCTGCAGAAGACCGAGTCGTCGCTCTTCCTTCTCGATCCTGCCACGAAAGCGATCAAGCGGGTTACTATGCCCGGCAGCCCGATCGCAGACAGCTTCTCCTTCTCGAAGGATTTCAGCCGCATTGCCTATCGCGGTACGGGGCCGAATCAATACGCAGAAATCTACGCCTCTTCTCTGGCTTCCCCCGTGCCTGTCCGTATCACCCGCGCCGCCGACCAGCTCAGCGGCCTTACGGTAGCTCATCGCGAAGTGGTCCACTGGAAATCCGGCGACGGCACGGAAATCGAAGGCGTGCTCCTCAAGCCGGCCGACTTCGATCCCCACAAAAAGTACCCGCTGCTCGTCGTCA
>Ga0335074_10016057_pt1 | contig 10536 bp, 10 predicted proteins | sample Lox_Sample_23_FD_206715 | JGI IMG/M metagenome (GOLD analysis project Ga0335074, IMG submission 206715) | Soil microbial communities from Loxahatchee National Wildlife Refuge, Florida, United States - Lox_Sample_2.3 | ecosystem: Environmental > Terrestrial > Soil > Wetlands | place: USA...
CGCTGAGGTGCGAGACCAGGTCCGCGCCGACGAGCGGCTGACTCCGCTGCTACTGCCGATCGGCAATGGCCTGCTAGCTGCGGCTAAGCAGGCTGCCTGATACACCCAGATATCCGCCGGAGCAGGCAGTCGCAAGAACCGGGCGATAACACAGCCCTCGCGGAAGCCTCAGATTGCTGGAACTAGCGTCCGGGCAGCAGGGAAGCCCGGACTCGAATGGCAGCATTTAGCCGACAGCGGAGTTGAGCGCCTCGCCGAGTGCGCGGGCCTCGTCCGGGGTCAGCTCGACCACCAGGCGCCCACCGCCCTCCAGCGGCACCCGCATCACGATGCCACGGCCCTCCTTGGTGACCTCAAGCGGACCGTCACCCGTCCGCGGCTTCATCGCCGCCATCCTGCTCCCCTTCCCTGCCGTGGGGCCGCACCGAACCGCAACCGCCGGACAGGCCCGACGGCCAGCGCCTGGCGGTACTCCAGCCAGCCACATACATCTCGATCAGTCCCTCTATTATCCAGTGTTCGGCCTTCCGACGCTAACGATCAGTGTTCCCGGCCTGGCGAGTCCGATAACGGCCGATACCAGGGCACTCGTCAGAACGGCGCCGCCAAGCCGTCGATACGGGCACCGCGGCCCGCTCCCGGCGACCCGACCAGGGCTGGTTGCCCGCCGGCCGGCGCTCCGGATTGCTCGGGGTCCAACGCGGCGCTGCCCGGGGCCGCGCACGACATCCGGCGATGGCACATCAGGGAAGGAAGCCCAGTGACCGATAGCGTGCTTCGCGAGGTCGATGGCGCAGTAGCCACCATCACGATTAACCGGCCGGCGGCCCGGAACGCCCTGACGACGGATGCCAAGGTTGCCCTGCTTGAGGCCGTGCGGGACTACAGCGCCGACGAGAAGGTGCGAGCGGTCGTTCTGACTGGCGCTGGCCAGGCTTTCTGCTCCGGCCAGGACTTGCGAGAGCACGCGGACATGCTGGCAGCCGGATCGAGTCCGCTTGACACCGTGCGCCGGCATTACAACCCGATAATCGAGACGATCACCGGGATGCCCAAGCCAGTCATCGCCTCGCTGCCCGGTGTGGCGGCTGGGGCGGGCGCCGCACTCGCGTTCGCGTGCGATTTTCGCATCGCCGCTGAGCGGGCCAGCCTGCTGCTGGCATTCGCCAGAGTGGGACTCGGCGCGGACTCCGGCGCGTCGTGGACCCTGCAGCGGCTCGTCGGCGCAGCGCGGGCGGCGGAGATGCTGATGCTCGCGGAGCCGGTCGACGCGCTAACCGCACTGAACCGGGGATTGCTCACCTCCGTCGTCCCTGACGCGGAGCTACCAGCGGCAACCGCGGCCCTGGCCACCAGGCTGGCGGACGGGCCAACGCTGGCCTACGCGGCGATTAAAGAAAGCCTGCTGTACTCGAGCAGCCACAGTCTGGCGCAGTCGCTCGAGAAGGAGGCTGACCTGCAGGAGCGGCTGGGAGATACGTCCGATCACCAGGCCGCGACGGCGGCATTCGTGAACAAGCAAACTCCGGTGTTCGACGGACGCTAATGCTTGACGCGACCAGCGCCACGCCCGCACCTGCCTGCCGCCCTCGCGGACTGGCCGGGCTAGCTGGCGGCCGACTCGCCGAGCGCCGTTTCTTCGTGCGCGCAGACGATCTGCTCCACGGCATCAATAAGGTCCGCCAGGTCCATCCGCTCATACCGGCCAGACGGAGAACGCCAGGAAACCTCTTCGCCGTGCCGCCAGACCGTCAGGTGACGGCTAACCGAGAGCGCCGACATCGCATCCAGGTCAGCGCGGACAATGCCGCTCAGCCCGCGGTCGGCCAGCATTGCCTCAAGTTCGTCGGTCAGCCAGTCGGCGCTATATCTGGGCCGGCCGAGATGGTCCGGCAGCACGCCGGGAGGGATACGCAGCGAGAACCACACCGCCTTGCCCGGTACCTTCCAGTTACCCAGCCTCGACCGGCTGAGATGGCAGCCCCACTGTCCTGCGGATAGACCCGCGACGACCTGCAGTCCCCGCCCGCTCACTGAGTCCAGCGGCGCATCAGACATGCCGGGACGGCTCCCGGCCGTCCAGCCGCGCTCGGTATCGAAAACCTTGCAGACCAGCTCGCGCGTCCGCCCTGTGCCGCGAAAGTACAGCCAGATCTCCGGGATGCCCGCGGGCAGTTGCCGGCCGCCGGGCACCGTGGCGTCACGGTGAGCGTGCAGCGTGTTGGCCGCTAGTTCGCTGGCCATCGTTACGCCATCGTGGACGAGACCCGAAGGGATCGCCAGGCTGGACACGGCTTCGCGGAAAAAGCGTCGTGCCGCCGATGCGCACGTGGGGTCGACCGGCAGGGGGCGGACGAAACATCCGCCGCTGCTGATGCCAGCGTCCGCGAGCCTCCCGGCCGAGTCCGGCATGAAGGCAAGTGCCTCAGCCACAGGTGCTCCGAGCAGGGCGGCCGAGGATCCGTGCGACCCGTCGCTGCGCGCGCCAACTCCGGGCGCGCTATTCAGGCGCGCGCCCTCCAAGCGTGCACTGTTCCAGTGCGCGCTCCCGCCACTGTCGGCAGGCGTTGGCGGCCGCATGCTCCTCCGCCCTCCCGAGTCTGGCCTCGTCGAAGCCAGATTATGGGTGTTGTGCGAAGTTTCGCAATGGGATTCGGTTAATGTCGCGGAAAATGGCCGATCCGCACGTCCCGGATCGGGAGTGCGAGCGCTCCGGGCGGTCATTGGGATGTCATTCTGGCCTTCCGTCCGCGTCCTGTCCAGCCCCCGCGTGGCGCTCGGGCGTGAGTCCACCTGCCGTCCGCCAGTGCCGCTACTGGCCCGCCCGCGCGCCAGCCGACCTACCGCAGCGATGCACCCGGACCTGCGCAGAGACGCTCTCAGCCGGCAACGCGCGGCCGCCTGGGCGCTGGTGGCGGCCGACTCGGCAACTGCCGGTCCGGCCGGCCAGAACGCTAGGGCAGCGAGGCGGAACATGAGCCTATCGGCCGCCCGATGCTGGCCGCCTTATCCGGCAGCGAATCCGGCGCGGGCAATTCCCACACGTTTTCCATACGCCGCACGCACGACGGCGCACAGACGTGGCTCGCGCTTGGATATTCGCAGCACTGCGTCGCCCGTCTTATTGGTCAATATTGGTCCCGCGCGACCCGATAACCCGGACGACCCGGATTTCGCATTCGCCGAGTCGGCACCACCCGCAGTTGCTGCGCGCCTGCTCGAACAGCAGGGCATCCCTCGGCTCACCACGCATCACCGCAGGTCAGAACGACACAGCAGGTCGGCGGATGAGCTGATGATTAATAACTCCAGCCGGCCTCGGCGCCCCCGGCGGCTTTAATCCGGGACTTGCGCGGCGGTCGCGAACAATGGGATAGGCCGCGCTAAGCGCAGCACGCACCAGACCAGTCCGCGCCAATCTGGCGCCGCAGGTTACCGCCTGCCGGCGGCTAACCCAGCCGGGCCGCCTCAGCGCCGCCACGGCTGACGCAGTCGACCAGGTGATCATTGACCACGCCGCAGGCCTGCATTGTGGCGTATGCGGTCACCGGGCCGGTGAACCTGAATCCTCTGCTCCGCAGATCCTTGGCCAGCGCCCGTGACTCACTCGTCTCCGGCGGCACGTCAGAAAGGCTGACTGGTGCCTGCGCTGACCCGCTCGCATAGCGCCAGACCAGGTCGGCGAGGCCAGTTGGCAGGTCGAGCGCGGCGCGGGCGTTGGCAATGGCCGCCTCGATCTTCGCCCGGTTACGCACGATGCCTGGATCGGCCAGCAAGCGGGCGACGTCATCGGGCCCGAAGCTGGCGATTGCCTCGATATCGAACCCGCTGAAGGCCAGCCTGAAGTTCTCCCGCTTGCGCAGGATCGTCAGCCACGACAACCCGGACTGGAACGCTTCCAGGCACAGTCGCTCGAAGATAGCGGCGTCGTCCCGGACCGGGCGTCCCCATTCGTCGTCGTGGTAGCCGAGATACTCGGGGGCGCTCAGGCTCCACGGACATCGCAGCAGGCCATCAGGACCCGCGACGGGCAGGCCCTCGGTCATTCGCCCTCGCCGGAATCGGTGCCAAGCGAGCGCTGCGCACGCAAGGCGGCCGGCTGGGCTGCATATCCGGGCAGGCCACCGCTCGCGATCTCGCCGTATCCGGGCTCGATACCGATGGTCGCACCTGGGTCGGCGACTGCAGCTGCGCTCGTCAGCTCATCTTCCTTCAGGTCATCCGGCATGGACTCCGGCTGGACCTCGGCAAGCCGCTTGCGCAGCCAGTCGATCTCTGCGTCCCGCTCCGCTAGCGTCCTCGCGATAAGCGACAAAGCGTGCTCGGTTGCTCCGGCGTGATAACCGAGAAGCGCAGCGGGGGGCCGGTACCTGGCCACGTCGGACCAGGTTCGGAAGTCCGACCGGGACGCCAGCTCAGGCCGCTCGAGGCTGAGCTCGCCGCCCCGGCCCATCGCGACCACAACGACGCCGCCGAGAATCAGGGCAGCGGCGAGGAAGATGACAACTGGCACAGGGTAATCGTGCCACGTACATCGCCATGCTGCCGCATCACCGCGGGCTCAGTACCCTCGCCCACAGTTGGCCGATAGCTTGCCAGCCAAGCCCGGCCCCGCTAGCCCAGCCCCGCTAGCCCTGCCCCGCTAGCACAGCATCGCCGGCGACAGCACCCCCGCGATCAGGTCATGTCGGTGAACCGGGGCGGGCCAGCGGCCTGGCTGTGCGCCTCGACGATGATCCGGACGACCTCAGCCGGATCATCGGCCACCTGGATCAGGCCCGGATCGCCCGCAGAAACCTTGCCGGCCGGGAGCATCGTGTCGGAGATCCAGGCTCGCAGGCCGTTCCAGTAGTCGCTGCCCACCAGCACGATCGGAAACCTGGTGATCTTGCCGGTCTGGACGAGCGTGACCGCCTCGAACAGCTCGTCCAGGGTCCCGAAGCCGCCCGGTAGCACGACGAATGCCTGCGAGTACTTAACAAAGACGGTCTTGCGCACAAAGAAGTAGCGGAACTCGAGGCCGATCTCGACGTACTCATTGAGGCCCTGCTCCAGCGGCAATTCGATGCCAAGCCCGACGGAAACGCCGCCGACGCTGGCCGCTCCCTTGTTAGCTGCTTCCATGATGCCGGGGCCACCACCGGTGATCACGGCGTAGCCCGCAGTCGCCAGACCCGCTCCGATGTGCTCGGCAGCCTCGTACTCGGTCGTGCCGGGGCGGGTCCGTGCTGATCCGAATACCGAGACCGCCTGACCCAGTTCTGCCAGTAGCCCGAAGCCCTCGACGAACTCGGCCTGGATGCGGAGCACTCGCCACGGATCGGTATGCACCCAGTCGCTCGGCCCGCGCCAGTCGAGCAGCCGCTGGTCGGTGGTGGTCTTAGGGATGTGCTTACCGCGCAGGGTGGCGGGGCCCTGTCGACGAAGCCGACGACGAGGCTCGGAATACAAGCTCATGGCCCATAAGGTAGCCGCCGCGCGGCGATCATCAGCCAACGCATCGCCGGGCGCCCGCGCCCCGCCAGCCAGGGATTACGAGCCGACACCGTGATCGCGGAGAATGTCGTTCAGCGCAGCTTTGTCGTGGGTGCTTCCCTCGGCGAGTCGCTTCAGCACGAGTACGCACGGCATGCCGAACTCGCCGCCGTCGAACTTGCGCATCCGGGTGCCGCCGACGGCCACCGACCAGGCCGGGATCTCACCAGGCGGCAGTTCCTCGCCAGTCTGCACGTCGATGACGTGCGTCGTCCTGGCCAGGACAGCGCCAGCCCCGAGTACGGCGCCGGTGCGGACGCGAGCGCCCTCCACCACCGCGCAGCGCGACATGATCGCCACGTCGTCCTCGATCACCACCGGCACTGCGTTCGGGGGCTCGAGCACACCTCCGATGCCGACGCCGCCGGCCAGGTGCACGTTTTTCCCAATCTGAGCGCACGACCCGACCGTCGCCCAGGTGTCTACCATCGTGCCGGAGTCGACATAGGCACCGATGTTGACGAACGATGGCATCAGCACGGCGCCCGGCGCAACGTAAGCGCCCCACCGGACAATCGAGCCGGGCAGCGAGCGGACGCCGTCAAGCCGGGCCGTCAGCGGCACGCGGTCGTTGTAACGGAAGCCCTCCACCTGCGAAGCGACCATCGGCATCAGCCGGAATGCCAGCAGGATCGCGCGCTTAGCCCGCTCGTCGACGACGACGCGGCCAGATGCCGGATCGATCCAGGCAACCCTCGCCTGACCCGCGTCGATCATGTCGACGGCCTCGTAGACCAGATCTCTGGCGACTGCGTCCGCGGGCGTCAGACTGGCCCGGCGCTCCCAGAACTCATCGATGTCAGCAGGCAGCGAGGAGGCGGCGGTCTCGGCGGCCCCAGGGGGCTCAGGTGCATGCGTCATAGCCTGCGAGCCTAGTAGGAGCCAGGTCCGCCCACCGGGACGGACCGCCCACCAGGACGGACCGGCCACCGGGACGGACCGGCCACCGGGACGGACCGGCCACCGGGACGGACCGTTTGCGGGACAGCCCGCGGGACCGCGGCGCGGCGCCTGCGGCCAGCAGGTAGCGTCGGATCGTGCCCCGCAGCCGCGCGCAGGTCCGATCCGGCCGCCGGTCCAGCATCACCGCGGTGCTCGTCGTCCTCTCGGTCTGCCTTGTCGTCGGCTTGCTGGCAATCAAGTTCGCGAGCAAGGCGATCCGGCCGCCGACGCAGTGCCTGGCCGGCCCGAGCGGGCAGCCGGTCGAGCTCACCGTTAGTCAGGCCGGCATAGCTGCCATCATCGCCGGAGTCGCCAGCCACCGGGGCATGCCGACCAGGGCGGTCGCCATCGCGTACGCGACCGCACTGCAGGAGTCGAAGCTGGCCAATCTGAACTACGGCACGCTGGATTCGGTCGGCGTCTTCCAGCAGCGGCCATCGGAGGGCTGGGGAACGGCGCAGCAGATCGAGCATCCGGTTTACGCGACCAGCCGGTTCTTCGCCGCGCTGGCGCAAGTGCCGCGTTACCGGAGGTTGCCGATTTATCAGGCCGCGCAGGACGTGCAGCGCAGCGCGGACGGGTCGGCCTACGAACAGTACGCTGGAGTCGGGACCGTACTCGCCCGCGCGTTCACCGGGACCCAGGCGCATGCGGTCTGGTGCAGCTACGGCTCACCGGTGGGCAGGGCCAGGCTGACGGCCGCCCGCTCGGCGCTTGACGACGCGTTCGGCAACCTGGGCGGCGGGCCGGCAGCCGACCCAGCCGGGCGCGTGGACGTGAGCGGTACCCGCCAGGGCTGGGCGGTAGCTGCCTGGCTCGTGTCGCACGCGGCTAGCTTCGGCATCAGCAACGTGCGGTACGCGGGCCTGGAGTGGCTGGCCGCCAGCAGCACCGGCCGATGGCGGTCAGTACCTGCCGCGGCGCACAGGCCGGCTAGCACCACCACCGTGGTGTTCGGCTGATAGCCTGCGGTCCCCGGCATCGTGTGCCGCCGACGTGCTGGGACGCGATACTGGTGGCAAGCCGCGACACTTGGGTCAGCCGCACCGCTGGTGCACGAGGGGCGCGGACGGAAGAGGAGAACGCGGAAAGTGACCTACATCATCACGCAGCCTTGCGTCGATGTGCTGGACAAGGCCTGCATTGAAGAGTGCCCGGTCGACTGCATTTACGAGGGCGAGCGGATGCTCTACATCCACCCGGACGAGAGCGTGGACTGCGGCGCCTGCGAGCCCGTCTGCCCGGTTGAGGCCATCTTCTACGAGGACGATGTGCCAGACCAGTGGAAGGATTACTACAAAGCCAACGTCGAGTTCTTCAGTGATCTCGGCTCGCCCGGTGGCGCCTCGAAGGTCGGCAAGATCGAGAAAGATCACCCGATCGTCGCCGCGCTGCCACCGCAGGAGACCGAGCACTAGAACGGGAACGCGGCAGTGACGGCAGGCAGCATGACAGCGCGCGCGGCCGTGGGTGCCCATGCACCGACGGTCGCGGCGCGGCTGCCGGCTTACCCATGGGACTCGCTGGCAGGCGCTGCTGAGATCGCCAGACAGCACCCCGACGGGATCGTCGACCTGTCGGTGGGCACTCCGGTCGACCCGGTCCCGGAGGTGGTGCAGGCGGCCCTGCGCGCTGCCGCGGACTCGCCTGGCTATCCGCTGACGGCCGGAACGCCGGCCGTCCGGGAAGCCGCCGCCGGATGGCTGGCCCGGCGGCACGGAGTCAGCGTCGATCCGTCGGCAGTCCTGCCGGTCATCGGCACCAAGGAGTTCATCGCATCGCTGCCAACGCTGCTGGGCTGTGGTCCGGAGGACATAGTCGCGTACCCGGCGCTGGCATATCCCACCTACGAGGTAGGCGCCCGGCTGGCCGGCGCCCGGCCGGTGGCGGTGGACGGTTTGGTCTCGCTCGGGCCTGAACGAGTGCGGCTGGCCTGGCTGAACTCCCCGTCGAATCCGACCGGCCGGGTGCTGCCCGCGGAGCACCTGGCGAAGGTTGTCGGCTGGGCGCGCGAGCGGGGCACCATTGTCGCGTCCGACGAGTGCTACCTCGAGCTCGGCTGGGATGCCACGCCCGTGTCAGTGCTGCATCCGGATGCCTGCGGCGGCTCGCACCAGAACCTGCTCGCCGTCCATTCCCTGTCAAAGCGGTCGAACCTGGCGGGTTACCGCGCCGGCTTCGTTGCCGGGGATCCGGGCCTCGTCGCCGAACTGCTGGAGATCCGCAAGCACGCTGGCCTGATCGTCCCGGCGCCGGTGCAGGCCGCGATGGTCGCCGCGCTGGCCGATGACGTGAACGCCGACGCCCAGCGCGCGCGCTACGCTGCCCGCCGGAGCCGGCTCTGGCCGGCCCTTGAGGCGGCGGGCTGGATTGTCGAGGATTCGGCGGCCGGGCTGTACCTGTGGGCCACGCATCCGGATCTGGATTGCCGCGGATCGGTGGCGCGACTGGCTGAGGCCGGGATCCTGGTTGCCCCCGGCGAGATCTACGGGCCTGGCGGCTCCCGGCACATCCGGGTCGCGCTGACCGGGACCGACGAGCGGATCGATGCCGCGGTCAGCCGCCTCGCCCAGCTAAGCTGACCTGCGCGCGGATCCGGGATAAGTCATCAGTTAAATAACGATCTGGCCATTACCGTCCGATTGCCGGGAGCCGTATGCCTGGCTAGTGCGGCGAGCCTGCGGGCACGCCCGGCGGTGCTGCGGCAGGAGGTGCAAGGCGGGTGCCGGAACCAGAGACTTTCGACGCCTTCTACGCGCGCACGGTATGGAACGTCACCAGCCAGATGCACGAGCTGGCAGGTGGTGACGGCCTCGCCGATCACGCCGTCCGGGAGGCGTACGCCAGGGCGTACCAGCAGTGGTATCAGGTCTCGGGATCTCGCGACCCGGAAGGCTGGGTGCTCGGGGCCGCCAGGGATGCGTACGAGCGCCGCCAGGCTGAGGGCGGGGCCGGCCGCGGCCTCACAGCCATGCCAGCCGACTCCGGAACCTGGCCGGGCATCTACCGGCCAGTCGCTCCGCGCGGCCCTCGCGCTGCCGGGCAGGACGACTCGCCACCTGACCCGCACGCGACTGTCGCTCGGCCGTGGCGGGACGGGGCGGGCCGCCACGCGAGTCCCGGCCCAGACGCACGGGGCGCCGTTCCGGCTGCGCCGTACCTCCCCGCTCAAGGCCGCCTGGCTGCGGCCGGAATAGCCGCGGGCGGTCTCGCGGCGGGCGCTGGCAGTGACCTAGCCGACAGCCCGCCGGACTGGTTCAGTCCGGCTAGCAGGACTATCGGGACGGCAGGCCGACCGGGCCCCGGCGGTGCTGGACCGGGCGGGTCAGGATCGGATGGACCAGGATCGGATTGGCAAGGACCGGATGGACGCGAACCGGACGGGCCAGGCGGCGAGTACGGCCGCGGGGGCCCGGGCCGCGGTGGACCGGGAACTCGCGGGCCCGGCCGGCAGTGGTCACGCCGCAACCTGGTCATCGCCGGGGTTGCGGCTGCCGCCGTCGTGATTGCGCTCGTTGCCTACAGCGCCGGAGGCGGCGGCCACAAGGCGCCCAGCCCGGCTGCCAGCCCGACTACCACTGCCAAGGCTGCCGCCAAGCCCAAGCCGCACATGCTCGGAGCTGGCAGAACCGGACAGCGCTCAGCGGTCCCGTGGTCCCTGGTCGGGTCGGGCTGGGCCCTCGCCGAGTTCTCTACTGACCCGCCAAACTCGGCCGGGCAAGCCCTGGGTAGCGGCAGCTACACCACGTATCTGGTGGACCCCGAAGGCGGCAAGTACGCGATCGAAACATCGTCCGGCGGCACCGAGCCAGAGCTGACCGCATGGTCAGGCGACGACAGGACGGCACTGTTCGACACCGCGGCCGGCTTTGAGCTGCTGAATGTGCGGACCGGGCAGCTGGCTCCGCTGCAGCTGCCGGCCGGCGTCGCCGCGATCGGATTCGCCCGGCCTCTCGGCCTGGCCATCCTGGCGGTGCGCATGGGACCGGCAGAGTTCCACCTGCAGCGCTACAGCCTGGCCGGCCGGCTGGAGGCATCACTGGCTGAACTCCCGCGTCA
>Ga0335074_10016058_pt1 | contig 10536 bp, 11 predicted proteins | sample Lox_Sample_23_FD_206715 | JGI IMG/M metagenome (GOLD analysis project Ga0335074, IMG submission 206715) | Soil microbial communities from Loxahatchee National Wildlife Refuge, Florida, United States - Lox_Sample_2.3 | ecosystem: Environmental > Terrestrial > Soil > Wetlands | place: USA...
GCTGGTCTGCACCGGAGCGGACTGCGGCCTGGCTTACCCGGTCCGGGACGACATCCCGGTGCTGCTGATCGACGAGGCTCGCGACCCGGCGGCGGGCAACGGCCGGGAGTAACGGTCCAGAGCGTGACAGTGACGAAGCTGCGCTGAACGGCGACGGTCGGTCCGACTCCGCCACTCCATTGCCGGGAGGCGAGGGCCGGCCCGCAAGCGCGGGTCCACCATCGACGGCCACCGGCGCCGCAGCGCTGCCTGACGGCGGCCCGGCCGAGACGGCCGGGCCGGTACAGACCGCGAGCGATCCGCCCGCGAAGCCTGGTCTCGGCGGCAGACGTGCACTATTCGCCGCGCTGGGCGCGAACCTCGGCATCGCCGTCACCAAGTTCGTCGCGTTCGCGATCACCGGGTCGGCGTCCATGCTGGCCGAGGCCGTGCACTCGGTCGCCGATTCCGGTAACGAGGTGCTGCTCCTAGTCGGCCGCACTCGGGCTCAGCGCGAGCAGACAAGGGAGCACCCATTCGGGTTCGGGTCTGAGCGCTACTTCTACACGTTCATCGTCGCCGTGGTGCTTTTCACTGTTGGCGCGCTGTACTCCTGCTACGAGGGAGTCGAGCGAATCCGCCACCCCGAGCACCTGACCGATCCTGCTGTGGCCTTCGGCGTCCTCGCCGTGGCTGCGGCGCTGGAAGGCTCGTCCCTGCGCACAGCGGTCCGCGAGGCTCGAGGGAGCCGCGGCCAGGCGACCTGGGGCAGCTTCATCCGGCATGCGAAGATACCCGAGCTGCCCGCCGTCCTGCTGGAGGATGTGGCGGCTCTCTGCGGACTGCTGCTGGCCCTGATCGGCGTGACAGTGGCGACGCTCACCCACGATGACCGCTGGGATGGCGCCGGCTCGATCGCTGTCGGCGTAGTGCTGGGTGCGGTCGCGGCGGTACTGGCGATCGAGATGAAAAGCCTGCTGATCGGCGAGTCCGCGAGTCCCGACACGGAGGCCGCCATCGTGGCCGCGATCGCGGCAGGGCCTGACGTCCGCGGGGTCATCCACCTGCGCACGCTGCATCTCGGCCCGGACACGCTGCTGGTCGCGGCGAAGATCGCGGTACGGAACGACGAGACCGCGGTGAGTGTCGCAGCCGCCATCGACGCGGCCGAGCGGAGGATCCGCGCGGCCGTGCCCATCGCCGAGGCCATCTTCCTGGAGCCGGACATTTACCGGGCCGGGCTCGTCGATCCGGACGACCCGGCCGTCCAGGCGGCCAGCGACCGGTCCGCGCACAGTGCGAGCGACCGCGCAGCCGACGGTGATAGCGGGGCCGACGGTAATAGCGGGGCCGACGGTAATAGCGGGGCCGACGGTAATAGCGGGGCCGACGGTGATAGCGGGGCTGACGGTGATAGCGGGGCCGACGGTGATAGCGGGACCGACAGCGAGGGCGATGAATCGGGTCGGGACGAGGACGGTGCGGCCGGCTAACTGCTCCCCGCAGTGCCGATCCGGTCGGCCGCAGCCTGTCGCGCCACTGCCGTGATCAGCCGCTCCAGGTCGGTGAGGTCGGCCTCGAACTCGGCGTCCCAGTCCATTAGCTGGTCCAGCACGCCGGCCAGCCGGTGGTGACCCGGCAGGTCTCCTTCCGGCAGCTGCCCGCGCCGTCCGCGCGGATCGAGCGCGCCTCGGTCGAACCGGCCCTCGGCTTCTGACGCGCCGAAGCCGATGATGAATGTGCTGATCATCCGCTCCACCCGGGGCACGTCAGCCTCGGGTACCCCGGCCTCCAGCAGCGAATTGCTGGTCGGCAAGGCAACCCCGGTTCTGGCGGCGCTGGTGCTGCAGCAGGCGGCTGTGATCGCGTTCGGTGCGGCAGTGCTCGGACTGCGTGTCTCGACGCTGCCGCTGCTCGTGCTCGTGATGCTGGCGTGGGGCCTGACGCTCACCAGCCCTGGCGCCGCGCTCGGCTTGCTGGTGGGCAGTCTCAGCTCGCTGAGCGCCTGCTTCGACATCGGCGGGATGCTGCTGTCCAGCCTCGGCGATGCCTGCCTGGATCAGGCACGCCGCTCCGGTGTCGCCCGGCTACTGGGCAGTCAGCGCGCTGGAGGCCGCGGTGCGCGGCGACGCAGACCGCGCGCTGATGGCCTCGGCTGTGCTGCTGGCCTTCGCGGCTGGTGCATGCCTGATCGCCGGAATCCGCGCCGGGCGGGGCTGGAGCCGGGCGCTCAGGGTCTGACCGCCGGGCGGTTCAGGGTCTGACCGAGGGTCTGTCCGAGGGTCTGCCCGGCGGCGCCGATCCGGGGCGGGCCCCGGCGAGTCGCAACCGGGTCAGCCGGTGACGAGCGCGATGCCGACCGCTGCGAGCAGCAGGCCCGCCTGCTGAGTCCGGTGCATCCGCTCCCGGAGCGCCACGCGGGCGAGAAGCACCGTCACAGCCGGGTAGAGCGAGGTCAGCACGACTGCCGGACCGAACAGCCCGGCGCGGGTAGCCAGCACGTAGCAGACGTTCGCGATGGCGTCGAGCCCTCCGGCGCCGAGAGCGGCCGCGAACAGCGGCCAGCCGCTGCTTCGCCAGCTCACCGGGGCGGCGCGCATCACGACCGCAGCCGCAAGGTAGACGATCAGGCCAGCGCACCGGGCTGCGAACGCGGGCCAGAGAGCCGCGCCGGACTCTCCGCCGTTCTTCATGAAGAGGAAGAACAGGCCGAACGCCGCGCCTGCCGCGAGGCCGTACGCCACCCCGCGCGCCTGCCGCCGCCAGCCTGGGCCCGCAGCGTCCTTCGCGGCCGGAGAGTTCGAACTGACCAGCACGGTGGCGCCAAGACACAGCACCGCACCGATATAGACGCCGACCCCTGGCCGCTCACCCTGCGCCACTGCAGCGCCGACCGGGAGCACTGTGGAGACGAGCGCGGACACCGGCGACACCACACTCATCGGCCCGGCGGCGAGGCCGGCGTAGAAGAACATCAGACCGATACCGCCGATGCCGCCCGCCAGCAGGCCCCATCCGATGGCGGCCGGCCGCAGTGGGCCGCCCGCCAGCAGCGCAGCCGGAAGCAGCACGGCGACGCCGGCGATGCCCGAGGTCAGCAGCACACCGAACAGCGCGGCCCGGCGAGTGGCCGCGCCACCGAGAAAGTCTGCGCTGCCGTAGAGCAGCGCCGCGCCGAGGGCGAAGACGATAAGCATGGCGCCTGATGGCTCCGGTCACGATGGCGGTCGGTCATAATAATGAGATAGAAAGTTCACTATACCGACCGGAGTGACGGCGGCCCAAGCGCCTTTCAGCCGACGTGGCCCGGCACGATGGGCCTGGGAGACTGCAGCGACATGGCCGAGACAACGGAGCCAGCAGGGCTGGCCGCCGCGCTTGCCCGCACCGTCACTGCCCTGCGCGCCGAACGTGGCTGGTCACTGGACCATCTGGCGGGCCGGTCCGGGGTCAGCAAGGGTGTGCTGGTGGCGGTCGAGCAGGGCAGGTCCAACCCGAGCCTGGCGACACTGGCGAGGATCGGCGACGCGTTCGGGATACCGGTCACCAGGCTGCTCGAGCACGCGGACGAGGCAGTCGTGCACATCACCGGCCCGGCTGCCACACGCGTGCTCTGGCATGGCGAGGCAGGCGGCATCGGCACGATCATCGCGGCCACGCCTCCGCCGTGGGCCGCCGAACTCTGGCGCTGGCGGATGGAACCGGGTGACACCTTCGGCGGTGACGCGCACGCGCCGGCCACGCGTGAGCTCACCTGGGTCGAGTCAGGTGAGCTGCTGCTGACCGTGTCGGGCCAGCAGTACCGGCTCGGGGCGGGGGAGTGCGCGAGGTTCCCCGGCGATCTGCCGCATAGCTACCTGAACGAGGGCCTGGAGCCAGCCGTTCTCACGATGGTCGTCGTGGTCCCGCCGGCGGCCGTGTAGTCCGCTCAGGTCAGCAGCGCCGTCAGCCGCTCGCTCGTGCGTACCGCTGCCAGGTCGGCGTCGCGCGCGGCGTTGACGCGCAGATCCGGATTCAGCTCGATCGCCTCGGCGACCGCCGCTGCCGCCTCGTCCAGCAGGCCGGCGCCCGCGAGCGCGCAAGCGAGGTTGTAGCTGGCCATGCCGCGGGCCGGGTCCGGCGCGGCGAGCAGGTCGGCCGTCGCCACCCCCTGGCGCGCAAGCGCGACTGCTCGGTCTGCCTGGCCGTGGCTGCCGTAGTACTCGCCGAGGTGGCCGGCCGGATGCCAGAACCCGCGCACGATGACCTGGAGCCAAAGCTGTCGGCCGCGCAGCCAGGGCTGCCTCGACGGGTCGGTCAGGTCGGCTGCGCTGACCAGCGCCAGCTCGTCCATGAGTTCGCCGGTCACCCGCCAGCTGTCGCGCGCGACGGCGTCGGCGGGCTGTGCGCTCAGTTCTGCGTACAAGGCAGCCGACTGGTGATCGGCCTCGCTGAACTCCGGCGGCGCCTGGCCGCTCCTGATCGCCCGCAGCCGCACTAGCTGCTGGCGCCTGAACTCGGTGTTGTGCGCGACCACTGGCAGCGCTGCCCATCGGGCCGGGCTGCCTTCCTCGCTTGGCGGCACGGCCGCCAGCAGCACCTGCTCCTGCGTCGCCGCGAATGCTGCCAGGCCAGTGACCGCAGCTCGCAGCTCCCTGGCAGCCATCACGACGCCGTCTCTTCCGCGCCGCACTCCGGCGCGCTGGATCCGGCCGGCTTGCAGGCGATGAACTTCAGGCCCCAGTCGACCATGACAGTGATCGGCCCGAAGCCGAGCGTCTGCAGCCGGCTGAGCAGCGTGGCAGGCTCGATCGGGTTGTAGGTGTCGTCGGCGTGGAAGTGATGCAGGTCGTTGCTCGGGAGGCTGTCTGAGCCGACCAGCGTGCCGCCCGGTCGCAGCACTCGCAGCGCCTCGGCGAGGAGCTGGTTCTGCTGGGCGATAGTCGGCACATGGTGCAGCATCGTGAAGCAGCCGACCGAGTCGAAGGTGTCGTCCGGGAACCCCAGCTTCGATGCGCTGCCGGTGACGATCTCCACGTTCGTTCCGGCGTAGCGCTCGGCGAGCAGCGCGGCGGCAGCTTCATCGACCTCGACGGCTGTCAGCTGCGAAACCCGGTGCCGCAGCCCGTCAGTCGCAGCACCCGGCCCCGGCCCGATCTCGAGCATGTGCTTGCCGAGGTCGACATCGCGAGTGACGACGGGCAAGACCTCGGTCTGCAGATGCTCGGCCCACTCCGGGCTGGAGCACAACTTCGCGTGTTCTTCGTTCATGGCCCCGAACTTACGAAGCAGACCGCGACAGCCCAAGGGCGTAAGCTGCCAAGCTGTGTTGCAGGACGGACAGGCGCGCGAGGCCGGACGGGCGCAGGCCGGACTGGCGCGCGAGCAGCAGTGTGCTGTTGACGACTGGGATCCCACGGTTGTCGTTTCCGTCGTGACGTTCCCGATGCCGGCCGGCCTTGTCTTCGACTGGCACACCCACGACGACCATCAGCTGGCCTGGGCTGCGAGCGGCGTGCTGACCGTGCGCACGCAGTCGTCGGCGTGGGTGCTGCCGCCGACGCGCGCGCTGTGGATACCGGCGGGAGTGCGGCACGAGACGCTGTCCGCCGGCGCAGCTACGATGCGGTCGGCCTACGTGCGGCCGGACGGCTGCGCGGTCGGCTGGACAGAGCCGACGCCGGTCGCCGCCAGCCCGCTGCTTTGCGAGCTCATCAGCCACCTCGAGGACCGCGGCCTGACGCCAGAGCACCGCGCGCGCGCCGAGACCGTTCTGGTCGATCTGCTCCGGCCGGTCGCGATGACCACTGTCGACCTACGGTGGCCGACCGACATCCAGGCCAGGCAAGTAGCGGACCGGCTGGCAGCCGATCCGGCCGACGGCCGGACACTGACCGAGTGGGGCCGGCTGGTCGGCTCCAGCGAGCGAACGCTGGCCAGGGCCTTCGTGGCCGGAACCGGCGTGAGTTTCGGGCGCTGGCGGACGCTGCTGCGAGTGCAGCACGCGCTGACGGCGCTGGCGGCTGGTGAGCCGGTCGGCAAAGTGGCGCGCCTGGTCGGCTATGACTCCGACAGTGCCTTCGTGCAGGCATTCCGCCGGGAGACCGGCGTCACCCCGGCGGCCTACTTCCGCAGCCCGGCCGGGTGACTCTGGCGCGGTCGTCTCCGGGCGCGCTCGATTCCAGCGGAAGTTTCGGTGATGTAGCCCTGGACACATTCCGCTGGAACCGCCTCAGCGTTCCCGGTCTGCGAGCCGCAGCAGCCGCTGCGCGCGCTCCTTCTCGAAGTCGAGCACCCGGGCGGGCGGCGGCTGGATTCGGCCGATCCGGCGCCCCAGTTCGGCGACGTCGGCGCGGACGCGACTGTCAGCGAGCACGCGGATGCCGAACGCCAGGGCAGCCGGGCTGACGTCGTACCGCCGCTCGATCGCGAGACCCAGGCTGACAGCTGCCAGGTCGGCCTCGGTGAACTGGCGGTGCGGACTGAAGGTGCTCGCCTCGCCACGCGCGCGGCCCCGGCCGGCCTCACCGGCCGCGATCCTCGCTCCGGCGCGCGTATCAGCCCGGCCCGCTCTGCCCGCCGCCCTGGCCGCCGCTCCGGTCCGAGCCGCCGCTCCGGCCCCAGCCGCCGCTCCGGCCCGGGCCGCCGTCCCGCCTGCCGCCGCGGGGGGCCGGCCAGCCTGGCGCCGCCGGGCCTGCCGGACAACAGGAAGCAGCCCCAGAGATTCCCGGTATCGCAGCATCCTCGGCGTCAGCCCGAGCCGCTCTGCCGCCTCCGTGATACGCACAAGAAGAAATCTTACAAGTTCTTGTCAAAAACAGGCTATCTGGCGTGCCATGACCCGCCTGCCTGTCGTACGGTCGTGCTGTAACTCGGCGGGTTGCGGGGGCTGCAGCGGCCCGCCGGAATTGATCGCCAACCGTCTGACCTGCACAAGCCTCACGAACCCGCACACGACTCGACCTGCACAACACCGCACCTGCACCAGACCAAACCTGCACCAGACCAAACCTGCACCAGACCAAACCTGCACCAGACCAAACCTGCACCAGACCAAACCTGCACTAGACCAAGGAGCCTGCATGTCTGCCGACACCGATACCGGGACAGTTCCGTTCAAGGTCGCCGACCTGTCGCTCGCCGACTTCGGCCGTCGCGAGATCCGACTGGCTGAGCACGAGATGCCCGGCCTGATGGCAGTGCGCGAGGAGTACGCCACCTCGCAGCCGCTGGCCGGCGCGCGGATCACAGGGTCGCTGCACATGACGATTCAGACGGCCGTTCTCATCGAGACCCTGGTGGCGCTTGGTGCCGACGTGCGCTGGGCGTCCTGCAACATTTTCTCCACCCAGGACCACGCGGCCGCCGCGGTCGTGGTCGGGCCGGACGGGACGGAAGACGACCCGAAGGGTGTCCCGGTGTTCGCCTGGAAGGGCGAGTCGCTGGAGGAGTACTGGTGGTGCACCGAGCAGGCGCTCACCTGGCCGGGCCAGCCCGGCCCCAACATGCTGCTCGACGACGGCGGTGACGCGACGCTGCTGGTGCACAAGGGCGCGGAGTTCGAGACCGCCGGTGAGGTTCCGGTCGCCCGCGACGACGATCCCGAGGAGTGGCACGTGATCGTGGCCTCGCTCGCCCGCTCGCTCGCCGCAGCGCCGGGCAAGTGGACTGCGGCCGCCGCCAGCATCAAGGGTGTCAGCGAGGAGACCACAACCGGCGTGCACCGGCTGTACGAGATGGCCAAGGCCGGCACGCTCCGGTTCCCTGCCATCAACGTGAACGACTCGGTCACCAAGTCGAAGTTCGACAACAAGTACGGCTGCCGGCACTCACTGGTCGACGGCATCAACCGCGGGACCGACACGCTGATCGGCGGGAAGGTCGCAGTCGTCTGCGGCTACGGCGACGTGGGCAAGGGCTGCACCGAGTCGCTGCGCGGCCAGGGCGCGCGGGTGATCGTGACCGAGATCGACCCGATCTGCGCGCTGCAGGCTGCCATGGACGGCTTCCAGGTGGCGACGCTGGAGGACGTGGTCGAAACTGCTGACATCTTCGTCACGGCCACCGGCAACTACAACATCATCACCGCCGAGCACATGAGCCGGATGAAGCACCAGGCGATCGTCGGGAACATCGGGCACTTCGACAACGAGATCGACATGGCGGGTCTGGCCCGGCTGCCCGGCATCAAGCGGATCACCATCAAGCCGCAGGTCGACGAGTGGACTTTCCCGGACGGGCACGCCGTCATCGTGCTGTCCGAGGGCAGGCTGCTGAACCTCGGCAACGCCACTGGTCACCCGAGCTTCGTCATGTCCAACAGCTTCACCAACCAGGTCATCGCCCAGGTCGAGCTGTTCACCAAGACCGAGGACTACCCGGTCGGCGTGTACGTGCTGCCGAAGCACCTGGACGAGAAGGTCGCGCGGCTGCACCTGGACGCGCTGGGAGTCAGGCTCACCGTGCTGAGCAAGGAGCAGGCTAGCTACATTGGCGTTCCGGTCGATGGCCCGTACAAGCCAGACCACTACCGGTACTGACGCGCAGTCTGGCCCGGGGGGTCGTCCCCCCGGGCCGGCCTCGCGGGGGGGTTCGGGGAGTCGTCCCCCCGAGCCGGCCTCGCGGGGGGTTTCGGGGGGTCGTCCCCCCGAGCCGGCCTCGCGGGGGGGTTCGGGGGGTCGTCCCCCCAAGCCAGCACAGCGACTGGATCCGGACGGCGCCGTTACCGATCCGGCCAGCTCGGCCCTCACCGGCGAGCCGTCGTCCGACATCGCCGATCCCGGGCTGGCGCTGGCCGGCCAGCCCGGGATCGCCTGGGCCGAGCGGGCCATGCCAGTTCTCGGGATGCTGCGGTCGTCCCTGGGGCAGAAGCAGCCGTTCGCCGGTCTGACGATCGCCTGCTGCCTCCACGTCACGGCGGAGACCGCGGTGCTGGTCCGGACGCTCACAGCCGGCGGCGCACAGGTGCATGTCGCCGCGTCGAACCCGCTGTCGACTCAGGACGACATCGCGGCGGCACTGGCAGCCGAGCCGGGCATTACCGTCCAGGCGCGCTCCGGTGTCGGCCGCGCCGCTTACTACGAGCACATTCACCGTGTCCTGGATAGCCGCCCTGACCTGCTCATGGATGACGGCGGCGACCTCGTCAACACCCTCCACGAGGAACGCGCCGAGCTGATCGGCGGCGTTCGCGGCGGCTGCGAGGCTACGTCCAGTGGTGCGGCCCGGCTGCGGCGGATGACCGCGGCAGGCTCGCTCGCGTTCCCGATGGTGGCAGCCGAAGGGTCGGCCACCACCCGCATGATCGATCACAAGTACGGCACCGGTCAGTCGGTCCTGGACGGGATAATCCGCGCGACGAACACGCTGGTAGCAGGCAAGACGGTGGTGGTGGCGGGCTTCGGCCCGTGCGGCTCGGGCATCGCCGAGCGCGGCCGCGGGCTGGGCGCCCAGGTGATCGTCACCGAGGTGGACCCGGTCCGGGCACTCGGCGCTATCATGCAGGGCTTCCGGGTCATGCCGATGAGCGCAGCGGCACCGCTCGCTGAGCTAGTCATCACCGCGACCGGTTCACGGGACGTCGTCGGCGCGGCCGAGCTGGAGCTGCTTCCGGACGGCGCGATACTGGCCAACGCTGGCCACTTCGACGTCGAGATCGACATGCCCGCACTGGCCGGAATGGCCGTCGAGGCACACCCCGCAGTACGCCCCTACGCTGACGAGTACGTGCTCACCGACGGCCGGCGGCTGATTCTGCTGGCCGAGGGCCGGGTGGTGAACCTGGTCGCCGGCGAGGGCAACCCGGCGGCCGTGATGGACACCTCCTTCGCGGTCCAGGCGCTCGCGCTTGCCTGGCTGGCCGGAGCGGGGCCGGAGCCAGCAGAGGCCGGCAGTGGCGGCACGGCCGCGCCGGGCACCGCCAGCGGCCGCGTTCTTGACGTGCCGGACTGGATCGACGCCCAGGTCGCGAGCCTGGCGCTCACCGCGCTCGGCACGCGGATCGACACGCTCACCGATGCCCAGCTGCGCTATCTGGAGTCCTGGCGACACGGTTCCTGACAAGACCAGATTCAAGGCGGGAACGGGCTGGCCTATCGCTGGTCCCGCCTCAACCTGGCGGCGCCGCAGCCGCTTATCCAGGAGGAGCGAAGTCGGCACCAGGCGGGGCGTGGTCCATCCGTCGGGTTCCTAGTGGCTCCCGCGCAGCTGGTGACTCCGGCGAAGCCGGTGACTCCGGCGCTGCATTTGCAGGCGCACTGTCTGCGGGCGCACTGTCTGCGGGCGCACTGTCTGCGGGCGCACTGCCTGCGGGCGCACTGCCTGCGGGCGCACTGCCTGCGGGCGCACTGCCTGCGGGCGCACTGTCTGCGGGCGCACTGTCTGCGGGCGCACTGTCTGCGGGCGCACTGTCTGCGGGCGCACTGTCTGCGGGCGCACTGTCTGCGGGCGCACTGCCTGCGGCCGCTGTGACCGCGGCTGACGCCGAAGCAGCAGCAGCAGCCGCGGCCGCGGCCGCCGGCATGCCGTCGCTCCGCGTGGCAGCGAACCTCGCCAGGTCGCGCTCGCGCCGCACCGCGA
>Ga0335074_10016059_pt1 | contig 10536 bp, 11 predicted proteins | sample Lox_Sample_23_FD_206715 | JGI IMG/M metagenome (GOLD analysis project Ga0335074, IMG submission 206715) | Soil microbial communities from Loxahatchee National Wildlife Refuge, Florida, United States - Lox_Sample_2.3 | ecosystem: Environmental > Terrestrial > Soil > Wetlands | place: USA...
GCAGGGACAGGACTCGGGCTTTCTGTGGCGGCTCAATTCCTATTGGCGCGTGGAAGCGGCCGACGGCGGTGTCTATGCGCGCTGCGAAGCCATCTCGCTTTCGCGCGATGTGCCGCCCGGGCTGGGTTGGATGCTGAAAGGGTTTCTGGAAAGCTTTCCCAAGGAATCCATGAAAAACACCCTGTACGGGACCAAAGCCGCGGTCGCGAATCGGAAGGCTGCAAACGCCGCGAATTGACCGCTAACGGCTCAGGCTCGGCGCGGCGATGCCGTCCAGCACGCGGCCGTCCGGCGCGGGTTCTCCGAACTGCTGCAGGACCGGAACCACGCCGCCCCATACCGGCAGCGAATAATCTTCTTCATCGTCGATGGGCGGGCCGGTTCGAACCTTGGCCGAGACCTCCTCGAGCGGCAGCGACAATACACCCGTGGCTTTCAGCTCTTGCTCGGTGGGCTGCTTCACCTGTTCCCAACGGCCGGCGATCACGTGATTGGTGAAGGAGCGCAGCGCCTGCCATTTCTCGATCAAATCGGTAACCAGGCGCGCCTTGCCGAACACCACCACCGAACGATAGTTGATGGAGGTGTGGAACGCCGAGCGCGCCAGCACCAGGCCGTCCGTCAGAGTGACCGTCAGGCAAATATCTAGTTCCCCTTTCGCGGCCATCAGACGGCTGGCCGGAGATCCATGGATGTAGATCTGCTCGCCCGAACGCGCATACGCGGTCGGAAGCACGTGCGGCTTGCCGTCGAGTACGAATCCGACGTGGCAGATGAAGCCTTCATCCAGGATGGCGTGCACCTGAGCCTTGTCGTAGACGGCGCGCTGCGAGCGCCGCCGGAGTTGCGTTCGCGCCGTCGGGGTGAAAGTTTCCATGAGGCGATACTAACTCCGAACGTGGACCGAAGAAAGATCCACTTTTGATAAACTAGAGCAGTCCACTCCCGGAGATTTCGAAACCAGAATGCGCGCTGCTTTTGTACTGAACCGCCTGGCGCCCGCGCCGCTGCATCGCCAGCTCTACGAGCAGTGGCGGCAGGGAATCCTGGGCGGGCGCTTTCGCCCGGCCGAGCGCGTTCCTTCCACGCGGGAGCTTTCGGCCGAGCTGGCCGTGTCCCGCAGCACCGTGACCATCGCGTACGACCAACTGATCGCCGAAGGTTTCTTAGAGACGGATCGAGGCTCTGGAACCTTCGTCTGCCGCGAGCTGCCCAAGCACCCGCACGCCCCGCGAGACGAAGGCGCTCCCGCTCCCAGGTTATCGCGCTACGGCGCCGGGCTGAGCGGCGATTTCGCCTATGCGCACTCACCCCGCGGGTTCCTCTGCCTGGCGCAATGGCGCCCGGACTTGAGCCTGTTCCCCATCGCCACGTGGCGCAAGCTGGTGATGCGTCGGCTGCGCTCGGCGACGCCGGAGCTGTTCGATTACTCCGATGAATCGGCCGGCTATGGGCCGCTACGCAAGGAGATTGCAGCCTATGTGGCGCGATCGCGAGCGGTGCGCTGTACCGCCGATCAAATTGTCGTGGTAAACGGATCGGCGCAGGGAATCGATCTGTGCGCGCGCCTGCTGCTGGAGCATGGCGACCAGGCCGCCATCGAGAACCCCGGGTATTTCGGCGCCCGCCGCATTTTCGAAGGCTATGGCGCGCGGCTGGGGCCGGCGCGCATCGACGAGAACGGGATCGTGATCGGGGACCTGGCCGGCGACCCGCGGCTGGTCTACGTAACGCCTTCGCACCAATTTCCGACCGGCGTGGCGATGTCGCTGGCGCGGCGGCTGGAGCTGATCGAATGGGCGCGGCGTCACAATGCGGTGGTGATCGAGGACGATTACGACAGCGAATACCGCTATAGCGGACCGCCCCTGCCCGCCCTGCAGGGCTTGTCGGCCGGCGTGACGGCGATTTACATTGGAACATTTTCGAAAGTAATGTTTCCCTCGTTGCGAATCGGATATATTGTCGCGCCTCCGGGTTTGCTGGCGCCCTTGCGGCGCGCCAAGTGGCTGGCGGACCGGCACACTCCGGTTCCCGAGCAGGCGGCTTTAGCCGATTTTATTTCCGAAGGCCACCTGGAACGCCATATCCGGCGCATGCGCCGTGTATACGGAGCGCGGCGCGCGGCGCTGGTGGAAGCGCTGGACCGTTATTTCGGAAAGCGCGTCCAAATCCAGGGCGATGCCGCGGGAATGCACGTCCTGGTTCGTTTCGAGGACCCCAGGGTCGCCGCAAAGGCCGTGGCCGCCAAAGTGCAACTGAACAGTTCGGCGGCTTGTTACATCGATGAACCGCCCGCCGGCGAATTCCTGATCGGATTTTCTTCGGTGGGGGAGCGCTCGATTCGCGAAGCGGTAAAGCGCCTGGCTACTCAATCGTAGGCATGGCGTAACGATATTCGCGGCGAAACACTTCCCCGAAAATTTCGAGCATGGCGTCGTGAACCTTGCTGTTGTCGGCCAATAAATGCGGCCCTCGCAATTGCGCGGGTGCTCCGTGCATGTCCGAACATGTGCCGCCCGCTTCAGTGATCAGCAAAGTTCCGGCCGCCATATCCCAGGGCTTGAGGCCGAACTCCCAAAAAGCATCCAGCCGGCCGCAGGCGACGTAAGCCAGATCCAACGCCGCGGCGCCGGCGCGGCGCACGCCATGCGTGATCATGGCGAGCTGATAATAGAAATGCACGTTGACGTTCTGATGCCGCTTGCGGCTGGGAAATCCGGTGGCCACCAGTGCGTCGTCGACATGCGCGACGGCCGAGACATGAATGGGCACGCCGTTCAATTGCGAACCCGATCCGCGCTCGCAGGTGAACATTTCGTCGCGCTCGGGATCGAAGATCACGCCGGCCACGATTTCACCGGCTTTTTCGAGCGCCAGCGTGACGTTGTACATCGGAAAGCCGTGAGCGAAATTGGTGGTGCCGTCCAGCGGATCGACATACCAGCAATATTCCGCCGATTCCCCGGCGTAGCCGCCGCTTTCTTCAGCCACGATGGAGTGGGTAGGGAAATGCTGTTGCAGCCGCTCGATGACGAGTTTCTCGGAGGCGCGGTCGGCATCGGTGACCAGATCGAACTCCCCTTTCAGTTCGAAGCCGATGTGGCGCTCGAAGTAGCCGTGCAGCAGCGCGCCGGCTTCCAGGGCGATGTTCTGGGCAATTTCCAGATGAGAAGACATACAGTTTGCGAGACGCTTCGGGCGTTGGCAGCGGCTGAGCTGTCAGGCTTCCGGTTCTTCGTACAGATACTTGATATCGTGCTTGTAAAGAAACAGGTTGGGCGCGTCCTGCCGGGTGACGCGGATGAAATTCGAATCGTAGAACTCGATGACGCCCGATACCTCTTCGTTGCTGCTCAAACGGATCCGCACCGGAATGTTTTTTTCGATCAGGTAGCGGAGGTACTTGACTTCTTCAAAGGTCTGTTCGGGAGCCTTGGTTTTGGCTTTGCTCACTGCTTGCTCCGCCTCATTGTCCAAATCCCGTCCGGCCCTCATTTGCCTCCCCATAATAGCCGCTGCGAGTGCTGACCCGCAAACCGCGGTTAGCGGCCGGCGCCGAGACCGCGACCTTCAAAGTGTGAAAGCGGTCCGTCGCGGGCGGGACATTCCTGGGATAGAAACCGATCAGATATTGCGTTCGGAGCTCGCGCAGGATGTCATCGAAGGCGCGATCGAGCTGCGCGCCCAGGCTGGGCGTGAAAACGTGGCCGCCCGTGCCCGCGGCCAGCGTGGTGAGCGCGTTTTCCCCACCCGTATTGCGGCCCGCATCGTTGGTAATCGGTATCACGAGTACTGGATACAGCAGCGTGTCGGCCAGTTGCGCGGATTCGAGCGCCTGGTGATAATTCACCGTGCTGGTGGTGTCCCCGCCGTCGGTCACCAGCACCATGACATGCCGGCCATTGCGGTATTCCAGATCGTGCGAAGCCAGGAAAATAGCGTCGTAGAGCGATGTGCCGCCTTCCGATTTCAGTTGTTTCAGCATTTGATCCACGCGATGGAAGCGGCGCGTGTAGCCGCTGTGCAGAGTCACATCGCTGTTAAAGCTATAGAGCGCTACCGTATCTTCCGGGTTGCCTTCCGAGAGCAGCACGCGGAGAAAACGGCTCACCGAATCGAGCTCATAGCGCATTTCGATACCAGTGGACGCGCTGGTGTCCACCAGCATGGCCACCGAGAGCGGCTGTTCGGTTTCACGGTCGAAGACGGAGATGTCCTGCTTGACGCCATTGTCGTAGACGTTGAAGTCGCTCTTGTTGAGGGAGCCGACCAGTTGGCCCGAGGCGTCCTTGACGGTGACCAGCATGCGCACCAGGCGCACGTTGACTCTGATGACGGTGTCGGACTGGACCGCGGGAGCCGGCTGACTCGCGCTGGGCTGACTCGCGGATTGCCCTGAATGAGACTGCGCGCTGAGGCCGAGACAGGCGATGAAAAAACAGACAGCCGGGCGGATCACTTTTTCAGGACGGAGTCGTCCCATTCCCCTTCCACCCAAACCTCGCCATCGGCGAAGTGTTCTTTCTTCCAGATCGGCACGATGCGCTTGAGCCGGTTGATGCCTTCGAGCGCGGCGTCGAAGGCGGGCTTGCGATGCGGCGCGGTAACGACGATGGCGACGCTCGCTTCTCCGATCTGAAGGCGGCCCAGCCGGTGCACCATGGCGATCCTGCCAATGGCATGAGCGCGGACGATCTCACGCCCGATCTCGGCCATCATCTTGACCGCCATCGGCTCATAGCATTCGTAATCCAGGAATTTTGTGGCACGGCCTTTGGTGTTGTTGCGCACCACGCCTTCGAAATCCACCAAGGCGCCGTCTTCGCCTCGCAGCAATTGCCGGCCGATGGCGGCCGTGTCGATGACTTCGCGGGTCAGGGCAAAAAAGCAGCCGGTTTCGGGGTCGCAAATGTGGTGCGTATAGCCGCTATCCGGCAAGGACGACCCACCGCTGACCGGTGGAAGGAACGCGATCTCATCGCCTTCGCGAACCGCCGCCGAGCGATCGCAAAACTCCTGATTGCAGGCCAGCAAAATGCTCGGTTCGAGGTCCGTGAGCCGCGGAAACTGGCGGGCGTAGCGGGCGAAAACAGACTCCAGGTGGCAGCCTTCGGCAACCTCGATGTGGTCTTCCGAGCGGCCGACGATGTCCTTCAACATACCGAAAAACAGGACCTTTACCCGCACGATTGTCATAGTAACAGACGGTCCCGCGCCATCCGGGTTTCAACAAGCGATGTCTTAGTTTCAACAAGCGACGTCTTATAGGACACACGAAGCCGTTGCCCGCCGCGGGTTGGGGATTGGCGGTGAGGCACGCGGCGCCAGGTTGGGCGGAGAGAATATCAGCCGAGAGGCTGCAGGTCGCCGAGCATGGTGGGAATCAGCTCGCAGACGGTGGGGTGAATGTGGACGGCGTGCCGCAGCACGGTGTAAGGGGCGCGCGCATACATGACATCCAGAATGCAGTGGATCGCTTCATCGCCACCGGTGCCGAGAATATTGGCGCCCAGTATCTGCTTGGAATCCCGGTCTACCAGTATTTTCATGAACCCCTGCGTCTCACCTTTTTCCACGGCTCTTCCGACGCGCGTCATGGGACGTTTCGCCATCAGCACGGGCCGTCCGGATTGGCGTGCCTGGGCTTCGGTCATTCCCGCTCGCCCAAGAGGCGGATCCACATACAGGTTGTAGGCCGGAATCCGGTCTGTCACGCGGCGCATGCCGCCGTCCAGCAGGTTCGCCGCGACGATCTCGAAATCGTTATAGGAAGTATGCGTGAATCCACCGTGGCCATTACAATCGCCCAGCGCCCAAATACCGGAGACGTTGGTTCGAAGCTGGTCATCCACGCTGATATAACCATGGGAATCGCGCACAACGCCGGCTTTATCCAGGCCCAAGTCGTCGGTATTCGGGGTTCGGCCCATCGCCAGCAAAAGGTGCGATCCATTAACTTCGGGCTCCCCGTCTTCGCAAGCCACCTTCGCGGCGATCCCGGTCTTTGCGCGCGACAGTGCGATGCAGTTTGCATTCAGGCGAAAGTGAATGCCCTCCCGCTCGAGGATCTCTCGCACGCCCGTCGATACGTCCTCATCCTCCGCCGCGATCAGGCGCGATTGCTTCTCTATGATGGTGACGTCGCTGCCGAAGCGCCTGAAGATCTGGCCAAATTCCAGTCCGACATATCCGCCCCCGACAATTACAAGATGGCGCGGGAGGGTGTCGAGGTCGAGTAATGTGGAGTTGGTCAGGTACGGAGTGTCCCCGACGCCCGGGAGCGGCGGAATGGTGGCACGGCCGCCCACGTCGATAAAGATTCTGTTCGCAGTAAGCACCTGGTCAGCCACGCGGACAGTTCCCGGTTCCCCGAAGCCACGCCTCCACGCCGGTTCGGGACTTTCCCGAGATTTCGTCTTTGCGCGCCTTGACGCGTTGCATATCCACAGTCACGGGCGCTTCGATTTGAACCCCGAATTCGGAGGCCCGCCGAGCCATGTGCGCCGCGTAGGCCGAAGCTACCAGCGTCTTGGTTGGAATGCAGCCCGTGTTCACGCAGGTTCCGCCAAACCGGTCTCGCTCGATGATGGCTACGCGCTGCCCGGCGCCGGCCATGCGGACCGCGAGCGAAGGTCCGGCCTGCCCGGTCCCGATGACAATGGCATCATAATGTTCGTTCACTGACCCTCCCATCTTTTTCGCTAGCCCGCGAGGAGTTGCTGCCCGCCGTCGATGTCGTAACTCGCGCCGGTAAGGGCTGTATTGATCATGATGTGTACGGCCAGTGCGGCCACGTCGGCCGGTCCCACCACGCGCCGGATGGGAAGCGTGTCGCGAAGCTGTTTCCGGCGGGTGTCGAGTTCATCGCCAAGCAGCGATGCCGCCAATGGCGTGTCCACGAAGCCGGGAGCGATGAGGTTGACTCGGACGGGCGCTAGCTCCAGCGCCAGGTTAGCGGTGAGAGCGGGGAGTGCGGCGGTGATTGTCGCCATCATCCCGTGGCCCACGCCCGGGCGGCGGGCGCCGGTGCCGCCCATGAACAGCAGCGTGCCTCCCGGCCTGGTTTTGGGAGCGGCGTGGCGAGCTACCTGGATCACCAGCATGATGTACTCATCCAGAGCGCGGCGCGCCTGGTCGAAATCCATGTCGATAAGACGCCCGTAATGCGGGCGGCCGGCCGTCACCAGGACGTGGTCTATGCTGGGCAGGTCGCCGAAGAACCGCTCGAGGGAAGCGCGATCGGTGGCATCGAAGGCCGCGGTGCTGTGTGCATGCAGGTCGCTCGCGGCGCGCCGCAGGCGCTCGGGATCGCGGCCGGTCAGTATGACGTTCGCGCCCTCAGTGCTTGCTCTGCGGGCCGTTTCGAGCCCGATTCCGGCGCTGCCGCCGATCACCACGACGGTTTGCCCCAGCAGTTCCGGCTGGCGCTGACCGGGGGAAGCAGTGGTTGCGGCGCTGATCGTCATTCCGGCAGCTTTCCGCCGGACTGCTCCGCCACCATGTACGCGGCGTACCAGTTGGCCCAGTTCTCATCACGTTGTCCGGTGCGCTTTTCGTGCTCGCCATGCGCGGCCTCCGCACGTTTGAGCGCGCTTGCCAGGTCGCTTGCGGAGCTGAATGAAGTGGTAGCGGAGTCGATACGCCCGGGAAGCCGGTTGGTAATTTCCTGCAGCAGCCAGCCGTTGCCGTCGGGATCGCTGAACGAGGCGAATGTGCGGTAGCTGCGATGTTCGGGATCTGGACCGCTGACCCGGAGCCTTCCGAACAGGTACGGCTGGTCCGGGCCGGCGTGCACGCCGCCGCCGTCGTGGAATGCCTCGCTGATGGCGATTCCGCGGCCAAGCAGCTCCTGGCGGGCCGCCTGGATGTCGGAGACGATCAGATACAGGCCCTGCGCGGAGCCAGGCACCGCCGCGGTAACGTTCCTGCCGAAGATGATCGAGCAGCCTGAGCCCGGCGGCGTGAACTGGACCACGCGGAAATCCACGCCGTTGTCGTAGTCGGCATCGAGCCGCCACCCCAGCCTCGCGTAGAACTGCTTCGCCCGGTCGGTATCCGAGACGGGGATGACGACTATCTCAAGTTTTGTATCCACCTCAAGCTTTGTATCCAATTCAAGCTTTGTATCCGCTCTCCCGACGCCAGCGTTTGGCATCGCTGCTTTATTAAGGACTTCGGTGGTGCTCATGCCTTCCTCCTGGGGTGTCTGCTCCGGTCAACCGCGGGGAAGCGGTTTGGAAAACGCCGGCGACGCGCGGATTCCGGCCCACAAGTTCCACGGTATATCCTTTCCTTAAGATGCAACGTCCGCCCGATTCGCGGCTACTCAAATTCCTCCAAGCATACGACCGCCCGATCGTCGACCTCGCGCTCGCCCTCCGTGAAATCATCCTCGAAGAAGTTCCCGACGCGTCCGAATCGATCTATCAGGTCTATACGGTCGCAATCTGGTTCGGCTTCAGCGGAAAGATGAAGGACATGTTCTGTTACATCTCCACCCACGCGCGCCATATCAATCTCGGCTTTCCGCGCGGTTCTACTCTTCCCGATCCACAGGGTGCGCTGGAAGGTGATGGCAAGGCGCTGCGGCACATCAAATTCACGAACCAGCACGATCTGGAGCGGCCCTTTGTGCGCCGTTACATCCGCGCGTCGCTTGGACAGTTGGACGAACAGTTGGACGTACAGTTGGGCGCACAGCCGGCTGACGCCGCCCTGCGAAAGGGAACCGGACGCAGCGCCGTCAAAAGCTCGGATAACAAACCCTCCGGCAAGAAGCGTTCCAAGAAGGGTTCTATGACACGCCGCGCGGGCGGTTAGACATTCGCCGCCCCGGGACGGTGTCCTTTTCTGAACGCACCAATTCCGGAATCGAACACCGGGTACCAACCGGCAGGAAGTAACGCTTTTGTTTTGTGACGAATCGCAGGGGCACGCCATGTGCGAAAACCTCTCCACATACGCTAAGGAGCGAGCAACCGGATGATTGAGAGCTTGGTTACTTTCCTGAACGAACTGAAAGTCGGCGCCCGTTCGCTGGCGCGCGAAAAAGGACTCACCGTTACGGCCGTCTTGACTCTGGCGCTGGGCATCGGCGCCAACGCCGCGATGTTCAGCCTGGTGCGGGGCGTGTTGTTGCGCCCACTGGTCAACCGCGATGAAAATCGCCTGATCTACATCCGGCAAAACGTCCGGGGACAGGAAAATGCCCGCTTCTCGATTCCCGAGATCCAGGATATCGAGTCGCGCCTGAAGACGCTGAATTCGTTCGGCGATTTCTCTCAGATCGGTTTCACCATGATCGGACTGGGAGAGCCGCGCGAAGTCACCGCCGGCGTGGTGAGCGGATCGTACTTCCAGGTGATGGGACTGCGCCCGGTGTTGGGGCGGTTGCTGGATGCGCGTGACGACGGGCCGAATGCCGCGGGCGCTGTGGTGCTGACCTACCGTTTCTGGTCGACAGCGCTACACAGCGACCCTTCCGTGATCGGGAAGAAACTTCGCCTGGATTCCTTCGATTCGCGCGCCGCCACCGTGGTGGGTGTTCTGGAGCCAAGCATTCCTTATCCGGCCGATACCGAAATCATCGCCAATGTGGTTACCAGCGCGCATCATCTTTCGGCCACCATGGTCACCAGCCGGATCCACCGGATGACGGAACTGTTCGCGCGGCTGGCGCCCGGAGCGGATCTGAAGCAGGCGCGTGCCGAGTTGAACGCCATTTACGGCGGCATCAAGCGGGAGCATCCGGATGCCTATCCGGCCGATGCCGATTTCCACCTCAGCGCGGTGAAGCTGCGCGATGAGATTACCTCCGGCGCCCGGACCATCTTGCTGGTGCTGATGGCCACTTCGATTTTGATCTTCGTGATCGCCTGCTCGAACGTGGCTAATCTGATCCTGGCTCGGACCGTACGGCGCGACTCCGAACTGGGCATCCGTGCCGCGCTGGGCGCCAGCACCGCGGCTTTGCGGCGCACTCTATTGTCAGAGAGCCTGCTGCTGTGCGTGGCCGGGGCAACTCTCGGCCTGTTGATCGCGAGCCCCCTGCTGGCGGTTTTGGCGCGTTATATGTCGCGATACTCCATCCGCGCCCTGGATCTTACGGTGGATCCGAGCATGCTTTGGGTGGGAGCCGGGCTGGCTGTAATGGCCGCGGCACTGCTCGCCTATGTCCCGCGATTACCCGCGACGGGAGGCGCCGCGGGATTTAGCTTATCGAGCGGGGGGCCGCGGGTAACCGGCGCGGCGAATCGGAAATTGAGAATCTTCGCGGTGGTTCAGATTGCCGCCTCGTTCGTGCTGGTGGCATCCGCGGGCGCAACTGTGAAAACGCTTCTGTCGCTCGAAGCGGTGCAGTCCAATTTCGATACGCACCATGTCCTGGCGGTCAATGTGCCGGTGGTGCGTTATAAGAAAACCGATAGTCAGGTGGTGGATTATTACCGGGAGGCCACGCGGCGAATCCGGGAACTGCCCGGCGTTCAGAATGTCTCGATCGGCACCACCGTTCCATGGCGGGATAACAGCAAT
>Ga0335074_10016061_pt1 | contig 10535 bp, 13 predicted proteins | sample Lox_Sample_23_FD_206715 | JGI IMG/M metagenome (GOLD analysis project Ga0335074, IMG submission 206715) | Soil microbial communities from Loxahatchee National Wildlife Refuge, Florida, United States - Lox_Sample_2.3 | ecosystem: Environmental > Terrestrial > Soil > Wetlands | place: USA...
CCGTCCTCGCACCGGCCCTTCCCGCCCCCGCGCCCCTCCGCCCGAGGTCCGGGACTGGCTCGACAGCCTCAGCGAGAGCGACTGCAAGCGCACCGCGGCGAATTGAGCCGCACGCCGGAATTCTGGCACTGCCGGGACAGATGCTGGGATAATGCGGGCAGGATGAGCCAGACACCATGGATATTCGTCGATTGCGAGGCGCGCGGCATCAGTCCCGTGCACGGCGTGCTGACTGAGTTCGGGGCCGTTCACTACGACACGCGTGATACGTTCTACGGCCGCCTGTTCCACGCGACGCCGGACCCGGAAAACCCGGCGATCAGCATCGTCGGCGCGCGCATGGCGACCGATAAGGAAGTTGCCGAGAGTTTCACGGCCTGGCTCCAAGGGCACCTCGGCAACAGTCCGCCTGTCTTCGTGAGCGACAACCCTGCCTACGACTGGCAGTGGATAGCCGGCATGTTCGACCGGGCCGGGATGGACAACCCATTCGGGCACTCAGGCCGCCGTATCGGCGACTTCTGGGCCGGCCTGAACCGGAACTGGAGCGACACACAGGGCTGGAAACGACTGAGAAAGACAGCCCATGACCACAACCCCGTGAACGACGCGATGGGAAACGCGGAGGCATTCGAGGAGATCCTCCGCCTAGCCGAAGGCTCCTGATCCCGGTTATCGCCCGGGTCGCCGCCGAGGAGAACCGGGAATGGCAGGGCCGGACCCTGGCCAAGGTCGCCGCCGCCCGCGGGACCGACCTGATCGAGACGGCGATGGACCTCATCGCGTCGGACCGCTCCCGGATCCAGGCCGCGTTCTTTTCCATGTCCGAGGCGAACCTGCGTGCCGCACTGCGGCGGCCGTGGGTGGGCATCTGCTCCGACAGCGCCTCGATGGCTCCCGAGGGCGCGTTCCTCCGCGCGCCCGTTCACCCCCGCGCGTACGGCAGCTTCGCCCGGGTCATCGGGCACTACGCCCGGGATGAGAAGGTGCTGCCGCTGGCGGACGCGATCCGCCGGATGAGCGGGCTGCCCGCCGCCACGCTCGGCCTGTCCGGCCGCGGCGTCCTGCGGGAGGCGATCACCGATCCATCCGTTGAGAGATAGTCGGCGATCGGCCGCCGCGAGAAGACGGCAGGCATGCAATTACTTTTCGTGATGACCGCTGTGGCGGTCAGTGGCGGGGTGCGGCGGGCACGGTGCTGCTGGTGGGGTGGAGGCTTGATGCGGAATCCTCGTGTGCCGAACGGCTGTGCGTGTCGGCTCGCCCTTCGCGTATCGTGCAATCTATATTGCGTCTTATGCAAAAGGCTTCACCGCCGCCGCTGCTGCCGCTGTTGCGGTCCAGGTTGCAGGCTGAGATCCTGTCGCTCGTCCTGCTGGGGCCCGAGAAGGAGTGGTCGCTGACGGGGCTGGCGTCGCGCACAGGGGCGTCGGTTTCGTCGGTTCAGCGGGAGATCACCCGGGCGGAGCAGGCCGGTGTGGTGAGATCACGGCGCCTGGGCAGCACGCGGCTGGTGAAGGCGGCGGACTCGCCGCTGACAGCGCCCTTGACGGAGCTGCTGCTGCGCTCGTTCGGGCCGCGCCAGGTGCTGGCCGAGGAACTCGAAGGCGTCGAGGGGATCGAGCAGGCCTATCTGTTCGGCTCGTGGGCCGCGCGGTACGCGGGCGAGGCCGGCCGCCCGCCGGCGGACCTGGACGTCCTGGTGATCGGTGCCCCCGACAGGGACGAACTCGACGATGCCGCTCAGCGGGCTGCAGGCCGCCTGGCGCAGGAGGTCAACGTCACGATCCGGTCGCCGACCTGGTGGCGGGAAGGGACAGACGGCTTCCACGCTGACGTCACCCGGCGCCCGCTGGTTTCCCTCTTCAGCGAAGAAGCAGCGCGATGAGCTGGGAAGCGGGCAGCGAGCGCATCCAGGAACTCATCAGCAGCGGAGAACTCGGCCAGGTCCCGCCCGACGGCGAGCTCGCGCGGCGATTGCTGGCGGACGCCGGGCGGCACCTGGCCACGGCGGTGGCGGCTGAATCGACCGGGGACCTGTCGGGTGCCTACCAGCTGGCGTACGACGCGCTGCTCAAGAGCGCGGCGAGCCTGCTTGAAGCCCAGGGACTCCGGGCGACCAGCCGCGGTGGGCACATCGCAGTGCAGGATGCGGTCATGGCCCAGTTCGGATCCAGTATCCGGGCGCTTCGCTCGTTCAGCAGGCTCCGGCGCGCACGCAACAGCTTCGAGTATCCCAGCACGGAGACTCCCGGCCCTTCCGAAGACGACGTGAAGGACGCGATCCGGGTCGCCCGCGAGGTAAACGAAGCGGCCAGCAAGATACTGAAAAGCGAAATCCTCACCTCTTGGTAGGCGGGTTCAGACGCTGGCTCCGGGATCAGCGCGCGTACCCGCTCGATCTGCCCCGCCGATCAGCGTGTGAGTGTGACCGTTCGGACCGCGCCGTTAGGGGATGTTCGGCGCGGACAGGGACCGCTATGACCGTCCCGCGCTGACCGATGCGGTGAAGGAACGGGTGCTCGGCGTGCACGCGGCGGGCTGTTCGGGTTAGACCCCGGTGCCACTCGGTGCGGGCTGGCCGCGGACATGCCGGTCGTGAGCAGGCCCGTGCAGCGTGAGCTGGCAGCGGCTTGCGCGTTGCCCGCCTCATGAAGTACCGCCCGGGTCCGGTCAGTCGCGGCCACATGCAGCGCGGCGTGCGCATGAGAACGGTCCCTGGATCCCACGGCTCCGGTTGGTTTGATATGTGCTTATTGCTGCTGAGGATTCCGCTTTCGGGGCCAAGTCAGGGCCTAAGAAGAAGATATATCTTGTCTTCCGCGTAAAGGAGATATATCTTGATTGTGTCAGGCAACCGCATGCAGGAGTCACAATGCCGGCCAGAGCTGCTCGTCCAGGAAACAGGTGGTCATTATGCCGGCCTGGGCGGAGCAGATGAGGTTCCCGGTCAGCTGCATGCTGGCGGTGTGCTGCGCGGCGGCGGTCCTGGCAGGATGCGGCTCTAGCAGCAGCGGCCCGGATGTACTGACTGCACCCATACAAGTCGTCCGGACCGCTGACGGGACGGTCGCCTACCGCGAACTAGGCAGCGGGCCCGCGCTGCTGCTCATCAACGGAGCGGATGCATCCATGGACGACTGGCCGCCGAGTTTCGTCGACGCCCTAGCCGCCCATCGCGAAGTTGTGGTGTTCGACAACGCCGGGGTCGGCCGGACCTCTGCGGTCGCGGCGCCGGCTTCGCTGAGCATCCCAGCCATGGCCAGCCAGACGAGCGCCCTGATCTCCGCGCTCGGGCTACGCCGCCCGGCCGTGCTCGGATGGTCAATGGGAGGCATGATCGCGCAGGCCCTGGCTGTCAGCCATCCGGCCCAGGTAGGCCGGCTGATCCTGGCCGCTACCGGGGTCGGGACCGGGAAGGCGGTGCCCCTCCCGCCCTCCGCCGCCATGTTCGCCCTGAGCCCCGCGGAGATAGTGGCCCAGATGTTCCCGAAGAATCAAGCCGCCGCAGCCAGCGCCTACGTCAACGACAGCCTGCAGTACCCAGGCTCCTACCAGGTATCCGCCGCCACATTTCACAGCCAGTACCTCGCAGCTGAGCGGTGGCTGGCCGGACAGGACGCAGCGGGCCACCTGGCGGCAGACATCCGGGTGCCCACGCTGGTCGCCGACGGAACCCAGGATCAGGACATCAGGCCACCCAACGCCCGGCTCCTGGCCAGCAGCGTGCCCGGCGCGAAGCTGCTGCTCTTTGACGATGCCGGCCACGCCTTCTTGTTCCAGGACGCGCCGATGTTCATCCGCGCCGTCGAGACCTTTACCGGCTGAACAACCGCACAAGCTCAGGTGTGCATCAAACCCGGCAAGCTCCAACCAAACCCGGCGAGCTCCAACCATCTCACAGTCGTGACGACGCAGAACAAGGCGTTCTGTGCAATCCGATCGCACCAGACGCTCACACCATGCATCGTGTCGTAGCCTCTTTCCGGCGGGCGTCGTACGTTGCGGGCATCGTTCGTCGCTGGGGACCTGCGGCCCTGGCCTTTCCAGGTCCCGGCTTGTCCCTGGAGGTGCCATGATGGCCGCCGCCACCGATTCAACTTCCCTGGTCCCTGTCCAGCCGGTGTTCACCGATGCCGAGCGGCTGGCGCTCGCCGGGTTCCCGGCCGGGTACCGCGGCCTGACCCGCGAGGCCTATACCCTCGACCCGCGCCAGTTCAGCGGCTGGCGTGGCGTCTTGGTCATCCATCACAGCGCCCTAGCCCCCGATGCCGCATAGCGGCCCGGCGGATTGACGGACGGGAATTATTGTAATAAATTCCAATGAATGGAGAGTAGTTCAGCAGAGTCGGTGGACCCGAGCCTGCCCGGGACGGGCGCGCCGCGAAAGCCCTGGCATGGGGTGCACAAGGCGCTTGCCGACCCGCTGCGGATACGGCTATGGGAGTGGCTGGCCGAAGCGCCCCGGTCGGCGCGGCAGCTAGCTGACTGCGCCGGACTGCCCGCTGACCGCCTCTACTACCACCTCGGCCAGCTGGAGCAAGCGGGACTGATCGAGGTTGCCGAGTACCGCCCGCTGGCCCGCGGCAAGGTCGAGCGGGTTTACGCGCCCGCGGAGACCGAGCCGCCCGGCGACGACGCCGACCCGGAGGAAACCGCCGCGTTCCTCGGCTCGATGCTGGAGGCCACCGCGATGGATATCGCAGCGGCATACCAGGCCCGGCGGGCAGGACGCCGCCGGGAGGTCGACCTGCACCGCGGCGCTCTCCGGCTCACCGATCAAGCGCTGGCCGAGCTGCGCGGCCATATCGAGCAGCTCGCCGCCCGGTTCGCCGAACCTGGTGCCGACGGAACCTGGACCCGGGTGGTCATGGCGCTCGCCGACCTCCAGGACCGCCCGGACGCCGACCCCCCGCCAGGGAGCCCAGCATGAGCGATGTCACCGCACAGCACGCCGGCCTAGCCGTCCGCGCCTCCGACGCCGAACGAGAGCACACCGTCGCGCTGCTGCAGCGCAGCTTTGCCGACGGCCGGCTGACCCAGGCCGAGCTCGAGGAACGAGCCGGTGCCGCCTACGCGGCGCGGACCAGGGCCCAGCTAAGCGATCTCACCGCCGACCTGCCCGCCGCCCTGAAGAAACCGCCACGGTCTGGCATGGTCCTAGACCCGTGCCTGCTATGCATCCTGTTGTGCGTCTGCCCCCCGGCGGGCCTGGTCTACTGGCTGCTATCTCTCCGCAAGCACTGGTAGTTCAAGTGATGCAGGTCGAGGTCATGTAGTCGCCGTGGAGGATCAGTTCGGTCAGGCCCCGGCCGACGCCGCTCTTCACGGTCACCGGCCCGCAGCCGGGCAGGCGGTCGGCGAGGGCGGGGGCCACGGTGCGGTGGTAGTAGGCATCGTCGATGGTGAAATCCTCGCCGCCGGGGTGGGGTTCGCGGTGGTTTCGACATTGTGTACGTAGCGGCGCATCGGTTCCACCGGCAGCGTGGTCCCGGCCGTGACCGCCAGGTCGGGCGCCCAGGTGCCGACCGCGTTCACGACCGCCTCGGCGGTCACGGCGCGACCGGATTGCAGGACCGCCGCACGAACCATCGTCCCTGCTGTGCAGAAGTCGACCACCCGGTCGGTGACGAACACCGCGCCCCAGCCGTTCGGCGTTGGAGCGCACGCCAGCGAAGAGCGCCTTGGGTCCAGCTACCCGTCCCGGGCCGACAGCACGGCACCGGCCAGATCGTCAGTCCTCATCGCGGGGTACCGGTCGGCCAGTTGCGCGGACTCCAGCCACTGCGCTTGGACCCCGTGGCGTTGCTGGGGCCTGAAGTTCGCCGCGAGCGCTGACGGTGCCCGCCGCGGGGCTGGAGACTGTCGCCCAGGCCGAGCCGTTGTGGTTCTGGGGTAACGTTGCCGCCGACCGGCCACACGTTGCACACGTGCGCCTCGCCAACGCGGTTCACAGCCATCGCTATCACTGAGGTTGAGCCGGCTGTGCGCTCAGCGGCGGCGAAGCTTCACACGGTCTCCACACGGTCTCCATGCGATCTCGGCCGCAGTCCCTTTATATCTGCGTTAGCCCTTGATTTCGCAAGGGTCGGGGGGCTGATCACGAGTAGTCGCTCGCTTTCCGGATTTGGGTCATGCTGTGCGTGGACCGGGGCCGCGGCCTTGGTTGCTAGTGCACGGTTAGCGCGACAGCTGCTTCTAGCCTGCCGCATCTGACGACATGTGCCCGCATCGTGGATTGGCTCGAACTCGTGTCCGGGGGCGGAGTTCCCATGGTGCGTGACACAGGAAACGGGTTGCCAGACCTGGTGGAGTCGGGCTGGTCTGTGCGGCGGCTGGCTGACAACTCAAGATGCCTTATCGCGTTGGCATTCATGGTGCTGGGTGTCGGCCTGGTGATTGCCACACTCGCCGCCGTGCATTACCACACACAGGCGAACGGGCTCCGTCACCTGCCGAGGTCCCCGCATTCAGCGGCGGCTGTAGCTGCCGCAGCATTGCCGCGGGTTTCCAGCAGCACTGTAGCGCTTCCCGAAGATGGGCCCATCCGCGGCAAAGTCGCGATCGTTATGGTTGATCAGATACCCGGCGGGAACGCTGAATTGCTGATCATGGCCTACATTTCCGGAGGGACGCCGCGTACTAGATACGCGCTCATGGGAAGTGACTGCCTGAGTAACAGTGCCGATCATTTGTGGGCGAGCGGAGTCACGAACAACCAGGGCATCGCCGTTCTAACAGGGCCCTCCTGGAGTAGTAACTCTAGAGCTTATTACTGGACCTGGACCCAGCCCTCGGCAGGAACAACACCGCCGCCAGCACTTCACGGGCCATCCGCGACAGGTTACGCGACTGCGCTCGAGGCTGACCGGGTGCTATGCGCGCCGTACCTGCTACACGGCCGTTTCAAGATCATCAGCTAGCACGAGGACACCACGGAGGCTCAAAATGACCAATCACCCGAACTTCGATCGCACCCAGGCCGTACTCGATGCGGTCGGGAAAGGTGACTACGCACCCGCCTTCGACCTCTACGCCGACGATATCGTGATGGAAAATGGCCCTGGCGCCGGGCCCTGGCACCGGGCCCGCGGCAAGGAAGACCTGGCGCTCATGCTCACAGAGTTCGCCGGGTTCTTCGGCGACACCTTTCACCAGGACGGCCGTTGCGTCTACGCCGATGACCGCATGGCCATCTGCCTGATCCACGAGACCGGAACAGCGCCCGGTGGCGGCCGGTTCGACAATCTCGCGGTATACACCCTCCGCCTTCGCCCGGACGGGCAAGCGGACCGGGTCTGGACCGTTGACCTGGACGCCGACCACTGTGAAGCCTTCTGGCAGGAAAACCCTGGCACACCCTCGAAAGACTTTTCCTAGAAGTCGCGGCGTGCCGCGGCCTCCCTTCCGCTCATCCCGATGACCAGAAGGAAGGCATGTCGCGGACCTCGCCGGGCTGCGCGCCCGCGCCGAAGCCGGCGACCAGTCGCGGCCGCGCGGCTAGCTGAGCTGCTGACAGCCCTGCTTATTAGGCAGGGCCGGGACGAAGAAGCGCAGCGACTGCGCCGGTTCGGTTTGAACCCGGACGGGTCAATTGCCTATGCGTGACGAGACGTCCCGTCTCCAGTCCTCAAGGTGCTCGGAACACCACGGCGAAACCCGATGTGGCATGAGCCTCGTGATATCGGAGATCGAACGATTAACAACATTGCCACCGCGGTGGTGCGCAGCGTGCAGTCCGCGGCCCGGTCGATGGTCGAAAGGTGCTGCAAAAAAACGGTGAATTCATCAAGCGTCGGGACCGTTTGTTCTGCAACCCGGGGGTGCACTGTGTCCTGCCGGCATTCGGAGCCTCAGCAGCCATTTAGGCCTGGAACCAGCCGTAGGCCCTTATATGATGTATCCGCTAAAGAACAGCGAAGCCATGGATTCGGCCACCCAGACTGCGGCCAGCAGCGGGGGAACTAGCAGCCAGGCTGGCAGCCGCCGCAGCAGCGGCACGAGGACGATCGTCAATGCCTCGTCCCTGTAGACGCTCAGCATCCCGCCGGGCCTGTAGGGAATGGCGATGTATGGAATGAGCCAGACCAGCACGGCTGCGATGATCAAGGCGATGTCGGCGGCCTGGAACCCCGTCTTGGCGCTGGCCGCGAAGCCAGCCAGCGCCAAGACGAGAAGCAGCGCCACGAGGAGTGCCTGCTCGGCGAGCGCACGGTGGCCGGCTGACTCCAGCAGCGGGCGGAAAGAGCTGAATCGCGCGCGAATCGTGGCTATCGGATCGTGCACGCGAATGCCGTAGTCGATTCGCTCAGAGAAGAAGTATGCGTCCCACCGGCCGACCGCGAGCTGCGCATAGCCGAGGACGGCCCCCACCCCGGCGGCAAACCCGCCGACGCCTAGGCACGTGGCCCTCCGCACGCAGCGGTCTTTCGTCACTACCGCGGCGGTGACCAGCCCGGGGATGATCGCTACGCTCGGCAGGTATGCCGATCCGGCGATGAATCCTGCGATCATGGCCAGCAACCAGTTCGGGACGCGAGCCGACCAGTAGCAGCAGGCCAGCATCCCGAAAGCGGCCATGGATATGGGGAAGAGTGCGGCAAAGTAGATCTGCGCAGGGAAGAACGCTGCGAGCAGCAGGCAGAGCCACCGCGCCGTCGTCCCCCAGCGGCTCGCCGGCCGGTCCGACGCCGGCTCGCTGAGCAGCCAGATCATCAGCAGGGTCAGATACCAGAACACCCAGGCGATCATCAGCCCAGCCACGGGCAGGCTGATCCCCGTGGCCGATACCGCCCGCATGAGCAGCGGATAGCCCGCGAACCACGTGGTGTTGGTGCATATATGCAGTCCAGGCAGCGTCGTGGGGCGGCCTTGCAGGCAATGGAAAAACAGCTGATACCCGTGGCTGGCGATGCCCAGGTATTGACTGGCGTCCCAGCGGGTGAAGGTGGCCGGGTCGAATACCGAGATACCGTGCGGCAGTTGGCTTGCGATCAGCAGCCAGCCGCAGATGAACGCAATGAGCGGTGGCAGGCCGTTTACCATTCCGCGCCGGCCGACATGCTCAATGCGCTGGCGTGCAGTCACAGTTCACTTCGCCAAGGCGACGCGCGGCCGGCGACCGCCACTCTCAAGTATCGCAGCAAGGGGACGTCTTCCCTGTCTTCAAGGCTCTATGCTCCAGGCAGGCCAGCCTATGCCTCCCCAGTCTCATCGGCAGGCGGACTCCGCGCGGCGGGTTCCCGTGGCTAAGAACTCCTAACAAGGTGAGAGGTTCCGCAGTCGGCGCCAGCAGATGATGGCGCGGGTGAGGCTGAGGAATGCCTCGTGGATGTCGTCGCGGATCTCCCAGCGGATCCGCAGCCGCCGGAACCAGTCCAGCGCCCCGGCCGCGTTCAGCTCGGCCAGCAGGATGGCCTGTGTCTGGTTCGTGTCGGCGAAGCTCCGGTACCGCATGGCGACGGATCACGCCGAGCACGTCCTTATCGATGGCACAAACATGCCGCTCCGGGTCCCCGGGCTAACACGTGGTGGCGGCGGTCCTGTACGTGGCGCCAGCACCCTACGGCTCCTCCACGACAGAGTCGGCAGGGAGGCGCTCCCCGATCCGGGCCGGCAGACTAAGTTGACGTCCGTGGCAACCAGCTGTGCTAGCGGCTCGCGTCGGACAACTCGGCCGGCCTGCGGGCGGCCACGCGGACCCGCTGATGACCCGGCCACATCCCGGAACGGCCGGTCAGCGCCACCAGGGCCGGCACAAGGAACGACCGGACGACGATGGAATCCAGCATGACCCCGACGGCCATGATGATCGCCAGCTGCCGGAACTGTTCCAGCGGTATCAGCGCGAGCAGCCCGAAGCTGGCGGCCAGCGCGACGCCCGCGGTGGTGATCGCCCGCGAGGCACGCGGAGCCGCGACGGCCACCGCGTCCTGCGCCGGCAGTGCCCGGGCTTCCTCCCAGATCCGGCCGACCACGAACACGTTGTAATCCGATCCGAGCGAGACCAGCAGCACTCCGGCCGCGAACGGCACGAAGTAGACAAGATCCGGCGACCCGAGGACCGCGTCGCAGATGACGACGGTCAGCCCGAGCGTGGCGAGCACCGCGAGCACGCTCGCCGCCAGCAGGTAGACCGGTGCCAGCAGGGCGCGCAGGAACACCATCAGGAGCAGCAGCGTAACGAGCATGATGGCGAGCCCGACGCGCCATAGGTCCGACGCTGTCGAGGTGATGGCGTCGCTGGTCAGCGCTGTCTGCCCGCCGACCTCGTACCGGACGTCGCGGAGGCCAGCCGCGCTGCCCAGCGCCGGCAGCCGCGCCGTCATGACCCGCACCTGCCCGATCGCCGTGGCGTTCAGCGGATCGGTGTCGTACACGAGCGCGAAACGGATCGCTTGCCCGTCCCCGGCGACCATCGGGTTGGCTGACGATGCGGAGACGGGGAGAACAGACGGCCCGACAACGCTGGCCACCCCCGGCTGCCGGCGCAGCGTGGCCTCCAGGCGGTTGGCCGCCGCGGTCTGCGACCCGGC
>Ga0335074_10016062_pt1 | contig 10534 bp, 5 predicted proteins | sample Lox_Sample_23_FD_206715 | JGI IMG/M metagenome (GOLD analysis project Ga0335074, IMG submission 206715) | Soil microbial communities from Loxahatchee National Wildlife Refuge, Florida, United States - Lox_Sample_2.3 | ecosystem: Environmental > Terrestrial > Soil > Wetlands | place: USA: Florida...
TCGGCGCGCTGATATCGAGAGGAGAGAAGTAGTCGACGACGAATTTGCCCAAAATTTCCGGTAGTTCGGAAACCGGGATCGGCTCGGGCAGGATGACAAACGTGGGACGGTCCATGAGGCCCGCCGTGCTGCCGTGTAAGCACAATAATCCGACTCGTTGCACTTCCCTAGGATGAAGATTGATTTTTAATTATTTATCGCAATGATGACAAGTCATTCGATCGCCAGATATTTGGAATCAAAGCAAGATCTTCTTCGCGAAAAACGGGCGGAGCTGAAAAGGTCGCCACGCAATCAGGCAGCTGTTGGGGCTCTAAGACAAATGTCCTTTTGTGGCTCCTGTTTCCCGCCCGACAACTATCACGAGATCTCTTAGCGGTGGAAACAACAGGTTTCAGCCTTATGCGTGTGTTATGGGCCGCTACCAGTGAGCAAGTTTGGAGGTGTTGGTGGAGGGAGCGAGAAAAAGCAATGCGTCGGCCGCGCAGTCATTCGAAGAATCAATCCAAACTTCTATATATGCACGGTACTATTCTGCTCTTTCTTTTCCACCTCGCTCTCTTCTTGAATTCAATGCTTCTTCGTTCCCGCACATTCTTTTCAATCTTAGACAAGGTTATCACCAAGAGAGAAATTTGTGGGCGGCATCACTCTTCAAAGTTTAAACCGAGGTTCATGATCCCAGAAACAATCGTGCTTGGATTCCTTTCATCATTATACCCAGAGCAAATTTATCGTAAAGCTACCTCACCCCGCACCTACAGAGCCGTTATCGATCATCAGACTGCCTGTTCGTTGCACACTCGTTTTGTAACCCGGAACTACGATGTCCTTCTCACAGATCGTCATCACGCGCCAAGCGGACAATCCAGAGCTGAGTTTCAAAGTGAACGGAAACCATGAGGCAAAAACAATACCGAAGAATATTACGTCTGCCGAAGACGAGGCAGAGCTACGTTGGTACCTCGAAAAGTACGCTGTCTACTACCCATTCGATCGAGTTAGAGCTGGTCGTGCTTCTGAGAGGCTGAACACATACAGCGACGCATTAAGCAGCTTAGTTTTCGAAGATATAGCTCAGCTCGGATCAATACAAGGTAATATACTGCGATTAACTGTCAGAGATGAGGAGGCTTTTTCCGGTTTGCACGGTCTGCATTGGGAATTGCTCGAATCGTATTCTATTGATGACCACCGAACCGTCGTCACGAGAGAAGTCGAGCCTCTCCAACCAACAGAGAAGAGTAAGGTTGTGGAGATCGACGACAGAGGTTTTAATGTCTGTCTTGTGGTATCTCGACCCGAAGTCATGGAAGAAGAGGCAGATGAAGAGCCTAATCATCGAATGGTTGCCCGCGCGCTTGTATCGGACCTGGGGATTCCGGCGGTTACAGTAGATATCATCCGTCCTGGGACATGGGAGGCAGTGAAGGAGTATTTGCAAAACGCGAAAAAAAAAGGTCTACCTGTCCATTTGGTCCATTTCGATGTTCACGGGGTTGTCAAAAGGGTTCGAAGATCTATGGAGTAAGTCTTGATTTTCTCGTTCGTTATTCTTCAGCTAATACCGATGCAGGGCAAAGCTGCGATTCATGACGCCCGACGGTGAACCTGTCCTCATTGACGCCAAAGAGATTGGTCAGACCTTAGCGTCTTATGGAGTCCAGGCGGTTGTCCTAAATGCATGCGACTCGGCCAGGGGTGATGGCAAAGACGAAGCCAATCTTGCAAAAGTGTTTGTCCAACAAGGCATTAAGTTTGTTTTTGCGATGTCCTACAAACTTATGACTAGCGCCCTCAGTACGTTGATAGGTCAATTCTACCGGTCGTTACTCGAGGACAAGGAGGATATCTGGACAGCAGCTTCCAGCGCCAGACAAGCCCTTCGGGCGAATAACTTGAGAAGGGCTAGATTCGGTCTCGATGTTGAGGTTAACGATTGGATTGTCCCAGTTGCTTATGCTGCAAAGGACTGTGACATTCGCTTCAAATGGCAGGAGGTGAAGGAATCGAAGCAGAGAGTCTCAAAATTTCCGAGATTTCGCAGCAGTCCCAGCACTTCAACCAAAACTGCCCCACCTCCAGAACCGATTGGGCGTGATACATTGATTCTGCGGCTGGAGACCATATTCCTCACGAAGTCGAGACCAATTCAGCTGTTTGGGAAAGCTGCCTCTGGTAAAACATATCTGGCACAATTCTTACGCCATTGGTGGCTTCGCACGGGCCTGATCGATGCATCTGTGTATGTTGACTTCCAGGGCCGAGGTCAACTTTCTCCAGTGGAATATTGCAAGCAGCTTCTTGCAGCCTTCGATGACGCTAGGCCATCCCAACCTCCTCATCTCCTCCAAAAACTCAAATCTCTCAACATCAAAGATGCCAAGCACTACCTGGATGTCCGAGCTACTTTGTCCCAACTTGAAAACATCATCTCGAAGGATCTTCCAGGCTTGGGTGGCAAACGAAAGCTCGTGATACTCGACAACCTTGAGCTTCCGGCTCTCCCGGACCCAGCGGGCTCACCTGAATTGCCATCAGGCTGGGAGGAAAAATATACTGTCCGAGGAAAACCATTTTATGTGGATCATAACACCAAAACAACAACATGGGTATGCCCGGCAGGCACAGCCGACCGAGAGGAGACTGAACTATGGACTAGCCTTTTCCAATTGCTTCAGAAAGCCAATTGCCTGATCTTGATTTTGTCTCGCGACGAATCTCACAGAGAGGATCTGAACTTAGTGTCCATTGACCTTGGTTCTCTTAGCGAATATGCCGCTCATGAGCTATTGGCACAGGATGGCGGAGAATCGAAGTCTCTGATCAAAAATCGTGCTTCAGATCCCGAGATAACAAAAGCCACTGAAGTTCTACTTCGACGATTGGACTTGCTTCCAGGACCTATCAATCTGCTCAGGTCTGTCCTTGTTACACAGGAGGCACCCGGAATTGAGAAAATCTACTCACAGGGCGGCGACATTCTCATGAACAACACGAAGGTTTATAAAGAGCTTAAAAGCACGAAGCTCTATCACACATGTGCTAGTTTATTTGACCATGCAAGCGAGTTTGAAAAGGCTCTATTACTTGGTTTGGGTCTTTTCTTCGGCACGATCCCAAAAACGATGGAAGGCTTCGCGCTTCACATCATGAAGTGGGAATGCTACTGTTCAAACGACCCTTTACTCAAAGTGCTTGCGAAGTATGAATGTCCTTGTTGTCGGCGAAAGCGATGGGGAAGCCTTATCACAAAGCTAGCTGTCACAGATCCTGATTGTGAGGCCCTTGATTTGGATGTTTGGGTGCCCGGCCTCGAGAAAATTCCTGCTTTAAAATTATCTCTTCTCGATGCCGGACTTCTTACTCGGACATCGTTCTACATGGACGAAGTCGAAAGTACCCTTGAAGTTTCTCCTGTCTTCTCTATCCATCCCATCTTTACGCTCTTTCTCCGGCGTAGACTCAATCTATTATCAGAAGAGATGATACGAAATTACAAAGCTGCATTTGTGGAATATCACGAATGGCGCACACTGCCATTAAACGCATACACACAGTTCGGAGTCGATCTCCGAAATCTGAACGACAAAATTGAAAGAAATCTATATTACGAGATCTCCGAGAACAAAGAAAACTACCTCGCTGCACTGAACTTCGCACTATCCTCAAACCTGCCTACGACGTTTCCCTACCGCATTTTGTTCTCCATCTGTAGCTTTGGTCAAACACTGGTACCAACACTCACGGATATTCCCGATACCACTGTTGCTGAGTACATGACAAGGGCAATGCAAAAACTACTGGATGTCTCAGAAGCAGGTGGGCTCACGATATCGAAAAGAACAGCCAGAAGGCTAGCAGCCATTGGATCCCATGGCGAGTTTGACAAGGAGGACATGGTGACAGTGACCCGCTATTTCATTTCCTATTCGCTGTGGCTTTTCCGATATTATCTCAAGCAAAGTGATATTCCTTCCATGAAATTTCAACTCCAAACAAGCAAAAATCTTGTCCAACAAGTCGACGAGTTATTCTCAGCGGGCGAGAAAGTGAGAGAGAGCGCACTCGACGTGGAGAGGATGGACAAATTTGTGCGAGATGGCTTCCAGAATACTGTACAGTTCTGGATTGGTATGGATCGTGCAGATGCTTCTGATCCTCCTATCGTCAGGGCGGGAGCGCTGATGCTTGAGATTGGTGATGAAGCTATAAACCTACTGCAAAAGATCGCTAGTCTTGGTGTTTTTCGTGAAGAAGATGTCCAGAAGATGGTCAAGGAGTGCAATGATTCCACTCTTCCAAAGTATCGAGAACTCGCTAAACTTTGGCCGGACGTGATTGAAGCAGCAAAAACTAATGAAGATTTTGCATTCATGTTAAGGATGTACGGTCTCCAAATTGAAGGCTCGGCTATTGCAGCAGAGGAGGAAGACGAGGAAATGAGGAAGCTATATTCGACCGTTGATCAAGTCCCTGGAATGGCAATTCAACAACAACAGTTTCAAAGCCTCATCGAGGTAATCACCAAAATCCAAGAGGGAGCATCGGATGAGGAACTACTCGCCCTGTCCCAAGCTCAGAGTAAGCAATTCTTGGAGGATTTCAAATCAAAGGATTTTCCTTTGCAAGGTTTAGAACAGGCCATGCAACGCGGAGACCTTCAACAAGTCATTCTCTTCAACAGCCTTATCATGCAGCAACTTGATCTCGGGAAAGACTGGCAAGGGCTGCGAGAACATTTACATTCTATCTGGAAAAAGGAGCGAGAGACACCTCTTGATAAGCTCGGCAAGAATGAGCTTGAAATCTTGGGTTACTGGTGGTTGACTCACGCGGTCTGCGATCTGAGGCTGGAAGATTATAAGCTCTGTCTCCAGAACTTACTGAATGCGTTTAACATCGCATCACAGCATACTCCGGATATGGATCATCTGCAATTCAAGACTTTGGTTCTCATTGGAAAGGTAAAGATCGAGCATTCCGCGAGCCTTGATCCATCGAGGTGGCCGGGATGGGGTGCATTGCTGCACTCGCTTGTCATCGCCTACATTCCTGATTACGAAGGCATATATGCACGCAATGGCTCGCTATTCACAGACATATTCCGCATCTTGCAAGTCTCCGGCCGTTCAGAATTGGAAGAGATGAAATATCTTGAAACTTTTGATGCCAGCAAAATGAGAGATCTGATGTCAGAAGTGAAAGGAAAGTTATCAGAAAAAGATCGCGATAAATTCAGTGCTCTCCAAGAGATGAATGAGGAATTTCAGGCTAGTAAGGAGAAGTTGAAAGCTTTAAGGGAAGGCGGCGCATCGTATCTGACGCCGGAGAATTTGCAGAAAGAACTTGACCAGGCTTGTTTCCTCATTGGACACATCATGGAGAAGAAGGAGCCACTGAGCCTTGCGTGGTTCAAGGAATTGGCTGCTCGGCCAGGAGCTAGCACGGGAGAAGATTTTGCAGTCATGGAGAAGGCAAAGACCTTTTTGCAGGAGGTTGATGATCAAATTGCTGAGGTCCTGGAGAATGTGGGCGATAGGGATGATGAGGATGAGGAAAGGACTAGAGAGATCCAACAGATGATTGATGCCTTAATGATGACAGCTGAATGGGCGATATTCTCGAAAGGAGAGTAAGGAAATTTACCGTACGGAAATCTGGTCCATTCTATGAACCAAGTGACTGTTTCATTAAATTCTCGTCATTTTAATCGTAGCTCTATCTTAAAAAGCATACGCTATCGCTACAGTAAACTGCGAAATCATTTTCAGGCCTAAACACTCAATGATTTAATGTTGACCCACATTTTGCCGATACACTAGTATTATTATAGCTAGCGTCGTGTTAGATCCTTGCACTACCTCAATCGCCAAAAGTGGACTAGTTACAGTCGCTAGCGAAATCGGCTTCCGCCATAAACACTTAATACAGTACAAAAAATTTCGACCCGCCACCAAAAAGTTTGCCTTACGCCTTCAGACGAGTCCTCGCGTACTTTGCCCGATTGGGTAAAGTTTGGCTTTTAGGCCTGAGGCAGCGACTCGTAGAAGTGTGTGTGTCTATTTAACGTCCGTGCGGAAGCACGTGATCTAGTCACGTGTCCTAGAAGCCCCTAAGGGGCAAAAGACGCCAAAGGGGGGGGGGTTATGCCCCTGGGTGTCAGTCTAAGCTAGCTAAAGCTTAGGTACAATTGGCTCCTTAAAAACAAAACTCTATATAGGGAAACAAAAAAAGGAGGCTGCAGCAGGGTTTACATGATTGCTGAGCCTAGTGAGTTAGCCTCTCGGGGAACTCAAGTCACTACCCTCCCAGTTGTAGCTGGATCTCTCCGGCCCGGTGATCCCTATCCCTCCTGTGCCTGCAACTCTGCTCCAGTGCTTCTGAACCCCCTTCCTCCATCACCCTCCTATATTCCCTCTCTAGCGATGCCACCGTCCCCAAACCTTCCAGATAGCTAGTCGAGAGTGTCGTTGAGCCCAAAGATTCATCCGACCCCAGTCTCGAGAGACGTCGCGAGGGCTTGAGAACCGGCTCGATCGTCCTCTCATTCTCTCTCCTCCTTCGTAGCCCGTCCGTGTTGTTTTACCCCTCGTAGTATTGCTTTCGTTTGAAGATAGGAGCGCCGAGCTTGGAAAAAAGGCCGTAAAAACTCTGCAACCGGCCCCAGGCACCTCCACAACCTCCACCCTTTCGCGTTCTCTTCTCAGCTCAGATAATTACTCTTCTCCCTCAGGAAGAGTATTACCAGTTCGTAGCCAGCACCGCGTACAGGTGAGAGATCCGTCTTCGCTGGCCAGTCGGCTGAGTGGACTGAGATAAGAAATACCGATTGCGGCGCTCATGTCTGCTGATCACGTGCAATACTCCGGAGCAGGAGGCACCCAAAAATACAACATCCTTCATTGGTCTTCTGAGGTCACGTGTGTTTTAGCGTGTTTCAGCTTGCAGGTTCTTCCTCTCCATTTTGTAACTAGACAGAGAGGACAGAACACACAGAACACACACACAGAGAATACGAATCATTTGATATAAGACTTATGTTATTTATATTTGGTGATCACCCCCGGATGTACCAATAGACCCCCCTAAGCATAATCCGGCTGACTTATTAGCGTGCTTAGGGCTTAGGGCTTGGCTCAAGTTAGAGCGGCGACTGTTAGAGAGGGAGGGTAGAAATAGCCTTAATGCTCCACTATCTCACTATAAAATTTATCTCACTACACAATTAAGAGCAGCAAAGCGAGAAGTGTTTGCGGCGTTGATTCTTGGCTACGTTTTTGAGGTTAAATGGCCCACTTGTTGTATTGCAAGAAGAGCTACATATAGTAAATTGCCGTTAATCTATATGTTAGGCGGTATAAGGAGTGTAGACATATGTTTGCCTAGGAGTCTCGGTATTTCCTATCCCCAAAGTACCTGGGGGCCTAGAGGCCACCAGATTTAAATATCGCATTGCCAACTGTAGACACCTGATCCATGGGTAGCATATGCGTTAACGAGGTTGTATTGCGTAGCGCAAGCGGCGTCCATGTTGACACTTGTCTGTGCGCTACCCATTTCGCATCTCCAGTCGGCCCAGCCACTTCCGGTTGCGACGGCCGTCCATCCCAGATCGCCATTTTCGAGCTTGCAAGCCTCGTCGACGTCAACGCCGCCAAGCTCGCCGCGAGCCTCCAAGGCTACACCGCCCTCCTTCGACATGGGGGAAGCAAAGGTACCAAGCGCGAGGCAGGCGACGATGGCGCTAAGAACAGTCGAAGGTTTGGCGAACATGATAGCGATTGCTTCAAGTTCATGTTAGCAATGAAGATGGTGACAAACCTCAAACTGAGTAGGGTCGGCTGCGAGTATCTTACCTGGAGTCTTGGGTGAAAGGTTATGTTTGTGATGGAGTTTTGGATGTGGACTTGATAAGTGTAGGTAGCCGTGGTGAGTGAATGAAATCCAACTACTCGAGGGTCCTGGGAGCCATATTTATACATAGACCTTTGCATGCTAAACTGGGACTTGGCTCTCGAACAGCCGCTCTTCGCCACATTTCCCTAGTATGACTCGACATTAATACACTACTGCTACAACCCTAAAACTTGATCTCTTCTAAGCCACTACCCTCCCCCGCCCCTAGCTCGCCTCCCTCGCCTCCCAAACCCCTTCTACCTTCCCTACCACCCTTTCTAAGCCCCCCAACCCGTCTCCTTCACTAGTTCCCCTCTCGCTTTCGTATAATAATAAGCACAAACGCACGTATACGCAAAAGAGAAGGAGGATAATAAGCAAGGAGCGAGGAGAGAAGAGGGGAGAGGAGGAGAGGAGAAGGAAGGGGCGTAGAGAAGAAGGAAGGGGCGTAGAGAAGAAGTAAGGGGCGTAGAGAAGAAGGAAGGGGCGTAGAGAAGCAATGATGTAGCTGTTTTAGCTCGCAAGTAAGGTAAATATAGTTTATAAGCGCTGGTAAAAAATTTCGTATTATCTTCCCCTTTTCTTGTATATTTAAAATAGTTATAAAAAGGAGGGTTTTTAAGCGAGACTTTCCTCTTCTGAGACGCAGATCCATGTCGCTAGCTCTTTCCTAGCAGGTTACACAGAATAGAGTTTTTAAACAGTCGCATTATGCGACCCTCATGGCCTATAGTATTGATCGGCCTCGTAGTGGACAAAAATAGCCGGCTTAAATGTAATCCTCCTGAGGGATCTGCAATGATATGAAGCGGCCTCGCTGACACCAAGCTGTGCCCTACCAACGTCGCGTCGGATGGCTGCGCCGCAGTATATTATACTGATCTTGAGAGAGTTGTAACCATGCAATACCGAAGTTTTGCGGGCGTAACGGTACAACTACTGATCCCGGGGGCCAAGCATTGGATGCCTAGTTGATAATGAAGAGACAGCTCTGTCCTAATGGCTTAATATATCGGACCTTGTTTTTGATGATTAATGCACATCCGGCTGAGCTTTACGAAGACTTTTCTATAAAGACCGGACCGAAATCTCTCGAGCAAGCTGTTCATTATCCTTCCTTCAGAGAACTAAACATACTATCTCCTTGCCCTTTACATATCTACCTACCTCGGTACCATCTACCAGCGCTCATCAATCTTCATCAATCTTCATCAAATCAATCTGCATCAAATCAGTCTTCGTCAATCCTCACCAAGTAAGACCCTCCCTCAGCCTAGGTCCGCGACTTGCAAGTGTATCACTCGCCGTTCCAGTTGTTGACTTTGTTCCAAAATAGCCGCCAACATGTTCGCCCACTCCGCCATCCTCGGCGCCATTGTCGGCTCTGCCCTCCTCGCCTGTCCGGCTGCCGCCATTGCCGTGCCTGACTCGGCATACGCACTTCAGGCCCTCCAGGCCAGGGCGTATATCAGCGGCATCGATATACAGTTGGCCTGTAGCCAGCAGTGGGGAAATAACTGGCTTGCTGACAATACCGGGAGCACCTGCGATGATTGGAAGTGTGTGAACCAAAGCGGAGAGCTGCAGGGTCTCAATCTCGACTTGTATTGCACCAGGAATTATGGCAGCAATGCTTATGCCACGTGCAGTGGTGGCGTTTATAACTGGGAGTGCGATGATCGCTCTTGAGAAGCCCTGATGGGCGCGCCAGGCTTGACAGACCTGTCATTAGGAAGGATGCTCTGAGAAGTAGTATTCGTTTCTGTTTGGATGGGAGAACATGTCAGGCTCTGTCTTTTAAGTCTGTCTTTTGAGTAACTTGAAAAAATCAATAAAATCTTTCAGTGGACATACCTAGATGACTGCTTCCACTGAGGATTGAACTGAGAACCTTCCACTTGCGCTGTGGGGGATTCACTGTAGTTTGTTGATGTCTCGCCGTCTGTATATAAACCCGACCAAGTAAGAATTGGCGGTCGAGCACTAACTAACTACCTTGAGGCCTGTCTGGCTCGTTCTTGCACTTTTGATTGAGCGAAAATGTGCACTTTAGAAAATGCGTTGAAGCGGTTTTCGCACCTTTTTTGGTCTTACAAGCGTCTGGCTCGCATCCCTGAAAATGCTTGTGTAACCTACCAAACAAGGAGACGCCTCTAATAGTTATACGAGTACGGAAGCGATTGGACGAAATATAAAGTACGTTCTTAAAACGACAACGATTTACGGCAAACCCATAAGCACCCCCTCAACTTCTTAAAAGGCCGCTCAAAATGACAACAATTTACGGCAAACCCATAAACACCCCCCTCAACCTCTCAAAATCCGGCGCCCCCAACCCAGTAACGGCATCCCACCCCTCGGCCGCCCTGAAGGCCTCCGCTACACCACACCCCTCATTCGCCCCCTTCTTCACATCCTCGAAGATCTCCTCGTGTCGATACAGCACGGGATTCACAAACCCGACCGTCCCCTTGCCCTCGCGCAGCCTCTCATTGTTGATCCGCGCCAGCATCGCCGCAAACACGGGCGTCGACGCCGACGTGCCGTCGATGGTGTACAGACCCCCGGCGTAGACGACGAGGTAGTTGGATGCAAGGAGCGCCACGTCCGGGTATCCCCTGCCGCCGGCGTTGAA
>Ga0335074_10016063_pt1 | contig 10533 bp, 16 predicted proteins | sample Lox_Sample_23_FD_206715 | JGI IMG/M metagenome (GOLD analysis project Ga0335074, IMG submission 206715) | Soil microbial communities from Loxahatchee National Wildlife Refuge, Florida, United States - Lox_Sample_2.3 | ecosystem: Environmental > Terrestrial > Soil > Wetlands | place: USA...
GGCGGCGGTGGTCGTGGCGGCGGCGGTGGTCGCGGTGGCGGTCCCGGCGGCGGCGGTGGTCGTGGTCCCGGCGGTCCCGGTGCTCGCGGCGGATCCGGCGGTGGCGGTGGCGGTGGCCGTGACCGGCCGAGCGGCGGCGGCGCCGGCGGAGGCAACGGCGGCGGCGGAGGCGGTGCTAGCTGATGCTCGCCCCCAAGCGCGTCAAGCACCGCAAGGTGCACCGCGGACGCCGGCACGGGTTGTCCCGCGGGCAGACCAAGGTTCAATTCGGCGAGTACGGGCTGAAGGCCCTCGACGCCGGCTGGCTCACCAACCGCCAGATCGAGGCCGCTCGAATTGCCATGACCCGCAAGATCAAGCGCGGCGGCAAGGTCTGGATCAACGTCTATCCAGACAAGTCCTACACCAAGAAGCCGGCCGAGACGCGGATGGGATCCGGCAAGGGGTCGCCCGAGGGCTGGGTCGCGGTGGTCAAGCCCGGCCGGGTGATGTTCGAGCTCGCCGGCGTGCCCGAGCCGCTGGCTCGCGAGGCGATGCGGCTGGCCGGACACAAGCTTTCGGTGCGCACGAAGTTCGTGATGCGAGAGGACGGCTGAGATGAGGGCTTCCGACGTCCGCGACCTCACCGACCGCGAGCTGGCCGAGCACATCAAGACCGCACGGCGCGAGCTGTTCGGACTGCGCTTCCAGAGCGCCACGGCCGAGCTCGAGAACACTGCAAGCCTGAAGCGAGCCAAGCGCGAGATCGCGCGGGCGCTCACCATCCAGCGAGAACGAGAACTCCAGAGATCTGACAATGGCTGAGACCGAGAACAACGAGAACGAGACCGCGGAATCGGCGTCAGCCGAGGCCCCTCTGGAATCGCCGGCTGCCGATTCCGTTACGGAATCCGCTGGCGCGGATTCCGGAGCTACGAGCGAGCCTGTCGAAGTCGTCCCACCCAAGGAGCGGCGGCGTCGCTCGCGCGCGGCCAAGGCGGCGCAGACCAAGGCGCGCAAGGCGCTGACGCCGGAAGAGCGTCAGGCCGAGCGAGCGGCTGAGCGTGGGCGCAAGGCGCAGGCTCGCCGGGTCGAGCGGACGCGCTCGCGCGAGAAGGCGCGGGCTGCCAGGGCCGCCGGCGCGGGCGAGGGCCAGGCGACCCCGCCACGCGAGCACGGACCCGGCCGGCAGAAGACGCGGCAGGGCGTCGTGGTCTCCGACAAGGCCGACAAGACGATCACGGTCCGCATCGACGTGGCCCGGCGTCACCGCCGCTACGAGAAGATCGTCCGGGTCTCCAACACGCTGCATGCGCACGACGAGTCCAACGACGCCCACATCGGAGACACCGTGATCGTGCGCGAGTGCCGGCCGATGTCACGCCTGAAGCGCTGGCGGCTGATCCAGGTAGTCGAGCGGGCGGAGTAGGGCCCCGATGATCCAGAACGAGACCCGACTGCGCGTCGCCGATAACACCGGCGCCCGTGAGATCCTGGTCATCCGGGTGCGCGGCGGCCATCGCCGCCGCTATGCCGGTGTGGGAGACATCGTCACCGCCACGGTCAAGCAGGCCAGCCCGCAGGGCTCGGTCAAGAAGGGTGAGGTCGTGACCGCGGTGGTGGTACGCACCCGCAAGTCATACGGACGCGAGGACGGCACCTACATCGCCTTCGACGAGAACGCCGCCGTGCTGATCGACGCTCAGAACAACCCCCGCGGGACGCGCATCTTCGGCCCGGTCGCCCGCGAGCTGCGCGAGCGCAACTTCATGAAGATCGTCTCGCTGGCCCCGGAGGTGTTGTAGGGATGCCCGCTCGACTCAAGCAAGGCGACGAGGTCATCGTGATCGGCGGCAAGGACCGCGGCAAGCGCGGGCGGATCCTCCGCGTCGAGCCCAAGAAGGATCGGGTGTACGTGGAGGGACTCAACATCGTCAAGCGCCACCAGCGCCCGCGGCAGGTGGGTGGCGCCCAGCGCGCCGAGACGGTCGGCGGCGTGATCGAGAAAGAGGGCCCGATCCACGTCTCCAACGTGATGCTGGCCGATCCGAGCGACAACAAGCCGACGCGCACCGGGGTCGAGATCCAGGACGGTAAGCGCTTCCGAATCGCCCGGCGCAGTGGGACTAGATTGGACTGAGGATGCCCGAAGCACGACTTCAGACCCGCTACCGCGAAGAGATCCTCCCGGCGCTGACCGAGCGCTTCGGCTACTCGACGCCGATGCGCGCCCCTCGGATCGAGAAGGTGACCGTGAACATGGGGGTCGGCGACGCCAAGCAGGACTCGAAGATGCTCGACGCGGCGTCCGAGCAGCTGGCCACGATCACCGGCCAGCGGCCCAACGTTCGCCGCGCGCGCAAGTCGATCGCCCAGTTCAAGGTCCGCGAGGGGATGCCGGTCGGCGTGGCTGTCACCCTGCGTGGTGCGCGCTCCTACGAGTTCCTGGATCGGCTGATGTCGGTCGCGATCCCCCGGATCCGCGACTTCCGCGGCTTGAATCCACGCTCGTTCGACGGTCGTGGGAACTACTCGATGGGCGTGCGCGAGCAGATCATCTTTCCCGAGGTGGACTACGACGAGGTGGACCAGGTCCGTGGCCTGGACATCACGATCACCACCAGCGCCCAGAGTGACGACGAGGCGTTCGCGCTGCTCGAGGCGCTCGGAATGCCATTTGCCAGAGAAGGCCGCCCGGAGGCGGCTACGACGTAGAGGAGCCCATGGCTAAGACTTCACAGGTTGTCCGTCAACAGCGCCCGGCGAAGTACAAGACGCGCGCGTACACGCGCTGCCGTCGATGCGGCAGGGCGCGGTCGGTATACCGCAAGTTCGGCCTGTGCCGGATCTGCCTGCGCGAGCTCGCCCACAACGGCTTCATCCCCGGCATGACCAAGTCGAGCTGGTGACACCATGACGATGACCGATCCGATCGCCGACCTGCTGACCCGGATCCGCAACGCTGCGGCCGCCCAGCACCAGGACGTGACCATCCCGGCTTCAAGGCTGGGGCGCGAGATCGCCCGCATCCTGCACGAGCAGGGCTACATCGAGGACTACGAGGTCCAGGATGCGCCTGCCGGCCGGCCCGGCCAGGAGCTGACGATCACGCTCAAGTACACCCAGGCGCGCAAGCCGGTCATCACGGGCCTTCAGCGCGTGTCGCGCCCGGGCCAGCGCACGTACGTCGACCACGCCCACATCCCCCGCATCCAGGGCGGTATGGGCACCGCGATCATGTCGACCTCCCGGGGCGTCATGACCGGCCACGAGGCCCGCATCGAGGGCGTCGGCGGCGAGGTAGTGGCGAGGGTCTGGTAGACCGTTGATTTGAACCTATGTCTCGTATTGGCAGACAACCCATCCCGGTCCCGGCCGGCGTGACCGTCGCGATCGAGCCCGAGCGCGTGACCGTGAACGGGCCCAAGGGCGAGCTGTCCGAGCGCGTCAACCGCGACATGTCGGTCGAGCAGAACGACGGGCAGATCGTGGTCACGCGGCCCACCGACCGCGGCGAGCATCGCGCGCTGCACGGCCTCACGCGCACGCTGATCGCCAACATGGTCCAGGGCGTGACCGCCGGGTTCGAGAAGCGCCTGGAGATCCAGGGCGTCGGCTACCGCGCACAGCTGCGCGGACGCGACCTCGAGCTCGCCCTCGGCTACTCGCACCCGGTCTCGATCAAGGCCCCGGACGGGATCGAGTTCGAGGTCCCGCAGCCGACCCGCATCGTGGTGCGGGGCGCATCCAAGCAGCAGGTGGGCGAGATCGCGGCGCTCATCCGCAAGCAGCGCAAGCCCGAGCCCTATAAGGGCAAGGGGATCCGTTACGAGGGTGAGTACGTGGCCAGGAAGGTCGGTAAACGCGCATGACGTCCTCGAAAACTTCGTTTTCGATTGCGAGTTCGTCGAAGACTTCGTCTTCGATTGCGAGTTCGTCGAAGACTTCGTCTTCGATTGCGAGTTCGCCTGGCGGCGAACATCGCGGGGGGACGGAATCATGACGGTTTTGACCAAGCCCGCTCAGCGGTTGAAGCGCCGTCGGCGCGTGCGCGCCAAGATCCACGGCACCGCCGAGCGGCCCCGCATCTCGGTGTTCCGCTCCAACCGCGGCATCTTCGCGCAGCTGATCGACGACGACTCCGGTCGCACGATGGCCTCGGTCAACTGGACCGAGCCCGAGCTCCGCACGCTCGGACCGATGGAGCAGGCGCAGCGCGCCGGCGGCGTTCTGGCGCAGCGTGCGATCGCGGCCGGGATCTCGAGCGCGGTGTTCGACCGCGGCGGCTATCAGTACCACGGGCGCGTGAAAGCGCTTGCCGACGGTGCCCGCGAGGGCGGGCTCACCTTCTAAGACCGCTACTCTGGATCTGCTGATGCCTGCCGTACGTGATCGCACAGTCTCTTCAGCCGGACTCGACCTCCAGGAGCGCGTGGTCGAGATCAACCGCGTGGCCAAGGTGGTCAAGGGTGGCCGGCGCTTCTCCTTCACGGCTCTGGTCGTCGTCGGCGACGAGCGAGAGGTAGTCGGGATCGGCTACGGCAAGGCCAACGAGGTGCCGGTGGCGATCCAGAAGGGTGTCGAGCAGGCCAAGAAGAACCTCTACCGCGTGCCCAAGCACGGCTCGACCATCACCCACCAGACAACCGGCATCTTCGGGTCGGGCCGGGTGTTCCTGAAGCCGGCCGCGCCCGGTACCGGCGTGATCGCCGGCGGCGGTGTGCGCGCCGTGCTCGAACTGGCCGGCATCCACGACATCCTGTCCAAGTCGCTGGGTTCCCAGAACCCGATCAACCTGGTCAAGGCGACGATGGCCGGGTTGCAGTCTCTGCGGACTCCGGATGAGGTGGCGGAGATCCGCGGTCTCTCGGTCAACCAGGTGCTGGGTCTGACTGCCGAGCCGGAGGTTGCTGAAGAGACGATCTCGGCGGATCCGAGGACGAACGGCAATGGCGGCAGTGGGTCGGCCGAGGCTACGGCTACGGCTTCGGCTGAGGCGGCCCCCGCGGAACCCACTGAGGAGCCCGAGGCGTGACCAAGGTGGTCGTCACTCAGCGCCGGTCGCGCAACGGGTCGGACCAGCGCCAGCGGGACACGCTGCGCTCACTTGGCCTGCACCGCATCGGCCATCGCGTCGAGCACGAGGACACGCCGCAGATTCGCGGGATGATCGCCAAGGTGGCGCATCTCGTCGAAGTCTCAGAGGACTCCTGATGGCTGAGGACGAGACTCCCCAGACCGAAGAGCGCGAGGAGCGCATCGGGCTGCACAACTTGAGGCCGGCCCCCAAATCGCGCCGGCCGCGCAAGCGGGTCGGGCGCGGCGAGGGGTCGGGCACCGGCAAGACCTCCGGCCGCGGACAGAAGGGCTGGGGCTCCCGTTCGGGCGCCAAGCGCCGAGCCCGGTTCGAGGGCGGCCAGAACCCGATTCACATGCGGATGCGCAAGCTGCGCGGCCCGCACATGCGCAAGTCGATGCCGTTCGAGCCGTTCCGCACTCACACCCAGCCGGTCAACCTGCTCGACCTGGAGGCGCGGTTCGAATCGGGTGACGCAGTGACGCTCGAGGCACTGCACGCGCACGGGCTGGCCACCAAGAAGGGCATCCCGGTCAAGATCCTGGCCAAGGGCGAGCTGACCAAGCCGCTGACCGTGCACGCGCACGCGTTCAGCGCCACGGCTCGGGAGCGAATCGAGGCGGCCGGCGGTACCTGTCAGGTGATCGTCGAGGCTGAGGGCGGGGGCCTGCCGAAGTGATCTCCACCATCCTGGGCGCGTTCCGGGTGGCGGACATCCGCAAGAAGGTGCTGTTCGCGGCGTTGATCCTCGGCCTGTACCGGCTGGGTTCATACATCCCGGCGCCCGGCATCAACGAGAGCGCGGTCAAAGCGATTCAGAGCAACTTCGGCGGCTCGAGCATCCTCGGCTTCCTGAACCTGTTCTCGGGCGGCGGACTGGGGCGGATCGCGATCTTCGCGCTCGGGATCATGCCCTACATCACGGCCTCGATCATCCTGCAGCTCCTGCAGGTCGTGGTTCCCTCGCTGGAGAAGCTCTCCAAGGAGGGCGAGGTCGGGCAGGCACGGATCACCCAGTACACGCGCTACCTCACGGTCGGGCTGGCCTTCGCCCAGTCGATCGGCTACGTGTTCCTGTTCCGCAGCTTCGAGCAGGAAGCCGGCGTGTCCGTGATCACGAACTTCAACCTCGCCAAGGTGCTGCTGATCGTGATCTCGCTCACGGCGGGAACCGTCCTCTTGATGTGGATGGGCGAGCTGATCACCCAGCGCGGCATCGGAAACGGGATCTCGCTGCTGATCTTCGCCAACATCGTGTCGCGGATCCCAGGCGGCATTCAATCCTGGTGGAACAACCCCGACCAGGTGTTCAAGGTGATCATGCCGTTCATCGCGCTCGGCGTCGTGGCGGCGATCGTGTTCGTGCAGGAGGGCCAGCGCCGGATCCCGATCCAGTACGCCAAGCGCGTGATCGGCCGCCGCATGACTCAGGGCAGCCAGACCTACCTGCCTCTACGCGTGAACATGGCCGGGGTGATCCCGGTCATCTTCGCCGCCAGCATGATGGCCATCCCGGCCACGCTCGGCCAGCTGCTCGGCCAGAACAAGAACAACTTCTGGACCGACCTGCAGAACTTCCTCAGCCCCCAGGGGTGGCACTACGTCCTGGGCGAGAGCCTCCTGATCATCCTGTTCACCTACTTCTACACGGCGGTCACGTTCAACCCGGTCGACCAGGCCGACAACCTCAAGAAATACGGCGGTTTCATTCCGGGGGTGAGGCCAGGTAGACCCACGGCCGAATTCCTGGACCGGATCCTGGCGAGGTTGACCTTCCCGGGAGCTCTGTTCCTGGCTGCGATCGCGGCCCTGCCGACGATCCTCATCAGCCAGACCTCAGCCAACTTCTTCTTCGGCGGTACCTCGATCCTGATCGTGATCGGGGTCGCGCTCGACACGATGAAGCAGCTCGAGGCGCAGCTGATGATGCGCAACTACGAAGGCTTCCTGAAATAGCCCTGACTCCAGGCTGACGGGAGTAGTCCGCGCTCGCCCGCCCCACGGGAACCCCGAAATTTCCGCCATTCCAGTCGGGGGCGCGTTGAAATTCCGGATTTCTCGTCTCCAGCCCGAGAAATCCGTCCCTGGCGGAGATGCCGCGTTGGAATGGCGGAAATTTCGGGGTGCCGAGGGGCCGGGCGTCCGAAGGGTGGGGGTGGTCTAGACGCTCAAGGCTTCGGCCAGCTCCTGCCGGTTCTGGATGTCGAGCTTGCGGTAGGTGTTGCGCAGGTGGTACTCGACGGTCTTCGGCGTCACGAACAGGGCCTGGGCGATCTCTCGGTTGCTCTGACCGGTGGCGGCGAGCTCGGCGATCCGCCGCTCGGAGGGCGTCAACGACTCAGGCCCTGAAAGCAGCACGTCGCGGCGGGGGCGAGCGCCAGTGGCGGCCAGCTCCCCGCGGGCTCGTTCGTGCAGCGCGACCGCGCCGCCGCGGCTGGCCATGTCCGCCGCCTGGGCCAGCGGACCGCGCGCCTCGGTGCGGCGGTTCTCCCGCCGCAGGGCGGCGCCCAGGTCGACCAGCGCGCGCATTGTCTCCAGGCGCGATGGTGCGTCGGCGCCCAATCGTGCCGCGGCACGCAGGCTGCGAATGCTGCGGGTCCCCTGCTCGCACAGGCCGACCACCCGGCGCGCCCGGATCCGCAGATGCAGGACGTCGCTGCGCTCGGCTCGGGCGAGCTCCTCCTCCGCCAGCACGAACGCGCGGTTGCGCTCACCGAGGAGCAGTGCGGCCTGGGCGGCGGTCGTGCGCCACGGACAGTAACCGAGGAAGCGCACCGTGCGTTCCCCGATCTGCCCCACCAGCAGCGCCGCCTCGAGTGCCTCGCGAGGACGGGCCTGGGCGAGGCGGAGCTCGGCGAGGGAGTAGACGCGCAGCACGTCCTCGATGTCCTGCGGGTCATCGAGCGGGCCGTCCTCGGCCAGGACCTCCTCCGCCCGGTCGAGCTCCCCGCGCTCAGTCAGGCACAGAGCGAAGTGCGCGGCGGCCGAGCGGGCGAACTCCTGCCAGCCGTAGCGCCGGGCGTCGCGGGCGAGCTCGAGATCGACCATCGCGTCGTTCACGCGGCCCTGCCACAGGCGCGGCAGGCCGCGAACGTAGCTGGCGGTCGCGAACCCCAGCGGCCAGGCCCGCTGGCGGGCGTCCTCGAGCGCCGCGTCGGCGACCTCGATCGCGTGCTCGAGCTCGCCGTTGAGCAGGAAGGCGGCGGCGACCATCCGCCAGCCGATCCAGGGGGCGTCGGCGTGGACGAGCATCCGGCCGCCGTCCCAGGCTCGCTCGGCCAGCTCGAGCGCGTTGTGCGCTGACTCGCCGGTGCTCGTCGTGGCGTGCAGGGCGGCCTGCGCCAGGAGAAGCCGCTGGCCCTGGGTTCGCGGACCCTTGACCGCGTGCTCGATCACCTGGGCGGAGCGCGCGAGTGCCTCCGGCTGGAGCTCGGGCACGATCGACGCGGCCGAGAAGAAGCTCGCCTCGAGCTGGTCACGCAGCTCGAGTCCTCGCGCGTCGTCCGGCTCGTTGGGGAGCTCGGATACGCCGGAGTCGTACGCGCGGGCTGCCTGCTCGTGCAGGCCTTGGGCGTCGAGCGCCCGGCCCAACTGAAGCGCCAGCTCGGCGCGGCGGCGCGGATCCGACGAAGCCTCGGCGGCCTGCGCCAGGTGCTCGGCGGCTTCGGGCAGGCCTAGCGCGGCCTCGCACGCCCCGAGCTCGGCCAGGACATCGGGTCGCAGCTCGGCGGGCGGCGGCTCCTCGAGCGCGCGCCGCAGGTAGCGGACGGCCGGCTGAGCGGCCCGCGCCTCGCGTGCGGCCGCGCGCAGCTGCTCGACCACCCACTCATCGCCCCCCGCGTGCGCCAGCAGCAGGTGCGCGGCGACCCGCTCGACCTCGACTCCGTCGGCGTAGAGCAACCGCGCTGCATCGAGATGGCGGGTCGAGCGTTCAAACAGCGGGATGTCCTGCTCGATCGCGTGCTGGACGAGCGTGTGCATGAAGCGCAGTGGCTCGCGCGCGAGCAGCACCTCGACCCCGGCCAGGGCATCCGCGGCGCTGCTGGCCGCCTCCAGGGAGAGACCCGAGAGCGCCGCGGCGCGCCGAAGCGGAGCGTCGGGGCCGAGGATGGCGACCGCGCGGGCGAGCGCCGCCGCGTCTGAGCCGAGTCGGCCGACGCGGACGCGCAGCGATCGGATCACCGCATCCGGGGCCAGAGCACGAGCGCGCCGGGTGAGCTCGGGGCCGGCCACGTTCGGCTCCTCGGCCAGCGCGGCCAGCAACTCGTGCAGGTAGAACGGGTTGCCGCTGGTCACCTCGACCGACACCTGCGCCAGATCGGGATCGGCACGATCGCCCAGGGCCGCGCGGGCGAGCTCCCGCGCCGCCTCGGCGCCCAAAGGCGTCAGGCTCTCGAGCCGGACGCGCGGATGGCTGCCGATCCGGTCGAGCGCCGCCGAGCCCTCCCCGCCCCACTCGGGCCGGCGGGTCATGATCACCGCGGCCGGCAGCTCGTCGAGCCGGTGAAGGATGTAGAGCACGAACTCGAGCGAAGCCGCGTCGCACCAGTGCAGGTCATCGATTGCCAGCAGCGTGGCGCGCGTCTCGGCCGCCCCCGCCATGACCGTGAACAGGCCGTGGGACACGGTCAGGTCGCCGGTATCGCCCGGCTCGGGCAAGTCCTCGCCGGCGCCCGCCAGCGAACGCACGCGCTCGGGCGCCTCGCTCAGAAAGGCCCGGCGCGCGTCGCGCGGCAGGTCGGCCACCAGGGCTCGGACCAGCTGGCCGGCGACGCCGAAGGCCAGGTTCTGCTCGAGCTCGCTGCCGGCCGCGCGCAGCACTCGCATACCGCGGCGCCTGCCCTCGTCGAGCGCGGCCTCGTGCAGACGAGTCTTGCCCATCCCGGCGTGCCCCTCGAGCAGGAGGGCCGCGCCGTCGCCGGCGGCGATCGAGTCGAGCGCAGCGGTGATGGCCTGGAGCGGCGACTCTCGCTCCAGGAGGCCCATGCGTCCACGCAGGGGCCGGCCACGTCTGTCGGGCGCCTCCCGCACCGGCATATAGAGCAATGTACCCGGACTGGTGGTTTTTAGTGCTAAGTCTGCTGAGCAATTGAAGGGACGTCAGATTCGGGACGCTCTAAATCCTGGGGTGGTGCCCTGGTGCGGAAGCGGGCCTAATACGCCAGATTTGCGAACGATGAGGAGCGGGACCGCTCACATGAGCCTGGCGATCGACGTCGACTCAGAGCCGATCAGCGGGTCCATTTCGAATGGATGCCACGTCGAGCAGCCGTTCACGGGCTGGATCGAGCTGGTAGCGGCGATCGAGGCGGTCCGTAGCGCGAGCGACGGTTCCGGGGTCTCCGACTTCGAGGGGTAGGGCGGGTGAAAACACTAGGGTCGCTCCCTGGTGCGAACCCCGCCGAGGCGTAGTTAGCTACCGCCATCGCATGACGCCGAGGAGCAAGGAACACACCAAGCCGGAGTTGTGCGTGGGG
>Ga0335074_10016064_pt1 | contig 10533 bp, 10 predicted proteins | sample Lox_Sample_23_FD_206715 | JGI IMG/M metagenome (GOLD analysis project Ga0335074, IMG submission 206715) | Soil microbial communities from Loxahatchee National Wildlife Refuge, Florida, United States - Lox_Sample_2.3 | ecosystem: Environmental > Terrestrial > Soil > Wetlands | place: USA...
GGCCGGGCTGGCGTGTTGCTCATCGACCCCGGGGTGCTCGGCGATGAAATGGCCACCCTCGCGAACGACCTTCGCGAGTTGGGCCAGCCCGTGGTGGCAGGGTTTTCTACCCATCCGCATTGGGATCACCTGCTCTGGCACGCCCGGCTCGGCGCAGCGCCTCGTTACGGCACGGCCCGCTGCGCGGCCTCAGTCCGAGTTCAGCTGTCGCATCCGGTGCGAAGGCCCGCATCGCCGCCAGGCTGATACCGCCGGACATCGCCGAGCAGGTACCGCTGGACCTGCTCGGCCTCATTACCGGCCTGCCCGCCGGGACGGCGCGGATTCCCTGGGATGGCCCTGAAGTGCGGATTATCGAGCATCAGGCGCATGCCCCTGGCCATGCGGCGCTGCTGATCGGTGAGCGCGGCGAGCTACGTCGATGTCCTCGTCCCAGGCCACGGGTCCATCGGCGGAGCCGGTCAGGTACGCGCGCGGATCGAACAGGATCGCGGGTACGCGCTCGCCCTGAGTGACGCCGGCGTTCCCAGCGATCCGCGGGTCGGCCCAGATCCGCGGGTCGGCCCATCGGCCACGTTCGGCAAGGACTGGCTCCCCGGTGTGCATGAATGGCAACTACAGCAGCTCGCTCGAAGACGAGACCGCGACGGGCCTTAGAGGCGGGGTTGCCGGACCCGGCTGATGCCGGGAGCGCAAAGCGTCGATGCTGGCGCCGTTCCGGAAGATAGGGGATAGCAAAAGCCCCCCGAGGGGCCATAACTATCCCATATCTTCGCCGGCCCCGGACTGACGGAGCGCGGCAGACACCTGGACGTTGAAGGCCCGGCCGCACCGGGCAGCCGGGCCCTCAGGTAATTACCGTGTCAGGCGGCGATGCGGCCATCCGTGGTCACGTCGCGGACCTCCAGCTGGTGCACGATCCGCTCGGTGGTCGCCTCGTGCACTGTGAGGTCGGCCAGCGCCAGCACGCCGACCGCGATCGCGTCGGCGAAGACCAGCCAGGTCAGTGCCGTGCCGGAGAAGGCGACGGCCGCGACGAGCGACCAGAGGGCGACCAGCCCGATCAGGCCGTGCCCGAACCGGCGCGAGCGCTGCTTCGCTAGTGCGGCGCTTGCGACCGCGAGGACAGTGATGCCGGCCGACACGCCGAACGCGGTCCACCCGGCCGTCCCGGCCGACCACGCCATCGACGCGACCACCAGGAATGCGGCCGCCACCACGAACAGGGTGTCGAGCAGGAACCGAGAGCTGAGCTTCATGACTGAGCACCTCCACCGCGCTGCCCGCTGGCAGCGCAACCCGTTACTGCTAGAGGCGGGTCGTAGGCGGGCACTGCCTCCGCGGTGCCCGTGCGGCTCGTCTGGCGGCGTCCCGTGCCGCCACCCGTCTGCAGCGCGGCGAAGGCCATCGGTATTTCACTATTCAACTGTCTGCTGCGTCACACCCGGCGGTGGCGCGCGCACGGGCGGCCCCGGCACGACGGATACGCTCGGCAGGAGAGCAGCGAGAGTGACCGGAGGGATGGTCATGACGACCCAGAGCACGACACCAGGGGCGCCGGAGGCCACGGCGGCGGTGCGGTCCGCCGCGCACGCCGCGCGCGCTGCGACGGCCGCCCTCGCCAGCGCCCCTGACGGCGCGATCGACGCCGCGCTCGGCGCCATGGCCAGTGCGCTCGACACCGCCGCGCCTGCCGTCCTCGCGGCGAACGAACAGGACATGCGGGCCGCCGCGGACCAGGGCCTGCCCGCCGGGGTGCGCGACCGGCTGCGGCTTGACGAGCAGCGGCTGGCGGCGATCGGGGCCCAGCTGAAGATCCTCGCCGACGTGGAGCCGGAGCCCGCGAGCCGGAAGATCCGGGACCTGCCCGGTGGCCTGGTGCTCACCGAGCGGCGCCGCCCGGTCGGCGTGATCGGCGCGAACTTCGAGGCCAGGCCCAACGTCGTGGTGGACATCGCCTCGCAGCTCATCAAGTCACGCAACGCTGGCGTGCTGCGCACGGGCAGCGCGGCGCTGCGGTCGGCGATCGCGCTGGCCGACGAGGTGATCGCGCCCGCGCTTGCCGCGGCTGGACTCGACCCGGCGGCGATCCAGCTGGTCCGGGTGCCTGGCCAGGCCGCCGCGTACGCGCTGGTGCGCGAGCCGAAGCTGATCCCGCTGGTGATCCTGCGCGGCAGCGGTGACAGCACCAGGGCGCTGGCCGGGGAGGGGGCGGCGCACGGGGTGCGGACGCTGGCGCACGCCGACGGCGGCGGGGTGCTCTACATTCATTCTTCCGCGGAACGGTCCAGTGCCTTCGCCCTGATAGCCGACAGCCTGGACCGGCTCGGGGTGTGCAACAGGCTGAACTTGCTGCTCCTGGACCGGGAGCTGTGGGACGCCTGGCTGCCGGAGGTGACGGCCCGGCTTGACGCGCTCGGCATCACCGCGTCGCTGCCGCCGCACGACCACCCGCTCGGCTACGAGTGGGCGCTCGACTCCGCACGTGAGGCGACTGTCACCGTCGCCCCGGCTGGCGGTCCGGCGGAGGCGGCCGCGATCGCCAACGACGAGACCTCGGGCCTCGCGGCGGGCATCGCCGCCACGGATGCCGCCGCCGCGGCCGAGTTCCTCGGGGGCTACGCCGGCACCGGCGCCTTCTGGAACGCCACGACTCGGCTGCTCGACGGCTTCAAGCTGCTCCAGATACCGGAGACGGGGATCAATATCGACGCCGTTCCCGGCCCGCGCGGCCCGGTGACGTTCCGCGACCTGGTCCTGCGCCAGTTCGTCGTCACGCCCGTTACCTGACCCGGACCGCCAGTACGCACACGTCGTCATCGGCGGCGGGCGGTTCCAGGCGGTCGAACAGCGCGATGACGGCGTCGTCCGCGGTCTCGCGCTGGCAGCCGGCCGCGGCCGCGAGCAGCCCGGCGAGCCCCTCGTCGATGTCCCTGCCGCGCCGCTCGATCAGCCCGTCGGTGTAGCAGAACAGGACGTCGCCCGCCCCGAGCTGCTCGTACCCCAGGCCGTACTCCGCGTTCGGCGCGCTGCCGAGCAGCACGCCGAACGGCCGGGCTAGCGGCCGTGCCTGCCCGCCGGACACGAGCACCGGCGGCAGGTGCCCGGCCTGGGCCCAGCGCAGCTGCGCGCGTGCCTGGTCAAGCACGCAAACGATCGCGGAGGCGACCCGTTCCGGGCTCTCGTCCGCGCAGACGAGGCGGTTCAGCCAGCCGAGCAGCGTGCTGGCGGGCTGGCCCGTCATGGACAGGCCGGACAGCGCATTGCCGATCCTGGCCATCCCCGCAGCCGCGGCGGCGCCGTGACCAGCCACATCGCCGATCGCGACGACCGCGCTGCCGTCGTCGCCCAGTCGCGCGTCGTACCAGTCCCCGCCGACGCGGTCCCCCGTCTGCGCCGGAAAATACCGGACCGACACGTCGTACCTGCCGAGGCTGAACCGTCGTAGCGGGGTGGGCAGGATAGCCCAGGAAGCGCCCCCCAGCGCCTCCACGACCCCCGCGTCCTCGAGTGCCTCGGCCGCTTCATCAGATCCGTGCAGTGTCACTGCAGCACCCCGTCACCGCTTCGGTAACCGAAGAAAAAATCAAGCGGCATTGCCCTGGAATTGAAAATACAAGCTCGGGAACGACCATCGGGACGTGTATCTGCATTTGCCTAACGGTTGTTTTCGATGCCGGCAATCGATCGCATCGATGGGTCCTAGCATGGCGGCGTGGACCTCCGCGACCTGGAGTACTTCCTCGCGTGCTGCGAGACAGGCAGCTTTACCGCCGCTGCGAGGCACGCCCACATCGTCCAGTCGGCCATGTCGAGCGCCATCGCCCGGCTGGAGCGTGAACTCGGCGTGCCGCTGTTTGACCGGAGCGTCACGCCGATCGTGCTCACCGACCACGGGGCGGCGCTCCAGGCCGGCTCGCAGCGGATCCTCGAGGCCGTCCAGGCGGCCAGGGATGACGTCGCCGCGGTCTCCGGCCAGGTTCGCGGCACGGTCACGCTGGCCTGCACGCTCAATACCGGGACGCTTGACCTCGCCGACGTGCTCGAGCGCGTCAGGGACCGCCACCCCGACGTCATCGTCAAGCTGCGGCAGTCCTCATCAGGTTCCGCGGGCAACCTGCGAGCGGTCCGCGACGGCTCGGTGGACATCGCGCTATGCGCCACCGGCGGCCCCGGTACCGGCGCCGACCCGTCCCGCGGCGTCGTCTTCTACGACCTGTGGAGCGAACCGATGGTGTTCGTGTGCCGCCATGACCACGCCCTCGCCGGCCGGGACCGGGTCGCCGTCTCCGACCTCAGGGAAGAAATGATCTTGCGCTTCCCGCCGGGCTGGGGCGTCCGGGCGATCGTGGACAGCGCCCTTGGCGACACGCAGTCGGCGTTCGAGATCATCGATTACACGCTGATGATGCGGCTGATCCGCGCCGGGTTCGGTACCACCCTCGTGCCGGCGTCGGCCGTCCTCGGCGAGCGAGGGGATGGTCTGCGGGCGATTCCGTTCGATGAGGCCGCGATGCGGTGGAATCTGTCCGCGGCCGTGAGTTCCGATCGTCAGTTGACCGCGGCCACGAAGACCCTGCTCGCAGTGCTTATCCAGGGCAGCAGGTAGCGGCGCCAGGCAGGCGGCCGGTCACGGAGTCCTGTTCGTAGTGTGACTGGTTGCGATATTGATGCCGATTTAGCTGCGCGAGGACCCGCCCAGTGTCGATACTCGGCATGTGGTGGGCGAGGACTTCGGGGCGCTGTTGGCGGCCGCCCAGCGCGGCAGCGAGCAAGCATTCTCAGTTCTGTGGCGGGACGTGAACCCTGCTCTGCTCCGCTACCTGCGGGTGGTCGCGGCGGAACACGCCGAAGACGTGGCGGCGGAGACCTGGGTTCAGGTGGTCAGGGGACTGCCCAGGTTCACCGGCGACGAGGCCGCCTGGCGGGCATGGCTCTTCACGACCGCGCGACGGCGCCTGCTCGACCAGGTCAGGCTCCGCAAGCGTCACCCGTCCGAGCCGCTGGACGAGATCAGCCCCTTGGACATCCCGCGTACGGCCGGCGCGGAGCAGGTCGCGATGGACAACATGGCGACCGAGTCGGCGATGGCGCTGCTGGCCAAGCTGCCGGAACAGCAGGCGGAGGTGATCTTCCTCCGGGTCGTGGCCGGGCTGGACACCGAGGCGGTGGCGGAGATACTCGGCCGGACTCCAGGGGCGGTCCGGGTGGCGGCGCATCGCGGCCTGAAGAAGCTGGCGATCCTGCTGTCAGGGGCAGGTGTAACGCTTTGACGAGGTTCGGCGTTTCCGACGATGACATGCCAGAAAGCCCCCCTCCCCCCGTCTGGGGTCCCGCATCGTTCGACGAGCGAGACCTCGACGCAGTGCTGGACGGGAATACGGGCGACGTGTCGTCCTCGCTGCGCCCTGTCGTGGACGCCCTCGCCGCGCTCAACGCGGGTCCGGTACCCGCCGAGTTGTGGGGCGAGGCGGATGCCATGGCGGAGTTCCGCGCGCTTGGGCTCGGCCACGCGGAATTGCCAGCGCGCCCGGCGGCGGCGCCGACCCTGCTACTCGAGGCGCAACTGGCTGGCCAGCGAGCCGGCGGCACCGGCCGTCGGCCGGCGCGGCACCGTAGGCGCCCTAGCCGACGGCACCCTGTGCGGAGCGCGATCCTACGGCCCGCGGCGCTCTGCTGTGCCGCGGCGGCCGCCGTGATCGTGTTCGCCGTGCTGGTCACCGGCAACGTCACTACCCCCTTCCGGGCTATCGCGCACATGGCCAGCACGTCGGCGCGCACGCCGTCGGCGGCAGGTTCCACCAGCGCCGCGGCGCCACGAGTGGAGACGTCATCAGCCGCCCACGAACCGACGACGCCTCCGTCAGTTACCCCCTCGACTGTGCCGGCGCCATCGGTGGCCAGCATCTGCCGGGCTTACTACACAGACTTCGAGCACCCCGAGGGGCTGTCAGCCTGGGCCACGGAGCGGACGCTGTATGGAGAGCTCGCCGCGATGGCCCACAGCGACAACTGGTTCGCGGTCGCCGCGTACTGCGCCGAGCACACGCCGGGACTTTTCCCTGACGGGGCTCCCACGGCGAATAAGGACCAGTCGTCCCAGCAGTCCGCGCATCCCGGGCCTGGAGACCAAGGCAACGGTCTCGGGCAGCAGGGCGCCCCTGCGGCCGAGGGCAGCAAGACGGGCTCGGGCAGTACTACCGTCAGCGGCGGCCCAGCCAGCGGTAATCAGGTGAGCAACGCCCAGGGCAGCAGCAAGTAATGGCTGCTAGCGCTCACTCCGTCAGCGCGTCGATGATGGTGGTGCAGGCCTGCTCGAACGCGGCCTGCTGATCGTCGCCCAGACGATCAAAGACCAGCCGCCGGACGGCCGCTACGTGCCCTGGCGCGGCCGCCCGGATGGCGTCGGCCCCGGCCGCCGTCAGCACCACGAGCGCGCCCCTGCCGTCGGCCTCGCACTCTTCCCTGGCGACGAGCCCGCGGTGCTGCATGCGGGTGAGCTGATGGGACAGGCGGCTCTGCTCCCAGTTCAGCGCCTCGCAGATCTGGAACGGGCGGCACCGCTGCTGCGGCGCCTCGCTGAGCTGGACGAGCACCTCGTACTCGGGCAGGGTGAGCCCGGAGTCGCGCTGCAACTGGCGGTTGAGGTGCGCTGGGAGCAGGGAGTTGAGCCGCAGGTAGGTGCGCCACGCCCGCTGTTCGTCAGCGGTGAGCCACATCCCGGTCATGCGCCCCAGCATAGCGCCCAAATTAATGACGAATCATGTACTGTCCGGGGCGGAGTTCGGTGGCCGGCCGAGGGGCGGCCGGACCGGCGCGATCGGGCCTAGCGCATGATGGCGCGGGCCAGACCATAGGGCCGGAACCGCGTCCACCGCCTTCGCGATGTCGTACGCGGCCTGCTCGTAGTTGACCCGCCAGCCCACGAATTCCGGCCACGCGTCCGGCGGATCGCGGGTGATCTTGAAGCCGACATCTTGCATCCGGTTCACGGCTTCGAGGAACTCTTCGTAGGTCAGCGATATCCCGCCGGCCGGGTCCGCCTCTTGCGGCACCTCGAAGCCCATCGCCCGCGCGATGCGGCGGAAGCACTGGAATCCGCCGCGCAGGCATAGCCTGGCCGCCACGGCGTCGGTTTCCTCTGGGGCGAGCGCGAGCATGAGTGCCGCGGAATCGAGCACCGAGAGCAGGGAGGTCACCCAGGAGGTGTAGCCACCCGGCGAGCGGAACCTGACGAGCGGCAGGTAGGTGCTGTGGCTTTCCGAGACGTCCGCGGCCCAGCGTTCCCAGTTCATGTACAGCTCAGGCAGCGTGTTAATCGTCGAAACGCCAGAACCGAACCCGTAGTGGGTGCGTGCGAGCAGCTCGGGTCCCCAGGCGGGAAAGCCGCCCCGCGCGTTGAGCAGCGTGACCTCGGTCTCCCGCCGGTTGAACGCGGCGTACAGCGTCGGCAGGTAGCCGATCTGCAGCGCCACGATGACCAGCCCGGAGCCGGCGGCGAGGAAGACGATCGCGGCGGGCGCCGCACCCTGCGGCTCGGCAAAGCCGAGCGTGAAGATGGACGAGCCCGCGTCGATGAAAGCGGCGGCGACGCCGCGGTCGGTCAGCGGCCACAGCACGAACGTGTAGCCGACGAAGATGAGTGCCAGCCAGCCGAGGAGCTGCGTCACGAGGATGGCAGCCGCCTGGGTGGCGAGCATCCGGTCCCTGGTGCGGAAATCGGTGACGCGCCGCATCACCAGCCGGTAGAGGACGATGATCACCTTGTCGACCAGCCGGGTCAGCCACGAGCCGACCGGCCTGGGCACGATCAGCGTGCCGATCACACTGCTCCACGCGGTGAGCAGCAGTCCTATGCCGCACACCGCCGCGACCCACCGGGCGGCGAGCGGAACCACCATGCGCCTGATCGTACGACAGCAGCCCTCAGCAGGCCGTCGTTGCCTGCGACTCACGCCCGCCGGTACGCGGCGACGAGGGGCAGGAACAGGTCGTCGACAATCGACGCGAGCCGCTCCGGTGACACCGGCTTGAGGGTCATGAGCAGGTCATGGCGCATCAGGTCGAACGGCATCGACAAGACGGCCGGGGGAGTCTTGTCCAGGGCGAGCTCGCCACGTTCGTCCGCGCGCTTGTAGATCTCGTTGGACCAGAGTGGCCGGTCCTCGATCAGCCTGGCGCGTACTTCCGCCGGGGTGAGGCCCGAGCTGGCCAGCAGGCCGGTGAAGGCCGCGGTGACCACGGCGGTAAACGATGACCTCTGGTCGTTGACGCTGCCGAGCAGCGCGAGCATGTCCCCGCGCAGGCTCCCGGTGTCCGGGATCGGCACCGGGTGGGTCCTGCCGTAGTCCCCGATGGCGGCAATCACGAGGTCGTCCTTGCGCGGCCAGCGCCGGTACAGCACGGCGACACCGGTCCTGGCGCGGGCCGCGACGGACTCCATCGTCAGCCGGTGGAACCCGACCTCGACCAGCTCGTCCCAGGCGGCCTCGAGCAGCGCGGCTTCCAGCTCCTCGCCGCGCCGCCGGCGGTGCGGCTGCTCAGTCACGCGCATCAGGATAGTCACCTCCAATAAGAGATGCTTGCATTCCTTATCGGGTTTGGCTAGTCTCCGTAAGAGATGGAAGCATCTCTTATCCGGGGAAGGGCGTCATGGCGGCACAGGCACCGGAGCAGGACAAGATCGACCCGAACGTTCTCAAGAGGGCGCTGATCCTCGTCATCGGCTTCCTCGCGGTCGTCTTCGACACGACGATCGTCAGCGTGGCGCTGCACACGCTCGCCACGCAGCTGCACGCGTCCGTGCCGACGATCCAGTGGGTGACGACCGGCTACCTGCTCGCGCTCGGCATCGCAGTGCCCTTGTCGACCTGGGGGCTGCGGCGCTTCGGCGGCAAGCGGCTCTGGATGGCCGCCCTGACGATCTTCCTCATCGGCTCAATCGGTTCCAGCCTGGCGTGGAACGTCGGCTCACTGATCGCGTGGCGGGTGGTGCAGGGGGCCGGCGGCGGCATCATGTTCCCCCTGCTGACCACGCTGATCATGCAGGCGGCGGGCGGCAAGGCGCTGGGACGGACCGTCACCGTCGTCGCCCTGCCCGCCCTGCTCGGCCCGATCCTCGGCCCGCTCATCGGCGGCGCGATCATCACCCACCTGTCCTGGCGGTACATGTTCTGGGTCAACGTGCCGTTCTGCTTGGTCGGCCTCTACCTCGCCGCGCGGTTCCTGCCAGCGGACAAGCCAGGCCCGGGGACGCCACGACCGCGCCTGGACCTGCCGGGCCTCGCACTGCTCGCCCCGGGCGTGGCGGCGGTCATCCTCGGGCTGAGCAACGCCGGCACCACCGGCTTCGCGCATCCGGATGTCATCGTGCCGCTCGCGATCGGTGCAGCCCTCACCGCCGCTTTCGCCGTGTACGCGCTGGGCCTCGCCAGGCGGCACGGGCAGCCGCTAGTCGACATCAGCGTGCTCTCCCGCCGTCCCGTCGCCTCAGCGTCTGCGGTGCTGTTCTTCTCCGGGTTCTCGCTGTACGGCGCGATGCTGCTGCTGCCGCTCTATTACCAGGAGGTGCGCGGCGTCTCGCCCCTGATGGCAGGCATCATGCTCGTCCCGCAGGGCGTGGGCACCTTGCTCTCGCGGAGTCCGGCGGGTCGGCTCACCGACAAGATCGGCGCCCGCCCCATCGCCGTCGTCGGTTTCCTCATCGTCGCCTTGGCGACCCTTCCCTTCGCTTTCGCCGGACCGCATACGTCCGAGTGGCTGCTCGCTTTCTGGCTGCTCATCCGCGGCTTCGGCCTTGGCGCGGTCACCATTCCTGTGATGGCCGTCGCCTTCCTCGGCCTGGACAAACAGCAGATCGCGCACTCGAGCGTCGTCACCAGGATCGCCCAGCAGATCGGCGGCTCGTTCGGCACCGCGGTCCTCGCCGTGATCCTCTCGAGCGCCATTACCGCCCGGCACGGGGATCTCGCCGCCGGGTTCGACATCGCGTTCTGGTGGGCCACGGGCTTCTCAGCCGTCGCCGTGGTGCTCTCGTTCTGGCTTCCTGGTGGTTCACACAGAACTTGGAGGCTTCTCCCACACTCCATTCAATCGGCCGTGCTGGGCTGGCGCGGTGATAATCGACGCCGCGGATCTGCTGGTGGTGGACGACGAGGCATTCCTGAGGGACGCCGTGGCGGCATCGCTGCGCTTTCTTGGCTTCGGCGTGACAGCCGCGGAGAACGGAACGGACGCGTTGCGCCTAGCCCGCGGCCGCCGCTTCGACCTGGTGATCCTGGACGTGATGCTCCCAGACGTGGATGGGTTCGAGATCGTCCGACGGCTGCGCAGGGACGGGAACCGGGTCCCGGTCATCTTCCTGACCGCTAAGGACGCCAAGGACGACAAGGTCACCGGTCTCACCATCGGCGGCGACGACTACATGACCAAGCCGTTCGGGCTTGAAGAGCTGGCCGCCCGGGTCCGCACGGTGCTGCGCCGTACCCGCCCCGCTCCGGTCAGCGCGGTCCTCACGTTCGCGGACCTCACGCT
>Ga0335074_10016065_pt1 | contig 10533 bp, 8 predicted proteins | sample Lox_Sample_23_FD_206715 | JGI IMG/M metagenome (GOLD analysis project Ga0335074, IMG submission 206715) | Soil microbial communities from Loxahatchee National Wildlife Refuge, Florida, United States - Lox_Sample_2.3 | ecosystem: Environmental > Terrestrial > Soil > Wetlands | place: USA: Florida...
CGAGAAAGCAAGAAAGTAAACACTGGGTTAGGGAAAGTGACAATATTTCTTGCAATAGGCCCGCTGTCTGTGGTGAACGGGCTGCCAAAATTCGGCAACGAACCAAGTCAAGACCTGATGAGTGGCGATGCAGTTCTAGTTGGAAACGATACACCACAAATACTAGATAGGAATAAGGGAGGTGGCTTTGCTCTTGTGTCAGATTGGACTGCTTGAAAGTATGTCCTAAGCCCTTAAGGTGCTGTCTCAGCCACAGTCAAGATAGGATCGGATTCGAAGTGCTCTGGCAGAAAGAGATTTCTGTCCTCGTCTGGCTGGAAGTGCACTGGTCGGAAGACATCGATTTCGCAATTTCCCCAATCTGCTGCACTGAGGTTGGAAAGCATAGGACCTCCTAGATTGATCCCTTCTGATTAGCTAGGTTCTTAAGCGATATACGAAATGTTACCTGAGTTTTCGGTATCATGGGTCAATTCTGTCCCTAATTCCTGACTCAATGTCGTTTGCAGTCTGCCTAATGGGACTAAATCACCATTCCCGCCCAATATCGCCTGGTCAGGTGTTATGTAGTGTGCGTTCTGAGAGGTTTCTTCCACCTGAACTTGACTGGCTGGATTGTTCGTCTCACTATCTGGTCCTACTGACTTAAAGCTCCTTAGACATGATGTTGGGGGCGCTAGAGGGCAGTCATCAGCTTGAGTTGAAGGAGCATTGAGATCGCGGTTGCTGCTTGATGCTGGAATATGTGTGACACTGAGCGTATCTGCTGACCGATTCGTCACTGCAGCTGCTGCAGGTAGATATCGATTAGTCTGATCGATAGTGCATCCTCCCGCGCTTATACAGCTATTGATGCTGTATACCTGTGGCAATGTAGGCGGGGTGCTTGGCGAAGTTGGCGAACTAGCAGCAACTGAAGAAGCGCTCGACGCAGTATTTGCATTATTCGTTTTCCGTCTCTTCGACGGCCGGGCCAAACTGTCCGCTTGTCCCTCAATCTCCCCGAAACATATCCGTAAGAGGTGTCTTCGAATGCCCTGACCAAGGCTGCGGATGTTCTCTGTCTTTGCTTCTGCCTCCCAGTCGCTGCCAACAAGAGGCTTGATCCAGGTATCGAACTTACTTTGGTCGAGTGGTAGCTTTCTTTCGAACCTATAAGTCTATTAGCATAATATAGGCGTTGAGAAAGCATCATCCTTACGTCGTCCTACCAACGCTTGAAGGGAGAATCAGTAAGATGCCGTCACCAAATTTCGTTGTTAGCATGTTATATCTTCGGCCTGCCTTTACGAACTCCCGCAATCGAGAGACCAATGCCTCAGTGTCTGCGGATGCTGAGCCTAATATCGTGTGGCCGAGATCCACATATTCACGGTCGTAAGCTGCTTCTTGTCCCGGATATCTTGCCTTAAAGTAGTCGAACCAGAATAAAGCAAGATACCTTCCTCGCAAACAATCTCCATGAGTCTTTGAATCAAATTGAACGGTCGCATAATATATAAAGCATATTGGCTCGCAGGAAGTCTCCTCTGGTATAAAGCTAACAGAGGAAGGTTTCCAAAAGATAGATACGTCCTCGCTCCATGTCTTATATTCTTCAGAGGTAAATTTGTGCTCCTCCAGCACGGGTGTCTTAATACATATGGCTTCCAAATGTGGTTGCTTTTTCGAAGGCGGCTCAAGTGAGTGCTGAGAGGGTTCCAAATTCCCATGGTATTTGGATTTCAGATATACTTTGATCTCGTCATGCTCCTTAAATTAGTAGTCTCTTAGGAATTCAACGCCTCTAACACACCTGCTCACACAAATTATCAAGAGCCTCTGCTCTCTCTTCAGGTCTTAGCGTATAAAGATTATCAACAACATCGCTCACACTGACGCTGTTTCCCATTGCGTGCGGCAGAGAGTTCTACTACTCTGTCTCACAGGATACCCTTCAAAGTTGGGCAGACGTTGGCCTTCACACTAAGCCTATTTCGTGGACACCGCGGTGTTGACGTATTCGGCATGGCGCAGTATGTATCCCTGTCGTGCTGCGGAACCTTGCTTGATCGAAGTACAGCGCTAGGACCACCAGCTTACAAGGACATGGCTTTAAGAGCAACTGTACAAGGACGGTCAATTGAGAGATGGAACTGTCTTCGCCTTACCTGCAGGTGATAGTAACCTGTAATCGGTCCTTCTTACGTCTTCTCCCTTCTGCAGGTGGTTACAAGCCTGGTCTCCTTTGCCTTACCTCATGCAAGTGATAGCAGTCTGCCCTCACTCACTTCTCTTTCTTGCATGATTCTAGGGCAATTTTGCCCGATAACTGCGTCTTCATCTGATAGCGGCACTTCAGTGCCTGTTTAATTGATTGCTACTTAGTTAAATAATGACCCCCCATTTTCTTATTCTTTAGTTTATAAGTACTCCACCTTGAGCCATTGTCTCATCACTTTGCATTCCTAGAACATTGTCTTGCCCACTACCGAAATCAACAATCTACTTCAACACAATGCCTCAAACAGCCCGTGGTCCACCCCCTCCAGCACCAAGATACCTTGCTCCTCCTGTAAGGGTCGATAGTCCATCCTCTAGTGAGTCAGGGGGGGACAACCGTTTCGATCGCCTGGAAACAACTTTTGTCCCGTCCAAGAATGTATTAGTTGAGGGGCGGTTCGATGAGTCCACAAATCGTCCTATGATATACCTAGATACTAAGGTGATCATGGAGACCAGGTTCAATATTGATCGGGGTGAAACTGGATTCTACAGAGCTGATATAATTTATATATTAGCGGTGGATGGACTCAATTGCCTTAAGGATGCAACAGGCAGGGGAGTCGACAACTTCAGCCCGCCATCAGAGGAACTGCTCCAGAAGTGCAAGGAGGAGTCAAGAACATGTTTGATGGCGGCGCTATCATATAGCCGCAAGAGGGAAAACGACACTTCAGCACTTCTCTGGGAAAAGAAGGAAGCGTGGGCACTTGAGAGGGAAAGAATTGCGGTCACCCTGCTCCATGGAGAACACTGCACGATCTGGAAGGTGAAGGATCCGCTGAAAAGGGAAAGGATTGGCTGCGGCATTCTCAGCTTTGGCGGTTTTACCAGCTTCAGTGTTAAGAGGACGGGGAATGAACCGCAATACTTCACGTGCAGAAATAAGGATATACTTTCAGGCAAGTTTAACATTGAAAAAACGAAGAATGAGGCAGGGGGAGGGGGAGAGGCAGAGGAAAAAGCGGGTTGGCAAGTAATTGTTAAGTAATTGTCTAGGAAGATTTCTGCGATCAACTAGTGTTTCTTCTTCCCCTTACTATTTCACTCTGCTACGCTCCCAAATCACGTGCTGAATGTGATCTATAAATATAAGGCTTAAAAGCACGATAACAGCTGACATGTTTCCCTTAAAGGCAGAAATTAGGATTTTACTGCCTTGCAAGGTTAACTGAGGCTAACATTTTAATTCCCATAATCTCGCATCGCATATAACCCGCAAGTGGCAAACAGCTTCCAGGCCACCAAATGGCGGACGATGGATTAAAGACAGCATCTAGTGAACAGATGTACTGGATGCTTACGACAAATGCGTCTCTAAGTCTACATTCTACTGCAGTCCAGTATGCCAGAAAGCTGATTGGGGCCAACACAACTCAGAGTGTAGAAAGCTTCAAGCTCGCAAGACTCTTGGTAGAGCCGCTCTGCTTCTCCAAGCCATCATCTACCGGATTCGACTGCATGCCTCGCCATTACAGTTCAAGTCGGTGCGCATTGAAGGTTCAATTATATCCCTCAACAAGGTTGCAAGGACATACTTATAGTTGATTTTTTTTTTGGCTCCCGGATACCCAGTAGTCATCGGGCTGTGTTCTGATACTCAAAGAAAATACGTAGAACACGCAACGTCAATGTGGATCGATAATTCAATTATGTGTATGGTTGGCATCTACCAGGACGAGTCTTGTGATAATAGGATTTCATTTTCTTGGTTTATATGGAAGGAGATGCCCTCCTATTCCCCCTTCAGCGGGTCACGGGATGCGACGTACTACGCCTCCATTAACTGTTCTGCTGCTTCGCCATTACTAGTCCAACGTCTCAGACAGGTCGTGCAACGCAGGAAGAGGCTTATATAGCAGATATGTCGAGTCATTTCCAAGTGTTTTTGAGAATTTTAGCAGAAATATTGAACTCTACTTATTCTTACTAAGCATCAAATGACCTATGCTATTCAGTAATAAAATAGCCACTATAAGCAAATTTAAAGGACTTCTAACTAAGCTACAGGATTGAACCCTTTCTTACTTTATATTGCTAATTTACCCTTGATCTTGATGGATGAAAGGGTAATTCCTTCAAATCAATATTCTCTGCGCTTTGATCCATGATTTCCCTTGCAAGCATGCGTATTCTTTCCGCAAGTGATTTCCTCACAGATACTAGAAGCTATCAGCTATGCAGACCATTTTCTAATGCGTACTTACATAAGATTACAGTTCGTCCGATTCGTTTCTTGAGAACAGGCCTTATATCTTCTTCTATATCCAGATCGTCGAAATCCATCTCGATGCGTGACCCAGCTTGCCCCTTCTTGCCCTTTTCAGCACCCTTAGTGGTGTAGTGCCCACTTACAAACACATGTAGGTCAAGAACCTAACTCTTAGCAATGGAACTCTAGGTATAGGTAACGAGGCCTACATTTTGTTTGTCTTCACCAAGCAATTGGGTCATCCCTTCTCCAATCCATTTCCCGTGTGCTAACATGACAGTTAGTAAAACCCATAAGGCTTGAGACACGCCTACATTGAGATTCCACCTCCCAAAACAACGAAATCTTCCTAGCTTTGATATCATGATTGGTATAACCGTGAAGGAGTTGCTTTATGTATGGTAGCTGCCCGGCTATTCCAATGCCAGTGGCCATCAAGATAACTGTGCCATACTCGTCAAGGTGGATCCCATGTCCGAAAGGACCTTCAATAAAGGCTCTCCATTCCTTTGGGGGGCTATCGCCCTTATGGCAATGCAGATTCAGAACTTTTGAAAATCCCTTCTGAGATTCTACGACAAGTACTACAACTTGATCACCGTCTGAATCGAGATACCACCAAGAAATGAAATATGGATGGGATTGCGCCCATGCCCAAAAACTTATTGCCGGAATACAGAGGTATATGTACTGACCAGGCCGGTAATTCCATGGCCTTGAAAGCTTAATATGGACCTGAACAGCATTATCGCCGCCTGAATCTCGCTTGTCACCTTCACCACCTCCCAAACAGGGTCGAATAGTTGCTCGGCATTGTTTTTTGCCTTTTCGGAGGCTTCGGAACAAAGTATGTGCAAGCCTAAGTATTCGCACAGCCGCCCAAAGACAGCCACTTACAATCAGGTATATCGTTGGTGGTGCGACTAATGTACCGGGTGCGTGTATTGAAACGGCGATGATAATTGCTAGAGCAAGTATTTGATGTGACTTAAGGAAGGTTTCGTAGCAGTAGCGACGTACAAATTCTGCAGACGTAATCAGAATGGTAACGGTAGCAATCGCAGCCTATTAAAAGTTAGTCAAATTTAGAGTCAAAAATGATTTGAACCCACTGTTAATGCAGCTACTTGTGCTGTGTTCTTCATGTCAAGACCTTGAGACAGCAAAGCTAAAGTAACATGAAGCACCCCTTCCATGACAGCTACCCATGCTATCCAGCGGTGAATCTGGCCATATGCCTCTAACCCAAGTCCGAGAAAGTTCACAACAAGGTTTATACGACTACCTAGAGTAAGCGGGATGATATTGGCGGTGAACAGCAATCCTGACAACTGTAGTATTTTCAAGCGGTTATTAACGCCTATAGAGAGACAGAGGATATTTCCGACGAGGAATATGACAATCAGGACGATATCAAATCGGTTCTTGGTGCTGGAACCAAGATGTCTTCGAAATTCCCAGGGAAGTAGGTGTCTGAGAAACGCAAAGGTTAAATACTTCCTAGCGCGCTCGACCACGATCCACAGAAGCACCTGACAGAAGAATGCTGCAGCAATAGCACCAACAGCGATGATGTACCATTCGTATCTATACATTCTCTGGATATTGATAGAGAGGCAAGGAGCACAATAATAGAGATGTTGAAGAACGCACAAATACGCGTCTTGATTGGCGATTCTTCATCATTTCAGATGTACTTTTCGTCTGACGGCGCCTAAATGGGATTTCCCCTGAATGGGAGGGGAAAGCTATATTAAGCGCGATACTAAATAGGATCGTTAGAGCAGGGGATGGTATCCTGGCCCCGCTAGCGTCTGACTGTGGAGCTTAAATTGACTACGAACCAAACGCGACTAAATAGGACCTTCCGGGCTCAAGCCCAATTAGGGCTACTGTCATTCTCCCTTTCCCGCAGCAAATATGTATGGAGATACTTGTCGACTATCTGCTACTTCAAGCTATCCTACCGCATCATCGCCATGCCAAACTCTGAAGTAACCCCCGAAGATGTTATTATGTCAGCTCAAATTCAGGGCCTCCGAAGGACCAAAGCCACCAGAGTGTTAAAAGAACCAGCAAGTGGAAGTAATAATGCCAATCCAGATGCTTCTCTCGCTAGGGTTACGATTATAGGAACGGGCACGACTCGCAGACTATTGAGAGTATGGCTGAGAAGCCCTTGGAAGGATTACTACTTTATACGAAGAGTTTATGCACCAGATCAAGGGATTCTGGGTCACCACAAAAGCTCCTATTTCAACTTGGCGATCATCAGGGACTTTCCGACTTCTGGTACCTACCAGACGCTTCACGCTCTCAATGACATTCAACATCCTAACATCGCAAGCATCTATGATGTTTACTGCTATAATAATAGACTCTCTATTGCCGCAGAACATCTTGATGTATCGTTGACCGAACTGGACTTTCAATCGTTTGCTTTGGAGGAGTGGGAAATTGCTACTATTATTGCAGAGGTGAGTTGTGTGGAGGATTGTCTAAATCGTGGTACCTGCTAATGGTATCAGGTGCTGAAAGGAGCAGCTTATCTGCTCTCCAAAAGAGTAACATGCCGGGAGCTCTTGATGTCTAGCATCCAACTCTCAGTAAGAGGAGAGGTTAAACTTGGTATGTAGATGAAGTAAAATTCTTCGCGCTACTAATACTTTTCAGTCCTAGATCCCCGGCATTATGAGAAAGATGTCCATTGCAAAGACCCGAAATACTCTAATGCGCTACTCGATTTCCCCCTTCTAGCCGAAGTCACAGAGGAAATGATGCTGCCCCGATATCATCTCATTTCTGACAATGAAGCCTGGTCTCGGGAAGCTCTTAGTTTTCTATCCTGCTCACTATCAGATTCAGTAGAAACTCTGATGAAGGTGGGTATTGACATTAAATTATTGACGGAGAATAAATTGTGGCTAACGGATGTTAGCATTCCTTCTTGGAGCTTGCAAAGGCGCCTAGTACGCTTATACCGCGCATAAAATTTGCTACTGAAGCATTGAGAGGCAGAGCTGATGAAGTATTGGATAGCATAGAAGAAGCAGATGAAGCAGGAGATAACATGGAAGAAGTCAGCCTATTTTAGGGCGACCTGCGTTAAACATAGATGGTTCTCCCAGATAAGGAGCCACTAGCTAGATATTAATCAATTTACACATTTAAGTATAGTAAGGTCCGGTCTGCAGTGTCAAACGATAGTGGCATAGTCGGGCTGATTGCGTACTTGACAGATAAAGAAAAACTGTCAAGGCCACTGGTTCCGGCCTGCTGGTACTTATATCAGCCTGAGGCATTCACAAAATTTTAGCGTACTTAAGATTCGATCCCCGACTACTTTAACTTTATTCCTCACAAAAACTGGCAAAGGCTATTTTCTAAGTAGTAGTTAATAAATGTAGGCACTAACGCGATATTTACAAGGCCATTTGGTGTACTAGGGAATGTCTACCTCGTATTCCTGTTTGAAGTCTAAGTATTGCCTTGGTATAAGAGCAGTAGAATAAGAGGACATAATTGCATTTTGTATTGTCAGCAGCTGTAATGACAGGAGTATCTATTTATAAGGATACAAACTATAGTAATCAAACAAGACGATATCAGGACGAAACACAAAAAAAACTAAGCACGATAGAAACACATAAAACGATAAATAGAAACGATATGAAAATATTCAAGCTATGATTAACAGACTGGCCAGGCTTTAGCTGAACTGTGACTGTTGTTGAAAATTCCTCCCATTAACTTATGCAACATCTGGCACGAACATGCCAGAAGGTCCTCCAGTTGCTGAGTCCGCTTGCATGTTTTTCATCATTGCCATCATAGCTACCACCATCTTCTTGAGGTTTTCCATGTTATCCTCAAGGATTGCTAACCTGTTAGTGGTATCATCATTGTACGCCCCTCGTCCATATGAAGTGTTTCTCCAGTTTTTCCTAGTTCTGTCCCGGTCTTCAACAGAACCTCGACCTAGTGTGGCTGAATCTGGTGTGAAATTGCTCTGGGACCCAGGCAGTCCTCTAGTACGCGCCTTCCACTCGTCCCTTTCCTTAGGAGTCGGGACCTTTACAAGCGGCGGAACTTCTTGAGGTGGTATAATCTCCTTGTCCTTATACCATTCGTTAATCATCCTGTCTGCGGTTCGCCGGTTATATATATTCCGCAGACAAGTTCTGTCAATAATGTCCATTAATAAACCCTCCTTTGTAGGCTTCTTGAATTTTACATAGGGCCATGCTCGCGGGAGGGAATCTCCACTCCTCTCCATGATCGGGTTGGACCAGATGCCAATAATCTTGTCGATGTTTGAACCATCTTTGTAATTGTACTTCTTGCTGGGATTCTTGATAATATTCTGTCGGCTTAATGGCAGCTTGAAGTAATCGTCATGCGCTGTGCGCCCAATCTCTTCGCCTGTCAATAATACGCAGGGGTTCGCTTCACCTTCCCTAAACACGAAAAATAGGGCAGATGAAATATATGGTTCATCTCTTTGCCGGTCAATCTTGACAACCGTATGTGCTCCTAAAATCTCTTCGCCATCCACTGTGAGGCCGGGTCTATACGCTCTTTTTTGGCGCTGGCGATTTTCTGGTTTATTGGCATCATTCGGCATCTCCGTCTTTTCTTCCTCTTTTTGCTCTTCTTCCTCTTCCTCCTCCTCCTCCTCTTCTTCTTCCTCCTCTTCTTCTTTCTCTCCCTCTTCCTCTCCCTCTCCCTCTTCCTCTTCTTCTCTCTCTTCCTCTCCCTCCTCCCTTTATTCCCCTTCTCCCTCTTCCTCTTATCCCTTTCCTCCCTCTTCCTCTTCTTTAGCCTCCTTCTCCGCTTTCTCTTTAGCTTCCTTCTCCGCCTTTTCTTTAGCCGCCTTCTCTGCCTCCTTTTGTTTAGCTTCTTTTGCTTCTACAGCTAGATCGCTATTTAGCGTCTTTCTTTTGTTTGGAGGTTTTATTCTTAGAATGTAGAAGTGCTAAACGTCTAAGTACCCCTTTTTTGTTAATTCTTCGTTGACATTTTCGAACCATAAAGGTATACTCGAGTCCGATGTGTCCTTAAGATACAAGTCATATTTCTCTTTTGCGTCCTTACAAACTTAGACTAGGTAATTAACATCAAGACGTACTACATTAGGGGCAAGAGTCTTGTTGACATTTCCCAGCCTAATTATTGCGTTGCTATTGTTAGGATCTTTTTTTATATCACTAAAAGCCTTATTGGCTTTCTTGTAAGGATTGTTGGCTATTATCTTTACTGGTCGCTTGCCAACCGTATTAAAGGCCCAGAAAAGTTATTGTCACTGTCGTTTGCGATAGAGGACTCACCCTCTAAACGATACGGGTTTTAATAAGTAGTAAAACTTATATAGTAAATAGGAAAAATGTTAATCTGCTAGGATGTAAGAGCGGGTTTTTATACTGTGACTTTTTCCAGCTACTATTTTAAGCGAGTAAGCTATAATAGCATGATCTATTTCTAGCACTTTTATTTGGAGCTAGAATAAGCAACAGGAATATTTAATTCTAGCGCCTAATTTTGCAGACTTAAACTTGAAAATTTTCTTGCTCCTTTAGTCTGAGCTAGATTTAGAGCCTAATCGATGTCAGTTCCCACTTGAAGCTATATAACTTTAAGGACCCATACCCTCCTCTATATAGCCCTTCAAATCGCTCCATCTTTACTACACTTAAAGTTCACAATGCTGGCCATCACCTTCTTTGCACATATCCTTCTCAATTATGCATCTGCTATGGATAGTTAGGTCTAAAGCCCCATGTAGGAGATAAGCATGCATAATATACAGCTAAACGAAGCGAGTTCTACACAAACTATTACTATAAGCAGCTATCTAGTAGTAACCGTTAAAGTTCAATATAATAGTCTAAATATTAGTAATACTATCAATATGACACAATTCATGACAATTACTACTTGTACAATAGCAGTACAGTTATAGAACAATCCGACCTCTATGTTAACAACAGTACATTCATAAAATAATTCAACCTCTATATCAACCGCTATCTAATCGTAAAATACATTAGTCTCTAATCTGT
>Ga0335074_10016067_pt1 | contig 10532 bp, 6 predicted proteins | sample Lox_Sample_23_FD_206715 | JGI IMG/M metagenome (GOLD analysis project Ga0335074, IMG submission 206715) | Soil microbial communities from Loxahatchee National Wildlife Refuge, Florida, United States - Lox_Sample_2.3 | ecosystem: Environmental > Terrestrial > Soil > Wetlands | place: USA: Florida...
CCTGCCCGTAAACCTGCCCGTTTAGGGTTTGACTGGTCTGCAAGCGGTCCGTAACACTGGGCACCTACAAAAGGTGCTGAACAGCCTTCAGATGAAGGGGAAGTGATGATGTCGAATAGAACGCTTCAAGAAGTAGAGGACCAAGTAAGAGATTAAGATGAAGATGAAGTAGACTTAGAGGCAGAGGACGAATACATTTAATTTAATTATCTATTTGGGGTAGTAATTCATAGCCAAATCATTTATTTTATATATAAAATACTCTGTAATTTATGGGTCTTATATGACATACCACCCTTAGCCACGAAATCCAATAAAAGGACTGGTCTTATATGGGCGGGTGGTCTTATAGTGTAGGGGGGTCTTATATACCAATTTATACGGTAGTCCTAGGTTGGATCCTCATGGCTTCTTCCACAAGCTCTATTTAGTGCCTGCTGCAGGTCTGCAGTATGTCCTACAGATACAAGAGTCTGGGTTATTTGAACCCAAGTCTGAAGAAGAGCTTCGAGAGTAGTATCTTGAAGTCCATGTAGCTGCATTATGCGTGGTGAACACTGTTGGAAACAAAAGGTCTTAAGGCCATGTCAATTTAGGCCTCGGCTATTGCTTAGCCCAATTTAATCCCTGCCTCACCATGTGAAGGCCATTTCGTAGGGAATCACGGACGGGCTCGGCTATTTTGGTAGGGAAACTTCCCGATAAAAGTTGCTACCGAGTATGTACAGTAAGGCTGAGAATCTAATAACACCTTCAACATTAGCCGGCCTGGTACAGTAGAAGGCGAATTGGGTGTCGCTAGTTTTTTAGTTAATTATTTTAGCGGGGTCCATTTTCAAACACCCCCGCCCAGTTTGTATTTTAAGTCGCTTGCAAAATCGGTTTCCTCTTGTGCCTGGAGGAACCTCAGGTTCCGAAAGGTTCCTCATGGCTGGCATGCCCGACACACAAGAGTATGGACCAAAGCTACCGCATTGGGCCGTTTCTTTCGGCTGTTTTTTTCGGCCGTTCATTTTCCTTCACACGTGATGCTTCACGTGTGCTCTCTACATGCTACCCCGCCTTTAGCCTCGTGTAATTCTCAAGGCCTAAGCTTACCGCATGTAGGGGGTTGGTTGCGGGCGATAGATAGCTGCCTCAGCACAAAAATTACACAGTAACCAGCAGCGCTTGGACGCGTTGTCGATAAGCTATATTGGCACAGCCACCTTCTGACAACGAACAATTAAACCACTCTTCTAAGCTATAAATGATACTCCGAACCCTGTCAATTACGAAAATATGTCAAGACATCCAATTAATTTCTCGAAAACAGGAACGTCGCAGTGGCCCTCACCAAGATGCCGAAGATATCTAAGCCACGGCGGCAGCGAATGCCGAAGTCATCTAGGAGGTCATGCCTCCTCGAGAAGAATGCTATGCCCGAGACAGGCTTTCCAAGTTTAGAGTTGTCTCTTCTGTCGTCTCAGATGGAAGACTTTCAACGTATTCATACAACCATTATAGAAATTACAAAGAAGTCATTGATGGCATGCCTTCAAGCCCACCAGCCTGGCTGTCCTTCATATTTAGGTAACTCAGATGCTTTTCTCCCAACGCGACTGATTGACCTTGAGGTTTTGACCTCACCACGACTTGTACTCAGTTCCAATAGTTCGCTCTCAGACCGCAGATATGTGTGTTTGAGCCACCGGTGGGGAAGTCCCGAGTCGTCGATGCAATCGGTCATGACGACAACTACTAGGAATGTAGAATCAAAGATGAAGATGATCGAATTTGGGACACTACCTAGACACTATCAGAATGCGATGATATTGTGCCATTTGATGGGCGTGAGATACATATGGATAGATTCTCTCTGTATCCTACAGGTGAGTCTTCATACTCTCTTTGTCTAACATACTGACTTTATCGAGGACTGCCCTGAAGACTGGAGAACTGAAGCTGCCATGATGGGCAGAGTATATGAAAGCGGCTTGATTACTATTTCTGTGAACTTGGCCTCCGACGAGACTAACTGGGAACCCCTGCTTCCCCACGAGATGCCCGCTGTTGGAAGAGCCCCATCGCCGCAGGAGTTTTGGCTTGAATCTATGCTACTTGGTGGTCCCCTGTCAAAACGTGCGTGGTGTCTCCAGGAGCGTTATCTCTCTCCAAGGATCTTGCATGTTTTCGGGAACAAGTTTTGGATCTGGGAGTGCAACTCTCGGGTTCGAGGATGCGGGTACAAGAGCCAGCTTTTCCGCGTCGATATCAAGAATTACGCCTTGCCATGGAGGAAAATAGCTTTCAATCAGTATCTTGAACTGCATCCAGATGACATCATAGAGCTTTGGGATAGAGCTGTTGAGGACTATGCCCAGAGACGACTTTCCTATGTAACAGACAAGCTTCCTGCCATGTCGGGAGTTGCATCCAAATTTCAACAGTTTTTTAAATGCAAGTACCTTGCTGGGATCTGGGAGGTTGATCTCTATGGCCTCATGTGGCGTCACAAGGGATACTGGCACAGTGACCCATGGCCTCCGGTCGTGGCCCAAGAAGTCGTGAACGACCCTCCAGCCTACGTGGCACCATCTTGGAGTTGGGCTTCGAACAAGCAACCAGCTGAAATAGAAATACCAAGTTCTCAATACACTAGACTGCAGCGAAGCCATTGCACACTCTTGGCTGAGCTGACTGGGTCCAACATCATTACCCACGACGGAAATGTGCTAGGGCAAGTCAGAGAACGCTCGCACATTACCATCTCTGGCTACTTCTGGCCTTTAAAACAGAGTGGCAATTTTGATTGTTCTATTGACAAGAATGTGAGAGCAAACTTGGACTATTCCAGACTACTAGTAATTGGGATAGAATATGAGGATAAGTACTACCCAGCCGTTTATCACCCAACTGTTTTTGGTTTGATGCTGGTACGTCTAGACCCAGCTTCTCTGTTGTTTTCAAGAGTTGGGGTTTTCAGAATCGATATCGATGATCAATATGTCAAGCGGTCTAAGCGCAAAATTGACATGCCAAAGTTTAAGACAGCGATGGGAAGGAAGCGCGAAGTCACGATTGTCTAGGAAGGCAGTCTTGGTTAAGGACGGAAAGTTACAAGCGGAAGTATCCGGAACATGCTAGGACCACCCCATGGCAGCATTCCAACAGCAGGCAGAGTATATAATTATCAACTCCCTTAGGCCATTCTATATGAATGTCATTACAGTCGTCTCTCGATTTAGTGATATCTTGCTTTAGTGATATCTTCGATTTAGTGATGTACATTAGTTTCCCAATGTTTTTTTCCCAACAAATAGTAATATATCTGACTAGTGATTTCGATGTACTTTCCCAAAAATTTTCTATGGGTATTGCTAAATCGAGTAGGGTCGAATACAGTATGCCACCACCAAAAAAAAAGAGAACCTCGACGACAGAGTCGCAAAAACGACGGATTCGAGAACATCAACGCCAGTACAAACTCTCCCAAAGCGATTTGAGCAAGTGGATTGAGATTACCTTTCATATTTCTCTTGCCCAATCTACAATTTCGTCAATTCTTTCTAAGAAATACGAGTATCTCGATGCTGAATTCAACCCAAAAGAGCTAGCTTTATTAGACAAGACTCGACATAAGCATGTTGGAGACTGGCCTGAACTTGAGGCCTGCCTTGCAGAATGGGTCTTTGCAATGGAGGCAAAGAAGGCAACTAAAAAATAGAGAGGTTATAAGGATAAAAGCTATTGCTTTCTACAGCACCCAAAGGTCGTCGCTGAACTAATGGTAAAGAATGGGGTAAGACTAGGCATTGCACTGCAATTTGTGAGCAACATTAAAAAATTCCAGCGAGAGGAAAAGAGGTCTTAAAGCATAAGAGGATACAGTATTTCTAGGCTCAATTTTATTGTATTTGTATTTATTTAGAGGGCTGCGTAATAGATATCCCTGCATGATGGAAGTGATTCTCTACAATGTACGCATCGTTACCTACCACATCGACACACCACTCCAGAAACATTTTGAACTCCCTTGAAATGAAATCCTCGTTTTCGTGCCACTATTTTTTAATAAATTTCTTAAGCACTCCAGAGTGCTCCTTAATAGGGTTGAAGTCAAGCGAGTACGGTGGTAGGAACTCTAATACTACTCCTGCGTCTCGACACATCTGCAGGATTTTTTCTGAATGGTGCCAAGAAGCGTTGTCCATTACGATTACAGATTTTGGCTTTGGGTATCTACCACAGTGATGCAGCAACTAGGCGATGAAGTCCTCAAACAAATCACTGTCTGTTGAACCTTAGTATACTCGCCTTAGCATAATGCCATCTTGCGCGTATGCTGGAAGAATGTGCCATCTTTTTCCGCGACTGAACTTTGTAACCTGGACTGGGGAGGACCCCTTTAGAGACCACCCCCAACGCCTATGTCCAGCCCTTCCATCACAGCCAGACTCATCAACAAAGACAAGTTGGTAAGACTTGTATTGCGATATTCTATGTGATCTTGAAGGTCGGCATCCCGTTGTTGTGCGATGTGATGGATCGTTGTTCTCGTCTAGCCAATTGATCGTAGAGTCCGACTGATCGATCTTTCCGATATCCTTTTACGAAACTTACAATAGAAGAAGTCTGCTATCTCGCATCGATATAGGTAAGGCTGTTTGATTAATATATCACACAGGGCTTTTTGTATAGGTGATGTAATGCAGCTGCGACGGCCGACGCGGTTTGTTCTTGGGGTGGGCATTTCGGACTGCAGTCTCTTCAGACGGATTCTCTGGACGGCGCGCACGCTGCACGAGGCTTCTGAGGCTATTAGCTTGGTCTCAAACCCTTCTTTTAGCAGTGTTTTGATCAAAATATGCTGTGCAGCATCCAGTTGTGGAGCTATGATCGTGGCTGACACGAAAGCGCTGACTCTGGCAGGGTTGGAAAAAGAGGAAGAAGATGCGAGAAGTGACGGGAGGGCAGATGGCCTACTTTGGGCAGGGCCGATTCTGCCTCCTCCCTGTTACAGGTATCTGCAAAGCCACACAAGCCACAGGCCTACTCCGCAGTCTATAAAAAGTTAACTAAAAAGTTAGCGACACTGAATTCGCCTTCCACTGTATGTATGTCAAGCCATATGTAGAAGCACAACTTTAACAGTTACATTTGTTGCAAGTGAGATTATGGATGTTTTAACCAGTTGCTGATCTGGTCCTCGCAGGTATCATTTCTGTCTAGAGCTAAAGGCTAACATACACTTAGTTGTTGTTGGCATAATCCTCCCACTCCCGCACCACATCCTGTCCAAGCTCAGACATTCGATCCACAACCACGTTCTGGTAGTTATGGTAAGCTGCTAGTAGGTAACCCACAAACAGGCGGTATCTTTCAGCTGCCAAGCCGGCCATGTTTCCACCCAACATCAGTACCACTTGTTGCAGGAAGGGAATTTGGGCTTCGGCAACCGGAAAGTCGGGCTGGGGCCAGTTTGGAGCCGGGTCACACTGGTAGAAGGTGCGCGAAGCATGGTCGATGCGAGTGAGAATGACTTGGCTTGCTGGCGGACGCTGGGCAGACATAGTGATTGATTGTTGAGTGATTTGAGGGTTTGATTGATTGGAAAGTAAGAGGGTTTGCGAAGAAGATGAATAAGGAGAAAGGAAAGAGAAGAACAAGAGAAGAAATACAGTCTTTAAGTAGGCAGTAGACTAGAAACAGAGTACAATAGCAGCTATTGACGACAATAGCAGCTATTCCACCTACCCAACTTTGTTTATACCTAACCAAACTGTGTAAAATTGACAGACAAGCTTGGTATTACATATATAGTGCTCGACAGCTAGGGCACGTACAAGGAGACCGAGCGGACGTATCAACCCCCCAAGAGGAATCTCTATATTGGCCGAAGTCAATGAACGGTGACTGCCCCAATGTCATACGCAATGCCTAACGCTCAATTTAGAGCATGAGCCTTGAGGGTCTCCAATCGCTGAGTCATATCCGCTCTGAATGCAGTGATATGTTGGAATGGAAAGTGATTGACGTTGTGAAGAATGGCGCTCGTGTAGTGGTTTAGACTGTTCGTGTTGAGTCGTGGACGTAACTGCGTGGTTGGTGTCGTTGATTCGTTCATTAAGGGGGGCGGGGATGTCTTGTTCGTCGTAGACGAAGGACAACGCCTGCATGGCATAGTTGGGTAATGGGGCGGTGCTTATCTCTGGCAGACGTGCCTCCGCCGCTGCATCAATGCCACAAGTGACATCTAGTGCGATACGGACGAAGAGGATGAAGCTTTGGATACTGTGGTGGAGGATGCGTGACTTGCTGATTTAATTTCTGCTATCTGGTTTTTAGTGTCTCTGAAACTCTATACCCGTAGGTGATCCACGTCAATTATCCACGCCTAGTTGGCAACACTAGTAGCCGTCCTCATGCCTGCTTGCGAGGTCTACCACGCCGTTTCTTCTCCTGCGTCTGGCCTGTTGCGCAAACTCCGGCAGCTGCCTGCTTACCTGCCTTTAGTGGAAGCAGCCTGCCTCGCCCTTTCCCACCCTTCTGCTTATGTTGTGCTCGGAGCCGTGCCTTGTATCTAGCCACCAAAGCCCTCGCCTTTCCCATTTCAGATTCAGATACCAACGTGGGAATCCATTGTACCTAATAGTGCGGCACACCATCGACGTCTTCATCGTCAATGATACCACAGATCTCCCATTCCTACTCGTCATTTGCCACTTCAACCACCTGTTAAGGTATTCCAGGGTCATCCAAAGTAGATTTCATCAATGCAGTCGCAGTAAGAGTGGCAGATTGGCTATCTATAGCTGCTACCGACTTCTAGGGTGCTATGGCTGCTGTAGCTGCTGGAACTGCTAGCGCTGCTAGAGCAGGTGTCATATGAGGAGAATGAGACCTATCATTTTCCTGGCTCTACAGTGCACTTATAGCGTTGCTATCCTCTCCGAGCCCACCATCTATAAGCTCGTTGTTGCTAGCAGTAGCAAGGAGCTTTATGGACTCGTCGTAAGGATCTTTACTGCTATAAGGGTCTTAATACTTAAAGCCTTTCAAAATAGGATTATTAGCAGCTAGAAGGTCATCCCTTACAGTTCGAGCTTGAAGATTGTCTATTTTTCGCTTCTTCTATGCTAGTCTATCATCAACCTCGCTGTTGCTGTCGCTGTCGCCGTCGTAGTCGCTATTACTATCACTCTCACTCTCACTCTTACAGATAGAACTCGATGAAATCGTAGTGTCATCTACTTCATCCTTAGCTATAAGGATAGGTTTATTTATAAATTACTAATTTACAACAACAAGGAGTTAGTGCACTCGCCTTAACTGTTCCCTAAATTGGGACTAATAGAATAATCGTTATCTAGAGCTAGCTTGTTAACAGCTTTAAGTGCGTGCCCTCCACTCACACATCGTCTAGCTATAAGCTCTTAAACGGTAGGAAAATACATGTCATCTTCGTCCTTGTTGCTGTTATTGCTACTTTTCTAGATTTCCATTAAAGATTCTAATCGCATTAATATTAAGTGTAATAAAATAGGATATATGCGTATACCTCTAGCTATAATTCTATTATATCTATTCACCTTCTACATCAGCAAATCACTTTCTACAGCAAGCGCTCTAATAGGCGCAGAATTTCGCTTGATTTGCTAGCTGCTGTTAATAGTGCTAGGCTGCTTAGGTACACTCTTACAAGGCGGTTTACTGCTATGCTTCTTATTCATTGGTTTTAGGACATAAGGAATAAAGCGGTTGGCCATTTTAAGAGGAAGTATAAGCTGTTTATAGTTGTATTTGCTGCAGTTCTACAGGCAGAGCGGCCTTCTTATAGACTGCAATCTCCAGCAATACCATTCTCTACTACTGCCATGCCGCTATACCTGCAAAAATGCCTTGCTGAAAATATGCCTTGTCTCATCTAGTTCTCTGCTGCTACTATGTCTATAAAAATGCCTTACTAGAAATACGCCTCGTCTCGTCTAAGGGGCCTATATGCAACTAAAAGGGGTTATACATCGAATTCTACAAGATCGACCGATCACAGCGCAAAAGTCTCAATTAGCGCTAGTGCTAAGGCAGGCTTTTAGAAGGGAGCTCGGGTATAAGCAGCAACTAGAGCGTTCACATGACCTCAAATGCGAATCCATCTGTCAGCTTGTAATTTAAGCAGTTTCCCTTCTCGGAAACTGCTTGCAGTTATTCCTTGAATCTTTGTTAATACGCCCTGTCTCGTCCAAGGTGCCTATACAACTAGAAGGGGGCTATGCATCAACTGTGATCCAACCTGAGTTATTTCCTTAGCCTGCTAATTCTATAAGATCTGCCAATTACAGCGCAAAGTTTCAATTGGCGCTAATGCTAAGGCGGACTTTGAGAAAGAGCTAGGTTACAGGTAGTAAGCTAAGCGCTCAGCTTGCAGTCAAAGGAGTTTCCTTTCTAGGAAACTGCTTGCGCCTATTCCTTGAATCCTCATAATCCTCTAGCAGCTGTTAATGCAAGCTTCCAACTAGCACCATGAAATTGCAACAAGGTTGCAGATCCTCTTACAACTAAGCCAATTGACAGAATCACTACAGCTCTAAGCCTAGCATGTGCCAGCTGAGTTGTTATGCGAACAGTTACTCCCTTTGTTATGCCCCTATCTCTGTCACGCCTCAAATCCTTCTATAAAGCCAGCTGAAGATCAATCCTTAGATGCAACACACTCATCGGCGACTCCGAAGGATAGGGCTGCATAATTTACTGCCCTGTTAGTCATTTTGCGACTGCTATTAGGCGCTAGTTGTAACATGTAGCTTATATGCTAAGAGTCAACCTGTTAGAGCCCTATTAGAGCCTTTAATGTACTACTATGCCGTTATGCAGTACTATGCTGTTATGCAGTACTATGCCGTTATGCAGTACTATGCCGTTATACAGCCAGCAACCAGAATCTGTTTGGGTCTATGTAATGTAATCTAAAAACCTAGGATTAAGCTGATCTACTTAAAGTTGTACACAGCAGCTCTTCGTCGCGAAAAGTAGGAAGAATCTGCTGCGTAGTAATTGACCTTGATTCGTAGGACAAATAGGTTGTAAATAGCGGTATAGTGCTTGTATTCCTGCATCCCTATAGATTGCCCTTGTTGATTACTGCTATCTCATGCCGGGTCGGCTTGAGGAAGAAGGTGCAGGAAGGTGCGGGAAGTATGTGAGCGCATTTTTCATATGTAATTGCCTTATAATACTAAGACAAGCTGAAAGGACGCGTTAGCTAGAGCTAGGATCAGATTCCCAAATGAGGAGAAAGGATGAGACCCACGATTGAACGGGCGTATTGAAGTGGAGATTTCGAGAATGCTAAAGCACAAAAAGCCTGCACTAGATAGGGGCGCGGAATTGCGACTAGGGCGACTAAGGGCGGCGTGCGCGGGTGCAGACCGAGGCAAGACCGAGGATCGCGAGCAGAGAGGGAGCTGGTAGTAATAGAGGTTGAAGTCGAAGGGAAAACAGCAATGGATTTATATACGACGTTGGGACCCGGCTTGCTCGCTTAGGGTCCGTTCAAGCAGCAACGGACTAGGGCGGCCACGCGGGCTCGGCAGCCATTGACATTAGAGCTGTTGCAGAAGATTATACAAAAGACAAGTATGCAACGGATGGGAGTTAAATTAAACATTAGTGCATGGAGACAAATTGCAATAGCTATTTCCCGTCGATATTGCAGGGACAATCCATTCTAGAGCGGGGATCCCAATCAGGAAGGAGGATTAGATGAGGACAGCCATAGGATTTGCAGACGGGTTATAAGACGAAGATTGCAGGAATGATACAGTTAGGAGCGAAATCGGCGTCCTATCTACCTAAACTCTTTTAAACAGTTCTGAACGCACAGACCTTTTTATCTTTGAGTGTCACCTGGTGACCAGAAATATGACCGAAACCCGAGAACGAGGCAGGGCAATTCCGGCATCCGCCTATTTACCGTCGATGACTCTACCACTATAAAGGCACCCAATTTGGCGGTCTCAACGCATGAGCTGACCCAAAACATAATTAACAGTAAGCTACAAGGTGACCAAGGACCTAATGATGACCAGACAGCCAAAATCACCTACTGCTCTGCGCGTACGATACGCTGCCACCGACGGAATGTCCTCTTGTATGGATGAACGAAAGCCCCCTCGAATCGTGCTAGTCGACCCAAAACCGTCACACCTCCGATGTTGACTGCGCTTTGTGATAAGCTCGCTATCGACCCTTGTATGCGCCTCAAAGACATAGTCGCTTTCCTTCACGGCGAGTTCGAAGTCGACGTAAACCGTTTCAGCATCCGCAGGGCCTTAAAGGATATCAGTTGGTCCAAGAAAGCGACACAAATGCGGCAATTCATCATAGGACTGGTCTGGGAACCACTCTGCATACGGCACAAATGGGAATGTTTTCCGGGCAGGTGGCCGCTGGCTCTGCTGCGGCAGCAGTGTGCCACGGGCGTGCTCCTGCCTACTTTACATTTTGTTTCGGTCTTAAGGCTACTATCCCTTCGTGCGGCAGCCATTGCCCAC
>Ga0335074_10016068_pt1 | contig 10532 bp, 12 predicted proteins | sample Lox_Sample_23_FD_206715 | JGI IMG/M metagenome (GOLD analysis project Ga0335074, IMG submission 206715) | Soil microbial communities from Loxahatchee National Wildlife Refuge, Florida, United States - Lox_Sample_2.3 | ecosystem: Environmental > Terrestrial > Soil > Wetlands | place: USA...
GCCGCCATCAACAGCGACGTCGCAATCGGCCGGCGAATGAAGGGAGTGGAGATCATGCCTGCGGCGACTCCACCGCGACCCGCATTCCGTTATCAAGCCGCGACTGGCCGCGCACCACCACCTGCTCTCCCGCCGGCAGCCCCTTGCTGATGATTGCCACGTCGCCGCGCGTCTCGCTTTCGACCGCCTGGCGCTCGACCGTTGAGTCGGGCTTGATGATATAGACATAGAGCCCGTCCGGTCCGTGCTGCACTGCCTCGGCCGGGACGGTGACGACATGATGCGCCGTTCCGATGGTCAGCCGCGCATCGACGAACTGGCCCGGCCACAGCGTGTCGTGCGGATTGGGGAAGCTGGCCTTCAGCTTGATCGTTCCCGTGGCGACATCGATCGTATTATCCGGTGTCAGCAGGACACCGCGATCGAGCTCGATCTTGTCGTCGCCGGAGAGTGCGGTGACCTCGAGCTTGCGCTCCGCCATTGCCTGGATGATGGACGGAAGGTCCTGCTGCGGCAGGGTGAAGACGACGGCGATCGGACGATCCTGGGTGATCGAAACAATGCCGTTCGTGTCGCTGGCGTGGACGATATTGCCGGGATCCACCTGGCGCAGCCCGACCCGGCCAGGGATCGGCGAAGTGATATAGCAGTACGCGAGATTAAGCTGCGCGGCCTCGATCATCGCCTGGTCACCGGCGATCTGCGCGGTAAGCTGCTGGACCTGGCTTTGCTGCGTGTCGTATTGCTGTCGTGAAGCATAGTCCTGCTTCATCAGAGAGGTGTAACGCTCCAGATCCTGCTTGGCGTTGACGAGGTGCGCCTCATCCTGCTGGCGCTTCGCCATCGCCTGATCCAGCACCGCTTGATAGGGACGCGGGTCGATTACCGCGATCAGATCGCCGGGCTTTACGACCTGGCCTTCGGCAACCGGAAACTGCATCAAGGTGCCATCGACATGGGTGCGGATGAGCACGGCATTGAACGCCTGCACCGTGCCGATGCCGCTCTCGGTGATCGGAACGTCCTTGAATGCCGCGCTGGCGGCGGTGACCGGGACGGCATTTGGCGGCGGCGGGGCCGTCTGCGCCCGCGGCGTGACGGCGAGAAGGACGGCGGTCGCGGCAATCGCTCCGCACGCCATCAGATACAAGACTGCCCGCGCGGACGCCCCGCCCAGCCCCTTTTTCACTCGCCCGAGCCTTCCCTGAAATGCGGCCAACCGCCAACCCGGCATCATCCAAGAATTGGGCCACGGACGCCAGCCCGAAATGACAGATGGCAAGGAAGGCCGCTACGATGCGAGCCAGGCCAGCGGAGCGGCAGCCGCGATCGCTCACGTATGAGATATCGGGTGCGACCTGGGGCGGGACCACCGCACCAACTGCGGCAACCCTGGGTAGGAGACCGAGTGGGGGACGTGTCGAAGAGACGGCAAGATGTCCGCAACAGTGCCGGCACATTACAAAAGAAGGATTTTAACCTCAGATATCAAAAAGATGGAGGCGAATGCACGCACTGGGACGAATTGAATGATCGTCCCGGGGCGTGTGATCGGCAGCACCTCTTGACGCTCAGTACGGTCGGGGCTGGATTCCTGGAAAAGGTCTACAGTCTATGAGAACGTGCTGGCATATGAACTGCGCGCTGCGGGGCTGACGGTCGTGCAGCAATATGGCGTCAAGGTATATATTCGCGGCCGTCAACGCACTGGACGAGGTGCGCACGACGGAGTGCATTTATTATCTCAAAGCTACCCGTCTCAACGTCGATGGCGGAATGCGCTTCGCTTTTCCGCCCTACGTGGGCAAGCCGCGGCTGCAAATCGGACGGGTGGGCAACGGCCTGTGAGCCGCACTGAACTATCTGCGTGAATTAGCGTCCATCTGCGGTTGAACCTTTCTTGTTTCCCTGTGCCGCAAGGCTCGCGGAGAGGGATTATGGCCGGGCGACCCCAAGGGCGCGGCGGAACCGGTCCGCGAGATGCGCCCCGTCGCGCGGCGGCAGCGCGCGCGGGGACTCCGCAGGCGAAATGCGGATCACCGCGAACAACGGCTCGCTGCGCAGCCGTGGGCGCAGCGCCTCGACCTCGGCCATGGTGACGGCCGTTGCCGTGCCAGGCCAGCCGCAGGCACTGGCCACGGCGGCCAGATCGGCTCCCTTTGCTGTGTGACTGTGTTGCGCCCCAGTTTCCCCGTAACGGCCATTGTCCAGGATGGCGATCGCCAGGTTGGGCGCACCGGCCACCGCGATGGTTGCCAGCGAGCCGATACCCATCAGCATCTCGCCATCGCCGGTCAGCACCAGCACCCGCCGGTTGGGCTGAGCCAGGGCGAGGCCAAGGCCGACCATCGCGGCGCCCCCCATCGCGCCCCAGAGATAGAAATTGAGCGCGCGGTCGCCGGCTGCCGCAGCGTCGTAGCTGGGCGCACCGAGCCCGGTGACCACCAGCAGATCGCCAGGGTCGTGCAGCAGGGCCGCGGCGACCGCGCGGCGATCGAGCGCGCCAGACGCGTTCACTGGACGAACACCTTCGCCCCGATCAGCCGCTGACCGAACAGCACCGCCACCGGCACCGCACTGTCGAAGGCGAGGGCAGCGGCCGCCGCAACAGTTTCGGCCGCTTCGCCGGGGTGGTCGGCGCGATGCACATGCACCCCGGCGGCGGTCAGCACCGGCGAGGTCGCGCGGCCCATCGGCACCTGCCACGGATTGAACTCGCCCCATTCACCCCGCATGGTGACCAGCGTCAGCAGCGGCATGCGGCAGCTCACCGGCAGCGAGACCATGTTGATGCAGTTGCCCACGCCGGAGGACTGCATCAGCAGGGCGGCGCGCTGACCGCCGAGCCAGGCGCCGGCGGCGAGCGCGATGCCCTCTTCCTCGGTGGTCAGCACTATGGCGCGCATGTCGGGATCCGCGATGGCGGCCGCGATCAGGCGCGAATGGCCGGCGTCGGGCACATAGCCGACCTGGGTGATCCCCGCGGCCTTCAACGCGGCATAGACCGCGTCCTGCCAGGATGGCTGTGACACAGGTGGGCCTCAGGCAGCGGCGAACTCCCCGCGGCCGAACAGGCGGTCGAGATTGGCGGGGCTAGCCTTGTCGAACTGGGTGGTCTCGATACGCACCTTGTCCACCGCGGCGAGGGCACGCTGCACCGCCGGGCGAGAGCCGATCGTGCCGAGCCATCGCTGGACATTGGAGAAGCTTGAGGCAGCGTCGCCGATCAGCATGGTCCCGATGCGCAGCCACGGGAAGGCAGCGATATCGGCAATGCCATAGTCTGCGCCGCCTACCCAGGGCTTCGCCGCCAGCCGCTGGTCATAGGCTTCGAACAGGCGGTGCACCTGGGTGTTGTAGCGGCTGACCGCGTAGTCGCTGCCGGCAGGGGCGAAGCGCTTGAAATGCACCAGTTGCCCGCACATCGGCCCGACATTGGTCATCTGCACCATCATCCACTGGATGGCTTCGCAGCGCGCCGCCGGTTCGGCGGGCAGCAGCTTTCCGCTCTTCTCGGCGAGGTAGAGCAGGATGGCACCGGATTCGAAGACATTGATCGGCTTGCCGCCCGGGCCGTCGGGGTCGGTGATGACCGGCACTTTGGCGAGCGGGCTGAGCTGAAGGAACTGCGGATCGAACTGCGCCCCGGCGAACACATCGACCGGGCGGACGGTATAGGGAAGGTCGAGCTCCTCAAGTGCAATGTAGATCTTCACCACGTTCGGGCTACCCATGCCGTAGAGCGTGATCATGCGGCTCGTCCTTTGCTGCCGTGTCTGGAATTGGTGAATGCAAGTCCTACGCGGTCGCGAGGTAATGTCAATGCGCGCTGTGCAGCTATCCCTTCAGGGCGCCGAATGTCAGGCCAGCCACCATGTAGCGGCGCAGTGCGAAATAGATGGCGATCGGCGGCAGCGAATATATGATGGCGATCGCCATCATATAGTTCCATGGTGCTTCGTCGCTGTCGAAGAACTGATCGATCGTCACCGCCACGGTCATGTTGTGGGTCGATGAAAGCAGCAGGAACTGGTAAAGATATTCGTTCCACGCAAGCATCAGCGCATAAACGCCCACCGCGACCAGCGCTGGTGCCATCAGCGGCACATAGATGCGCAGGAATATCTGCAGCGGCGACGCGCCATCGACCTTGGCCGACTCATCCAACTCCATCGGAATGAGCTTGCCGTACTGGTTAAGAATCAGAATTGCGTAAGGCGTTGCGAATGTTACCTCTGCCGCGATTACCGCCCAAAGGCTGTCCGACAGACCATAGAGATGCATGATGTGGACGAACGGAATGGCCAGAAACGCGGTCGGCAGAATGTATGTCAGCAACGCGAAATCGCTGACCAGCCAGCCCCGGCGCAACCGCATCCGGCCGAGCGCGAAGCTCGCCAGCGCGCCGATCAGCACCGTCAGCGCCATCGTCGCGACGCTCATGTAGATGCTGTTGGCGAAGTGACGCCAGAAATGATCCAGCAGCCAGTAGTCCTCGGTCCAGACCGATTTGAAGCTGGAGAAATCAGGGTGCGGCGGCCAGATGCTGCCGGTGAACTCGTCGGCGTCGGAATCGAGCGACATCAGCGTCATGTTCCAGACCGGCAGCAGCGTCCAGATCAGCAGGACAACGCCGAGAACGATGGCGCCCACTTTGGCCAATAACCGCCGGCGGCGGTGGCGCGACCAGAGCAGGCGGTGGCCCAATCCCGATGTAAGTGCGATGCTCATAGCTGCACCCCGGTGGCCCTGACCCGCCGGATCAAAAGGATGATGACCGGGATCAGTACGGGCAGCGCCGAAATCATTGCCGCAACACCGAGGTCCGGGTAGCCGAAGTCGAAGGCTTCATGGTAGCCGTACGTCGCCAGCACATTGGTTGTCATGCCAGGTGCGCCGGTGGTGACGAAATACACGGTGGGGAAGTCGCCAATCGTCCAGGCGGTAGAAAGCAGCGTCGATATAAGATAGACGTTCGCCAGCAGCGGGAAAGTGATGTAAACCAGCATTCTTGTGCCATAGGCGCCGTCGATCGCCGCGGCCTCGTAAATGTCCCGCGGGATCGCCAGGCGGGCGGCGATAAACACCAGCGTCCAGAACGGCATCCATTTCCAGATGTAGGAGGCGATGTTCGCTCCCATGGCGACCCATTGGTGGATCAGGAACAGCGGTCCATCATGTCCGGTTATCGCTCGGATCAGGCTGTCCACCAGGCCCCATTGGGTGACCAGCATGAAGTGGATGGAGGTGAACACCACCATCGCCGGCAATGCCCAGGGGATCAGAAAGACGGCCAGCAACGCCCGCACCCACCAGCTTCGGATCACGAAGAAACCTGACAGCAGGAAGGCAAGGAACATCTGCACATTCACGCCGATGCCGACGAACAGCAGCGTGTTGATCACCGTGATCATATATTTCGGGTCGGTGAAGAGCAGCGCGTAAAGCGACGGCTTGCTGCCCATCCATAAGCCGAAGACAACAGGATAGATAACGAACAGGGCGAATACGGCGACGTAAGGGACAACGAAGGCTATCGCCCAGGTGCTGTCGGAGCCCTGCAAGCGAAAGCGCCAGGGCGGACGGTGTGACTGCGTCGCTTCCAGCCGCCGGCCGATAGGTAAAGCCCGCTGCGTGGTACCCATAGCAATACTCCGGGCGTTTATCGCGGGCCGCCCTGGCCTATCCCTTCACGCCGCCCATCGTCAGACCCGCCGCCATATAGCGCCGGAAGCCGTAGTACAGGATCATCGGCGGCAGCGCGTAAACGATGGCTGTCGCCATCATATAGTTCCAGGGCGATTCGTCGCTGTTGAGGAACTGCGCCAGGGCGACCGCGACCGTCATGCTCTGCTGGCTGGACAGGAGAAGGAACTGATACAAGTAATCGTTCCAAGCCAGCAGCAACGCGTAGGTTCCAATAGCAACCAGTGCTGGGATCATCAGCGGCAGGTAGATGCGGTAGTAGATCTGCATCGGGTTGGCGCCGTCGATCCGAGCCGATTCATCGAGCTCCATCGGTATCGATTTGCCGTACTGGGAAAAGATGAAGATCGCATACGGAGTGGCGAAAGTGACATAGGCGGCGATCACCGCCCAGAGATTGTTGCCCAGCCCATAAAACTGCGCGATGCTGTAGAATGGTATGGCCAGGAAGGAAGCGGGGATAATATAGGTCATCAGCGCGGCGTTGCTGAGCAGCCACCCTTGACGCAGATGCATTCGCCCGATCGTGAAGCTGGCAAGCGACGCGATCAGCAGGGTGAAGAACGTCGTGCCAAAAGCGACGTAGAAGCTGTTGCCGAACTGATGCCAGAAATGTTCGAGGTACCAGAAGCCCTGGGTGAAGACGATCCAGAAGCTGTGCAGCGACGGATGTTCTGGCCAGACCGTGCCGCTGAAGATATCGTCGTGGGTGGAGAGGGCGACCGATATGATGTTATAGATTGGCAGCAGCGACCACACTATCAGCACGAACCCGAGGGCAAGGCATCCCGTCTCCTTGAGGCCAGCTCGGATACGGTAGTGGAACGGAGATGCCGGCCTGCCAGCGGCTGCGGTCGCGCTCATAGCTGTCGCTCCGTCATGCGAAGCTTTCGCATGAGAATGAAGACGAGCGGGATCATCAATGGCAGTGCGGTCAGGACCTGCGCCACCCCGAGACGCGGCATCCCCAAAGTGTAAGCATAGCGGATGCCGAGCGTGGCAAAAACTTCAGTGGACATGTTCGGCCCGCCGCCGGAGACGAAGTACACCGTGGTGAAGTCGCCGAGGGTGAAGATCGTGGAAAGCAGAGTGCAGACGAAATACAAATTCGCCATCAACGGCCATGTCACGTTGGCAAATTTGCTGACGCCGGTTGCGCCGTCCACGTCCGCGGCTTCATAGAGCTCCTGCGGGATCGCCATGCGTCCGGCGAGGAAAATAACTGTCCAGAACGGCATGTACTTCCAGATATACGAGATTATATTGCATGCCATTCCGAGCCAGCGGTAATTGAGGTACACGGGGCCATCAACGCCGAACAACCAGTACAGCAGATTGTTGAGCAATCCATATTGGCCGTCGAAGAACCAGTGCAGCGAAATGAAGGCCGGTAAGGCAGGCGTGGCCCAGGGCAGGATATATATGACGAGTAGCGCTTTGACCCACCATCGCTTGCGCATGAAGAAGCCGGAGAGGAGGAACGCACCAAGAATATGCAGGTTGACGCCGAGGCCGATGTACACCAACGTGTTGACAAGGGCGGTCGCGTAGCGGGGATCGGCGAACAACTGGTGGTAGAGTGCCGGCTCGGCGCCGAGCCATACCCCGTAGATGATCGGGTAGATCACGAAGAGCAAGAAGATCGCGATGTAAGGTATGGCAAAGCCAAGCGCCCACGCGTAATCCGAAGCCAGTAAGCCGCCATGCCAAGCACGGTGCCCCAGTCGAGCCGTCCCGACGGCCCGGCCGATCGGAACAGCCCTCTGTGTTGTGCCCATGCTCGCCTCGCTAAACCTTACGTTGTGAATTGCGAGAAGATCTCCACCATCCGCTTGTGCGCCTTATCGACCGCCTGTGCCGGGGTCATCCCGTTCTTGACGACATCAGCGACCGTTCCTTGCTGGAGTTGCTCGGCGGCGACCTGCCCCCAGGCCGGATTAAACCCCTCCCAAGGCGGCAGGGTTTTGTCCAGCACGCATTCATGTACATAGGGAGCGAGGCACGGCTCCCCGCTGTTGAGCCACCACGGGTCGTCCTTCACGACCTGCGGCATGGCCGGCACCCACCGACCCAGACCAGCCTTCAGGTTGGCATTCATCACCTTCGGCTGCATCCAGTATTTCATGAGGTCCTTGGCGACTTCGGCACCCTTGGCGCCCTTCGGGATGAAGCCGCCGCCGACGCCGACCTGGTTCGGGATCAGCGTGCCATCCTTATATTTGGGCATGCCGAGCGTGACGATCTCATGATAGAAGGCTTGCTTGTCATCGATCATCGCCAGCTCGGTCGAGAGCGTGCCGTCGAAGTCCACGATAAAGAGCTTCTCATGGAAGCCGTTGTTATCGTCGGCATCATTCCAGCTCAGCGCTTCCGGCGGGACAACTCCTTCCTTGTAGAGCTTGGCCAAGAAGCTGGTTGACGCGACGGCCGCCTCATGCACCTTCGGATCGTCGGCATGGAGCTTGCCGTCCGAGGTGACCATACCCTGGCCGCCATTGGCTATCATCATATGCTGATACAGGTTGTTGCCGTCGTTGGGCCCCACGGTGGTGACCTGAAGGCCGAGCGCGTAGACGTGCCGCATCCCCTTGCCGCGCAGGATCTTTTGCATCGGCGTGAAGAATTCCCACCGCGCGTCCCAGGTATCCGGTATGTCGGAAACCTTATAGCCAGCCTTCTCGACCAGGCTTCCCCAGATGTGGAAAGGCGTGCCCCCCTGCTTGATCGGACAGAGGTAATAGCTCCGTTTTTTGGTCGCCTTGTTGTAGAAGGCGGCGCCCAGCTTCGCGGTGTCGCTCAGCATAGATTCGTACGGGGTGACGACGTCGGTCACATCGATGAACTTGTCGTTCCAGGCGTTCTGCGAAATGATCGTCGCCGGGGCGTCCATGAAGATAAGGTCGGGCACGTCACCGCTGGTGAGCGCGGAGATTGTCTTCTGATTCTGCGCGGTGAACGGCATAATGCTGTAATCAAGCTTATTGCCGCTTTCCTTCATGTAATTTGCGGCCAATGTCTTGAACGCCTCATCTTCCTGCGGGATGAAGCCCTGGTTCACCCAGACGGTTGCCGTTTTCGCCTGCGCATTGGCAATATAAGGTCGCGCCAGGCTTGCCGTGGTAAGCCCCAAAGAACCGGCCAATACCGAACGTCGGCTCATGCGTGCCATGGCCGTCTCTCCCTTCCCTGTTTGCCGGGCAACAACGCTCCGGACCTTTTATATCGACATCGTTAGATTCCACGCTACCACGCCGCTATCCCGGCCGCAAGCCCTGACTGCGCCCCCTCTGGCCTTTCACCATCCGGCGGAATACTCCACCCCCGGAGGCACAAAAATGGACCACCCAGCCGACACTGGCGCCCATGCCGAAATCCGCGACGAAGTGCGCAAGCTCTGCGCCCGCTTCCCCGGCGAGTACTGGCGCCGGCTCGATGCCGCGCGCGCCTATCCAACCGAGTTCGTCCAGGCCCTCACCGAGGCCGGTTATCTTGCCGCCTTGATTCCCGAGGAATTTGGCGGCGCCGGCCTGCCGCTGTCCGCCGCGGCGGCTATCCTGGAGACCATCCATGCGTCGGGCTGCAACGGCGCCGCCTGTCACGCTCAGATGTACATCATGGGGACCATCCTGCGACACGGCTCGGCGGAGCAGAAGCGGATCTACCTGCCGAAAATCGCTACCGGTGAGCTGCGCCTGCAGGCGTTCGGCGTCACCGAGCCCACCACCGGCACCGACACCACCGCGCTTCGCACCTTCGCCCGCCGAAAGGGCGATCGCTATATTGTCAACGGCCAGAAAGTGTGGACCAGTCGGGCGGAGCACTCGGACCTGATGTTGTTGCTCGCCCGCACCACGCCGCGCGAAGAAGTGAAATCACGTACCCAGGGGCTTTCCACTTTCATCGTCGATATGCGCGAGGCGGTCGGTCACGGCATGACCGTCCGGCCGATCCGGACCATGATGAACCACAATTCGACCGAGATATTCTTCGACAACATGGCGGTGCCGGCCGAGAACCTGATCGGCGAAGAAGGCAAGGGCTTCCGCTACATCCTGGACGGCATGAACGCCGAGCGGCTGCTGATCGCCGCGGAGTGCATCGGCGACGCCAAATGGTTTACCACGAAGTCGGTTGCGTACGCCAACGAACGTCGCGTGTTCAACCGGCCGATCGGGCAGAACCAGGGGGTACAGTTCCCGATCGCCCGCGCCTACGCGCAACACCGGGCGGCCGAGCTGCTGGTCGCGGAGGGCTGCCGCAGGTTCGATGCCGGCCTGCCCTGCGGGGAGGAGGCCAACATGGCCAAGATGCTCGCCGCCGACGCCTCCTGGGCCGCTGCCGAGGCGTGTATCCAGACCCACGGCGGCTTCGGCTTCGCCGAGGAATACGACGTCGAGCGCAAGTTCCGCGAAGCGCGGCTGTATCAGGTGGCGCCGATCAGCACCAACCTTGTACTGTCGTATATCGCCGAGCACGTGCTGGGGCTGCCGCGCAGTTACTGACGCCACCTAATCATAAAGACGTGGATGCCCGGCCTTCGCCGGATGGCGTGGGCATTTACCGCAAATGACACGCAACCAAATGTCCCGCCGCGCCCGGTTTCAGCACTGGGGGCTCCACCCGGCAACGCGCCTCGGCATAGGGGCAGCGCGGATGGAAATGACAGCCGGAGGGCGGTCGCACCGGGCTCGGCACGTCTCCCTCCGGCACGTGCCTATCACGCTTCGCTTTCGGGTCGGGCACCGGGACGGCGGCCAGCAATGCCTCGGTGTAGGGATGCTGCGGGCGGGTGAACAACGCTGCCTTGTCGGCGTATTCGACGATCC